>Ga0315268_10008173_pt1 | contig 10958 bp, 11 predicted proteins | sample C1_top_MG_FD_204535 | JGI IMG/M metagenome (GOLD analysis project Ga0315268, IMG submission 204535) | Sediment microbial communities from Yellowstone Lake, YNP, Wyoming, USA - C1_top | ecosystem: Environmental > Aquatic > Freshwater > Lake > Sediment | place: USA: Wyoming | collected 2017-08-01 | reverse complement strand
ACCCAAGATTTCTACTGTAGCGCAGCTGTCAGTAGTAAGCAGGAGGAATTTTTGTCGTTTCAGCTTCAATTGTGCCACTGGTTTAGTGGCGCAAGGATGACGGCTGAGTGTCTAAAGTTGAGGCATATTGAACTGGGCATGCGATCCCAAGCTGGACTTTATTGGCCACATTGGCGGTGATGACTTCATCCTGCTGATGCAAAGCCGGGACTGTCAAACGCGCTGCGAGCAAGCACTGCGCTCGTTCGGTCAAGCCGCTTCGCTGTTATTTAAACCGGAACATCTGGCGGCTGGAGGATATACAAGTGAAGACAGTCATAACCGGGTCATATTCCACCCGCTGGTCAGCCTGTCGATAGGCGCAAGCTATATCGGCAAAGATCGATACCTCTCGCATTACGAAGTTTCCGCAGCCGCTGCCGCCGCAAAAAAAATTGCCAAGCGTACTCCTGGAAACAGCCTGTTTATCGAGCAACGTCACCCCGCAACCCAAGCCAGGCCATAAAACGGCTTGCCATTTTCGGCGAGTGTAATAATACTGTAACAATTGTTTATTATGATAGATACCGCTGGCTTACGTATGCAGTGCCTGGCAGTTAAATTATTTACTTTTTGGAGTGATCATGACTAAATTTAATACCCTTTTGAAGAGCATAGGATTTGCGACCGCGCTTTTGGCTGCTGGTTCAGCCTCCGCCACCGACATTACCGGTGCTGGCGCAACTTTCCCTTACCCCATCTACGCCAAGTGGGCTGAAGCATACAAGGCTAAAACCGGCGTAGGCATGAACTACCAGTCTATCGGTTCGGGCGGTGGCATCAAGCAAATCAACGCCAAGACGGTTGATTTTGGTGCATCCGATATGCCACTGGTTCCGGAAGTTCTGGAAAAAGACGGTTTGATGCAGTTCCCGGCAGTGATGGGTGGCGTGGTTCCCGTGGTTAACGTGAACGGAATCGAAGCCGGTCAACTCAAGCTGGATGGTCCCGTACTGGCCGATATCTATCTGGGCAAAATTACAAAGTGGAACGACCCAGCTATCGTTGCACTGAACGAAGGCGCAAAACTGCCTGACGAAGTGATTACAGTTGTTCACCGCTCTGATGGTTCAGGTACAACTTTCATTTTTACCAACTACCTGTCCAAGGTTAGCCCTGACTGGAAATCCAGCATCGGCGAAGGTACTGCCGTATCCTGGAAAGTCGGTACCGGCGGCAAGGGTAACGAAGGTGTAGCTTCATATGTACAACGCATCAAGAATTCCATTGGTTATGTTGAATACGCTTATGCGCTGCAAAACAAAATGACCTACACACAATTGAAAAACCGTGAAGGCCAGTTCGTAAAACCCGAGGACACCAGCTTCAAGGCTGCTGCTGCAGGCGCAGACTGGGAACATTCTGCCGGCTTCTATGAGTTGCTGACCAACGAGCCAGGCAAGGCAAGCTGGCCTATCACTGGCGCAACTTTTATCCTGATGCATAAAGTACAGGACAAGCCACAATCTGCCCATGCCGTATTGAGCTTCTTTGACTGGGCATACAAAAACGGCAATGAAATGGCTTCTTCCCTCGTTTACGTTCCAATGCCGGAAAAAGTGCAAAACCTGGTACGTGGAGCATGGAAAAAAGAAATCAAGGATGGCAACGGCAAGGCTGTTTGGAAATAAATAGCACAGGAAACGCACCAAAAAAGTGCGTTTCCAACATATAATTTCAAATATAATTCCAAGGGGCGAGAAAAAGCCCCTTTAATTTTTGATTTACCCAGAATTTTTTGACTTACCCAGAATTCTTGATTTACCCCGGATTGATTTACCCGGATTTTTTGATTTACCCAGAATTCAATATCCACTATGCCGAAGTTTATACGTGATGCACAACTCAAGCTCCAGAGATGGCCTGATATTCTTTTTCGCTTAATCACACGCTTATCCGCCTTTTCCGTTCTGACCTTGCTGGGTGCCATCATCGTATCCTTGATCATAGGCAGCTTGCCTGCGATAAAAGCGTTCGGATTCGGTTTTCTCGGCAGCACCCAGTGGGATCCGGTTACGGATGAGTTCGGCGCACTGGTACCCATCATCGGCACTCTGGTGACTTCCGGCATTGCGCTGTTAATCGCAGTCCCGGTCAGCTTTGGCATCGCACTGTTCCTCACCGAACTTTCACCGCGCTGGTTACGTCGTCCATTGGGCGTTGCGGTGGAGTTGCTGGCAGGCATTCCCAGTATCATCTATGGCATGTGGGGTTTATTCGTATTTGCGCCGCTATTTGGCGATCACATAGAACCCTGGCTCAACGCCCATATTGGCAACTTGCCACTGATCGGCCAGTTCTTTTCAGGACCACCCATGGGCATAGGCGTGCTCACTGCCGGCATAATTCTGGCCATCATGGTGATTCCCTTTATCGCTTCCGTGATGCGCGACGTATTTGAAATCGTGCCTCCCTTGCTCAAGGAATCTGCGTATGGCCTGGGTGCAACCACCTGGGAAGTTATGTGGAACGTGGTGCTGCCGTACACCAAAATAGGCGTAGTCGGCGGCATCATGCTGGGCCTGGGGCGCGCTTTGGGGGAAACCATGGCAGTGACTTTTGTCATCGGCAATGCACATTACCTGAACGCGTCACTGCTGATGCCAGGCAACAGCATCTCCTCCGCGCTGGCAAATGAATTCAATGAAGCCGTAGGCGAGCTATACACCTCGGCACTTATCGAACTCGGCCTGATACTGTTCTTTATTACCCTGATAGTACTTACTCTCGCTCGCTTCATGCTCTACAAGCTGGCCAAACGCGAAGGAAAGGTCACCTGATATGATTTCTCTCTACACTCGCCGCCGTCTGTTGAATATTTTTAGCCTGGGCATATCGGTACTCGCGATGGCTTTTGGCTTGTTCTGGCTGGGCTGGATTTTATTCACACTGCTCCAATATGGCTTACCCGGTTTATCCCTCGCAGTCTTTACCCAAACCACACCGCCACCGGGAAGCGATGGCGGGCTCATCAACGCCATTACCGGCTCGTTGATGATGACCGCACTCGGCACCCTTATCGGTACGCCCATCGGCATACTCGCCGGCACTTATCTGGCCGAGTTCGGTCAGCGCGGCTGGCTGGCGCCTGCTACCCGCTTTATCAATGACGTGCTGCTATCCGCGCCGTCCATCGTGATAGGCCTGTTTGTATATGAAATGTATGTAGTCAGAGTCAAACATTTTTCCGGCTGGGCTGGTGCACTGGCACTGTCCATTCTGGTTATACCCGTCGTCATCCGCACCACCGAAAATATGCTGCGCCTGGTACCCAGCAGCCTGCGCGAAGCCGCCGCCGCACTCGGGGCGCCGCAGTGGAAAATCATCAGTTCGATCACCCTGCGTGCCGCACGCGCCGGCATCCTTACCGGCGTGCTGCTGGCAGTTGCGCGCATCAGCGGCGAAACCGCGCCGTTATTGTTCACCTCCCTGAACAACCAGTTCTGGAGCAGCAATATGAACCGGCCTATGGCGAATTTGCCCGTAGTCATTTTCCAGTTTGCGATGAGTCCTTACTCAGACTGGCAACAACTCGCCTGGGCCGGCGCACTGCTAATTACATTTAGCGTGCTGGCACTGAATATTCTGGCGCGGGTCGTATTCCGCCAGCAAGCAAGCACTTATTAAGGATTGTCGAAATGATTTCTGAAAAAGTTTCAGCACCAAAACTGGTCATGCGCGACCTTAATTTTTACTACGGCAATGACCGTGCACTCAAAGATATCAACCTGTCCATCCCGGAGAAAATGGTCACTGCTTTTATCGGTCCTTCCGGTTGCGGAAAATCGACCCTGTTGCGCACTTTTAATCGCATGTACGAGCTCTACCCCAAGCAAAAAGCCACAGGAGAAATTTTGCTGGATGGCGAAAACCTGCTGGAAAAAAAGCAAGACCTCAATATGTTGCGCGCCAAGATCGGCATGGTGTTTCAGAAGCCCACCCCGTTTCCGATGTCTATCTACGACAACATTACCTTCGGTGTGAAGCTTTACAACAACCTCAATCAGCACGAAATGAATGAGCGCGTCGAATGGGCCCTCAAAAAGGCGGCATTGTGGAATGAAGTGAAGGACAAACTGAAACAGAGCGGTACCAGCCTTTCCGGTGGACAGCAGCAGCGCCTGTGCATTGCCCGTGCCATTGCAGTCAAACCGGAAATATTATTGCTCGATGAACCCACTTCCGCACTGGACCCGATTTCCACCGCGCATATTGAAAGACTGGTAGATGAGCTTAAAAAAGAATTCACCATCGTCATCGTGACTCACAACATGCAGCAAGCAGCCCGCATCTCCGATTACACCGCCTATATGTATCTGGGTGAACTGATCGAATTCGGCGACACCAGCGCCGTCTTCACCAACCCAAAACGCAAAGAAACTGAAGACTATATCACTGGCCGCTTCGGCTAGTGATATAGCGGCGTAGTCTCACATTCGCTTGCGAATGTTATGCTGCGAAGCAGCTTGCCGTAGCCGCTATATCACTGGCCGCTTCGGCCAGTGATATAGCGGCGTAAACTACCCTTAAGGTTATGTCGAACCCGTTATATTACTGAAAGGTTTTGGCTAAACCTTCCAGTAATATAACGGGACGGTTCTGCTAATCGGCCGCTAATATAGCCGTAGAATAGCCGTCAAATTACGTCTTCCATCAAATTTTCCCTGTCCATGGGCTTCAACAAGTAAGCGAAAAAAGCTAGAATCGCTTCCTTTGAGACACTCTAATTAAGGAAACTCCACTATGTCCATGGCTGACCGCGACGGTTTTATCTGGTATGACGGTAAATTGGTACCCTGGCGCGATGCCACCACTCACGTGTTGACCCACACATTGCATTACGGCATGGGCGTGTTTGAAGGGGTACGCGCATACAAGACCAGCAAGGGCACAGCCATTTTCCGCCTGCAGGAGCATACCGACCGCCTGTTTAATTCGGCGTATATCTTCAAGATGAAGATGCCGTATGACAAGGAAACCCTGATGGAAGCGCACAAGGAAGTGGTGCGCGCCAACAAGCTGGAGTCCTGCTACATCCGCCCGATTGCGTTCTACGGTTCTGAAGCGATGGGCATCGCCGCCACCACACTCAGCACCCACGTTGCGGTTGCGGCATGGCCGTGGGGCGCCTATCTGGGCGAAGAAGGCATGAACAAGGGCATACGCGTAAAAACTTCCAGCTTTACCCGCCACCATGTCAACATCAACATGTGCCGCGCGAAATCGGTTGGCAGCTATACCAACTCCATCCTGGCGCATCAGGAAGTCGCAACCGACGGCTACGATGAAGCACTGTTGCTGGATGTGGACGGCTATGTTGCAGAAGGCGCCGGGGAAAACCTGTTTATTGTGAAGAAGGGCAAACTTTATACCCCCGACCTGACTTCCTGCCTGGAAGGAATTACCCGCGATACGATCCTGACCTTTGCCAAGGACCTGGGCATTGAGGTGATTGAAAAACGTATCACGCGTGACGAAGTCTATTGCGCTGAAGAGGCTTTCTTCACCGGCACAGCGGCGGAAGTCACGCCGATACGCGAGCTCGACACGCGCACCATAGGTATAGGCTCTCGCGGACCGGTCACCGCGCGCCTGCAAGCATTGTTTTTCGATTGCGTCAGTGGCAAAAATACCAAATATGGCCATTGGCTTGCTCACGTATAATCTGTTCACGGAGGTAATAATGCAATGAGCATCAAACCAGCCACTCACAACAGCAATGAAGCAACCGAAAAATATATCGAAGTAAGCGCGGCAGAGTTGCCGTTTTACTGCCCTACCCCGGCTATGGCACTGTGGAACACTCACCCCAGGGTAGCCATACCGGTAGAAAAACTGGGCACTGCGCGTTGCCCCTATTGCAGCACCCTTTACAAATTCAAGGGTGAATTACCCAAAGGGCAGCATTAACGTGGCCCAACTCGACGCGCCGCTTATAAGGAAAATTCTGGTCGTAGCGCCAAGCTGGGTGGGCGACACCATGCTTATGCATCCGATGCTGGTGCGCCTCAAACAACGCCATCCAGACTGCCTGATTGACGTGCTGGCACCACCATGGACCGAAGAATTGCTGCAGCAAATGCCGGAAGTCAATGAAACCATCACCAATCAGTTTCCGCATGGAGCATTGCAACTCGCGGCCCGCATCAGCCTGGGCATGCAGTTGCGCGACAAAAATTACGACCAGGCCATCGTGCTGCCCAACTCGTTCAAGTCGGCACTGGTTCCTTTCTTCGCCGGCATACCGATACGCACCGGCTTTGTCGGAGAAATGCGCTACGGCTTGCTGAACGACTCGCGCAAACTGGACAAACATGCTCTGCCGCTGATGGTGGAGCGTTTCGCGCAACTGGCGGAACAACCGGGTGACACAATCACCCGCCCGTTGCCACAACCGCACCTGCAAATCAGCGCAGAAAAGCGCCAACTGGCGCTCAACAAGTTCAATCTCAACCTCGACAAACCGGTTGCCGTATTTTGTCCAGGTGCAGAGTACGGTTCAGCCAAACGCTGGCCAATTCCCTATTTTGCCGAGCTCGCCCAACACCTGCAACAGCAAGGCTATGTCGTTTGGATTACGGGCTCGCCCAAAGACCAGGAAATCGGCGACAAGATCGTTGCACTGGGAAATTTAAGCGCGCGCAACCTGTGCGGCGCGACCAATCTTGCCGAGGCAATCTCACTTCTTTCCTGCGCCAGTCTGGTTATCAGCAACGATTCCGGCCTGATGCATCTTGCCGCCGCACTGGATCTCCCCATGCTTGCGCTATACGGATCCAGCAGCCCGAGCTTCACGCCCCCGTTGTCACATCACGCACAGATCATCAAAATCGACATTCCCTGCAGCCCCTGCTTCAAACGCGAGTGCCCGCTGGGGCACTTCAAATGCATGAAGAACCTCACGCCGCAGATGGTTGCCGAACACATCCCCGCACTCCCCCAACAAGGAAAAGCGGCGTAACAGAGCTATAATTTAGTAATATAATCAAATACTTATAATATATCCGGCAATACAGCTTGCCTGACGCCAGCCTTATTCAGGTCAACTTCACCCCCTTCCGGCGCTGCCGCGATTCAACATGAAGAACAATATCCCCAAAGAAATTTTCAAGGCCTATGACATACGCGGCATCGTCGGCAAATCCCTGACCCCGGAAATTGTGGAAAGCATCGGCCACGCCATCGGCTCCGAAGCCACAGCGCGAAGACAGCAAACGATCGCCATCGGTCGCGATGGTCGCCTGTCCGGCGTGGAGTTTGCCGCAGCGCTGGCGCGCGGCATTCAGAAAAGCGGCATCGACGTCATCGACGTCGGCCGTGTTGCCACACCGATGGTGTATTTCGCCGCCTTCCAGCTCGACACCAATTGCGCGGTAATGATCACCGGCAGCCACAACCCGCCCGACTACAACGGCCTGAAGATGGTGCTGGCCGGCGAAACCCTGTCCGGTGACACCATCCAGTCACTGCGCGCCCGCATCGAACAGGGCAACCTCAGCCACGGCGCAGGCACTTACTCACAAAAAGATATCAGCGCCGATTACCTGGCGAAGATCGTGTCGCACCTCAAACTGGCCCGACCGATGAAAATCACCGTGGACTGCGGCAACGGCGTGGCCGGCGATTTCGCCGCCAGCCTGTATCGACAACTGGGCTGCGAAGTGACAGAACTCTTCTGCGAAGTCGACGGCAACTTCCCCAACCACCATCCCGACCCCTCCGACCCGCACAACCTGCAAGACCTGATCAAGGCGCTTGCCGGCAATGACTCTGAAATCGGACTCGCCTTCGACGGCGACGGCGACCGGCTGGGTGTCGTCACTAAAGGCGGAAAAATAATCTACCCCGACCGCCAGCTGATGTTGTTTGCGGCCGACGTACTCAGCCGCAACCCAGGTGCGGAAATCATCTTCGACGTAAAATCGACCAGGAATCTCTTCGGCTGGATCAAGTCCCACGGCGGCAAAGCCACGCTATGGAAAACCGGTCACTCGCTGGTCAAAGCCAAGATGAAAGAAACCGGCGCGCTCTTGGCCGGCGAAATGAGCGGCCATGTGTTCTTCAAGGAACGCTGGTACGGCTTTGACGATGGCCTTTACAGCGGCGCACGCCTGCTGGAGATACTTAGCCGTGCCTCTGACCCCAGCGCCACACTGAACCAGTTGCCGGATGCGGTGAGCACACCCGAACTGCACATCAAACTTAAAGAAGGCGAGAACCACGCGCTAATCGCGCGCCTGGGCAAGGAAGCCAAATTCACCGATGTCAAAGACATCATCACCATCGACGGTTTGCGGGTGGAATATGCAGATGGGTTTGGATTGATGCGTGCATCAAACACTACACCGGTGATCGTGCTGCGCTTTGAGGCGGATGATGAGGCTGGGTTGAAGCGGATACAGAATGATTTCAGAAGAGTGTTACTGAAGGCCGATGCAGATCTAAAACTTCCGTTCTATTGAGACCCGTATAAGTAACAGTCCTTCGTCATATTCACTGTGATTTTTTATTGGCTTAAGCTCATATCCGACTTGCCGCAATGAAATAAAATTCTCGCTCGATAGTTGCTGAAATTACGAAATCCTCTGGCGTTGGCTTTAATGAGCTGAATTGCGCTGTTGAATCCGTCCGCACTGGCGTTGCCGACTCTATACGCCTCGAATGCCGGTTAGAGATCATTTTTGAAGCTCTTGAGATACTCTTCTTCGGCAGGTTTCAGCCGCTCGTCCGTGAGGCCATACTTTTCGCGCACAGGTTTGACAGTCTCGATGAGCTTATCGTCGGCTGCCTCGAAGAGCCTTTGAGCGCGTTCAAGTTCGTGAATCATTGTCTCGCGCCCGTCGCGGGACATGAAAGCCTCCGCTCGCTCACGAAAGAAATGATGCGTCAGGAAGTTGCGCGTTTTCAAGGCATCGGTAAGGAGTCCTTCTAGCTCTGTCGGGACTAATGTCGCGCTCCTCAAACCTCGAATGAGGCGTCCTAGCGTTTGCTCGAATTGCTGGTTCATGAACGCGTCAAACTCCACCTCCCATGCCTTCCTCGGAACCGGCTTTCCGGCTCGACGTGGCAATAGTTCGGCACACATTAGGGATTGGCCAGTCCGTGTTCCAAGACTTGGGCCAGATAAAGCGCCAGACCGAAGTGTGCGTAAACGGTCTTGACGTGCTCATCCGCGTTGTCGTCGCTCATGATCTCTAACGTTGAGCTAAGGGGCTGTCGGGTAGCCAAACGCGGTTACCCGCGCCTAGCCCCCTAAGAACCGTGCATGGGTCTTTCGATCCACACGGCTCAAGCCTCATCGAAGGCATCTTTCAACACCCGGTTACACAACTGTTTTTTCGGCGTAATAATAACCTCTACGGCAATTGAGATGGTACATCTGAAGATTGCCTGCAGCATCCGATCCGCCCTCAGCTTTTTTCACAATATTGCGAGTACTCCAGGGAGTATTCTTTGTGATGATTTCTTGGCAGGTAGGACACAAACCATCTTGCCTTAGCCAGACACGGTACAGCTTCGCACGACCACTCGATGATTTTAGCATTTTCTTGCCCCATCGGGACTCGAAATACCGCTCCCATTGCGGGTCGTGCGGGTTAGCGTCGGCTTTGATTTTGACATGCCGTTGTATTGGCGTGGCCGATTCCTGTAGCAGGGTTAACTCCTTTCCAGTACCATCTTCATTGTTTTCTGTTACGGCAAATACCCAGTTCCTGAGACCTTTGGATGTAAAGTATCTATCCTTAATCCATCGGGTATCTTTTTTGGGATGTCTTCTTGCCGCCCATTGCCAGAGCATTGACCAGATAGAAGCATCAATTCGAGCAAAGGTTTCCTTGGCGACCACATGCCGGTGGTAATTCGCCCATCCCCTTAATACAGGATTGAGCAGCCTTATCAGGTTAGCCTGTTTGGCCATCTTGTTGCCTTTGATGATCTCCCGGATTTTATCAAGATGCGCTTTGACGTTCGCTTTCGACGGCTTCATCAACAACTTTTGGTGACAATCATAGATAAGGGCCATTATACGGATACTTGACTTCTGTTTGTGTAATGCACAAGTCAAACATTGAAGTCCATGCATAAAGCCCTATTGACAAGGGGCTTCCAGCTATACGTTGTGTCAGTGTGATTAACCCTTGGATTGCAATATCGTCGCCTTTGTATTCTTGATAGCGAGCAACAATATCAGGCCAAGGCTTGTTCACTGGGGTGACCTCTAACGTGGAGCTAAAGGGCGCCGCGCTTTTGCGGCGTCCCTCTTGAGCGTAAAGTTGGGCTATCTGTGCCTGAGGAACTCATCAAGCGCAAGCCCGATGTCCTTGGCGATTTGACGGAGCAAAATTGGGGAAATGTCTCGACCTTGATGGAATGGAACCGTTGTACAGCGGCCAGTTGCATCGCGGAATTGCTTATGTGATCCGCGTTGACGGACTTCGGTAAAGCCGAGTTTAATGAGGATAGCGATGACTTCATTAGGCTTGAGGACGGGTACATTGCCCATGACTCAAGCTACAGCGACATTCTGGACTCCCACAAACTCGGACTCCAGTGCAGGTTCACCATCTTCTAAAAGCATTGCAATAACGTCATGCATATTATGGTTGACTTCATCTAGTGTTTCCCCTTGGGAGTGAGCTCCGGGGAACCCAGGAACAAAACCAACGAACAGGCCAGTTTGTGAGCATCGCTCAATTACTGCGGAATAGACTTTCATAGCTACCTCCAAGTACTTACGGGAAACATGATTATCAACTTATGCGCCGTGATAAGCAACCGCTGATGCCCAACGCATCGAGTAGGAGGCAAGGTCACCCCTGCCGACCTCTCACACCACCGGACGTGCGGTTCCGCATCCGGCGGTTCATTGAATACACTGGAGTCGTCGCGTCGTATCAACGAGCGACACCAGACCTGAG
>Ga0315268_10008172_pt1 | contig 10959 bp, 6 predicted proteins | sample C1_top_MG_FD_204535 | JGI IMG/M metagenome (GOLD analysis project Ga0315268, IMG submission 204535) | Sediment microbial communities from Yellowstone Lake, YNP, Wyoming, USA - C1_top | ecosystem: Environmental > Aquatic > Freshwater > Lake > Sediment | place: USA: Wyoming | collected 2017-08-01 | reverse complement strand
ATGTACGTCCCGCCCCCTGACAGCCATGCCTATGACCTCTGCCGGCTCAATCCCGGCGACTATGCATTTACGTTCCAGGCCTGGGGCAAGAGCGTCGACACCATCAAGTTCACCGTCGCTCCTTATACGACTCCCGTCGTCTCGGTCATCGCGGCCGAACCGATCGCCACCGAGCCCGTGCGCGGCGGACCGCAGCCGCGCATCGGCATGTTCAAGGTCATTCGCGCCGGAGCGTCGGCCGGCGACATCACCGTCCGCCTGAAGGTGAGCGGCACGGCCACGCACGGCAGCGATTACCTCTTCGGCGCATTCGACGCCGGCCCATTTACAGACGAAATTTCCATCACGATTCCCGAGGGATACTCCTGGCTTCCCATCCCGGTCTTGCCGAAAGCCGATACGGAAGTTGAGGGCGTCGAGAGCGTGATCCTCACCGTCGAACCCGCCGATACCTACAGCGTCGGCGTTCCCGAAACCGCCACCGTCAAAATCCTCGATACGCGCACGCCGATCCTGCGCACACCCAACCCGGCCGACCCCACCCGCCCAACCGATCTGCCGGTGCAGTTGCCGCCGCCAGGCACGAGGCTCGACGTGGCCGGCAGCGAGCTGATCGTGAGCCTGCCCGATCGCGACGCCTTCCCCGACATGCTGGCCTACATCAACGACCTCGTCAAATCCGGCCGCAACTCCGGCGCCTGGGATGGCGCCGGCATCGTCACCAGCGCCGCCACCGGCCGCCTGAGCAGCCTGGCGATCGTTCCCAACGAGCAGGACAACACGATCATCGTGAAGCAGACCTGGGCCGGCGACATGGACCTCAACGGTAGGATCGACGCGGATGACTATTTCCAGATCGACTCGGGGTTCCTTTCGCAGTATCGCGCGCAGCCCCTGCGCGGCTATCGCAACGGCGATATCGATTACAGCGGGACCATCGACGCCGACGACTATTACCTGATCGATTCCGCATTCCTCGCACAGCAGCGGACGGCGTCCGCCCCGATGAGCTCCACCGCGCGACCCCAGACAGCCAAGGTTCGCGCGCCGTTCTCGAAAGTGCGAGTCAAATCACCCCATCGCCGCCCAGCGCCGCTGCGCCAGTAGGACGGGCACTCTTGCCCATCACGTATTGCGAAGCGACGTTCCCCCGCCGGTTACCCCCCGCGCCCTTCCCGCGGATAACCGGGCGGCAGCGGAAGCTTCGTAAGCTGCGCGTGGATGTTCGCGATCCGGTCGACTTTCCCGTCCATGCGCTGCGCCGGCCCAGGCACCAGCGTGATGTTCACCGCGAAGTTGCATCGCGGCTCGTACGGGCTCATCGGATTGGTCGGATCATTCCGCGCCGCGATGTACGCATCCGCGCGGATGAAGATGAAGGTCTCGGGAAAGATCGCCCGAACGTGCCCGGGGTCGGACCACGCCCAGATCGAATCGCCATGCGGCGTCACCACGTCAAGCATTCCGCCCACCCGCAACACGCGCCAGCACTCGGCCCAGAACGCGAACCACGCCGTCTCACGCGGCCCATCGTGCGGAATGTGCTCGATCAGGTGATGGGCGACCACTAGTTCGGCACCATCGTCCGGCAAGGGCTGGCGCGTTGCCGGGTCCAGCAGAGGCTGGCCGGCTTCCCACGGCACCACCGCCGCCGACACCGGGTTGGCATCGTAGTTCAGGAACTCGGGCAGCACCTTGTTTCCGCAGCCCAGGTGAAGTTTGAGTCCGCTCTTCATTTCGTCGCTCCGGCTATGCTCTGGAGGAAGAATTCCTCCAGCTCGGTCACTGCCGCCCGGCTTTCAAACAGCGCTTCCCCCGCCGACAACAGCCGTTCCCCAACCTCGCCCCGATAATCCGCGTCCGTCGCCAACTGCGCCGTCTTTCTGACATACGCGTCGGCGGACTCAACCACAACATGCTCCAGCCCCAGCTCCCGGTACGCCGCTGCGCTCCAGCGGCCGCGATGAAACGCGCCCCGAAACGGCACCATCGGCGTTCCAGCGGCCAGGGCATCGTAGACGGTATTGGCACCCGCGCCGTAATACAGCGTGTCCAGCGCCACGTCCGCCAGCGCCAGAAGATTCATGTACTCGGCATCGGGCAGGCGGGGCACTATCCGCACCCGGCTCACCTTCGCCCCCAGGCTGCGCCCCAGGCGATCCACCAGGAGCTGCGTGATCGCCGGCTGTGCATCGGCGATCAGCAGCACCGTCGCCTGCGCATCCGCCTCCAGAATGCCGCCCAGCACCGCATCGAAATCCGGCTGGCACTTGCGCAGGTTCTGCTGGCACAGGTAGACGTGATCGCCCCGGCCAAGGCCAAAGTGCTCGCGATCCTTCAGCGACGACGCGATCGCCGGCCGGGAGTAGCAGCTCGGCAGCGACTTCAGCCGCACCAGCCGCTCACTGTAGTGCGCGTCGCCTTTTTCCGGCTCGAGCACCTGGCTCGAAACGTAGTAGTCCACCGACGGAATTCCGCTGGTGCTCGGCCAGCCCCATGTCGCGCACTGCACCGGTGCCGGCTTCAGGTAAGGCAGGAAATAATTGACGCAATCGGTGCCGATCTCCCAGTAGTGCAGCAGGTGCACGCCCGCCGCGCGGATGCACTCGGCCGCCTCGTCGATCGTCTCCGGCAGCACCAAGTACTCGACCGCCGGATTGCGAACCCACTGCCGCAGGATGTTCGCCCCCGACCGCGAGCAGATGAGGCTGATCCTCAGCGATCGCCCGGACAGGCCGTTGACGATCCCGCCCAGGCATTTCCAGAACACCCCCTCGTGTCCGTGCGTCACCACGAATCCCACGTGCGGCTTGCCCGGCGCCCTCTTCAGGTCCAATGCGCGGATGCGGTCGGCGAACAAGTTCGCGTACCCACGTTTCAGCGGCAGATCGTCGCGCCCGTGATAGGTCAGCGACATCGGCGGCTCGACGCCATGCTGGTGCAGCTCCTTCACCTCCACCGGACGCTCTTCCCCGGCATACCGCCGAAGCGTCGCCATAAGCTGCTCGCGATACTCGTCGATGTAAGCCACGCTCGGCGGAATCACTTCGCACAGCGTCTGCCACCGCAGTTGGTCCAGCCACCGACCCTTGTTCCGATCGGCTGCCTGCTGATAACACCCCCGCGCCAGCGCCATGCGACCCTGTGTCCGGTAAACGTGGCCGAGGCTCACCTGCAAGTCCGCTCGATCCGGGGCCAGCCGCGCGGCCTTCTGATAGCAGGCCAGGGCTTCGTCGCTCTGGCCCAGGTCGCTGTACGCGTTACCAAGGTTCATGTAGGGGTCGGCCCACTCCGGCTCCGCGGCGATCACGGCCTGGTACTCGACCACCGCCTTCTTCAGCAGCCCCTGCTCGCGCAGCGCGTTGGCGAGATTGAAGCGGGCCTTGACGTGGCCCGGGCGAAGCTCAAGGGCCCGTCGGTAGCACGCCATCGCCTCTTCGTGCTGTCCCGCGGCCTTCAGCATGTTGCCCAGGCTGAAATGCGCCTCGGGGAATCGAGGATCGGCCGATATCGCCCGCCGGAAGCAGGCCGTGGCCCGCTGATCATCGCCGTGCCGCCGGTATGCCTCCCCAAGGTTGTGGTGAACAACCGCATTGGCTGGCTGCAATCGCGTCGCCTGCTGCAGCAAGCCAATCCCTTCCTCAAAGCGCCCGGTCTGGCTGAGGATCATTCCCAGCATGTGCAAAGCATCAGCGTGAGCGGGCCGCATGTTCAGCAGTCGTCGGCAGATGGCCTCAGCGCCGTGCAGGTCTCCCTTCACGTGCTTCTGGGCCGCCCGGTTGAATAGTTCCTGAACGCTGACCAAAGAAATCCTCCTCGGCACAATCGCCGGGGCGGGCGAAACCGGCCTGAGATTCGCGGGCACTGCGGCCCATGTCACTCAGCGGCGGCCCGCAGCCTGTTTAAGTTCCGCCAGCCGCAGCTCGGCTTCCCGCAGAAAATAGGTCTGCTGGGCGACATCGAGAGGCGTCGCATCCACCCGGATACGGCTCTGAATCGCCTCCAGCATGTCGCGTCGAAAGGCAACGTACCATTCGGCCGCCGCGATGCGCTTCTCCGCTGTTTCCGCAAGCATCAGCTTTGCCTCAAACAGGCGCTGAACCATCGATGCCTTCAGTTCGATCAGTTGGGGCGTCAGCGGTACAGAGCGTCGTTCCCACTGCTCAATTTCCGCGACACACGCCTGCGCCGCCTGCAGGAGGGCCTGCTTCTGCGGCAGCAGCGGGTCGGCCCCTTCCTTCGCAGGCGTCTCGGCGCCGCTGGCCCCGCGCAAGCTCAGCGCGGCCGCGCAGACAATGACTATCCCAGCCCCCAGTGCAACATGCCACGCGCGTCTCAAGATTCGCTGCCGGCACATGTGCTCATACCTCCTTCGTGGTGATGAAACCGACGAAACCAAGTGTCGACCGAAGCTCTTCAGCCCGGTGTCCCGGAGACTGTGCGAATTATAACCTCTTGCCTTCTCCACCGAATTTCGAAGACTACTGACATTGACGCCACCGATGAACACCGATTGCGGCCCGCAGGGAGAATTCGTCAGCGAAGCCATCGTGCCGCTCCCCGGCAGCTTCGACGTGGCCGCCATGTCCCGCGGCGAACCCGGATTGCCCGCACAGTTCACCTGGCGCGGCTGGACCTACGCCGTGGCCCGTTTGCTCTCAACCTGGAAGACCAGCACCGCCGAACTGGGGCGTATGTACCTCCGGCGGCACTGGTTCAGCATCGAAACCACCACCGGCCAGCGCATGACCCTCTATTGCGAGCGACAAACCAGGAACCGCAGTAAGCCCAAGGCGCGATGGTGGCTCTACTCGATCCGAAAGTGACGTTCGCCCGAGCGCGCTGCTTGGCAACCCGTCTGAAACGGCCCTTCGGCCGGCGGGTAAGAAGGACGGAGGACCTCGCGATGGCCCAAATCACCGTCAGGGCGGTGCTGGCCTGCGTACTGGCGATTGCGGGGCTGGCCGAAGCCGCGGATTTGACATTCGCGCAGAAGCCCGCCGTCGTTCGCGAAGGCCGCATCTGGAAAATCTCCTTCGCCCTCAGCAAATCCACCGATGTCGAGATCGCCATCCTCGATCGCACTGGGCGAACCGTCCGTCATCTGGCCGCGGGCGTATTGGGTGCAGACAGCACTCCGCCGCCCCCGCTTCGCGAAGGCCTGGCGCAGAGCATCGATTGGGATGGCAACGACGACTCCGGCAAACCCGCCGCTGGCGATCCTTTCAAGCTCCGCATCCGCGCAGGCATGTCGAGCGAATTTGGCCGGATGTTTGGCGGAAGTCCCAACACCGGCAACATCACCGATCAACCCTACCGCGCGCCGGTTAACGGCCTGGTCGTCGATGCCGACGGCAGCCTGCTCATCAAGATGATGTCGACCGTCGGCAGCCACGGAAACTCCGGCCTCTGGCCCTGGCAGCTTCGCAGGTTCGACAAGGCAGGCCGGTACATCAAGACCCTGCTGCCGTATGCGCCGTCCGTCGGCGCTGATCGCGCAAGCGGTTTCTCTCTTTTGAACACCCCCGACGGCGCTTTCACTCCCGTCAATCAGAACAGCCTCTATCCCGTGTTCTACAACTTCGGCGATGAGCTGCTCAATCGATTGATCGACGGCCAGGTCGTATTCATCAACAGCCGCCAGCGGCAGCTCACCTTCTTCAAGCTCGACGGTTCCAACGCGATTAAGACCGTCGCCATGTGGCCGCAAAGCGCCAAGCTCAACGCGCCCGCGTGGCTGAATTTCCAGGTCGCCATCTCTCCCGACGGCAGGTACGCCTATTACTCGAACGTGGCGGGCACCGCCTACGATGGCAAAAAGCCCTCCGACATCGATCCCAACTGGCCTCAGGGCCGCATCTACCGCCACGATCTGCACAATCCGGACGCCGCGCCCGAGAGGTTCTTCGATCTGCAACTGCCCGACTTCGAGCGATCCAAATACTGGATGCCCAGCGCCTGGGACAAGAAGACCGCCGCCGCCGGCATCGATGTGGATTCGCGCGGCAACGTGCTCGTCGGCGACCTGGTCAACCAGCAGCTTGTCGAAATCGCCCCCGATGGCCGCAAGCTCAGCGCCACGGCCGTCCCCTGGCCCGACAAGGTGATCGTCAGCCGAAAAACCGGCGCGGTCTACGTGATCAGCCGCCCTGTTTCGCGCGGCGCGCTGCCTGTCGCGAGGCTCTACAAGATCACCGGCCGCGGAGCCGACGCGAAGATCACCGCCGAGCTGCCGCTTCGCGGCGCGCTCGGCGGCGCGTGCGCGCTGGACGAGAGCGGGGCGGTTGCCGTGTTGTGGCTCGGCGGCGGCGGCTCGCTGTGGCGCGTCGAGGATCGCGGCAACGAGCTGGCCCTCACCGGCTCCGACTTGCTCAACTCCGACAGGAACGCCATCACTTTCCTCGGCTACATGGACGTGGACGGCGAGGCGGAGCTGGTCTACATCACCGCCTCCGGCAGCTCCATCTGGCGCTACGACGGCCGCACCGGCCAGGGCTCGCTCCTGCCCATCAAGGCTGTGGACCTTGCTGTCGGCGCCGGCGGCATGATCTATACCTGGGGCGATCAGGGCAGCTATTCCGGCCCGGTGACGCGCTACACCCGCGACCTGGAGCCAGCGCCGCTCGCCTCAACAGGCAAGCACACCTACGGCCGGCTCGAAGGCCGCGCCGGCCGCGGCGCCAGCGTCTGCGGCATGGATGTCGACTGGCGCGGCCGCGTCTACGCGGTCTACGGTTCCAATGTCTGCCACTTGCGCGTCTACGGGGCTGACGGGGCACTGTTCCCATTCGAGCTGACCATCGTGCCGCGCGACGAAGCGAAGTCTCGAGAACCAATTCCCGTCGCGGTCGACTACATCTCCGGCTACGGCGGCAGCATCCGCGTGGATCGCGACGGCAATATCTATCTCCTGCAGCATGGCCTGCCCAAGGGGTTCTCCCCGCCGCCCGGCTATGAAAAGGATGAGGCCTGGCGGCAAACCGCCGGCAGCATCGTGAAGCTCCCGCCGCAGGGCTCGCCACGCAACTACCCCCTCGACGACGGCGGCCGCGGCAAAGACCCCCTCGGCTTCAAGAACGTCCTTAATACGTACGGCGGCTGCGGTCCGATCAGCGGCTGGCGCTGCGATGGCGCCTGCGCCTGCGTGAAGGCCCGCTTCGATGTCGATGCCTATGGCCGGCTCTACATCCCCAACGCCATCACCTTTACCGTCCGGGTCTGCGACAACGCCGGCAATTCCATCGTCTCCTTCGGCCAATATGGCAACTACGACTGCCAGGGCGCGCAGAGCGCCGAGCCAAAGCCCGCCATTCCGCTCGGCTGGCCCATCGCCGTCGGCGCCAGCGAGGATCACATCTATGTCGGCGATTGCCTCAACCATCGCGTGGTCCGCGTTGACAAGCGTTTTGCGCTGGAGGCCACATCCGACGTGCCTCGGCCGGAGGTTCGACCATGATGCGCTATCTGATTGCGTTGATGCTCGCGGCGATGAGCCTCCCCACATTCGCCGCCGAGTGGGAGCTGAAACTCACCGCCCACGAGCCCGCAAACCTCTTGCGAACGGCCGAACCGCTCTCCGGCGGCGTCCCGCTGCCGGCCGGCACGTTCCGCAATGGCCAGCCTTTCTCGCTCTTCTCCGACGGGCGTGAAATGCCCGCGCAGGTGCTCCCGCTTGTGGTTGACGAAAAAGGTTTTCTTCGCTGGGTGCTGATTGATTTCCAGGCCGACCTGCAGGCCGCCCAGAACCGCGAATTCCTTCTTACAGTCACCCCGCCCGCCGCCAAACCGCCCCTGCCCCTGCGCATCACCGACAATGCCTCGGGCGTAACCGTTGACACGGGCAAGATCACCTTCACCATCGCCCGTGACAAGCCCTTCAGCCTCTTTTCCGCTGTTGAGGCGGGCGGCAAGCCGCTCGCCAACGGCGGCGAGATCAGCTACACCGAGGTGACCAATCCCGATCGCGAGCCCCATCGCTACATCGCCGATAGACCCTCGATCATCGTTGTCGAACACGCCGGCCCCCTCCGCGCCACCATCTGCGTGAAAGGCTTCGTCGTCGGCGACCAGCAAACCCGCATGCGCTACATTGCCCGCATCACCGCGTGGGCCGGCCGATCCGATGTGCACGTGAAATACTCCCTGGCCAACTCCAACGAGCAGCACTATTGCTACAGGCTCATCAAGGATTGCTCCATCGAGCTGAAACTCGCCAACGCGCCCACCAGCGCGCTGGTGGGGACGGGCAGACCGGCCGAGGCGGCCCTTCCCTGTTTCATGCGGCAGTCCATGCGCGTTGTCAAGGCGGCGGTCCATGGCGAGGATGCTTTGGGCAACGCCAAATGGCTGCACAAGGCCCCCGGCGCAACCGGCCCCGGCGGCGCCAAAGCCGTTGCCGCCGGCAAGGACCTGTGGGTCAGCTCCGGTAAGGGGGATGTCTCCGAAGGCTGGATCGCTGCCATAACCACCGACGCTGCTATTTTCGTGACGGACATCTGCTTTGTCGAAGATCCCCCGCGGCAGCTTGCGGTCAATGACAACGCCATCGTGCTCAGCCCGATCGTCGAGCCCTTCGAAGGCGCCGAAACACCATTCTCGGATAGGCACCGCCTGCTGATGGATTGCTCGCACCTTTCTTCCGAATACGTTTTTGATTTTCGCGCCTCGCCCGACCCAACACAGCTCTCGCGGCAAGCCAGGCTCTCCCGCAGCCGCCTCCACGTGATCGCGCCGCCCGAGTGGTATTTCCAGACCGAATCGCTCGCCGTCGGCCGCTTCGGCACGCGCGCCGACGAAATCGCCTGTTACGACAAGTGGGGCTGGAAGTACGATGCCTCGAAAATTCCGCAGGGCGCCGCGCCGATGTTCACCAACATCTCTCGCTGGACTGGCGGCGATGACAACCACTACACCAGTGAACAGGACACGCTCGACTCGCTCGTGCTGATGTACCTGCGCACCGGCCACCGCTCGTTCTTCGACGCCGCTCAGGCTTGGGCCAACTACTTCATGGACCTGGAAGCCTGGCGCACCGATGACTGGCGCTACAAGGATGGCGGCGTGTGGTGGCTCACGGGAGGGCCCCTGGGCAATCGTCCCCAGCGCACGCGCGACCCGATCTCCGGTCTGCTCAACAACGCCCCGGCCGCACCCTGGACGGATGCCGCCAAGTGCAAGCCGCCCTTCACCAAGCCCGCCGCCCTCGATTTCTGGTTCCTCGGCAATGCCAAGCAATGCTACTGCCACAACTGGGGCGAGGGTTTGGCCGAGTGGTTTCTGCTCACCGGCGACCGCGACGCCCTCGAGGCCGCCATCGACTGCGTCGAGCAGAACTACGACACCCAGAAGCGCGCCTTCGGCAAGACTCCCGGCAAACCGGCCGATTTCTCCCGCGATTTCACGCGCTCCTGCTACGTCGCCAACGCCGTCCGCCTTTGCGTCCCCACCGATCCCTTCATCGTCCAGGCCAGCGATTACCTGGCCGGCGTCTTCCTGCGGCGCCCCGATCCCGAGCCCCGCGGCTTTCTTAACGGCCCCCGCAAGATCACCCTGAAGGAGCTGCAGGACAAGGTCGGCCCGAACGGGCTGGCGAAGATGAAGGAGCTGGGCATAGCGCTCGACGAGCAGGGGTATCTGAATAACCCGAAGACCGGCGCCCGCTGGCGGCCCGTCGTCGATCCGCACACCTGGATGTTCCCGCCGCTCTCCCGTGCCATGGAAACCTACTGGCACATCACCGGCAACGAAGCTGCCCTCGATTGGCTCATCGCCTACGGCCAGGCGGCCGCCCACGTGCTCTACCAGCAGAAGCACGGCAACCTCGCCTACGGCCGCTTCCTCGTTGACTTTCCCATAAAGGGTCTCGCCTGGGACCGTCACAGTTGGAACATCGCCGATGGGGTGAAGGATGGCGAAGGCGAGCCCATCAACGGCTACCTGGGCGGTTTCCATCCTGACGTCTGCGCCCGCGCCTATTTCTACTGCGGCGAGGAGTTTCTCAAGCAGCGCGCCTACGACTTCTGGTACTACGCCAGCCACCGCGGCTACAACGCCCCGCGCATGCACAACGTCGGCGGCGTCGGCCAGTGGATCAACACCTACAGCACCCACGGCGAATCGGTCTGCTTCACCGGCAAGACCTTCTACATCTGGTCGCACCCGCGCCAGGACGACCGCCCGCCGAAAGCAGTGACAGACCTCAAGGTCGCTGTCGCTGACGACCAAGCCACCATCACCTTCACCGCCCCGTCCGACGAAGGCGGCGGCAAGGTGGTCCGCTATCAGCTCAAATATTCCGACAAACCGATCGTGGACTATGCGAAATTCCTCGAACTGTTCGCCGACAACAAGGACGCCGCCGTCGCCAACTGGTGGATGTGCCCCAACGTCCCCGGCGAGCCGCTTCCCGGTGCGCCCGGCGCGAAAGAGTCATTTACGGTGACCGGAATCCCACCCGGTGCCCGCTGCTTTGCCATGGTCAGCTACGACGATTCCTCCAACCGGAGCGCCATCAGCAACGTGGCCGAGCGACAACTCGGTGGCTGAGCGTGCCGTCCGCCTTTTGCCCCCGCCCGCTCAACTGGTATTATTTGTGCTTCGCGCAATTGAGATACTCACCCGGAGGCTCGACATGGATCGCCGATCGTTCCTCAGGCGCGCGCTTGGCGGCGCTGGCTCTCTGGCCCTGGCTTCATCCCTGCGCCCATTTGCCCATGCAGCGGATGCTCCCGCGCCGGCTGCTCGCCGCCCCAACATCATCGTCATCCTCTCCGATGACATGGGCTTCTCCGATATCGGCTGCTATGGCGGCGAAATCAACACGCCCAATCTCGATCGCCTCGCGGCCGGCGGCCTGCGCTTCAGCCAGTTCTACAACACCGCCCGCTGCTGCCCCACGCGGGCCTGCCTGCTCACCGGCCTCTATCCGCACCAGGCCGGCGTCGGCCACATGATGGAACG
>Ga0315268_10008171_pt1 | contig 10959 bp, 6 predicted proteins | sample C1_top_MG_FD_204535 | JGI IMG/M metagenome (GOLD analysis project Ga0315268, IMG submission 204535) | Sediment microbial communities from Yellowstone Lake, YNP, Wyoming, USA - C1_top | ecosystem: Environmental > Aquatic > Freshwater > Lake > Sediment | place: USA: Wyoming | collected 2017-08-01 | reverse complement strand
CGGTGGCCGCGCCAGATGGTAATGCGGCAGCCATCGGCGTTGGCGCCCCGGCCGTCGACAGTGGCGGAACGGAGCCGTCGCCAGCGGCACGGACCAACGATCGTGCGACAGCGCGGCCGTCGAAGACCGGCCGGGTCGTGCTGCTGGTGACCGACTCGTGGGCCGAGGTCTACCTGGGCAGCCACAAGCTGGGGGAGACCCCGCTCGACGTCGAGATTCCCGTCGGCCGTCGTCGCTTGCGGCTCTACAACTCGGACACCAAGGTCGAGAAGTGGGTCGCGGTCGAGGTGAAGTCGGACGCTGTGGCGAGGATCGCCACCACGCTGGGGCCAGCGGCGCGTGCAGCGCACTGATCGGGAAAAAGAAGAGGGACCGGTGGATTATCGGAGGTTACGCACTGCCGCCATCTGCATGTCGCTCATCGACTTCATGACGTTGGAGAGCATCTCGTACATCTTCTTGAGATCCTCCATCAGCTTCTGCATCTGCATCTGCTTGAGCGTGTCGGACTGCTGCGAGGTGTTGCCGAAGGCGCCGTTGGCGCCGTTGGCGCCGCCCTGGCCGCCGAGCATGCCGCCGACCGCGCTGCCGAGCTGACCGCCGATCATGGTGCCGAGCGGGAAACCGCCATACAGGCCGCCGAGCACGCTGCCGCCGATCGAAGCCACCGAGCCAAGGAAGTTGCCAAAGCCGCCCATCCCGCCCTGGCCACCCTTGCCGGACAGCTCATTCATCTTGTTGAGGATCTCTTTCTCTTTCTTCGTCGCGTACTTCATCATCATCAAGAAGAGCAGGTCTTCAAAGCTGAGCGGCGGCTGCATGCCCATGCCCTGGGCGAGGTTGGCCGTCTCGGGATCGCGCAGCACCATGTTGACGTTGGCGCCGCCCATGTTGAAGCCCGGGTAGCACATGCCGGTCATCATCCGGCCCATGTTGCCTTCCATCATCGACAGGCCGCGGAACACGCCGCCAAGCAGCGGATTGGCCATCATCAACGAATTGGTCAACTGTTGCCCGGCGAACATCGGCGCGTTGCGCAACACGGTGACCCGGCCGTCCATGCGGCCGTCCGGGACGATGATGCCGCCCATCCGCTGCTCCATGCGCATGCGGAAGTTCTGGTCGGTGAGCAGCGCGCGTTCCATGCTGCGGCCGACGGCGCCTAAGCCGATGCGCTCCTGGGAGGCGAACGGCGAGGAATAACCGCCGCCGTACATGTCGCGGTTGTAGCCGATGTCGGCGTACGGCCTGGGCACGAATTGCGACGGCGGCAACCCGGTGCCGAACATCGAGTCCATCTGGGCGGTGGACATGCCCGAGGTCAGGTTCTGCATGTTGCGCATGTAGCCGGCCATGTCGCCGCGCGACTCGTCGATCTTGGCGCCAACGATGTCGCCGAGGGCGCTGGGCAACCCGAGGGCGTCCATCGCGCGATTGACGTTCATGCCGAGCGACCCGAACATCATTCTTCCGATCGACATCTAACTCCTCCTCTTTCTCATCTCGGGGCTCAGCGCCCGGTCACAGCGTCAAAAAAAGTACTATGCGTTCGCTCGACAAACAATAGCGGGGAGGTTGGCGATTTGGCGGCGCCGCAGCTTGCGATTTTTTCCCTCATCGGTCGTCGGTCCGACACAGAAAAAATAGACGCAACTTATTTTGGCAGCGACGGAAAATTTCTGTTCGCCCGCGCTGCCCTGCCGTGCGTCGGGTCACTGCCTGCGTTTTCGCGTTCGTTGCAGCAACACCAGCAATATCAATGAGGTGGCGACCGATAGCGGCTGCGGCGAGGTGCCGGCGCAGGTGCACCCGCCGTGCGATCGACCGCCGTTCCCAGCGCTCGCGTCGATCCCGCCGTCTGGCAAGATCGACATGATCGCGATCGAGTGGATCCAGGTTCCGGTGATCGGATCGAGGTAGACATCAGCGGTCGCAACGTCAAAACCTTCAGCCGAAACGGTCAGCGCCACGGTCTGGTCGGCGATCAGCGATGCGAATTCATAGTATCCGTCGCCAGCCGTGGTCGCCTGCTGGCCGAGCGACAGATCGACCAGTGCACCCTCGACACCAGCGTTCGGATCGTCGGCGTTGCCGTTTCGCACGTAACCGACCAGGCTGCCGATACCCGGCCCGACGCGGTCCAGACTGACCAGCGTCAGCTGTGGCTGGTAGTGGCCCAGCATGGACGCATAGCCCTCGCCACCGAACGACCGTTCGGCAGCACCCCATTGGCAGATGCCGCGCACCAGACAGCGGCTGCAACTGGCGGTGCAGGGATTGTCCTGATGGCCCATGCCATCGGTATCGTGGCCGCACCAGCTGCCGACGCAGGCGACGTGGTCAGTGACGTCCGGGAGAATGTCGGTGCAGACGACCGAGCTCGAGGACGCACCGTACGGCAACGTACCCTGGCGGCGGCAGCTCGATGCGTATTCGTACTTGTCGATGCGGCTGGCGCCGACTGACGACAGCACCTGACCGGCCGTGGCGTCGACGGCGGCGTTTACCCAGTCGTGGCGCGTGTCGTCGTAGACCTGTTCGCAGGTGCCGTCGCGAATATCATAGCCAGGGTTGCTGGTCGCACGCCGCTGGTACCAGTAGAGAGCGTAGCTGCGCGAGCCGACGGACAGCGCCTTGAACACCTCGGCCGAGCCGGTCTGGCGCTGGGTCGTGCTGAGCGTCTGCCCGTCCAGCGTCGACATGCTGCGAAAGATGCCGACCTCGCCGAACACCACGCCCTTGACATATTCCTCGAATGGCATGGTCTGGACACCATCGCCTGGAGGCGTGCAGCAGGTGGTGCCCGGACACCGCAGCACCCGGATCGTCGCCGGCACCAGCGGCGGCAGCGCGTAGTCCCAGAAGATCGGTCCCGCAGCAGGATCGTCGTCCGGTCCGGTCGCAAGATGCGGACGCGGCATACCGATCGCGTCGGGGGCAGGTTGGTCCTGCGGGTCAAGCGGCAACAGGCCGACCAGCAGCTCGGCTGGCAGCAGGTGACCGTTGGCGTCGCGCGGAAGAAAGATCGTCGCTCCGTCGTGCTGGCCATCGTCGACGCGCACGGCCAACCGCGCGGTGCCGGCGGTCATGACACCAGTAAAGCGGCCGGCCTGGTCGCTGCAGTCGATCTCGCGCCGTGTCTGGTCGAGCACATGGGCGCCGGTCAGCGGCTGCATGGTCCAGGCGTCGACCACCTTGCCAGAGACCGCTTCGGTCGGACCGACGGCCAGCAATGCGGTGACGAGGAGCGAGCTTGCGAACATGGCGACTCCAGATTCTAGCTCGGACCAGGCCGGGTGGCTGCCAGCGCCGGATCGTCACACGCCCAGAGCGTACCGCTGACGACGAGAAAGGGCATGGTGAGCGGGATCAGCAGCAGCACCCAGGCCCCGATGCCAAAACCGATTGCGGTGCGCGTGTGCTGTCGCAGCGCACGCCAGCGCCCGCGCCAGTTGTAGCCGGCGCGGGTCAGCGGTGGTTCGCTGAACTCGAGCGCCAGGAACCAGGCGCTCCAGAAAAACGTCAGCACCGAGGCCAGCAGCGACCCGATCAGCGGCAGCAGGTGCAACAGCAGCAGCAGCACAAAACCCAGCAGATAGATCGCGAGCAGGGTGAACTGGTCGCGCGCAACTGCCGCCATCAGGCGCAGCGTTCGGGTCAGCGAAAACGGCTGGTCGATGGCGCGGCCGCGGCGCTCGCTCTCGGTGCGCTCGGACAACGCGTCATTGAAAGGCGCAGCCACGATCGCGCTGCAGGCGACGACCGCGACAAAATCGGCGGTGTCGACCGCCAGCACGAGCAGGATGCGCACGGTCCATGCCGCCACCGACCACAGCACCGCCAGTGCCGCACCATCCGGTCTTTGCCACGGGAAGAGCGCGGCGAACAGCTGATCGTAGAAACGGAGCCCGAGCCAAAAGCCGAGCGCGAACAGCGCGGCGTTGATCGCGATCGGGATCAACGCCAGGGCGAGCAGGCGCGGGCGGCCAAGTGTGAATGGCACTCCGCGCAGGGCACAGGCGAAGCCTGCGACCAGGCCGGTAGGGACCGGGGCGGCAACGCGCGCTGCTGCGCCAGTCACTCGTTGGACCCCAGCAGCTTTTTCTTGAAGAACGAGAGCACACTGCCGCTCTGCTGGTCGCCGTCGCCCGTCGCCTCAGCACCGACGCCAGGCTCGGCGGTCTGTTCGTCCGACGTCACCGGTGCCGGCGGCAAGTCGACCGCGGCCGGAATCGCTGGCGCACCGCCGCTGTCCAGCAGCGCGACGCCGACCACGACCGCCGGGATGTCGTCTTCCGGCTTTGTCTGGCCAGCCGGCATCGGCGCGGCGAGGTCCAGTTGCGGCGTCAGGTCGGTTTCAGCTCGCGCCATGGCGGCGTCGTCCGTGAGCGCGACGTCGGCCGCCGGCGGGTGCGCCATGAAACTGCGCGCTTCCTGCGTGCGGATGGCTGAGGGTTGGTAGGGCCGAAGTCCGGCGTCGGCTTGCTGCGCTGCCAGATCGTTGCTGGAAAAGACCTCCTCGGTCCACGACAGGACCTCGGGCGGCGTCACGTCGTAACTGGCAGCAGTCACCGGTGGCTCTGCTGCGGGCGTTTCCACCGCGCCAGCGAGCACAGCGATCTTTTCGAGCGGCAACTCATGTTCATCGCTGCTAGCAAAGACGTCGTCGGCAAAGGCCGAGGTCGTCGCTGCAGGCGCGGCCGGCGTGGTCGCCGGGGCTTGAATCGGCAGGTCCTCGTACGACCGGCCGTACTGCTCCTCGACGTATTTCTGCTCGGCGGCGATCGAGCGCAGCGGAATCCCCAGGTCGACGAGCGGAGGTGTCTCGACCGCTGCCGGTGCGCTCGCGAACAATCCCGCAGTAGGCGCCGCGTCGTCCCGCTGTTCCGGCATCTGCTGCGTCAGCCGGGTCCAGATGTACTCGTTGAATGCCTGTGGCAGGTCGAAGACCGGGCGTCGGGTGGCGGCCTCTGGCCAAGCGAAATCGCGCGCCGGGACGGGCTCGCTGAGCGGTCCGCCCACGACCCAGAACCGCGCGCGCAGCGTCGGCGTCGCCGCACCGCCAGGGCAGGGGAGTGCGGCGAGACGCCCATGCAATTCGGTCTCAGCCACGACGGCCGGCGCTGCGTCGATGGCTGGCAACCCCACCTCGACCGCGGCCGGAGCATTCGTTGCAACGGCGATGCTGGCGCCGAGGACCAAGGCAGGTTTTGGCGGAAGTGCCGATTCCTGTCTGGCGAGGGCAATTGGCGCGTCGGGGGCCGTGACCGCCAGATCCCAGCCGGGAATTTCTCCGTCGTCGTGCGATAGCGCCTCGGCCACCATGTCTGGCGGTTGCTCCAACGGCGCTTGCGGCGTCGCAGGCACGCTGCTGGCCCGAATTTCCGTCGCCAGCGGCACTGCACCGTCGAGCCCCGAGACCAGTTGCGCCCATTCATCGGACGGGGGCACGACCTTGTCCAGGGCTGGACCCGACCCGTCGGCTGTTGCGGCGTCGACGCGGGGCGGCGGAGTCGGCGTTACCTCGAACGGCGTCGGCGCGCCGACCTGAGGCTCGGCCAGAGCAGCGAATGCCGCGTCCACAAGCGCGTCCGCCACCTCTCGCATCACTGGTGTTGCGATGGCGACGGGCACAACGGGGACCGCGAGCGCGTCGGGGACTGCGAGCACCTCGGGGACCGCGAGCAGATCGGGCACCGCGGGTAGGTCGGGGGTCGCCAGCACCTCCGGCAATGCGACGAGGTTGGGGATGGCGAGTGCATCCGGTATGACTGGCGTCGCAGATTGTTGCTCGGGCGCTGCCAGTGCTTCGATCGCGGCTGCTGGTGCGAACACGATCGGAGGTGTCACGGCGGTGGCCGGAAATACCGGCGGTTCTGGCGGTGCATCAGGCGTCGCGCCCGGCCCGGTCAGTGCGTCAAGCGCAGAATCCAGGTCGTCGACCAATCCGTGCAGCGAAGGCTCGGCCGCTGGCTGCGCCGTCAACGCGGGAGGGACCGGCGCCGGCGCGGTTGGCTCGATCGCGGAGATCGCCGATTCGACCGGCGCCAGCGCCGTTTCGACTGGTGCAGGCGGTGCAACCGGGGGGGCTGGTGTCGGCGGAGGTTCGGCCGCAGCCTCGATCAGCGACACATCCTCGTCGGACAGTTCCTCGATGTCGGTCGCGTCCAGTTCGGTCGGCCCATCGTCGGCTGCAGCCAGCGCTGCGGGTGCCATCGCCTGCCGCGTTGCGATTGCTGGTGGAGCCATGCCGCGGCCGCCCAGGCTGATCGGTATGGCCATGTCGCTGCGGATGGCGTCGAAGGCCGAGCCGATGTCGTCCGCTGGCTCGGCGGATTGTTGCCGCGGGACCAATACCAGTGGCGGTGGCTGGGTGGGCGCCTCACCGTCAACGGCTCGCGGCGTGGCACCAGGTTCGGCTGGCGCCGCTGCGATCATCTGCAGCAAACGCACGCCGGGGAGCATGGCATTCGCGCCCGCGCCGTGGGCAGCGACGATCTGCTGCACCCGCTCGGCGCTGGCCGGGTCTGCCGCCACGAATTCGATGCCCATACCGTTCTGGTGGCCGGCCGGGACCGCCGGCGCGCGGTAACTCCAGAGCACACGACCTTCGCCGCGCAGCACCGGCGTACCATTGCGCAACCGGAGTTGCATGGTCACTGGCGTGCCCACCGTCTTGGGATTGGGAGTCTTGAGAAACACCACGTTTGCGGCCACGTTGGCGGCAAAGCCAGAGTCAAACTCGGCGGTCGACTCGTATTTGAGCTTCACGTCGAGCAAAACGGGTTCGCGGCCGCTGACCACACTGCACTCCCGCGGGTCGCCGGAGACGCCGGCGCCCACAAGCTCAACCTCCCATCTTATTCGCAATTCGAGGTGCGACGGAATAGCCGAGATCGCAGTCGCGCCACGCGCCGGGTCGCGGGCGCTTCAGAACGGGATCAAGCCGTAGACCTGGTTGAGCGCCTCGTCCAGGCGGCCCGGATCGCTTCCTCCCGCCTGGGCAAAGTCGGGACGGCCGCCGCCCGATCCGCCAACCGTGGCCGCCAGCTGCTTGACCAGGTTGCCGGCGTGTACCTTGCTCTCGAGATCCTTGGTCACCGCGACCAGCAGGTTGACCTTGCCGTTGTTCTCGGCGCCAAGCACGACAACGCCCGAACCAAGCTGATCGCGCAGCTTGTCGGCGTATTCGCGTAGCGCCCTGGCGTCGACACCCTGCACCCGCGTGGCCAGCACCTTGATGCCGTTGACCTCGCGCGCAGCGCCGACCAGCGAGGCGGCCTGCTGGCTCGCCTGCTTGAGCCGCGCGCCGTCGAGCAGGTGCTCGACCTCGCGCAGCCGCGCCTGCAGCTTCTCGATCTGCTGCGGCACCTCGGCCACCCCCACCTTGAGACGCTGCGCCATGGCGTGCAGCTCGCGCTCGCGCAGCTGCGCATGCTGCAATGCGCCGTCGCGGGTGATCGCCTCGATGCGGCGCACTCCGGCTGCCAGCGGCCCCTCGCTGGTGATCTTGAAAAAGCCGATGTCGCCCGTGCGGTGAACGTGGGTGCCGCCGCACAGCTCGATCGACTCGCTGCCCATCTGCACCATGCGCACGTCGTCGCCGTACTTTTCGCCGAACAGCGCCATGGCTCCGGCCGCGCGCGCCTCCTCGAGCCGCGCCATGCGGGTTTCGACCGCGCTGTTGCCGACCACCTCGCCATTGACCAGCTGCTCCACCCGCTCGATCTCGTCGTTGGTCAGCGCCTGAAAGTGCGAAAAGTCGAAGCGCAGGCGATCGGGCGCCACCAGCGAACCGGACTGCTTGACGTGGTCGCCGAGCACCTTGCGCAGCGACCAGTGCATCAAGTGGGTGGCCGAATGGTTGGCCCGGATGCGATCGCGCCGGCTGCGGTCGACGGTCAGCGTGAGCTTGGCGCCGGGCCGGAGTTCGCCGCTGATGACCTTGCCGAAGTGGACGATCAGATCGTTGTACTTGCGCGCGTCCTCGATGGCGACGTCGACCCCGTCGTTGCGCGCGCTGCCGAGGTCGCCGACCTGGCCGCCCGACTCGCCGTAGAACGGGGTCTGGGCGACGATCAGGGCGACGCTGTCGCCAGCCGATGCGCTGTCGACCAGCTTGCTGTCACGCACCAGGTCGAGCAGCTCGCCCTGGGCCTCGAGCATGTGGTAGCCGACGAAGGTGGTCGGCCCGCGCAGACTGCGCAGCGTCTTGAACAGCTCGGGGATGCCCTCGAGCCCGAGGCCACCGCGCGAGGCCTCGGCGTGCGTCTGCTTGGCGCGCTCGAAGCCGGCCCAGTCGATGTTGAGACCGCGCTCGCGGCACAGCACTTCGGTCAGATCCGTCGGGAAGCCATCCTGCTCGTACAGCTTGTGCACCACCCCACCGTCGAGCAGGTCGCCCGGGGCGCGGCCAGCAGCAGCCTGCTCGAATACCTTGAGCCCGCGCTCGAGCGTCCGCCTGAAAGTCTCTTCCTCCTGGTAGACCAGCTTGCCGATGAGCGCGCGTGCATCGGTCAGCTCGCGATAGACCGGCGCCATCAGCTCGACCGCCGCATCGCACGCCTGGTGGAAGAACGGCTCCTTGAAGCCGAGCCGGTCGCCATGCCTGATGGCGCGCCGCATGATCCGGCGCAGCACATAGCCGCGCCCCTCGTTGGAGGGCAGCACGCCGTCGGCGATCAGAAACGCGGTAGCCCGGCTGTGGTCGGCCACCACCCGCAGCGATACGTCGTCGGCGTCGTCGCTCGAGCGGTACTCTTTCTTGGCCGCGTCGGCGCAGCGCGCGATCAGCGGCGCGAACAGGTCGGTGTCGTAGTTGGAGCGATGGCCGCCGAGCACCGTGGCCAGGCGCTCGAGGCCGGCGCCGGTGTCGACCGAGGGCGCGGGCAACGGTTTCAACTCGCCGCCGGCCACCATCTCGTACTGCATGAAGACCAGGTTCCACAGCTCGATGCGGCGGTCACCCTCGGGATCGTCGCCACCAAAGGTGCCCTGGATCTCGCCGCGATCAAAGTGCAGTTCGGAGCAGGGGCCGCACGGGCCGGTGTCGCCCATCTGCCAGAAGTTGTCTTTCTTGTTGCCGCGGCCGATCCGCTCGCTCGGCACCCCGATCTCGTCGCGCCAGATCGCAAACGCCTCCTCGTCGGCCGGCAGACCATCCGCACCGCCAAAGACCGTGACGTAGAGCCGCGTCGGGTCGAGCCCCAGGTCCTTGGTCACCCACTCCCAGCCGAAGTGGATCGCCTCGCGCTTGAAGTAGTCGCCAAACGAGAAGTTGCCGAGCATCTCGAAGAAAGTGTGGTGGCGCGCGGTGCGGCCGACGTTCTCTAGATCGTTGTGCTTGCCGCCCGCGCGCACGCACTTCTGGGCGGTGGTGGCGCGCTTGTAGTCGCGCTTCTCGCCGCCGGTGAACAGATCCTTGAACTGCACCATGCCCGCGTTGGTGAAGAGCAGGGTCGGGTCGTTGGCCGGCACCAGCGGATAACTGGACACGATCTTGTGGCCGTTGCGTTCGAAGAACGAGAGAAAGCTCTGACGAATTTCGCGCGAGGTCGGGGCCATGCTCACCTTCGGAGCTGCATCGAGCAGCCAATGGGCAGTGGCTGTGTAGCAAACGCGGTCGCGGGTTTCAACGACCGCGAGGTTGAAACCAGGCGACCAGCCAGGTGCGGCTTGGCCGGTGCAGCGTGAGCCAGCCCAGGCCGGCCAGACCAACCAGACAGACAATCTGCGAGCCGCTCAGCCCGAGCAGCCGCACGCCAGTCGGCATGCGCAGCGTCTCGACTGCCAGCCGGCCGACCAGCAGCAGCGACGCCGCCAGCGCGAAGCGTGCGCCCGGCCAGCGCCGCAACCGGCGATCCAGCAACAACAGCAGTAACGCGACCAGCAAGCCCCAGCCCGCCTCGTAGGCCTGCACCGGGTGCACGGGCAGGCTGCTCTGGTAGTGGCCGTCGATCAGTCCGCTGGCGACCTGATGGTAGTAGACCATCGACGAAGCGGGAAACCGGATCGCCAGCAGCGAATTGCTGCGCGCGCCGAAGCAGCAGCCGGCGAGAAAGCAGCCGAGCTTGAAGCAGGCCACCGTGATCCCGGCCACCGGCGCGATGGTGTCGAGAAAGTCGACACTGTCGACGCGCAGCCGGCGCGCCCACAGCGCGGCTACGACGACCGCGCCGATCAGGCCACCCAGGGTCGAGGCGCCGCCGAACCAGGGATCGAGCAAGCGCCACGGTTCGCGCCAGAAGGCGCTGCCCCAGGTCAGCGCGTCGAGCAGACGACCGCCGGCGAGTGCGCCGAAGTAGGCTGCGATCAACAGTTCGGCGGTGGTCCGTCGCTCATAGCCGGCACTGCCTGCGCGGCGCAGCACCAACCAGAGCGAGAGCACGAAGCCGAGGCCGAGCGCGGCCGGCTGGCTCAGCAGCAACGACGCGATGCCATTGGGGTCAAGACCGATTGCCTCGGCCAGGCGAGCGCGCATTTTCGCGTCGAGGGGTGGTCGGCCAGTGTCAGCGGGCGCGGCGTCGGATCACGAGCAGCAAGCCGAGCGGCAGCGCGAGCGCCAGCACGGCCGCGGCGCCACCGGCCGGTCCAGCGCGGCCAAGACCGAACGCCGAGCACCAGCAGCACGGGCACGTCGGCATTTCTGTCGTCGGGGGGGTCGTGGAACCGCCATCACTGGTCTGCGCCACGCCGCCACCAAGATTTGTCCACGACGTCGGGTCGGCCTGGCCGAGCCAGCGCAACAGCACTTCCCAGTCGTTGGCCGGCGGCGTCTGGGTGGACGAACTGACCGCGGTGGGCGCCGTCCCTAGGGCGGGCGTTGGCTGGTTGAGCGGACCCCAGTAGTAGACCAGCGCCGGGTTGAGCTCGACCACGCCCGCGCTGGCCAGAAAGACCAGACCGGCATGCAGGCCGGCGCGGCGCACCACGATCCAGGACGCCACCGACGGATCCAAG
>Ga0315268_10008170_pt1 | contig 10963 bp, 9 predicted proteins | sample C1_top_MG_FD_204535 | JGI IMG/M metagenome (GOLD analysis project Ga0315268, IMG submission 204535) | Sediment microbial communities from Yellowstone Lake, YNP, Wyoming, USA - C1_top | ecosystem: Environmental > Aquatic > Freshwater > Lake > Sediment | place: USA: Wyoming | collected 2017-08-01 | reverse complement strand
TGCCCAGCCAGATCGTCGGCTCCACTAAAAACTACTGCAAGATGGCCGGGGCCGGTATTTCGTGGCCGGGCACCTTCACACCCGCCAACAAATGGGCGCCGGTTTACAATGAATGGAAAAAAGTGCTGATCGGCCACAACCTGTCCCCCTCGGTTCGCATGAGCATGTACCGGGGTGTGCATTACGGCATGCTGCGGGCGATGATTCCCTTTAACAAGCAGAGCGCGGACGAAACGGAAAATGCGCGCCAAGCGATTGTGGAATGCTTGAAGGTCGATCTGGATCACGGCGGCATTCCTTACAAGCCGCCGGTCGATTTCGGCAATGAGATCAATAAACGCGCCCACCCGGGATATTTGATGTTGTTGAAGCGGGTCAAGCAAATGCTGGACCCAAACAACATCATGAACCCCGGCAAATTGGCGATTTAACGCGGCGGCAATATCGGCATGGTTCGGTTTGCGTTTCTGTCGGTTCAGCCCTTCGGCGATCGACCATGAAGCAAAGCGCGAAACGAAAGATAGAAAATGGAGGAATGATACATGGAATGGAAAATATCTTCGCTGAAAGATCTTGAGCATTACTTCTGGCGCTGTACGGCCTGCGGTACCTGTCGCTCGGCCTATGATTTTGGCCCTCCACCTTTTACCAGGCCCATCTGTCCGGCGGGAACGGAATTCGGGTTTGAGGGATATTACTCGTCCAAAGGGAAAGCAGCCTTTGCCCGCGGTATTTCAGATGGCTCACTCACCTTTGATGATCCCGAATTTCTGGAGGCGGTATATAAGTGCACGGTCTGCGGAGGCTGCCAGAACCAGTGCCAGGTGGACTACAAACCGCATATCCCGGAGGTTATCGAGGCCATGCGGCGTGAGGCTGTGAAAAGTGGCGCAGGCCCGATGCCTGCGCAAAAAAATCTGGTTCAGTCCATGAAAAACTACAACAACCCCTACCAGGGACCCCGTCGCGTGCGCCTGGACTGGACGCGCCCCTTCAAGAAAGCCAAAACACCCATCAAGGATATCAACGTAGAGCCGGCGGAGGTGCTTTTTTATGTGGGTTGCACCGGCGCCTTCAATAAAATCGCGCAGGCGGTTCCCCAGGCTACAGCGCGCATTTTTCAAAAATTGGGCATTGACTTCGGTATTCTCGGGGAAAGCGAGGTTTGCTGCGGATCCACGGCCATGCGGGTGGGAGATGCCGAAGAATTTAAGCGTGTGGCAACAAACAACTTGGAGATTTTTAAGACCCTGCATGCCGAAAAAGGCGTCAAAACGATTGTGACCTCCTGCGCCGGCTGCTTTCGGGCCATCAAGAAGGATTATATTCTCTCCTCGGAATACAATCAGATGATGGACGGCATCGAAGTCCTTCACATCGTTCAGTACCTGCACCGGTTGCTGAAAGATGGCAGGCTCAAATTTGAAAAAGAGCTGCCGTGGAAAGTCACCTATCATGATCCCTGTCATACGGGCCGGCATCTCAACAAGTTCCGCGTGGACAAGGACGGCAGTGAGCTCTGGGAAGGCGCCTATGTGGGCGTTGATGAAAGCGAATGCCTGTACGACTTGCCCCGTGAAATTATCAAGGCGATTCCGGGGGTTAGCTTTGTGGAGATGGACCGAATACGAGGCAATTCGTATTGTTGCGGCGGCGGCGGGGGCGTCATGACCGGGTTTACGGACTGGGCAGGGAAAAATGCCGGCTTGCGCATTCAGGAAGGCATGGAAACCGGAGCCGAGAAAATGGTTTCGATTTGCCCCTTTTGCTATTTCAACCTTACCGAGGGTTCCAAACGGATCGGCAGCGCTATGACCCTGCATGACCTGACCGAACTGATCGATCTTGCTTTGCCGGAATAGAAGGAAACGCTTCAAGTCGATTACTAGCCGGGGCGGCCTATTGTGTGGCCGGCACCCGTAACAGTGATACATCCAAACATCTTTTGACAGAGAAGAGGAGGAGTAGATGAAAAAGCTATTGTTAGTGACGATTAGTATGTTTTTTGCGGTTTTGATGGTTGTAGCTCAAACACCTGCAGCGAGCGAGCCGGTAAAAATCGGTGTGCTGGTTCCGTTGACCGGCATTGTTGCGCAGGGGGGTCTGGAAATGAAGTACGGCATCGAAATGGCGGCCGAGGAAAAAGGCAAGGTATTGGGACGACCGATCGAACTGCTGGTGGAGGATGACCAGTTGAAGCCGCCCGTTGGGGTGACAAAGGCTGAAAAACTGGTTTACAAGGACGGCTGCATTGCGTTGATCGGTGTTTTTTCAAGTGGTGTGGGGCTTGCCATTGCGGAGAATATTGACAAACTCAAAGTCCCCTTTGTCACCACCCATGTCATGACGACCGAGTTTTACAACCTCAACCCGCTGGTCTTCAGATGCGGCCAGCTGGCAAATGATCAAACCGCTATCGGAAACGTGCAGGGCATCCTGTCCAACCCGGAGCTTAAAAATCGTAACTATTATGTCATTGTTCACGATTATGCCTGGGGCCATGACGCAGGGGACCGCTTTATCGCCCTTGCCAAGAAAAACGGTATCAAAATCTACAACGAGGCTTATGACAAGGCGCCTACTTCAACAAAAGACTGGTCTTCCTATATCAGCAAAATCAAGGCTTCCGGCGCTGACGGAGTCTACATGGCATTCATCACCAACGTCATTCCCATCTTTGCCAAACAGGCGTCCGATTTCGGACTTCAGGCCAAAGGTGTAAAATTTGTTTCAGGAGCGGCGCCGGGACCCCTCGAACTGGAAGCCGGGGGAGAGGCCTGCTACGGCATTTTCGGCGCATCTGACTGGTCCTGGGATGTCAACAATGCCATCTCGGACAAATGGGAAAAAGCTTTCTTCGACAAATACAAGACGATCCCCTCCGATGCGGCAGTTCACAGTTATGTGGGCGCCATGAACCTGTTTAATGCGATTGATAAGGCCGGCAGCACGGACGCCAAGGCTATCTCTGCGGCACTCAAAGGCATCAGCTTTGACGGCCCCTACGGAACGGTGCGTATCGCCAAAGATAACTGCGCGCGCAATGACGCCGTCTGGACCGAAACCATGGCCGCTCCGAAGAATTCTTACGGCGCGAAGGTTGTCATGAAAGTTCTGAAAACATTTAAAGCGGCAGAGCTGGGACCGCCCGAGTGATGAGACAAACCGGGTAGGAGCATAGAAGGCTGAAGGAAGAAGGTAAAAGGATTTAGGGCAAACCCGAAAACACTTTTCCCTTCAGTCTTCAGCCTGAACATTTTAGCAACGGATTCCCCGCGCGGCGGGGTGAAACATATAGAAGATATCGAAATGAGTGGAATTGCTACCGCTGTCGACATTACGCTCAACAGTCTTGTTCTGGGCGGCGTTTTTTTAATCGTGGCCGTTGGCCTGAATATTATCTACGGGCTCAGCCGGGTGATGAATCTGGCACACGGTTCGCTATATGCCATCGGCGCCTATACCGGTTATACGATCGTTTCTCTTGGCATCAACTTTTTTGCCGCCCTGCTGCTCGCGCCGATCATCGTGGGCATCATGGGGCTTATTATAGAGCGCACCGTGATTGCGCCCATGCGAAAGCGCTCGATGATCTACACCCTCATTCTGACCTATGGCCTGATGTTTTTTCTGGACGGCCTGATCAAGTACAGCTGGGGCAATGAACCCAGGTTTGTCGCGATTCCTGCCTTTATGCGCGAGACCGTGTCGATTTTCGGCACCCATTATCCGGTCTTCCGTCTGGCCACCCTGGCAACCACTGCCGCAGTCATGATCGGCCTGATGCTCTTTTTGAATAAAACACGCATCGGCATGATTCTCAAGGCCGCCAGCACAATTCCGGAAATGGTGTCATGCCTGGGGTTCAATATGAATTATATTCACATCGGCGCGTTCATTTTAGGCTGTGCCCTGGCAGGTGTTGCCGGCATTATTGCAGGCCCCTTAACGACGATTGACCCGCTCATGGGCCATGAAATGCTGATCAGCTCCTTTGTGGTGATTGTCATCGGCGGACTGGGCAGCTTGCGCGGGGCCGTGTTTGCGGCCCTTTTGATCGGCCTTGTGCAGACTCTGGCGGAGTTTTTCATAACGGATCTGGCTATGGTGATCGTCTACATGTTGATGGCGGTAATCCTGGCATTTATGCCCCGCGGACTTTTTGGAGAAGGGAAATTTGAATAATGAGTGGCTCACCCTCAATGCCCGACGCGCACTCCTCGCTATCGCCTCTTAAACTCATCGGCCTGGTGGCGCTTTTCATCGCACTGGCATTGCTGCCTTTTGTGTGGGGCAATCGGTTTTATATCAGCTTGATCACAGAAATCATGATTTACGGGCTGCTGGCCATGAGCCTGGACGTGCTGTTGGGATACACCGGACTGCTCTCCTTCATGCACAATGCCTATCTTGGCATCGGTGCGTATGTGGTGGGCCTGTTTCTGATACACGTATCACCTACATCGCTCTGGCTGGCATTCCTGGTTGGCATCGTTTTCACGGGGTTAGTGGCCCTGCCGGTCGGCTGGATTCAGGTGCGCACAGGCGGGCTTGCCTTTGCCCTGCTGACACTGGCCTTCGGGATGATGTTTTATACCATCGTCTGGAAGTGGTATGGCCTCACCGGTGGAGATGACGGACTGATGGGCGTGCCTAGTCCCGATATTCAGCTTTTCGGATGGTCCGTCGGGAACACCGGCAACCCGGCGCACATGTACCTATTGACCCTGTTTGTGGTCGCCATCGCACTTGTCCTGACCCGCCGAATTATACGCTCCCCCTTTGGCGCAGTGCTGGAAGCCATTCGCGAAAATGAGGAACGCGCTGCGTTTGTCGGCATTGCCGTCAGGTGGTACAAGCTCTTCGGATGGGTGCTGGCCTGCGTTCTGGCCGGAACAGCCGGTGCACTTTATATTCTTTATAAAGGCTATATCGGTCCCACCACGATGAGCGCCTTTGCCGGCGCCGGGGTGTTGATGATGGTCCTTTTAGGCGGCATGGGAACACTCTGGGGGCCCATTATCGGAGCGGGCATCTTCATCTATATTCAGGATTATATCAGCACCATGACCGAGCATTGGGAAATCTTCCTCGGTCTCGTGGTGATTTTTCTGGTCTTGTTCATGCCGACGGGATTTGCCGGACTCGGCAACTTTTTTAAACGGCTGCGAAAGGGTTAATTCAATATCATGGATGCGTTTTTATGCACCGATAATCTGTGTCGGCAGTTCGGCGGTGTCAGGGCAACGAATTGCGTGTTCACCGAATTTGAAAAAACCGGGTTGCGATCCATTATCGGGCCGAATGGCGCCGGTAAAACCACATTTATCAACATCATTACCGGCCGAATACCGGCCAGCTCCGGGAAAGTGTATTTTCAAGGCGCCGAAATCACCAACAAGCCGCCCCATGAATTGGTCAAAATGGGAATCTGCAGAACCTTTCAAATTACGAGCATCTTTAACAATCTGACCGTGTTTGAAAATGTGAGGATCGCCAAACAGGCCCGCTCCGGCGGCTCTTTGAGAATTTTTTCCACCAAAAAAAGCCTGAAAAAAGTGGCGAGCGATACCTGGGTGATTCTGGAGCGGCTTGGCCTTCAGGATCTGGCCGATCTACCCGCCAAGAACCTGTCTTACGGCGACCAGCGGATCCTGGAAGTGGCCATCGCCCTATCCGGAGATCCGAAGATTCTCTTTCTGGATGAGCCAACGGCCGGTATGTCGCCAGCGGAAACCAATCATATCTCCGAGCTGATCAAGGGTCTTTCCAGGGATATATCGATAGTGCTGGTCGAGCACGACATGGATATGGTCATGAGAATCTCAGATAAAATCACCGTGCTGCATTATGGCAGCATCATCGCGGAGGGCGCGCCCGAAGAAGTCAGGACGAACCAGTTAGTCAGGGAGGCCTATCTTGGAAAAGACACATAGAATTCTGGAGATAGAAGATATTCACACCTATTACGGAGAAAGCCACGCCATTCAGGGACTCTCTTTATTCGTCAATGCGCACGAGGCCGTCTCCATTCTTGGGCGAAACGGTGTCGGCAAGACCACAACACTTCGATCCATCATGGGACTAACCCCACCACGCTCCGGATCGATCACCATTGACGGCCAAAAAACCATCCGCTGGCCCGCGCACCGGGTTTCCCAGCTGGGAGTGGCCTATGTCCCGGCGGAACGGCATATCTTCCCTGGTTTGACCGTGAAAGAAAATCTGAAGATTGCCGCGCGTCCCGGTAACGGGGGGGAGCCCTGTACGCTGGAACGGGTTTACGACTATTTTCCGGTACTGGCCGATCGCATCAACCAGGATGGATCTACGCTCAGCGGCGGCGAACAGCAAATGCTTGCAATCGGTCGGGCACTAATCAGTAATCCCAAGATTATCATTATGGATGAGCCCTCCCAGGGGCTGTCCCCATTGCTGGTAGTTTCGATCACCGAAATTGTGAAAGATTTTTGTGTCGGTTCGGGAATGACGCTGCTGGTTGTGGAGCAAAATTACCGGATGGCACTGAAAGTCGCCAGTCGACATTATTTAATGAGCACCAAGGGAAAAATTACCGGAATTGCAACGACCCAGGAACTGATCGATAATCAGCAGATCATTCTTGATCATCTGGCGGTATAATTCAGCCGTCTCCGAAAGCAGGCGGCTTGGGCGAAAAGGAGAGCGATGAAATGAATTTAAAAGAACGTTTTATGAGACGCCTGGAGGGAAAAGAAGTTAGCGATCCTGTAATGGTAGGATGTACGACGACATACGGTGTGGTTGAAATCATGAAGCTGTGCGGTGCTGAACGACCCCTGGCCGACACTGATCCGGAAGCCATGGCCAAACTGGCCATCGCCGGGTATGAAGTCGCAGGGTTCGAATGGGTCAAGGCCATGGGTTGGGATATCACTCCAATCAGTCAGGTGATGGGCTGTACATTGGGTGAACCCAAGATCGATCTTCAATATTACATCAAGGAACATCCGCTTGCCGACAGCCTGGATGGACTTGCGTACCCGGACAATATTTTTGAAAAGGGGCGGTTTCCCGCCTATAAGAAACAATTTGAAATATTGAAGAAACGTTTCGGCGACGAGATTGTTGTTTTTGGTGAGAGTGAAGGGGCCTGGACCTGCGCCTGCAACCTGGTGGGAACCGAGAAGTTCATGAGATGGACTTTCAAGGAACAAGCCAAGGTACAACAGGTCATCGATCTTACTAAGGCTGTTACCATCGATGTCATCAACTGGGCATTTGACCAGGGGGCCGATTATTATTGTCTGGCCGAGCCTTCATCGGGACCGGCACTGATGAGCCCCAAGACTTGGAAAAAGTTTGTCCAGCCCATGATGACTGAGATTTGTTCCAAGGCCAAGGGCCCGATTGTGTTGCATATTTGTGCCAACACTGACCTGATTGTTCCAATGATGTGTGAAACCGGTGTGGCCGGAATCAGCATTGAGGAGAAAGCCGATATGAAAAAAGCCGCTGAGGCGGCGCATGCTAAAAACGTGCGCGTTTTTGGCAATGTGGCGACGGCAACGACCCTATTCATGGGCACTCCGGAAAAATGTTATGAGGAATCGATCGCGAGCCTGGAAAACGGAACCGATTTCCTTACACCGGGTTGTGGCATTGCGCCGGGATCTCCCCTTGAAAACGTCAAACAGCTTAAAAAAGCCAGAGACGATTATTTTAAATCCAGGGGGTAGTATTCCGGTTTTGGATGATCCGTGTTTATCATCTCGACAACCCAATATCTTCAGTTCAAATTCCCTTTTTAAAAAAGGGAATTTGAACGGGTGCAAGCGTATTTGCAGATAATCCTGAATTGTTCTCTCTCCTATAAAAAACCGGGTTTGACAATTAACAGGATCGACAGCGTGGTATTTATTTTGTTTTAATATATCTATGATGGACTTGTAAGAAGTCCGGATTCCCCTTTTTTCGTCATTCCCGCGAAAGCGGGGCACTTGGTGAAGCGTGAGCGCTATCCAGTCTTTTCAAGTATTTCTGGACTCCCGTTTTCACGGGAGTGACAGGCTCTTTGATTTTTTATAAAGAGATCATCCATAGTTGCGGGACAATTGAAAGGAAACTCGTTTTTAAGGTAAGAGATGACCACAGGCAATGAACGGCATAACTGATAAAAAACTGGTTTTATTTGGCTGCCCCTTGGACTGCGATGAAAAATTCGATTCCATTCATGAAAAACGCAACGGTTTATGGACAATTGGGAAAAGTGATGATCCTTTTGACGAGGTGATGACGTTCATTCGTCCGGAAGTCCGACAGGATTTATGGAGGGAGCTTGGTTCTGTGGATATCCCAACCTGGCTTCGCCCAAAACCAGGTGGTGAGGATCTTTTGAAGATCAACGCCGAAAATTTTATCGCATTCATAGATGATGACGGCTGCAGAAGAGTATCAGAGGATGTCGCAGATATTGTCTCAAAAAAGATACTGCCAGATATTCCCTGTATGATCGGAATAGATCACTCATTGACCGGAGGTGTTTATAAATCTTTAACGGAATTTTATGGCAGGGATAATATGTCGCTGATTATCATTGACAGTCATACCGATGCCATTCCCATGTCTGTCCTTTCCGATGCCATTCAATACGATATTGAAACGAATCCCGGTTCTGTTCATGACCCCAGGGATCCTTTTTTATATAACCGTCCGGATTCATACAATGCCAGTTCCTTTATCCATCACATGGCGGCTGAAGGGATAATTAATCTGAAAAATCTCTATCTTTTTGGTGTGAGCGACTACCCGGAAAAAAAGTCGTTCCGCATTAAAGATCCGCATATTTCCAGATACACAGGCGCCTACGCAGAATTGAAACGCAGAGGATCCAAAATAATGACAAAAAAGGAGTTCATGATGGCTCCTCAAAGGTTAAAGACGCTGTTGCAGATGATATCGACGCCTTATGTGTACATCTCAATTGATATGGACATTGGCGCAATGAACGCTGTTGAGGGCGTCAGGTTTCGTAATTGGAAGGGCTTAGCGGAGTCTAAGATTTATAAACTTGCGGACACTCTTAAAATCCTGTTCACCCGGAAAATACAACTGGCAGGCATGGATATCATGGAAATTGACCAGAGAAGAGCCGGAGAAAATTATCCTGCCGGCAGGGATCAAACATTTAGAATCGCGGCAAATCTGATCAAGAAGATAGGGTTTGGCCTTTGAAAAAAGAGCTGCGAAGAAAGCAGCGAAGGTATCAAGGATGATCCTATAGAAAAATGCGTTACTGTTTGATAGAATGAATATAATGATTATAAACTGTTAAGGAGGTTTGAATGTTGCCAGAAAAAGAAGAAAATAGATATTTTGATGTTGAAGATGCCTCTATAAAAAGTCCTATAAAAAAACTGAAATATTTTGTGGATGGTAAATTTTGCGTCTCTAAAACTGAAAAGTACATGGATTGCTTCAATCCCTCAACCGGGGCTGTAATTGCGCATGCTCCGCAATGTACTCAGACTGAGGTCGAGTCCGCCATAGAGAGTGCTAAAAATGCGTACCCCGCCTGGTCGGAAACCCCTGTAAGCAAGAGAGTGCAGGTGTTGTACAAGTTTAAGGCTCTTGTTGATGAGCACCTTGAGGAACTGACCTATCTTCTGTGCCAGGAGGAGGGCAAAAACTGGACGGAATCCATGGGTGATGTGTTAAAGGTGAATGAGGTGGTCGAGTTTGCCTGCGGTGCGCCCCATCTGATGAAGGGCGAGTCTCTGATGAATGCAAGTAAAGGATATGATACGGTCCTATACCATCATCCCATAGGGGTTTTTGCCGGAATCGCGCCCTGGAATTTTCCGGCCATGATTCCCCACGGCTGGATGACTCCAATCTGCGTGGCCACTGGAAACTGCATGGTTCTCAAGGCGGCCAGCTTTGTGCCCCAGTCATCCCTGCGTCTTGCAGAGCTGTGGCGAGAAGCCGGGCTCCCCAATGGAGTACTCAATATTGTAACAGCAGGACGTAATGAAGCCGAAATCCTTCTGAAACATCCGGATATTAAAGGAGTCTCTTTTGTCGGATCCACTTCAGTCGGCAAACACATCTATAAGACTGCGGCTGCCCATGGCAAGCGCGTTCAGGCTTTAACCGAAGCCAAAAACCATGCCCTTGTATTGCGGGATGCCAAGCTTGAAAGAACAGCAAGAGGAATCATCAATGCCTATTGCGGATGCGCAGGAGCCAGGTGCATGGCCTGCCCGGTTGTTGTTGTGGAAAATTGCATTGCTGACGAGCTTATCGGGTATCTCAAAAAGTTCGTCGCAGAGATGACTCTGGGGCCGGCCTATGATCCCGCAACAGGCATGGGTCCAATCATGAATGCCGGTCATAAGAAATTCATCATGGACTGGATTGAAAAAGGCATTGCAGAAGGAGCTGAACTCATTGTTGACGGCCGCAATCCGGTAGTGCCCGGCTACGAGAAAGGATTTTATCTGGCTCCAACGATTTTTGATCATGTTACAGAGGAAATGACTATCGGAAACGAAGAGGTGTTCGGTCCGTTACTCTGCATCAAGAGAGTGGATTCATTTGAGGAAGGCCTAACCTTGATGAATAAAAGCCGGTTTGCCAACGGGTCAGTGATTTATACTCAAAACGGACATTTTGCCCGCGAATTTGCCGCCCGTACGGATGCCGGAATGGTGGGTATCAATGTAGGTATTCCCGTACCTCTGGGAATTTTCGGTTTTACAGGTCACAAGGACTCATTTTTTGGCGACCTCCATATCATGGGAAAAGATGGATTCACATTTTTTACAGAATCCAAATGCGTGACCCATACCTGGTTTCCGGAAACCGATCAGGCAGTTTGCAAAGTTGATACCTGGGATGGGACCATCTCTTCCATGCCGGATAAGCATAAGTTAAAATAGCAGGATCATCTCCAAAAGAGTTGGTGCTTGTATTAGGATTCAAG
>Ga0315268_10008169_pt1 | contig 10964 bp, 9 predicted proteins | sample C1_top_MG_FD_204535 | JGI IMG/M metagenome (GOLD analysis project Ga0315268, IMG submission 204535) | Sediment microbial communities from Yellowstone Lake, YNP, Wyoming, USA - C1_top | ecosystem: Environmental > Aquatic > Freshwater > Lake > Sediment | place: USA: Wyoming | collected 2017-08-01 | reverse complement strand
AAGATACGGCTATGTTCCAAAAAGCGTCCTACTACCGAGCGGACCTTGATATTATCCGATAGTCCTTTGACACCAGGGCGCAATGCACATACACCACGTACGATCAGATCTATTTTTACGCCGGCCTGTGACGCTTCATAAAGCGCGTTGATGGTTTGCGGTTCCAGCAATGCATTCATCTTGGCGATGATATGAGCGCGCTTTCCTGACTTTGCGAGAAAGGTTTCACTCTGGATGGAACGCAATACTTCGCTATGCATTGAAAAAGGAGACTGCCACAAATAATTCAAAGCGCGAGCCTTGCCGAGACTGGTAAGCTGGCTGAAAACCTCATTGACGTCCGCACACATCTTTTCATTGCAGGTAAACAACCCAAAATCGGTATACAGCCGCGCAGTACGGGGATGATAGTTGCCAGTGCCCAGATGCACATAGCGGCGCAGCATGCCATCTTCGCGGCGAACCACCATCAGCATCTTGGCGTGGGTCTTGTGTCCGACCACACCGTACACTACATGAGCGCCAACCTCTTCCAGCCGAGTCGCCCAGTTGATGTTTGCTTCCTCGTCAAAACGCGCCAACAGTTCCACTACAACCGTCACTTCCTTGCCGCGTTTTGCCGCAGCGATCAACGCCTCCATCAGGGCGGAGTCCACACCGGTGCGATATACGGTCTGCTTGATGGCGACAACATTGGGGTCGCTCGCAGCCTGCTGGATAAAATCGATGACTGGCTTGAAAGACTGAAAAGGGTGATGCAACAGCAAATCGCTCTTGCGCATCAACTTAAACAAATCTGAGCCCTTTTTCTGGAGTACACCGGGTATGGTGGGTACAAAAGAGGGAAACTTCAAATCGTCTCGCGCCACTAGATCGGGAATACCCATCAAGCGAACCAGATTCACCGGGCCATGCACGCGATACAAATCTTCCGGAGCAAGATTGAATTCTTTGAGCAGCAACTCAGCGATCTGTGGTGAACAATTATCGGCAATCTCCAGTCGTACGGCATCGCCGAAATGGCGCTGCGGCAGCTCGCCTTGTAGAGAAAGGCGAAGGTTCTTCATTTCTTCCTCATCCACAAACAGGTCACTGTTACGAGTCACGCGAAACTGGAAACAACCCAGCACCGTCATGCCGGAAAAAAGTTCGCCGACATGGGCATGAAGAACCGAGGAAAGAAATACGAAACCGTGCTCGCAACCACTGATTTCTGGCGGCAGTGGGATGGTTCGAGGCACTACGCGGGGGGCCTGCACGATGGCGCGGGTCGAATTGCGCCCGAAGGCATCCTTGCCCTGCAACTCCAAGGCAAAATTCAGGCTTTTGTTTAGTACGCGCGGAAAGGGATGTGCTGGATCGAGGCCCATGGGGGTCAAAACCGGCATCACTTCGCGAAAAAAGAAATCCTTAACCCAAGTTTGTTGAGCTGCGTTCCACTGGGTGCGACGCAGAAATTTGATACCTTGCCCGGAGAGAGCGGGAATGATGTCTTTGTTGAATAGCTGGTATTGATGTTCTATCAATTGATGAGCCTGTTCGCGAACAAGCTGATGGGTTTGCTGCGGGGTCAAACCATCCGCACTGGTGGTTTTGCCACCGAGCTTGATTTGCTCCTTCAGCCCCGCCACCCGTATTTCGAAGAATTCATCCAGATTGCTGCTGACGATACACAGATATCTCAGCCGTTCCAGAAGTGGAATGGTCGGATCCTCTGCCTGCGCCAGCACACGTCGATTGAACTCGAGCTGGCCGAGTTCGCGGTTCAGAAATTGCTGCGGGGCAAATCTTTTGATCAAGTTGTAACCTATTGATTTTTTGGTGGCACATACCCTTCGGGCATTTGTACACCATCGCCAAAGAAATATTTTTCCATCATCGTGGCAAGAAATTTGCGCGCTGACGCATCGGCAAGATTAAGGCGATTTTCGTTAACCTGCATGGTCTGGAATTTAAGCCAACCTTGCCAAGCTTCCTTGGAAACGTTCTCAAATATGCGTTGACCCAATGTTCCGGGATAGGGGAGGCGATCCAAACCTTCTGCTTCGCGCCCCAGCTTTATGCAATTAACCATTCTTGTCATACCGTGAATCTCCGAGTGTTTTAATATAGTAAGGAATTATGACATTTAGATGAATATCGTGCGCGGGCATCTAGGCCGACCAGCTCACCAAGCCGCTATAGGCTGTACCCAGCACCACCAGTCCGAAAACGATTCGGTACCAGGCGAACACCGAAAAATCATGGTTGCTGATGTAACGCAGTAGCCAGCGCACGCACAGGAAAGCGCTTACGAACGAGGCGACCGAACCAACGATAAAGATCCCCCAGTCGTCCGTATGGAACTGGTCACGGTATTTAACCAACTCATAAACCGTTGCGGCGGTCAGCGTCGGGACAGCGAGGAAAAAAGAAAATTCGGTTGCCGCCTTGCGCGATAAACCGAAAAACAGTCCGCCAATAATGGTCGCGCCGGAACGCGATGTGCCGGGAATCAGCGCCAGTGCCTGTGCAAGCCCCATCTTCAGTGCGTCCCGCCAGCGCATGTCTTCTACCGATTCCACGGAGATCTTGTGGATGCGCTTTTCTGCCCACAAAATAAAAATGCCGCCAACAATGAAGGCGAGCGCCACCGGAACGGGCGAAAACAAATGCGCCTTGATCGTCTTGCCGAACAGCAGGCCAAGAATCGCCAGAGGTAAAAAAGCGATAAACAGATTTGCGATGAAGCGTTGCGCGGCCTCCTGCTTTTGCAGCAAACCGCCGACAACCGTGCCAAACTTGGCGCGGTATTCCCAGCACACTGCGAGTATCGCTGCGAACTGGATCACGATCTCGAACACCTTGCCGCGCTCGTTGTTGAAATCGAGCAGGTCACCAGCCAGAATCAAATGGCCGGTGCTGGAGATGGGCAGGAATTCGGTGAGGCCTTCGACGATGCCGAGGGTGGCGGCTTTAATTAATAATGCGATGTCCATGTTATTTCGTTGTTCCCGCCCTTCGACAAGCTCAGGGTAAACCGAGCCACGCTCGAGCGGAAATCCAGTTATTAAATAGATGAATGCTGCAATTTATCGGCAAGCACCGCAATACGACGATTCACACCACGCCTTTCCTGTTCGCTCATTCCCACCCAGCGTGTGATCTCGTCGAAAGTTCGCAGGCAGCTGCGGCATACCTCATCGCCCAACACCGTGGTGCAATGGCCGACGCAGGGTGATTCGGATGTGATCTCGGCGGGAAGCTGTTGGAGCGGCGTTTGCATGGGGTGCGATTATATCCGTTGCTTTTCTTTGGCTGAGAGAGTTGCAAACAAATGAATCTCGATGCAGCTCGCATTGTATTTCAGAACGTGAGCGGCTAAGCCTTGCGATAAATACTCGCACCTTCCTTCACAAACTCTTCCGACTTTGCGGCCATGCCTTTTTCCAGTGCGTCCTGTTCGGTCAACCCTTCCTTGGCAGCATAGTCGCGCACGTCCTGCGTGATTTTCATCGAGCAGAAATGCGGGCCGCACATGGAACAGAAATGGGCGACCTTTGAGGATTCCTTGGGCAAGGTTTCGTCGTGGAATTCGCGCGCCTTGTCCGGGTCGAGGCCTAGGTTGAACTGGTCGTCCCAGCGGAATTCGAAGCGCGCTTTGCTTAGTGCGTTGTCGCGCACTTGCGCACCGGGGTGGCCCTTGGCAAGGTCGGCGGCGTGGGCGGCGATCTTGTAGGTGATGATGCCTTCCTTTACGTCGTCCTTGTCCGGCAATCCCAAATGTTCTTTCGGCGTGACGTAACAAAGCATCGCGGTGCCGTACCAGCCTATCATCGCTGCACCAATTGCAGAAGTGATGTGGTCGTAGCCGGGGGCGATATCCATTGTCAGAGGTCCTAGCGTGTAGAACGGCGCTTCGTGGCACCACTTGAGTTGCAGATCCATGTTCTCCTTGATCATGTGCATCGGCACATGGCCGGGGCCTTCGATCATGGTCTGCACGTCGTGCTTCCAAGCCACTTTGGTGAGCTCGCCGAGGGTCTTTAATTCGCCCAGTTGCGCTTCATCGTTGGCGTCGTAGATCGAGCCGGGGCGCAGGCCGTCGCCCAGGCTGAAGGACACGTCGTATGCTTTCATGATCTCGCAGATGTCCTCGAAATGCGTGTACAGGAAACTTTCCTTGTGGTGCGCGAGGCACCATTTCGCCATGATGGAGCCGCCGCGCGAAACAATCCCGGTCAGGCGTTTTGCGGTCATCGGCACATAGCGCAGCAGTACGCCGGCATGGATGGTGAAGTAGTCCACGCCCTGCTCGGCCTGTTCGATCAGCGTGTCGCGGTAGATCTCCCAGGTCAGGTCCTCGGCTTTGCCGTTCACTTTTTCCAGCGCCTGATAGATCGGTACCGTGCCGATCGGCACGGGCGAGTTGCGGATGATCCACTCGCGCGTCTCGTGGATGTGCTTGCCGGTGGAGAGGTCCATCACGTTGTCTCCGCCCCAACGGATCGCCCAGGTCATCTTCTCGACTTCTTCCTGAATGCTGGAACCCAGCGCGGAGTTGCCAATGTTGGCGTTGATCTTGACCAGAAAGTTGCGCCCGATGATCATCGGCTCGACTTCGGGATGATTGATGTTGGCCGGGATGATGGCGCGGCCACGGGCGATCTCGTCGCGCACGAATTCGGGGGTGATGAACTTGGGGATGGCAGCGCCGAAACGTTCGCCGTGGTGCTGGGATCTCAGCAATTCGGATAGGCCTTCAGTCTTCTGGTTTTCTCGTATCGCGATGTATTCCATCTCCGGTGTGATGATGCCCTGACGCGCATAGTGCATCTGCGTGACGTTGGTGCCCACTTTCGCCCGGCGCGGCGCACGTTGGAGATTGAAGCGCAACTCGGCCAGTTCGGGATCGGCCAGGCGCTGCTTGCCATACTGCGAGCTTGGCTCGGTGAGTTGCTCGGTGTCGTTGCGTTCGGTGATCCAGCCTTCTCGCATGGCGGGCAAGCCTGAACGGATGTCGATCTTCACAGCTGGGTCGGTGTAGGGGCCGGAGCAGTCGTATACATAGATCGGAGGATTCTTTTCTGCGCCCATTCCGGCAGGGGTATCGGCCTGCGAGATTTCACGCATCGGCACGCGGATGTCGGGGCGCGAACCTTCGACATATATCTTGCGCGAATTCGGCAATGGTTTGATCGCTGCCGCATCGACGTGCGCAGCCTTATTCAGGAATTTGGGATTTGCATTCATGATGATGCTCCATTAATAACGGGGAGCACCGGAGGATGCTTCCCTTCGCGGCATTATCCGCACAGGTTCAAAGGGTGTGTCTCACTCCGGCCAATCTTTTGGGATTGTGGCGGAGACCCCTAGCGAGGCAGCAAGGTAAAGCAAAGGGACGGTAAAAGCAAGCGCGTGACAAGTATCATTGAGAGACCGGGGTAGCCTTGCTATACTGCCAAGTCGAATGCTCAATTAATGATGCCGGATCTGGGAGAGGAGTAATGTTAGATATGGAACAGGCACGCTTTAACATGATAGAGCAGCAGATTCGTCCATGCGAAGTGCTGGAGGGTCGGATACTGGAATTGCTCAAGCACGTTCGTCGCGAACATTTTGTGCCCGAGAATAAACGCGATATGGCGTTCATGGATATGGAGATCCCGTTAGGTTATGGCGCATCCATGTGGCAACCCAAGCTGGAAGCGCGTACGGTGCAAGAATTACAGCTTAGCCGTCGCGACAAGGTGCTGGAAGTGGGCACTGGCAGCGGCTATTTGACCGCGCTGTTGTCTGCGCTGGCGGGACAGGTGACCTCGGTTGAGATCGTGCCGGAATTGAGCGCGATGGCCAGGAAACATTTTCAAGGTTACCACTCTGAAAATGTCACTCTGGAAATCGGTGATGCGGCAAAGGGCTGGGGCGGCAGTGAAAAATATGATGTGATCGTGCTGACTGGTTCGACGCCGGTGTTGCCGGCAACATTTCAGAACAGCCTGAATGTTGGAGGGAGATTGTTTGCAATCGTCGGTGATGCGCCAGTGATGGAAGCCAAATTGATTACCCGTGTTGCGCAAGACACTTACGAGACCGTCAATATCATGGAGGCTTGCGTCGCGCCGCTGCAAAATGCGCTGCAGCCCCAGCGCTTCGTATTTTGAAGATCACGGGCATTGCGCTTTACGGCGACAAGTTGTATATTAGATATTTCTAATATACAGGTCGGGGAAACGAGATGAAACTAAAACCGATTTTTGGAACAATATTTTTCGCTTCAACCTTGCTAGCTACAAGCGGCGGAGCTCAGGCTGCCGATTTGCTGCAAACTTTTCACGCTGCGCAAGCAAGTGATCCGGTATTCGCCGCCGCGCGTGCCACGCAACAGGCAGGCCAGGAAAAATTGGTGCAGGGGCGCTCGTTGTTGATGCCCACAATCAATCTCAACGCTAACTCCTCATACAACAATTTTGCTGTTGATTATTACCCGGTCGGAATTGCGAACACCGAAATAAGCTACAACAGCCACGGCTTTGGTTTGACTTTGGTGCAGCCTTTGTATCGCCAGCAAAACTGGATGAACTATAGCGAATCAGAATTGCAGGCAGCGCAAGCTGGGTTGCAATTCCAAATTGCTGAACAGGATTTGATGCTACGCGTGGCACAAGCCTACTTTGACGTACTTATCGCGCAAGACAGCGTGGGGTTGGTCAATGCGCAGAAGATCGCCATCTCAGAACAGCTCCAACAAGCGAAGCGCAACTTTGAGGTAGGCAGCGCTACCATTACCGACACCCTCGAAGCGCAAGCACGGTATGACCTGACCGGTGCACAGGAAATCGCCGCGCAGAACAATCTGGCAATCAAACGCAACGCCTTGCAGCAACTGATCAATGTAATGCCAGGCGATCTTAGTACCCTTGGAAAAGCATTCAAGTTGGATCAACCCCAACCCGCAGATATACAAAAATGGGTTGACCAAGCGCAATCAAGCAATATGCAACTAGCTATTGCACAAGCAAGCGCCGAGATTGCAGACAAAGAAGTGGCGCGCAACCGTGGCGGACATTACCCGACTGTGGACTTGGTGGCCAACTATGCAGTAAATAGTAGCTACGGCAGCAGTTTTGGCGGTCCTTTGGGCTTGGGTGCCGATGCCACCACAAAGAGTATCGGCGTGCAATTTAATATGCCGCTTTACCAGGGCGGCGTGGTGAGTTCCAAATTTCGCGAGGCGGAAGCCAATCGGGAGCGTGCAAGGCAAGACCTGGAAAATGCTCGCCGTAACGTTGAGCAACAAGCCCGACAATCTTATTTGGGGGTGGTCAGCGGCATTGCCCAAGTTCAGGCTTTGGAACAAGCGCAGGCTTCCAGTGAAAGCGTGTTGCAAGCCAGCAAGCTGGGACAAGAAGTCGGCGTGCGCACCAATCTGGATGTGCTGAACGCGCAGCAACAACTTTTTTCCACTCGCCGTGACTTGTATCAGGCTCAATACAATTACCTGCTCAGCACACTGCATCTGAAACAGGCAGTCGGTTCGCTGAGCGAAGAAGACTTGATCAAAGTCAATCAGGCTCTTCACTAGATTAGAGTAGGAGAGGGCAACTTTGACAGACTCAGGACAGGCGTGGCCAGCATTCATACTTGACAGAATTCAGCTGTAACTGTTTAAATACGTACTGTTCATATGCTGAACGCACCTTATGTCAGACGAAAAAACCAGCTACAGCTTGCTTAAAACACTGGAAAACAATCCCAGCCTTTCACAAAGAGATTTGGCGAAGCGCTTGGGTATCAGCTTGGGCAAAGTAAATTTTTGCTTAAATGCACTGGTCGCAAAAGGCTGCCTGAAGGTCAATAATTTTCGCAACAGCGATAATAAATTGGCGTACGCCTATCTGCTCACACCGCGCGGCGTCGAACAAAAGGCACGTATGACGGTAGAGTTTCTGCAAATTAAAGTGAAGGAATACGAAAGTTTGCGCACAGAAATCGAAGAGTTGCAGCGCGAAGCCGAACAAACAGGATTGCTGGAAAGCATTCACGAGTGAAATTCGCTGCAAATCATTAAAAGAATCGAGCGAAAACAAATGAAGAAATCCGCAGCACCCAGTTCTCAGCAATCAAAGGTCGCATTGATCACCGGCATCACAGGCCAGGATGGTGCTTACCTTGCGGAGTTGCTGCTCAAAAAAGGTTATATCGTGCATGGCGTAAAACGCCGATCCTCACTCTTCAACACCGATCGAATCGATCATTTGTACCAGGATCCGCATGTCAAAAAAGCCAGTTTCATATTGCACTACGGCGACCTGACAGACTCCACCAACCTTATCCGCATCATTCAGCAGGTGCAGCCGGACGAGATATACAACCTCGCTGCGATGAGTCACGTGGCGGTATCGTTCGAAACTCCTGAATATACCGCAAACGCTGACGGTATCGGCACGTTACGCATCCTCGAATCGATCCGTATCCTCGGTCTGGAAAAGAAAACCCGCTTCTACCAGGCATCCACTTCCGAGCTGTATGGTTTGGTGCAGGAGACCCCGCAAAGGGAAACCACGCCGTTCTATCCGCGCAGCCCTTATGCGGTTGCCAAGCTTTATGCTTACTGGATCACTGTCAACTACCGCGAGGCATACGGCATGTATGCCTGCAACGGCATTCTGTTCAACCACGAGTCGCCGGTGCGAGGCGAAACCTTCGTAACGCGCAAGATTACACGTGCACTGGCACGCATCAAGCTCGGATTACAGGATTGCCTGTACCTCGGCAACCTCGATGCCTTGCGTGATTGGGGACATGCGAAAGACTACGTCGAAATGCAATGGTTGATGCTGCAACAGGATCAACCTGAAGATTTCGTCATTGCATCGGGTGTGCAATACAGCGTGCGCCAGTTCATCGAATTCTCCGCTGCTGAATTGGGCATTAACATCAAATGGAAAGGTAAGGGGGTTGAGGAAAAGGGCTACGATGCTTCAGGCAAGTGCATAGTCCAGGTCGATTCACGCTACTTCCGGCCTACCGAAGTCGAAACATTGCTGGGTGACCCGGGCAAGGCAAAACAAAAACTCGGCTGGACGCCCAAGATAACGTTTCAGGAAATGGTGGCCGAGATGGTGCGTGAAGACTTCAAGTCGGCCGAGCGCGACGAGTTGGTCAAAAAGCACGGCTTCACAGCTTACGATTACAACGAATAGCTATGACAATGATAGAAAAAAAATCAAAAATCTATATCGCGGGGCATCGTGGTTTGGCGGGCAGCGCGATCCAGCGAGAGTTGCTGCGGCAAGGTTATACCAACATTGTGACGCGCACCCATGCCGAGCTGGATTTGGAAGACCCGGTTGCCACGCAAAGATTCTTCGATCAGGAACAGCCAGAGCTGGTGCTTCTGGCCGCCGCCAAGGTTGGCGGTATTCATGCCAACAATACCTACCCGGTGGATTTTTTGATAAGCAACCTGCTCATCGAAGCCAACATCTGCCGTGCGTCGCATCGCGCAAAAGTAAAACGCTTGATCTTTCTTGGCAGCTCATGCATCTATCCACGCGACTGCCCGCAGCCGATCAAGGAAGAATACCTGCTTACCGGCCCATTGGAAGCGACCAATCGCCCCTATGCACTGGCCAAGATCGCCGGTATCGAGATGTGCTGGTCATACAACCGCCAATACGGCACAAAGTGGCTGGCCGCGATGCCGACCAATTTGTACGGCCCCGGAGACAACTATGACTTGAACAGCTCCCATGTTGTGCCTGCATTGATACACAAAATGCACGATGCGAAAGAGTCCGGTGCAACGGAAGTGGTGCTCTGGGGCAGCGGTAAACCGAAGCGCGAATTTCTGTACGTGGACAATCTGGCGAACGCGCTGGTATTTCTGGCGACCCTCGATGACAAACGCTACGACGCCCTGGTTGAACCCTCAAAATGCCCGCTGATAAATGTCGGGACGGGCGAAGAAATAACCATCCGCGAACTGGCGGAAACGATTGCCGGGGTGACGGGCTACAAGGGCCGGTTCGTGCAAGATACCTCCAAGCCGGATGGAACGATGCGCAAGGTGATGGATGTGTCAAAAATCCGGAGCCTAGGATGGAAAGCGAACACAAGTCTGACGGACGGACTTAAGGTGACCTATAAAAACTATAGCGAGGCACAAGCATGAAAGCGATCATTCTGGCAGGCGGATTGGGTACGCGGATCAGCGAGGAAACTTCTGTGCGGCCCAAGCCGATGGTCGAGATCGGCGGCAAGCCAGTGTTGTGGCACATCATGAAAAACTATTCAACACACGGCATCAACGATTTTGTTATCTGCTGCGGCTACAAAGGTTATGTGATCAAGGAATACTTCGCCAACTACTTTTTGCATATGTCCAACATCACCTTTGACATGCAGAACAACAAGATGGAAGTGCATCAACAAAGCGCAGAGCCATGGCGTGTCACGCTGGTGGATACCGGCGAAGACACCATGACGGGCGGGCGCATCAAGCGTGTCGCCGACTATGTGGGCAAAGAAGATTTTTGCTGCACTTATGGCGATGGTATTAGCGATGTGAATATCACCGCGCTGATCGAATTTCACAAGCAACATGGCAAGCTTGCCACGCTGACGGCAACGCAACCGCCGGGACGTTTTGGCGCACTGGAATTGTCCGGCAATGACATTTTGAAATTTCAGGAAAAACCACAGGGTGATGGAAGCTGGATCAATGGCGGTTTTTTTGTCTTGTCTCCTAAGGTGCACGATTACATCAAGGATGACCAAACGATCTGGGAACGTGAACCCATGAACCGGCTGGCGCAGGAGCGGCAGATATCAGCCTATTTCCATTCCGGATTTTGGCAACCAATGGATACATTGCGTGACAAAAATCATCTGGAAGAATTGTGGGCAAGCGGAAATGCACCGTGGAAAACATGGTAGACCGTGAAAAAATGGTAGATCAGGCACTCTGGGCAGGCAAGGTC
>Ga0315268_10008167_pt1 | contig 10966 bp, 11 predicted proteins | sample C1_top_MG_FD_204535 | JGI IMG/M metagenome (GOLD analysis project Ga0315268, IMG submission 204535) | Sediment microbial communities from Yellowstone Lake, YNP, Wyoming, USA - C1_top | ecosystem: Environmental > Aquatic > Freshwater > Lake > Sediment | place: USA: Wyoming | collected 2017-08-01 | reverse complement strand
AAGCAATTGTCTCTTTATGTAGCTTAACAGCGTTGGTCATGTCGACTTCCATCGTTATCGTACTGTGGGGCGCAGTTCGCGCGCTAAATGAGAGTCGCTCAGCAGTAGTTTTTCTAATTCCGACTAGGGGGATCACCTGCTTGACTTTCGGCAGGACAGATGGTTGTTCCGCGAAGCGTTTCACATCGTCTTCAACGATTCGACCTTCCGGGCCTGTTCCATTCACATGCGTCAAATCAACGCCTAACTCTCTGGCCAACCTCTTGGCGGCAGGGGACGCTAAAATCCGCTCCGCAGTTTGGGTTTCGGCTACAACTTCTGGTTTGGAAGCCACAGTCGTTTTCTCAACCCCAGGGGGATAGACATGTGCTTCTACTGTAGTTTCTGCGATGAGTTCATTTGGCGCTGCAACTAGGCCTATGGCTAGGTCAATTGACACGTTTGAACCCTCGCTAGCCAAGATCTTGCGCAGGATTCCAGATTCAGGCGCCTCAACATCATATGTGACTTTTTCAGAAAGCACCTCGACTAAGGGCTCGCCTTTCTTCACCGTATCGCCTTCTTTCTTGAACCATTGTACAACCGTGCCCTCTTTCATGGTCAAACTGAGCCTAGGCATCACAACTTTTGTCACCAACGCGGATCCCTCAGCCTGGGAGTTGTTTATGACAGATTAAGGTTAAAAGGGTAGAGGCAAAGCATTAAACACATTCTTTGTCGAGTGTGTTCTGTATGCGATAATTAAAATATCGGATTCTTGAATTAAGTAGGATTCTAAAGCAAGAGATGCCAAACAATGCTGGACACGTTAAATATCTCGGAAAAGGAAGACCTCCCTCGGTTCATTTCTGAAAAAGACATCAAAATCCTCAATCTGTGCCACATTCCAGAAGATGGAAGACTCAAGACCCTGAGCTTCAGCGCAGTGGATAAGAGAAAGGTTCACGAAATTCTTGATTTAGGTGAAAGAGTTGATGGTTCAAATCTGTTTTCCTTTATTGAGCCCGGCAAAAGCGACATCTACATAATGCCAAAGTTCAATACAGCCTTCGCACATCCATTTTCGAGCATATCCGCAATAAACATTTTGTGCGACTACCTCGACGAAAATGGAAAACCACTTGAGATTGCTCCACAAAGCGTTCTGGCGAGATCAGAAGAGAAACTTCATGCTTCAGACGGTACTGTTTTGAAAGCTCTTGCTGAACTTGAGTTTTACATTATCTCTAAACAAGAAACTGAAATGCTTTTTCCAAGCTCCCCAGACAAGAACTATCATGCATCTGCTCCATTCACAGACTTTGAAGACATAAGAAACGAAATCCTAGTCACACTGTCTAATGTTGGCATTCCCACAAAGTACGGCCACAGTGAAGTCGGACGAGTATGGGACAAAGACGGCGCACTCATGGAGCAACAAGAGATAGAGATTGCGCCGCAGAATCTAACAGATTTAGCAGATGCAGTCACAATCGCAAAATGGGTGATTCGCAATATTTGCCTGAAACATAGAGTTTCCGTCTCTTTCTCTCCGAAAGTATCTGTGGAACATGTTGGAAGTGGAATGCATATTCACGTTTGTGCGATGAGAAATGGCGATAACATCATTGCAAATCCTGGTGGAACGCTTAGCCTCGAAGCCCTAGAAATGATTGGGGGAATATTAGAGTTTGCTCCAAGCCTTTCTGCTTTTGGAAACACGAAGCCAGTATCGTATCTTCGCCTTGTTGCACCTAAGGAGTCCCCGATGCACATTTGCTGGGGCGCCAGAAACCGCTTAGCCTTAATACGCATACCGTTGTGGTGGAGCTTTCTCGAAACAAGCAAGGAAAAAGGCAGCTGCAGAGAAACCTTTGAATACAGAGCACCAGATGCGTTGTCAAACCCCTACTTGATTCTCGCAGCAATAAGCGTGGCAGCAAATCACGGTTTACACAACACCAAAAAAGCGCAAGAAATCGCGGAAGGGCTACACATTGAGGAAGCAGGAAGTAGAAGAAAACAGCTCAGAACTCTGCCTCAGTCATGCAGCGAATCAGCTGAAAACCTAGAAAAAGACAGAAAGTTATACTTAGCAGACGGAGTTTTCCAAGAAAAAATAATCGATAAAACCATAGAGACGTTGAAATCATACCACGACAGAGATTTGTGGAAGAAATTGACTGGTAAACCAGATGCAATTGAAACTATGCTGAGACAATACTTGCATTATGGTTAGTCAAGTCCTCATAACTGTCTCTTTCACAGCTCTGATTATGCTTTTTTCGTCTGGAATAACAGTCTTCTCCAAAGCTGGGCTGAAGGGAATAGGTGTGTCTGGTTCGGCTACTCTTCTGATTGGGGCATCCAAATAATCCAAGGCTTCCTCGGCCACAACGGCTGCAATTTCGGAACTGACGCCGGCAGTCTTAGCGTCCTCGGACACAATCACCAATCGACCTGTTTTCCTAACTGAATTCACAATTGTTTGCTTGTCCAAAGGTGTCAACGTTCTGGGATCAACAACTTCCACACTGATTCCCTCCTCCTGCAATTGCTCAGCTGCAGCCAAGGCTTTATGAACCATGAACAATGTTGCGACTACTGTAATATCCTCGCCTTCACGCCTAACATCAGCTACACCGAAAGGCAAAATGTAATCATCCTCAGGAATCACCCCTTTAACAGGATAGAGCAGCTTATGCTCGACAAAAAGAACTGGATCATTACCTCGAATGGCTGTTTTCAACAATCCCTTCGCATCGTAAGGCGTAGACGGAACAGCCACCAACAAGCCAGGCGTATGCATAAACCACGCTTCAAGGCTTTGAGAATGATGAGACGCAATGTTCACGCCCGCACCGAAGGGCGTTCGAATAACTAACGGCACGCTGGTTTGACCGCCGAACATGTATCGAATCTTTGCTGCCTGATTACATATCTGATCCATGGCGAGCGCAGAAAGGTCTCCAAACATGATTTCAGCGACGGGGCGCATCCCGGTGATCGCTGCACCAATACCAACGCCAACTATGGCATTTTCAGAAATCGGAGTGTCTCGAACCCTATCGTCACCGAACTCCTCAGCCAAACCCTTAGTGACGCCGAAGGCTCCACCCCAATAGCGCCCAATGTCCTCGCCAAGCAGGAACACAGCCTTGTCTCGCTGCATCTCTTCACGGAGGGCTTCACGCAACGCATCTCGTACTGTTGGCTCTCTCATTTTGTACTAACACTTCCTCTCTGAGCATAAACGTCCTCTGATGCTTCTTCAGGCTCTGGAAATTGACTCTCCAAAGCGAATTCTGTTGCTTCATCCACTGCTTTTTTCGCTTCCTGAACCATTCTCTGAGCCACAGCGTCAGTTAATACGCCGATATCCGAAAGTTTCGTTTGGAAACGTGCAATTGGGTCTTTTTTCATCCATGATTCTACTTCTTCTTTAGGTCTATAGGCGGCTGCGTCGAAGCGAGAATGCCCCTTCTGCCTGTAGGTTTTACACTCGATCAGGGTCGAACCTTCACCTCTTCTTGCACGTTCAACAGCAACATGAGCTGATTCATAAACCGCCAACACGTCGTTGCCGTCAACCATAACGCCTGGAATGCCATAGGCAGACGCTCTATCCGCAACATTTTCGATTGCCATAACACGCGATTGACGGGTCCCCATGGCATACAAATTGTTTTCACAAACAAAGACAACGGGCAAACCCCAAACCGCAGCAATGTTGATTCCCTCATGGAACGTGCCCTGATTAGACGCACCTTCACCAAAAAAGCATGCAACAGCCTGATCTGTACGTCTGAGTTTGATAGATAATCCTGCTCCAGCAGCTATGGGAATGCCTGCTCCCACCACAGCCGTTGCGCCGAGCATGCCGATGCTGAAGTCAGCGATGTGCATTGAGCCGCCTTTGCCCTTGCAATAGCCCGTTCTTCTGCCCAGAATCTCAGCCATAGTTTTGTCGAGCCTTGCTCCCTTTGCGATGCAGTGTCCGTGCCCTCGATGCGTGCTTGTTATGTAGTCGTCGCGACGCAGGTTAGCACACACGCCAACGGCAACAGCCTCTTCCCCCGCGTACAGGTGAATTGTGCCGGGGACAAGATTCTGTCCATACAATTCGAAGACTTTCTCCTCGAAGAATCTAATAGTGAGCATCTGATGATACATTTCGAGCAGTTTCGCCTTCTCAACCATTGACTATTCCTCACAGCAAGTCTCCTTTTTGGACTTTTGAATTTACCTATCGCTCATAACTTATGTGTTTCCCACATGTAGACAAATGCGTCCGAGCAATAATTTCATTAAAGTGACTTGCCTACATCTGTTCGGAAGAACAAGCTATGATGGTGGGAATTGTAGGCAAGCCCAACACTGGAAAGTCCACTTTTTTTAGTTCAGCAACTCTCGCTCCAGCTGAGATTGCTAATTACCCCTTCACTACAATAAAGCCTAACAGAGGCATAGGCTACATTCGCACTCCATGCGTTCACAAAGAATTCAACGTACATGACAATCCGAGTAATTCGCTCTGCATAGATGGAGTGAGACTCATTCCAGTTGAATTAATTGATTGCGCCGGACTAGTCCCAGGCGCGTGGCAGGGACGAGGTTTAGGGAACCAGTTTCTAGACGAAATTCGAAAGGCTGACGCACTTATTCACGTCGTTGACGCGGCGGGTGCAACTGACATTGAGGGCAAACTGCTCAAGCCTGGTTCACATGATCCGCTTGAAGATGTACGATTCTTAGAGGTTGAGATTACCATGTGGCTGGCACAGATAATTAAGCGAGACTGGGCGAAAATGGCGCGGACCGCTGAATCAGGAGCAACAGACCTCTACGCGCTTCTTGAAGAAAGATTGAGTGGCTTGGCCATAAAGCGGGCGCATATTTTCGAGACCGTTAGGAAAGCAGGGTTAAACGCTGAAAAACCGACGGCTTGGAGCGAAGACGACTTGCTCAAATTCTTGGATACCCTGCGAAGAATTGCCAAGCCTATGCTCATTGCTGGCAACAAAATCGACCTGGAACCAGCCGAACAGAACGTGGAGCGACTCAAAACCTCAAATTACACGGTTGTCCCATGCTGTGCCGAAGCTGAGTTAGCGTTGAGAAGGGCAGCGGAAAAAGGATGGATAGACTACAAGCCTGGAGACGGCAACTTTAACGTGGTGAAACCCGAAGACTTAACTGAAGCCCAAAAAAAGGCTTTGCAGACTCTAAAAGAGAAAATACTGATTAGGTTTGGTTCAACAGGCGTACAGGAAGCCATCAACACGGCATACTTCAGACTCTTAAACATGATAGTTGTTTACCCGGTTGAAGATGTCGAGAAGCTCAGCGACCACAAGGGTCGAGTGTTGCCCGACGCTTACGTTGTTCCCTATGGTACGACGGCGCGACAGCTCGCTTACATGATACATACTGAGATAGGTGAGGGCTTTATCCATGCTATCGAAGCCCGCGAGAAGAAGAGAATAGGGGAAAACTATGTACTAAAGGACAGAGATGTGGTCTCAATCGTTAGCGCCAAAAAAAGAGCATAAACGGCCAACTTCACTTTCCGAATCTTCTTTTCCTTTGCTGGTAGGTTCTTATAGCTCTCAGCAAGTCGATTCGGCGAAATTCAGGCCAATAAACGTCTAGGAAGCAGAGTTCGCTGTAAGCAGACTGCCACAGCAAGAAGCCGCTTAGCCGCTCTTCGCCCGACGTTCGAATAATCAAGTCAGGGTCTTGTTTGGGCAAATACGCTGTGTACAGGTGGTTTTCAAAAACTTGTTCGTCTATGGCATCTGGTTTCAACATGCCTCTCTCAATTTCAAGCGCTATCTTTTTGGCAGCGTCGACGATTTCGGCTCTTCCACCATAAGCCAGAGCTACGTTTAGAAAATGTTGATCGTAATCCTTTGTGGCTTTTTCTACTTCCTTGATCAGTTCCTGCAAGCTCTTAGGCAGCAAACCCATTCTGCCGATGACTTTTACACGCACTTTGTCTTTGTGAATCCGCTCGTCGGTGAGAATCTTGCGCAGCTTTTCCTCCGCTATTTGCATGACCTGCTCTACTTCTTCTGGGGGACGCTGAAAATTCTCCGTGGAAAAAGCATACAATGTAATGGATTTTACCTCGAGACCAAGACACCAATCAAGCAGGTCCTCAACTCTTACCGCACCAAAATGATGCCCCAGTAAGGGACTAAAAGATTGCCCCGAAGCCCAGCGGCGGTTGCCGTCCAAAATAATTGCGATGTGCTCTGGCTTGTTTCCGTTCTTCACTTGGTATTGTAACCATTTCTCGTAAATTTTGTAAGCACCCGCAGCTGACAACAGAGTTTTCAGCATTTCTAACCCATAAGCCTCGAGTCTTTAAGCGCATGAATACATAAGCACTGGCGTTTCTCGGGTAAATGCGGCACAGTCTCTCTTAAGACTTGCTGAAGAATCGGAGCAGTTTTCCTTGCACCTATTGTGGCTCCGTTAGCCTTCCTCAACTTTTGTTTCTTTCTCCCTGAAGAACTCGGCGTACTTCCTGTGTATTATCGTGGTAATTATGACTGAAGCGAGGGTCAGGAGTATGCCAACAACGATGGTGTAGACCAATGCGTCGTAGGTTAGTGTGGGGTTTATCAGGATTTGAGATGCTTCAAAGAATATTCGCCAAGACCAAGCCACTGTAACTATGATGACTGCGGTGCGTAATAGGCGACTGTCGTGCTCAAAGAACCAGCGAATGGCCCGCCCGGAAAGCAACACACTGATACCTATGGCAATCAGAGCAATCGACTGCGAGACAAATTCGCCGAATAAGCGAGGCAAGACTCCCAACCATTCTGGAGGAAGCTTTGGTGCAGGATCTAACCTCGCAATGAAGTTTGAAGCTTGAAAACCTCCCTGATAGAATCCAATTGCAATTAGCAGTAATCCAGCTACAGCAGCAAAGCTGGCTATTTGAATTGGAAATGGCGGAGGGGAATATTCCCGCACCCAAACGTAGAAATTGCGTGCCGCCTTGTCAAGCATGAAACCTTTGATTATTAGGAAGGAGCCCAAAACGATGAGGAAAGCTATCCAAGAGTAGCCTATCCAGTCGAGTATGTAGAGGATGCCCAAAACAATCAGGAGAATCCCAGGTAGACCTAGCAGAGTGCGAGAATATCGTGGATTCTCGAAGAGAATCTTCACGTAACGTGAGAAAAGCCAAACAGTTTCTTCAATAGATTCGCTGTGTCTAACCGTTATTCTTCGAACAGACGAGACCGGCACTCGCGATTGAATTAGGGGCAGAATGGCTTCATCTGCAAATCCATCTGAGACTAGAATGACCTCGCTGGCTGGAAAGGCCTTCAACACCTCAGTAAGCTCAGATACCAGCGTTTTGTCCGCTCCAACATCGCCAAACTCTGAACCCGCTATGGTTGCGATCTGGCATTCTCCTTGAGGTCCTTTTTCGGGTGTGCTTTCTTTGAAGCGGTCATAGATGCGCACGGCTTCGAAAATGGCGTTTGCGTCTGGTTCCTCTGGATCTTTGAGGGCGAGACCTATAGCAGCGTTAACGTTTTCTTCCCTGCCGATGATGGGGGTTTTTACTCCAGCTTTGACGCCTAGGTCGTCGTCTCTGTCAACACATAAAACGAGGGTGCGTTCTGCTATGGGAGCATCTTTTGTTGCCAGTGGGGATCCGCTCAAAATCGGATAATGTTAACTGACACTTTAATGTTATGAATTTGTGTTCTTTAAGGTTCCGTTGCCTCTTCATGTTCGGTAAGCAGTTTGAATTCTTGCCATGTTAGTTTTTCGCCGCGTTTCATCTTTTCTTGAGCCTTTTTTGTGGCTTCTTCTAGGAGTTGTTGTTCACGTTTTGTATGTTGTTCTTTTTCTCTTTTTGCCTGTTCTTCTTTGAGCACTCTGATTTGCTGTTGTATTTCAACGTATTTTTGATGGGTCTGATTCGCTTTTTGCCGTATTTCTAAATGCTTTTGGTGTGCTTCGTCTGCGGTCTGTCTGAGACTCTTTGTGTTTTTTATGATTTCTATCAGTTGTTCATGGAATTTCTGGCTTTGTTGTGCTAGTTCAGACAGTTTTTCGTGGTTGAGTTTTGCTTGAGTTTCCAGAGCCTTTGCTTCGGCTTGCAGTTCAAGGCGTTTGTCTGTTAACTCCTGTAGTTGTTTGTAGACAGCACGCTGATTTTCAAGAAGCCGCACACGATCAACAATCGTTTTTTCTTCCTTAACTGGTATTGATGTTGTTTGAATCTTCCAGTCCAAGTCTTGAATTTCTTTTTCCAAATCCTCTAGTCTGGTTGATGGTTTGTTTTGGGCGAGCGTCTTGATTTTCTCTCTTACTTTTATGATTTGTTCGTACTTTTCTTTTCTTTGAGTTTTGGCTTTTTCCCGCTTTGCTTTGAGCACCTGCACTTGTAGATTTGTTTCGTCTCTCTGTTGCTTCTGGCGTTTGATTTCAGCTTGCAGCGCTTTTGTTTGTTCGTGTAGTTGATTTCTTTTTTCAGCCCATGCTTTGGCTTCGTTGTTTAGTTCGTCTCTTTCCCGTTTGATCGCCGCTAGTTGTAGGTTGAGTTCTTCGATTTTTTGTTCAGTTTGTTCTGGCAGAGTTATTCCTTCCTTAATCTAAGGAGCTTCGCCCGCTTGAGTATATTTTGTCTTGAATTTGTTTGGAGTATTTTATTCGAGTATGATTCGGGCATCGACGGTTTTTGCTCCCTTTTCATAGACCATGATTGGGTTGAGGTCTAATTCTTTTATTTCCATGTGGTCCATGACAAGTTGGGATGTGCTCATTAGTATTTTTACGATGGCGTCGATGTCAGCGGGTGGCTGCCCTCTGTATCCTTTGAGAATGGGATAGGCTTTTACTTCGGTTATCATTTCTTTGGCGTCTGCTTCTGTTATGGGTGCGATTCGGATCGTTACGTCTTTCAGTATTTCAACGAAGATTCCGCCGAGACCGAACATTAGGGCTGGTCCGAACTGGGGGTCTTTTGTGGAACCTACGATGACTTCGGTTGAAGTGGGCGCCATTTCCTGCACGAGTACGCCGACGATTTTGGCATCGGGTTTGTGTCTCTTTACGTTTTCTAAAATTTTGTTGTAGGCGTCTTTTACCTCAGCTGAGCTTTGCAGGTTGAGTATGACTCCGCCCACGTCGAATTTGTGGAGGATGTCTGGTGAAACAATTTTTACTACGATTGGGTAGCCGATTTGGTCGGCGAACTTGCCTGCTTCGTCCTGTGTGAGTGCAACTTTGAAGCGGGTTACAGGTATACCGTATTCCATGCAGACCATTTTTGCCTCAGGCTCGAGCAGATAGTTTCTGGCTTCCTTTCGCGCCTGGTTGAACACGTCCAAGGATTTCTTCATTGATGGTCAGCAACCTAGAGGAAATCTCTTGTTGGATAACTCTGCATGTCTGTATTTTAAACTCTGTGGTGTTTTTCCGTCTTAGTGGAGGCTATTTCTTCTCGTCAACGTTATTGACTTCGTCGGGCAAGTGGTCATGCAGAGACCGCAACCGAAGCATTTCGCCGCATCAAAAACAAGTTTGCTATCGGAGTCCATTTGCCTTGCATGGAATTGACAGCGTTCAACGCAGGTTCCACAGTTGCTGCATGTGTCATAGTTCTGATGGGCTATGAACTCGGCGGCTACTACGGCATCGGGCATGCCGAATCTGACCAAAGCGCTCAACGAGTGACAGCAGCAGGAGCAGCAGCTGCAGATGACCTCGGGCTTCTCATGTCCCTTGAACGTGAAAGCAAGGTGAACCAAGCCAGCTTTGTGCGAGCGTTGAAGGACCACTAAAGCTTGAGCCAGTGAGATTCTTCTGGCACCGCTTTTCATGGCTTCTCTGGCTTCATTGTCCATGCTGAGACAGCATCAAGCGGGGCGTCGCACGTGTGCCATTTTATGCGGCAACCGCAGTCTTCGACGGTTATGATTTCAGCGCTTCGGAGGATGTTTTCCACGCTTGACATGTCTAGAACGGTTTGTTGACCGTGGATGGAAACGTTGACTGGAACCGTGACAGCAGTCATTTCTTCGATGTATTCTTTCTGAAGCTCCTCTCGAGTCCAGTCGTCAACTTCTTTTTGCCTTTCCTCTTTCACACAAATTAACTCCGAACCTGTGAAGAAATTGTGAGAAGGCTGCAAAGGTATTTAAGAGCTCTTAGATTTGGTCGGGCGGGCAGGATTTGAACCTGCGACACACCGGTTTCTGCTTGCCGGTGCCTATCTTCTGGTTGTGTGCTTGATAGGCTGGGTGACTCTCCACCAAACGGTAGAGGTCTACAGCGTCTTCGTCGAGAAGGCTCAGCGCCTTATCGGCTCGGAAGCTCTACCAAGCTGAGCTACCGCCCGACCAAATGCTATGAGTTGAAAACTCGTGATTTATACGTTTCGTTAGCATCGCATTTCCTTCTTGGAAAATTAGATATATCTGTAAAACTGAAATTGTGCCGAGGGATGAGAGTGTTTTTTCGTAAACTGCTTATGTCAATCTTAGAGGCTTTGATGATCTACGGTCTCATCATTGTTGGATATGGGATACTTGTTATTCATGTGACTCAAACGTGGTCTGGAGACTGGCCTGTGGACAGGAATCTTCCCGGATGGTTTACCCTAGATACGTTCATGATGTTGAGTTTTGCCTTGTCTTTCTTAGGATTCATAATATGGAGATATCTGAAATACGCGGAACAGGTGGCAAAGAACGAATGAGACGGAAAGAATCGCTGGCTCGGGCTGAAGAAACCGCATGGTTCCAATAGTCGTTGAACAAAACAGAAGTATCCATCGTTGAGTTGCTCAGTTGTAGAAAGCAGAAAATCCTTAAATGCGAACGAGAAATCGAATAGTGTGAACTGTGGGCCCGTAGCTCAGCACGGTTAGAGCGCCAGGCTCATAACCTGTTGGTCGGGTGTTCGAATCGCCCCGGGCCCATCAAACTGTAAGAGTTTATTTCATGACATC
>Ga0315268_10008166_pt1 | contig 10967 bp, 10 predicted proteins | sample C1_top_MG_FD_204535 | JGI IMG/M metagenome (GOLD analysis project Ga0315268, IMG submission 204535) | Sediment microbial communities from Yellowstone Lake, YNP, Wyoming, USA - C1_top | ecosystem: Environmental > Aquatic > Freshwater > Lake > Sediment | place: USA: Wyoming | collected 2017-08-01 | reverse complement strand
GGTCGCCGTTCGCATCATGCACCTCACCTGGCTCAGCCGTACGCACCCCAATCGCCCCTGTACGATCTACTTCGAAGACAATCAGTGGAAGGCGCTCTCCTGCTTTCTGACCCGCAAGCCCATACCTCAAAGAACGGTGCCCACCATACGCGAAATGGTCGGCTGGATCGCCAAGCTCGGCGGTCACCTCGGACGCAAATCAGATCGCGAGCCCGGCACGCAAGTATTGTGGGAAGGCATTCAGCGCGCCGATGACATTATCGAAACGGTGAAGATCTTCACCGACTTCACTCGTGGCCCCTGACTGCATCAGCTAACCGCTCGCCGTGTCCAGCCGGGATCTGTGGGACACCATCAGGCAGGGAGTCGGGCCAACCTGATGGGCTGGCACGCGCACTTCTACCCGCCGCTGCTGCGCTCGGCGACGGTGCGGAAGTTCATGGTGAGCTACGAGATGCTGGTCGGCCCGCAGCGCGACCTCACGCCCGGGCAGGCGGCACGGCGGCGGCGCGAGCTGGGCGGCTGAGGGGCGGGGGCACCGCGTCAGTCGGGCACGGGCACCTCGCAGATGAGATCGGAGCGCTCGCGGGCGATGACGAGAAAATCGTTGGTCGTTCCGCAGCGAAGCGCCACCCAGTCGAGCGGCAGGGCGCGGATCTCGGCGAAGCCCGCGGCGTACCGCTCGAGACCGACCAGTACGGCGTCGGTACAGATCCACCGGCGGGTGTGCTCATCGGCGCGCTCCAGCGGCCGGGCGATGCCGGCCCAGCGCCTGAGCAGCACCCGCGGCAGCAGCTGCAGCGTCCGCCGGGTGTCGTAGGGCGCCGAGACCAGCCCCTCGATCCAGTCGACGAACCCCTCGCGCTCCGCAGGGCCGCCCCACCGGGGGCGCAACAGCCGCGGGCGCAGCGCAGAGCGAAGCAGCCGGTCGACCGGCAAAGTCCGCGCACCGGGCTTGTCGATGTTGACGGTGAGCCCCCGGCGCACGACCACGCCCACGTGATCATACAGATTGCCGGTCGCCAGGCGTCCGGCGGCGAACACCACCCCGGGGCTCTTCACGAGCACCAGGTCGCCTGGTTCGACGCCTCGTGCGTTCACGCGCGGGCGGAGCACTCGGCGGGCGTGCGGTACTTGGTGACGATCAACACACGCTCGAACCGGAACGCGGCCATCATGCGGCACAACTGCGACGCGGAATCTGGCCCGACGAACAACACCGGCCGCAGCCGCGGGACCAGCCTGACGACGGGTTTCGTGAATATCTTGGCGAAGCGGTACGCGAGCAGCTCAGTCGGAACAACATGGAATCGCCTCCTGTGTTGCGCCGCAAGGTAGCACGGCCGCCAGGCAGCGCGGGATCAGCCTTGATGCCTAGTCGGGGGCCACACCGGCGGCAAGCTGCCCGTCTGTTGACTCACGCACGTGGACCACGATCTCTTCGGCTTCGCCAGGCTGCAGCTCGGGGAGGCGCGGTCGACGCATCCGTTGACCATGTTGGACCTTGGCCCAGTAGCCCCGCGGAGGTACAGGGATCTTGAGTCGCTGGCACACCTTCGCGAGCCCGCGGCCCGAGAGTCCCCAGGCCTTGGCCAGCTTCTCGACCGGCTCCGACCACACCCGATCGAACAGCGCCGTGCGGTCGAGCCGGATCTCGCGCCCGGCCCGTCGTGACGAGCCGATCTCTGTCCAGCCTTGACGCTTCCTCGCCGAGCTAATCTCCGCAGTTCTTGGAAGCCTCCTTTCGGCCTTCGGAAGCGCGACCCCGAACTTCGACAGGACCTCCCGCGATCGCATCGGCCGAGTGCGGTAGGAGTCGCGTTCGTCATTCGGCGATGACAGCATGAACCCAACCTTCGCCATCCGCTCGCGCACCGCGGGCGTTCGCGCAAGCGCCTGCAGGATGGTCGGCGCACAGTGCTCGTCCCTCGCGAGCAGCTTCACCGCGTCGACAAAGGCATGGTTCGACAACTTCAGCAGGGCGCGGCGGACATCCGCTATCTCCTCGCCCGAGCTCACCTTCCATCGCGGTCCGGCCTCGAAGATGCGCTCGAGTGTGCCTACCGATCGTGGATTGAAGAACAGACTATCCTGGAGCCACCAGAGCTGCGCGCGGATTATCGCACCGAGGTTCTTTGGTGGAGCAAGACGAGCCAGAACGTCTACGACCCCGCCATTCTTCGCGCTCCGGTAGAGCTCGGCGAAGTTGTCTCGCGATGGATCAGGGCCCAGCCGCTTGAGAATCTCCACCTCGCCCGCGCTGCACGCCTCCTCGATCGCCGTGCAGCCGAGGAAGCGATCGGCTTCATCGCCCTCTCCGTCCTCCTCGGCACGATCCGGATAGCGGAGACTAGGAGCCGGGGCATGCGGATCGGCTCCGGCCCAGAGGCAAAGCTGCACGCCCTTCTCGTTGCCCTCGCTCGCGTGGTGACCGAGAGCGATGTTCAATTCCTTCTGGAATCTTGGATCGTCCTCGCGTTGTCGCTTCGCGAAGCCGAAGAGCGGCTTGTTACCGGGATGGTACGCGAGTGCCGCCGCGAGTTTGTGATTGGCGGTGAGGGCGACGCCGAGTACGCGGAACCGCTCGAACAGCTCAGAATTGTACGTGTCGAAGAGATCGCTGAGACACACGCGGTGTGGGTCGGCGCCCCATTCGAGGAGCAGGTCGAGAAGATCCCAGCGTCGGGCATGGAGGGCGAGATCCAAGGGGCAGCGCGGCTCAAGGTTGGGATCGTAGCCGTTACACAGCAGGAGAAGGACGAGAGCTTGGTTCCTCGCTTCGAGGGCGATTTCAAGGGCCGAGGTCAAACGTCGTGCCTTGACGATCACTCCCTGTGCTGCCTGGACCGGGCGGCCAGCACGAATCCACACCTCGACGTGGTAGAGACGGCTCTCGCGGCAGAGCCGGTGAAGTTCGGCCAGTGTTCCCGGATCCGCTGTCGTCGGCGCGGGTGGCCTCGGTGTGCGGAGCTTCGGATTGGTTCGCGGGTCGATGAACGCGGTCATGGACATCCCCGGTGGACACCTTTGAGACCGTGGAGGCTCCAGCCAGCGCCGCGGACGCCAGGACGCGAGGTGCCTGCGCTGCCGAGCCGTTCGGGTCCGCGGCTGTATACCGACAGCGGATCAAGGGGATCAAGAAATGACGAAGCGATCGGCCGTGACCCTCCTTGATGCGCTCGCCGACCGCGAGTTGCTCGGCCGGCTCCCGATCTTCGCCGATCTTAGGACTCACAGGTGGATGGTTCTATGGTCCGCAAGTATGGGGGGATGGGACTCGGGCTCGCGATCTCGAAGCAACTCACCGAGATGATGGGCGGGCAAATCGGAGTCGAGACCACGCCCGGAAGCGGTCGCACGTTCTGGTTCACTGCATGTTTCGAGTGCCGTCCGACGCGGACTTCAGAGCTTGCCCAAGCGAGCCGGCCGACTTTCAAACTGACCCACCGCCGAGCTGGGGACACGAGTGCCTCGCCACATGGCCGCAGGGAGAATGTGCAATGCCGAGGCGAAAACCGGCGCGTGAGAAATCGATGAGCGCCAGCGCGACTGCGGGCACCTACAACGCGTGGTGGCAGCCGCCCCGGCGTTAGCCAGAGGTCTGGAACGGCGGGGAGAAGGTCCGAAAGCGCCGCCGACACGACCGGCAGACGTAGGGTACCCGAAGAAAGAGCGCGGCCAGGTAGTCGCGGTAGTGCCAGCGCCGGATCAGACCCACGTCTCTACCGGCGCACGGCGGGCATCGAACGGGCATTGCTCTGGTTCCTCACTCGTGTCTGTTCAAGACGCCGCCTGCTGATCCCTCGTGCTGTGACACTGTCCTCTTTGTCTGACGTCGGTCCTGTCCGGCCTCGCTTCCGCCGCTTGGAAGGACGAGGCTCCGTCCACACGCGGGCGATCAGGTGGAGGCCCGTCGCATACACGAAGGCCGTCACCGCGATCGTCCAGGCGATTGCCGAAAACACCACGGTGGTGCAGGCCTCCGCAACGTGGTGCGCCGACCGCCGCCTGCGGTTCACGCGACACCCCACCCCGCGCGCACCAGATGGAAGGCGTGCTGAACTATGCCGTGCACGAGATCCAGATGGTGGCTGTACCAGGCGCGCGCCTGGTCTATTGCGGCCGTGTCCACGGCGAAGCGGATGTCCGGCAGCAACCTGTCCGCCCAGTCCCACATGTACGAGGGCCGTTTGCCTCCCGACCACGCCAGAGCGCGGTGGTCGACCTCTGCCGGATAGTGGTCCGCACACACGTCCGCCACTTCCACACGCCCGCCGGGGTGCGTGGCCGTGAACCACGCGTGGTACTGCGCCGGTCCGATCGCCGGCATCCGCGCCTCGAGACACAGCCACTCGTTGGGCTTCGCGATGCAGACGCTGAGCGCCCCTGCGCTCACCGCATACTCCTTCTTGGAGAACACGCTGGTCACGATCGCGCCGGCATACGCGCACAGCACGCAGTCGCAGAGCAGCCTGGTCCGCTGCCACTTGGTGCCTCTTTCGAAGCGGACGGATACCCGGGTGGCGTCGGCGATCTGTTGCCGCAACGCGGCCGGCGGGAGGTCGTCGGGCGCGAGCCTCGTCGAGGGTTGTGATGACACGGTGGTGCAGCGTTCCGGCGCCCGGTCGCGGCTGAGGAGAGCGCGCACAGAGAGCAGCGCACCGGGCGCCCAGAGCCATCGAGGGCACCTGACGGCTCGCGAGTCAATCCGGGAGATGCTCTAGGACCGCAGGAAAAACTCCGGATGGAGGGTGCGCAGCGGCCTGTCCCACCGTTGATCGATACCCCCCGGGTTCGCCGCCCTGTCAGGTCGCCGGAGGCCGGCAGGAGTGTCGTCGAATTTGCAGCTCACTCGACCGGGGCAGGACCGGGCGCCGCGACTGCGCCGAGGAGCGTCGCCACCACACGTGTGGCAACGAGACGCTGGACTCCGGAGAATCGCGTCATCGCCGTCACTCCGCGAGCGCCGCAGGCGGATAAAGCGCCTCGATCGCGGTCAGCACCGCCCGGAGCTGCCGGAAGGCCGTCTCGGTCGCGCCCTGGCCCTTGGCGTCGCCGGCGGCGCCGAGGCGGGCGGCGAGCGTACGCACGTACGTCACATGGTTCTCGAGCTTGGCGCGTTCCCCGGGCGTGAGCGCCGCCGATCGTGCCGGCATCGCCACCACGAGGTCTCGCAGCGCGAAGGCGCGTTCGTGGACCTTGGCGAGATCCCGCCGCCCGATGACGGCCGCGAGCTCGTCCTCACGGGCCTTCACCGACCGCCAGAGTCCGCCGAGCGTGCCGGTTCGGGGCGTGTTCGCCGTCTGCGGTGCACCGCTGCCGACCGTGCCCGCCGCGCACCCGGCGTGCGGAGCGAACGTGAGCGCGGTCGCGAGCGCGAGGCCGGCGACCAGTGTGAATAGTCTGTCCGTCATCGTTCCTTCTCCTTCGGATCGTGCCAGAGTGCGAGGCGGCGATACAGATGACGCGCGCCCAGTGCTGCGGCTACGACCGCGTCGGTCTCCCTCTCGTTCACTCGCCGGTGAGCGCTCGGAGCAGCGGCCGTTGCACCCAGCCCTCGGCGAGGGGCGCCATGTAGAAGATGCGCGCCTTGCGCTCGGCGAAACGCCAGGTCTCGCCGGCGCGCCGGTAGCGATCGAGGTAGCGCCCAGCTCCCACGACCGCCTCGCTCGTGGCCGGGTGCCTGGCGGTGACCTCGAAGTAGCACTCCGCGCTCGCGGCGTCTCCTTCGACGACGATGCGCTCGTTGTGCACAGTGTGACACATGTCGCGCAGCAACGCGTCCACGACCTGGATGAAGAACGCGCGAATCTCCACCCGTCCGTTGGAGACGAACGGGCTCATGGTCTCCTTGGCGTCCCGAAAGTCGCAGCGGGCGTCCTCGGTGAAGCACTCGTTCACCAGCTCGTCGAAGCGGCGGTCGTCGACGAGAAAGCAGTAGGTGGCCTGCAGCTCGCGGATCTGCTCGCGGTCCTCGAGCTGCCGGAGACGGCGGATGATGGCGGCGTCCATGGCTGACCTCATGGCCTAGAGCAGCGACGCGGCGATCTGCGTCAGGAAGTTGTTCTCGCCGTCCGCGATGGTCAGCGCCGTCGCATCGCGCAGGAACATCTCAACCGGGTACTCCTTGGTCATGCCGTTGCCGCCGTGGAGCTGCACGGCAAGGGTCGCCACCTCGAGCGCCGACTGCGTGCAGAAGACCTTGGACGCAATCGAGAGCTCGAGGCGGGGAGGCTGGCCCCGCTCGATGTGCGTGAGATTATACACCCACGCGTTACGCGACAGCGTGAAGCAGGACTGCACCAGGGTGAACATCCGGAAGAGGCGCGCACGGACCGACTGGTGTTGGATGATCGGCTGGCCGCCCTGCACCCGCTCCTTGCAGTACGCGAGCGTGCACTCGTACGCCGCGCGTGCCAGGCCCGTCGCGACGGTGCCGACGCCGGCATTGAACGCGGACAGGTGATTGTGCATGTACGCCGCGTAGGCCTCGGTCCCGATCACCATGTTGCGCGCGGGGACGCGGACCTCATCGAAGAAGAGCTCTCCCTGCGGCAGCGAGCGGATGCCGTGCTTGTCGAGCGGCATGCCACGGCTGATACCGGGTAGGTCGAGCGGCAGGAGGCAGATGCCGCTCTCGGCCATGGTGCCCTTGGGATCGAGCTGCACGTTCAGCATCGCGTGAGTCGCGATCGGGCCGTTGGAGACCCACGCCGACTTCTGGCCGGAGAGCACCCACTCATCGCCGTCACGCCGTGCCACGAGCTGTGCGCTGGTCTTGACGTTCAGCTCGGGACGCATGGATCCGAGCGTATCCGACCCGTGATCGGGCTCGGTGATGGCCCAGCAGCCGAGCACCGAGCCGTCCTGGCAAGCAAAGTACGGCAGCGCGAACTCCTCGATCATCGGTTGGCTTCCGCTGAGGAGCGCCACCTCGGCATGCGTCGAGGCAAGGAAGAGCACGGCGGTGAGCCCGAGGCTGCCCCACGCCAGCTCCTCGAGCACCAGGTAGCGACTCAGGGGCGAGAGCCCCATCCCACCGATCGCGGGCACCCCGCCCATACGGGTATAGCCGAGCTCGGCCGCCTGGCGGACGACGCGGAACAACGGCGAGTCGCGCTCCACGACGGCGGCTGGCGGCAGGCGGTCGATCGCCATGCCGGCCGGTCGCAGCACGTGCTCGGCAAAGCGGTGCGCGGCTGCGCGCAGCTCGCACTGGTCGTCGGTGAGCTCCTGGTCGGGATACTCCATCGCTGCCTCCTTGGCGCAAACCGAAACGCCGCCTACGGCTTCTTCACTTCGATGAAGCGGGTCTTGTGCGCGCTCCGCTTGTGCGCGTACGGCTGCGCCCACATGATCCGTGGTGATACCTTCAGGCGCTCCTTCAGCGCCTGCACAATCTCGGCCTCCAGCTCGGGCAAGGCGGACTCCGGCGTGTGGTCACCCCGCTCGATGCGGAGCTTCAGCGGCGGCACGACGCGGGGCGGCAGCTCGTCCAGAAGGATGCGGAACTCCCCCGTCACGCGCGGAATGAAGCTCGCGATCACGCTGTCGATCGCCGCCGGGTAGACGATGACACCCTTGACCTTCAGCATGTCGTCGACGCGCCCCACGATCCGATACCGGAAGCCAGTCGCCCCGCAGGCACAGGGCGACATCTGGACTCGATGAATGTCCCCCAGCGTCAATCGCGTCCAGCCCAGGCCACCGCCGACGAGGTTGGTGAAGACCGCCTCGCCCTCGGCGCCATCGCTGAGCGGGATCGGCTCGTGCGTGTCCGGATCCATGAGCTCGTAGATCGCCAGGTCATCGGCGATCCAGTGCATGCCCTGATACTCGGGGTGGTCGCAGGACACCCCGAGGCCGGCGCCGGCGTCGTACAGCTTTGCGCCGTAGGCGGTCTCGATGCGCCGGCGTACCTCCGGGATCCCCGCGCCTGGCTCGCCGCCGCACATCACGATCCTGATCCCGAGCGACGAGATCGGCGCGCCCAGGACCTCCGGCGCGCGCTCTATCATGTGCTCAGCGAGCGAGGGCGTGCACGAGAGCACGTTGCCGCGGAAGAAGCGCGCCATCTTGAGGATGCGCGCCGCGCCGCCCTCGGCGCCCACCGGGATCTGCATGGTGCCGTCGTCGTGGCTCGACTGCAACGGGGGCACGCCGGCCGCGAACATCGACAGCGCGAAGGCGTGCACCAAGCGATCCCCGGGCCGTACACCGCTGCGCCAGCGGGCGCGCTGCAGATACTCGCCCCACGAGTCGTCGAGATCCACGCGCGTGAACGGATAGGGCTGGGGATCGCCGGTCGTGCCGGACGTCGCCGCCATGCAGACGATCTCGCCGAGCGGCACTGGCAGGGTCTCATCGAGGAGGCGATAGATGTCATTCTCGCATGCCTCGATGAGCGACCGGTAGTCCGCCTTGGTGAAGGGCGGCAGCGCTGCAGGCCAGTCCTCCAGCGTCCGGATGTCCTCGGGACGTCGCACGCCACGCTGCTCCATACGCCTCCGAAAGTACGGCGCGTGCTCCAGGAGCTGGCCGATGCGGCTGCGCAGTCGCTCGAGCTGGAGCGCGCGCATGCGGTCGGTGCCGAGCCAGGCTCCGGATCTGCATGTTCCAGTAGGGGCGCTCCTCCATAGGTACTCCCGTGCGGATCACGGAAACTCGGTCTACCAGAAGGGCGAATTGAGTACACTGCTTGCTCTCCGACCGTGATCGCACGCTCGCCGTCGCCGTCGGCGCCGCCACCGACCCGAGCCAGCGAGACATCGATCCAAGCGGACAGGATCGATCTCGGCGCCTGGTTCGACGAGCAATATCGCATCCCCGGCGCCCGAGAACGGCAAGCGATCCTTCAGGCGCATTACCGCTTGACGGGTCGAGCGCGGCTCGATGTATAGTGCCCGCCATCATGAATCGTCCGATGATCGGCCGTACGTCATGGCTCGTGCTCGGCGCGGTGCTTCTCGCCTCCGGCGCGAGCGGCACCAAACCGCCGGGGTCCAGCAAGTGCGGCAGCCTGGAACTCCAGTGGGCGGGCAAGAAGGCCGCCGGGCTGCTGGCGTGCGTGGCGAAGGCGAGAGGCAAGGGCGCGCCGGTCGATCCCAAGTGCCTCGCCAAGGTGCGGGCGAAGTTCGACGCGGGCTGGGCCAAGGCCGTGGCGGCGGCCGACTGCGACACGGCGGTCGTTCGCGACGAGATGGAGGCGAAGGTCGACGATTTCGTCGGCATGGTCTACCTCGCGGCTTCGCCCACTTTCGTGACGAAGCTCAAGGGCTCGAACCAGGTGCCGGCGAACGTTTCGACCGGGACTGGCGACGCGATCGTCAAGGTCGACCAGATCGGCCACACGCTGAGCGTCACGGCGACGTTCAGCGGCCTGACCGCGCCGAACACCGCCGCGCACATCCACTGCTGCGCGCCGCTCGGCACCAACATCGGCGTGGCCACGGCCGTGCCGACCTTCCCGGGCTTCCCGTCGGGCGTGACGTCCGGCTCGTACACCCACACCTTCGATCTGACCCAGGCATCGTCCTACAACCCCGCCTTCGTCTCGTCCCACGGCGGAACGCCGGCAGGAGCGGAGGCGGCGCTGGTCTCCGGGCTGGCGGCCGGGCAGGCCTACTTCAACATCCACACGACGACGTTCCCGGGCGGCGAGATTCGCGGACAGTTCTAGTCGAGGAACTCTGTGTAGTTACCTACCGGTCGCGACCGACCCCGATTGCATGAAGCCGCGTGCCCCGAGCCGGACGCAGACCTGACCGACGATCACATGCGGCTCCTGGAGTGGCTGGACGAGCACCCCGCTGGCTCGCTCACAGCTGCAGCTCAGGCGGCCCGACCACCGGAGGTCGTCGAGGTCGAGGCGCTCTGCGCCGATCTCGTCGCCGCCAGGATGATCGAGCGAGCGTGGGAGTAGTGACGGGTTGCAGGGGCTCTCCGACCATCGGGGTCGCCCCAGCGCGATCCGAACGCACGACCCCAGGAGTCATCGTTCCCCCGGCAGAGCCGAGAACACCCCCTTGGGGGCTTAGTGCTCCATTCCACAATTACGGTGACGTATTCCAGACACACGATCAGGCAGCGGGTCGCAGCCGCTGTTGATCAAGGCGGGCGAGGAGGTTGTGGAGGTCGGAGCGAGTGAAGGTCCACTGGAAGGGCTTGGCGGCGCGTTGGTAGCGGTCCTGAAAGCGAAGCAGGCAATCCTCGACATCGGCGAGGGAGGAGAAGTCGTTGGGGGTGAGGACCTTGCGTTGGACAACCGAGAAGTAGATCTCGATCTGGTTGAGCCAGCTTGCATGCACCGGCGTATGGACCAGCACAAGCGTGGGCCACGTGGCGCGCAGGCGCTGGGCAGCCTTCTGGCCACGGTGGGAGCTGCCGTTATCGGTGATCCAGAAGACGCGGCGGGCGGAGCGGTAGGGTTCTTGGGACATGACCTGCGCGACGAGGCGATCGAAGGGTGCGATCCCCGTGGTCTGCTCACACCGGCCAAAGACCTTCGCCTGATGAACGTCCCATGCGGCGAAGTAGGCCCAGGCGCCACCGCGCTTGTACTCGTGTTCGACGCGCGTCGGGCGACCAGGTGCCGGCGCCACCGAGGCATGCTTGCGCAGGCGGGCCTGGATGCTGGTCTTCTCGTCGGCCGACAGCACGAAGTCGCCGGGGCCGAGGGCGGCACCTTCCCAGCGGCCTTCATAGAGATCGAGCACGCGGCCCGCCTTGGGGGCGAACTCGGGATCACGGGGGAAGATCCATGTGCGATGGCGCCAAGGGCACAGCGCGTCGCGGCTGAGCCAGCGCCACAGGGTGGTGCCGCTGATCTGGGCCACGATGCCCTCGGCGAGAACCTCCCGCTGGATCTCGGCAAGCGAGAACCGCGACAGCGGCAGATTGCGGCGGTGCGGCAACTCGCAGGCGAGCGCCTTGACCTCAACGACGACGCTGGGGGGAAAAGCGGGCCG
>Ga0315268_10008165_pt1 | contig 10968 bp, 9 predicted proteins | sample C1_top_MG_FD_204535 | JGI IMG/M metagenome (GOLD analysis project Ga0315268, IMG submission 204535) | Sediment microbial communities from Yellowstone Lake, YNP, Wyoming, USA - C1_top | ecosystem: Environmental > Aquatic > Freshwater > Lake > Sediment | place: USA: Wyoming | collected 2017-08-01 | reverse complement strand
CGCACACTGCTTCAGACTGTCGACCACGTACTTGTCCGCCTTCTTCAAAAGCCGAGACTCGAGCTCCTGCTTCTCAGGCGAATCTGATCCCACGGCCGTTATATGAACCCCCTTCTGGACCCAGTCCGCCTTGACAAGCGGGGTATTGCTCATGGTCGCTGTCACGAGGATCTCACTCCCGGCCACCGCCTGCTCGGCATTCTTCGCCGCCAGGATCTCGATATCGAGGGCGGCCTTCATGTCCTTCACGTACTGCTTGACATGATTCGAATCCCGTCCCCAGACTTTGAGCATAGAGAAACTCCTGACCTTGCTCAGCGCGAGTATCTGTAGCCGAGCTTGTGTCCCTGTGCCTATGACACCCACCGTCTCGACCGATTTCCTCGCGAGCGCACGCGCGGCGACGGCACCGGCGGCGGCCGTCCTAAGATCCGTGATGTAGCCTCTGTCAATCTCAAAGCATAGTGGCAGGCCGGTCTTGGAGTCGAACACGAGCATCATCCCGTGGCTCGAAGGCAGCCCGAGCTTGTGGTTGTCGTAGAATCCTGAGGCGATCTTGATCGTGTAGGTCGGGTACCCCTTGAGATACCCAGGCTTGATATGGATATCTCCGTTGTGGTCCGGCACGAGGAGGGCGACAGGGAACGGGAGCACGGCCTTCCCCGAATTGTACGCCTTGAATCCATCTTCGACCGCCTCTATCGAATCCTCGAGCGTCAGCAACGATTCGATCTGCTCCTTCGTCAGAACCAGGACTCTGCCATCATCTTTCATTCGAATTCACACCCCCATGGAAGATCGAGCGTGCCCGCACAGTATGTTCTTGGTGTACCTATAATTGTGCGAAGACGTCGACTAGGTAAACGAGCTGTCCGTCCCGGTTCAAGAATTGGGCCGCTCAATTACCTTTCCGTAGTCTCGGAAGCTAAAGCACGACCACGAACGCACCTATCCATATGATGAACAGCGCGACTAGCAGCGGTACGTTGCCAGGGTATTGCCTGTTTAGCAACCAAATCGCCCCCACGAGCACCAGCGTTCCGCCCCAGAATACGTAGAACGGGCTGTCCCGCATCGACGGCTTCACGTCTTTCTCACCGGGCTGCAGCACCGCCCCGAGAAGGAAGTAGTATCCTCCGGTCGCCAGTAGGAAGATCGGAATCACCAGTATCCAATCGTCGACCAGCCAGGCGAGGAGAATCGAGACCGCGAATGCGATCAGCAAATACCCTGCAGAGAGGCTTTCAAGGCCGCCTTTCTTTGAGGTTTCCAGGTCATCACCGATACCAAATCCGATATGTCCGGTCTTAATCCTTTCTGCGGATAGCCCACCCAAGCATCTGGCTGGCGAGTACTACCATGATCAGGCGTATCCTTCGGTATGTCCCAGTTTGGAGATATCTTGATAGCGCATGAGTCTCGTTCAGGCAGCTGATGGAAGATAACATCAAGTGTCCCAGCTGCGGGACATACAACCTGAAGTCAGCTGAGAAGTGCAGGCTGTGTGGGCAACAACTTCATGACCATACCGACGGCAGGAAGAAGTGTCCCGCCTGTGGCTCCGACAGTAACTTGCCCGGAGCAGAGAAGTGCATCTCATGCGGCATGAGCCTGTCCACTCTGAAGGCGGCTGTGGCGGACATACATGAGAGTAAGGAGGAGGAATGCGAGCATTGGTCAGAAGGACCTGCGCACGCGGCAAGGACCGCAAAGCTGGGCGTCGCCGGGATCCTCATCCTCCTGGCGGGAGCTCTTGGCATCACCCAGGCGATCTTGTCGCTCCTGCCAACAACGGGCACGGAGATACTCTCCTACTTCGAAGGCATCATCCCGCAGATGGACCACATCAATCATCTGCTCCAGGATTACGATGTCGTCGCTGTCCTTGTCTTCATATTCGGAGCCTTGGCGATGGCGACGAGTATGTTCACTTTCAAGAGAACGAGGTTCGTTGGTGCGCTTCTGGGCGCTGTTTTCGGAATCGTCGCAATCGGATTCCTGATCGGAGCCTTCTTCTCCATACTCGCTCTGCTCCTCGTGGCAACTTCCAAGAGGGAGTTCATCCCCGAATGCGATTGAGGGCCGAGCCTAGTCAGAGCGTGGTCAGTGTAATCCCGAGTACGACCGCTGCCAACAGCGTCCAATCCGTCCTAGAAAGGTGTTCCTTCAGCACGAAGTGCGCCGCAACTATCGTTACGACTGGATAGGCCGAAATGAGCGGATAGACTATCGCAGCCGCGCCCTGAGAGACCGCGGCTGTCTCCGCGAAGTATCCCAGTTGCCACAGCTCCGCGACCATGACCGCGCATATCACGGGGACGGTCCAGCGAGGGAAGAAGTTCTCTCGCTTTGCCTTCTTGTGCCTGAGATAGGCGAATGCGATCGGCGGGAGTATGAAAGGATACAGACCAAGATACGCCACTAACGGCAGCTCCGACAATGCGAGCTTTATGAACACCCCTCCGAACCCCCAAATCAGAAGAGTTGCGATGCTCAGAAAGATGGCGGATTTAGGGAATGTGGACTTGCGAGAGGACCTGCCGTGCGCGAACGACAGTAGAACCATCGACGCGATGATGACCGAAATCCCGACGGCGTTTATCGGTTTCAAGGTCTCTCCGAGCACAGTCACTGCTAGCGCGGCGGTGATTGCTGGGAACGCTGCGGTTATGCTTCCGACCATAGTGACCGGCCCGCTCTCTAGCGCCTCGAGATAGATGTAGTAGCCTCCTCTGGCGGTGGCGGCGCCTACGAGACCATAGATGACGTATTCGACGCTGAGTTCGTCCGTGCTGACGACAAGAAGCGTGCATATGAGGAAGAAAATGTAGATTGGCAAGGATACGCTGAAATTCAAGGCAACCATGGAAGTTGCGTTGACCGATCCGACTGCGAACTTCGCCAGGACCTGGGTCAGTCCGTAGATTGTGAGCGAGGTGAGGGCGAGAATGGTCGCGGCGTCAAGCATGGTTATCTTGCCAGCTGTCACCGCCATCTTCTACGATTATAAGATATTTGTTCTGGAACGACACAACCCGACCAATGATCCGATGGGCCAGGACCTTTCAGTCCTCACAGTTTCCTGAACGCCAGGAGATTCATCAGCTCCAGATCGTGCATGAACTTGAGGACGTGTGCGTGGTCCGTCGGCCCGTACTCCGACGATACCAACCCCGTTATCTCGTGAATTGTCCTCTTCCCATCGATGAAGTTGAGGATCTCGGCGGCTTTGGTGAAGAACTCCTGGTCAGCCTCCTCCATCTCGTTGTATGCCTCGTACCTCTTCTCGCCCAAGAAGTCGCGCAGCAGGCTCCAGCTTAGCGTACCTTTGAACATCTTCTTCGGGACGAGCTTCTTTGTGAGGCGTTCCGCCTTGGACTCGCTAGCCTCTGGAGGGATCTTGACCCCGAGCTCCTTGCCTATCTCGTCCCTAATTGTCCGAAGTCTGTCCTTCTCACGTTCCGCCGCCTCTCGAATCAAGCGCCGATGATACTCGATGAACTTGTCCAACCGGTGAGGCGAACCAAGCTCCTTGACTGATTTGAGCGCCTCCAGTTCCCTGAGGCCAATGTGGTCGATTCTCAACACATGGTAAGCTGCCAGCCTGGCAAGTTCCTGTTTCAGACCTTTTGAATCCGCATCAGTGCTCTTCTTGAACAGTTCTTCCGAAGCTTTCCCCCCTGCGTCCGCAATTCTCCTAAGACCGTTCGAAGAGGTCAGGGCCACAAACTCGAATATCGCCCGCGAGTCCGCATCGGCAATCCTCAATGCAGAGACTGCGCTGACCCAACCCACCCTCCTGAGGCTCTCTTCACTTACCTTGTCGATCGTATCCATGCTGGTGTGATAGAACATGTCTGGCCACTGCGTGAAGCTCACGCATGGGACTCCTGATGTCGGTTCCACAAACTCCGCGTGGTCGCTTCCCATACCGAAGGTGACTCGTGCATACCTGAAAATCCCGAGGAGACCACTCTGAACCATCTGGTCGAGCTGTGTTCCCGACTGCTCGAGCACGGATTGCACGAGATCGCTCAGGTAGGAGGGGAGCGAATCCGGCGTTGACGTTAAGTGCAGAGTGGACTTGCACATCTCTTGGTCTTCTCCAACCATATCGAGGTTGATACCTGCGAGCAGCTTCTCACGAATCTCCGGATACGTTGAGAGCATGGCGACGGTCCCGGTCGTCTCAGGGACCCAGAAGAAACGAATCGTCCTAGCTGGCCTCTTCATTCTGCCAGAACTAACCAGGGTGTTGACTGTCCTAGCTATCTCCATGAGCAACCCGCTCCCCGAGGCGTTGTCGTTGGCCCCGGGTTTCGGATGACAAAGATGTGCGATCAGGAAGACTTCTTCGGCTGGTAGCGAAGCTCCTTTGATTGATGCCGTCACGACATCGTACTTCCCAGAGAACAGGCGGGAGTCGACCTTCGCGTTGAGTTTGACCTTCTTGCCCTTCCTGAGAAGCGCTCTCAGTTCGTTGCCCTGTCGTTTGCTCAAGGAGAAACCGAATGTGATCTTCTCCACATTCTTGGCGGTCGGCCAGATCCCTTGATATGAGTGCGCATCAGGGACGTCTAGGCTCTCGCGCACATTGGGGAACTCATACGTCAGAGTGTCAGTGACCACACCTGCAGCCCCTCTCTCGACAACTGCTAGTTGTTGAACTTGGCGAGCGTTCCCTGTCGCAAGAACAAACTTGCCCTTGACTCTCTTGCCCTTGTAGTCTTTGGACGAGACTCCCCCTCCGACATCGACGAGCTCGGCAGCAACTCCGGAGACCGGTGTTCTCTTGCTGAAGGTGTGAAGAGATTGCGGGATATCCTCGAATCTCGCCAGGAGCGCTTCTTTCGGCCCCAGCATCCTCAGCTCGGCGCTCTTGACGCTCCATCCAACCGATGATTCGTGGGTCCAGTATTTGCGTTTCCCGTCGGCGGGGAACTGCATGATATCAGCGTCTTTCATACCCATGCGATGCAGTTCGTCCCTGACAAAGACGGCGGAGTCGTGGAACATCGATGAACCCTGTATCCTGTGGAATCGTGTCAATTCCGAGACGTATGACTTCGCCGAGTATCCTGACAACTCCTCTTTGACGAGCTTTCCCGCATCCATAACAAGACCGGAAGCACCAAGTATGATTCAGGATAAGTATGTTTTGTGTTAGCCTGGTCTCCTAGACTAAGTCGTGAATCGGCTTCAGACCATTCTTCTCAAATGGTCACGATTTTCTGTATCGGAGCATGTCCTCTTCTTGCTGATGGACCACCGAGCCCATCAGCCAGGCCCACGCGAACAAATACCCGACTAGTAGCACAAAGATGAACACGAGCCACCAGAAATCCTCCAGGAATCGTCCGATCATACCCATCGTCTCGGCATCATAGTGCACTTCCAGCATTTGTGAAACCTGAGCAAACGCCCACACCCACCCGACGACGAGCGTCGCCGTCACAGGCGGCCGGACCCACATGTAGGCCTTGTGGTATCGCCTCAAGAAGTAATCCGAGAAAGAACCAGCGAATATCAAGAGGACGAACAGCCACAGATAGTCCCTTGCGAAGTCAGTAAGATCCTGCCAGAAAGCGGGTTCGCTCGAATTCGATGCGACGGCATCACCCAAGATAAGGAAAAATAGCAGGATGACGACGCCGATTGTCCCGACTATGACGGGTGAGAAAATCCCGAAGGTTCCGTCCCACCAAGAGGAGGAATCCTTGCCCGCCCTCTCGAACCGGCTTCCGAACTCCTTCCCGAGTCTCTCGATCTCGGCTCCGAAGTTCTTGCCGAAGTCATTCACAGAAGTGCCGATGTCACCAGAAGGTGGCGAGACCGGAGCTACCGCAACTTGTTGCCCCTGAGAGATTGGCGCGCCGCAGTAGGCGCAGAATGTCGCATCTTCTGGCCCCTCGCGTCCACATTCCGCACATGCAGTCATACGCCGTACCTCTGATATCGTTTGATGTCAACTAGCTGGGCCAGTTCGTGCCGCCAAACACAAGCCAGGCTAGAGCGGTTTTTGCGGTCAGACTTAGTATGATGTATACCTTCTCACCGTAAAGGTAGTCCGCCCATTTCCCTTTTCTCCTGTACTGCCAGACCATGTTCAGCGCGAACACGTTGAAGAAGATCGCCAGTATGAAGTATATTGCATACACGAACGGGGGTATCGTACCAGTGCTTGACAATATGGCAGCGAAGAAGTAGATCCCGATGACGATCCAGGGGACTATCCCTGCAAAGCATCCGATTATGAACGCCGTCCAGTCGGTTTTCGGAGTCGTCTGGTTATGAACCTCCATCATTAGGCCCATCATGTTCATCATCGCGTTCAGGGCGAAGATCAATATCAGGCTGGACAGCTCAAAGATTCCGCAGAGCATGGCGATGACAACGATCATGATCGACGAGCTCACACCGTACTCGAGCCATCTCGCGTAGTTGATCCCCTTCTCGAGATTCTTCACATACCATGGGTATCCCCATTTGGAGGCTACCGAGAAATGGGCTATCGCGGATGCGAGCAGAAAGAGGGCCACCATCAGTCCCAATGGCAGACTGAACAACACATTGTCAGTCTCCCGAGTTATCGTTGGCGGGGATGTACTTGGATCTGTCCTCAGGAAGGTTCCATAGACATCAAACGTGCTCCCGGTGACCAGAATCAGCATCAGGAAGAATTGCACCAGATGGAGCGCTCCCATTATCATGTTGAACTTCCTGAGCTTGACATACTTGGGTTCTTGAGTAGGATCCATTGTTCTACACCTGCCGATTCATCGATAATGAGGTTTAATATGATTCCTCCGAATTCGGGGAAAGTGAGTGGAGCGAGTTTGAAGTTCGCCGAATACCATCATCATTTTGTCCTCCCTGCACGTTACGCTCCGTATGCTCCGACCGGATGCGCTCATCAAACGCGCCGACGAGCTGGTGGACGAGAAGCAGGTTCTGCAGCTATCACGAGAGCTCATCAGGATTCCCAGCGTGACCAGGAAAGAGCATAGGATTTCGAGGGTCATTTATCAAAAGCTGGACAAATGGGGACTCCGGCCCAAGAACATCCCAGTCGAGGGATACGGCCCCACCGTGACGGCTGAAATCGGGGACCGCAAAGCTCCTTCCGTTGTCTTCAACGGTCACATGGACACGGTCGAGGTGATGAGCGGCTGGAAGCATGATCCGTTCGGGGCGAAGATAGAGGACGGCTTGATGTACGGGCTAGGATCTCTCGACATGAAGTGCGGTCTCGCATCCATGATGCTAGCGTTCAGGGCACTCTCTGAATGCGGACTGCCAGAGTCATCGAGGGTCATGTTTCAAGCTGTGACGGGAGAGGAGGCCACCAGCGCTGGCACCCGGACGCTCATCTCGAGAGGAGCCTTCAAGGGAGCAAAGGCGGTTATCGTCGGAGAAGGATTCGGCGGCTTGAGGGCTATCACCCGCGGGAGGAGAGGCGGATCCTACTTCAACATCAGCGTGAAGGGGAGGGCTGCTCACGGCTCCACCCCGGAGAACGGCATATCGGCGATAAGTGATGCGGCCATGATTGTTCAAGCGCTAAACGACATGAAGATGAGACGGGCAAAGGGTCTGATGTCAGACGATTTCGAACGCCTCAAGGAGAGCCAAACGGTCCTGAGAATATCGGGTGGTACAGGTACGCTGACCGTGCCCGAGGACTGCAGTATCAGAGTCATCAGATGCACCATACCCGGGAAGGACAGCGGCGTCGAGAGGGAAATCCGCAGGAAGATAGCATCTCTAAGACTAAGGAGCAAAGTGAACGTGGACCTGATCAAAGGAGATGCGGAGCTCTTCCAACCATACGTCACCTCGGCCAACTCGCGACTTGTAAGGACCGCATCGAGGTGTCTCCAGCTCGTGACTGGCTCCCCGCCGATGTTGGTCATCGGGAAATCGGAGGCCGATGACAACAGGATTGCGCACGACCTCGGCCTGCCAGTAATCTGCATCGGGCCCGGGGAGCTTGGCAGGCTTTGCAGATACCATCAATGCGAAGAGGCTATCACCATCGCACAGCTCGGACCGGCCACGAAAGTATACTTCGCGACCGCGATGGAGCTGTGTGAGAAGGGCTAGACCATGATTCGCATGTGTCGAAGACTGGCCTCACGCAAGATCAACAGACTTCTATCCTGAGGTTGTCCACGAGGACAACCTGGATATCCTCCATGAGCAAGTTCTGGAATTGGATCATGCCGATATCGGGGGCCACCGTGCTGGACTCTGAGAACCACAGCCCTGAGTATGCCACGCCGTCAAATGCGGCCGTCCATGTCTCCGAACCTTTCTGCAACATATAGTCCACATGATGCCAACCAGCGTCGAACCCGCATATTTCCACGGCGTCCGGTCCTGCCCAGTAGACCCAGCCCACGTGCGAGGTGTCCCAAGGGCTGTCCATCACGAATCTGGTAACAATCGCCGGGACTCCAGCCGGATCGTATATCACGAACCAGAAGACTTGCCCCGCCCAGCCATACTTCTGATCACAATTCAGGGGCAGGTAGATGTCGAATGAGATGAAGACGGAGTCGTCGTACTTCACGAGTCCGGTCCAATTGGCATAGCTTGCATAGTCCCCATGAACAAGCATGTCGTTGCTGCTGGCCAAGAACAGGCCGCCCGACACATCGAACCAGCTGCGATAGCCGCCGAGCGACATGTTCCAGATCGACCAGCCGGAGTCGAGAGTCTGCCAGGAAGTGAAGGTCTCATCCAGGACCAACCCACTTGGCAAACGCGGTGAGAACACAGATGTGATAGTAGCTGTGGACCCGAGGTGGCCGCCGAAGCCCTTCGAGACTATCTTGTACGCAGAAGCCCCAGTCATGTTGCAGGTATCCGACTTGACAATCCCGGACGGATAGGCGTTGAATTTCGAGAATATGATGTTCTGGTGGAAGATCTTCGTCCCTCCGCCTGACTGATCGTAGATCTCGAGGACCATGGACCGAAGACCGCTGTTGCGGAGCTCCGCATACCATGTGCCGTCAGATTGGGGGACGTATATCGAACTAACGGGGCGAGATGCTCCGGAAGGGTTCTTGGTAACGAGCCAATCTCCACTTTCGGGTTCCGGATTCGGATAGGCGCATGATTGAATGGGGACCAGAGCGAAGGCGAGGACGAGCAGAGCTGCTATGCTGAGCATGACCTTGCTTCCAGCTTCTCGAATTGGATTTGAATTACTAGCAGACATCGCTGAGGCTCCTGACTCGTGCATCTGACTATGCATGTTGAACTACGATTTCCGGATACTTAAGAAATGATGAACACACCGGAAACAGACGGTTTGCGAGAAGCGAAATGATGTTATACTAGAAGTATAGGGTAACACCCCAGACACGGGCATGTGTCGCAGGGCCAGGTCATCCAGTACAAGATCTTCGGAGATTGCCGGAAACCGTGCCAGCTGCTCTGAAACCCCCGGTTATCATGGTTGATACCCACGTCTCATGGTATTTGAGCCGGTTAATGCAAGTAACCACCACAGCTGGTTCGAGCATGGAGCAGCAATCTCGACACAAGGCGGGCACCGGACGGAAGTATCCGAAACCCAGCGAAGCGGATTCTCTGATGGCGCAGACCGCTCAGACAATCGATGTCGCGAGGTTGCAGTTCAAGCGGCTGAGAAAAGATCTCAAAGACTCCAGAAACCTGCCACCGGGAGACTCGCCGGTCAGATTCTTCAGCGGACAACCGCACGAAGAGAACCTCACTCGAGTGCGAGAGGTCCGGACCGCGCTGTTTGCCGACGTCTATTTCCTTCTCGTAAGTCTCCAGGAGACGGAGAAGGCGTTATCCCGAATGAACAACCTATTCCCGAACGAGGCCGACCTGGCCAAGCTGAGGAACAAGTACCGTCCGCTGTTAAAGAGATGCAAGGAATTCAGAGTGCACCTGGAGCATTTCGACGGGAACAATGGATCAGAGGACTTCGGGATTCTGCAGAAGGATGTTTTCTCGTTCCACGGCAAATCGATAGAACTCGGGTCTCAGTTCGAAGACAGCACCGAGAAGTTGTTTTATGACCTGATGTCCGCGTGGACGCTGATGTCGGACAGACAGCGGAAGATAAGAGAGCTGATAATGAGGTTCACACCACCCAGGAAAGTACAACAGTCCGCGACTGGATTCTCAAGAGTCCGGGCAGCGTAGAGCTCGCTTAGAATAGAGTCCTAGACTTGCGTGATACGAAGTAGGTCGTTTCGTTCTTGCATCTTCTCAAGATGCTGGTTTTCTGAGCTTGCCCCGAGCCAGAGACGCAAAAATACCCACGAAGCACATCAAGGCAAACGTCCCGAATGCGACCGTGTGAACATTCATGAATTGCGGAGCGGCAGCGCGCGTTATGTCGATGTCTCCCAAGTACAAGGACAAGAAGATGGTCGCGATGCCGATGCTCAGGACCTGACCGACGAGCCTCATGGTGCCAACGGTTGCAGACGCCACCCCATACTGCTTTCTCTCAACCGATCCCATGATCGCGTTTGTGTTCGGGGACGAGAACAAGGCGAATCCGAACCCTAGGACTGCGAAGTCTGCCACGATGATCAAGACATCGGTGGTCAAGTCCACCAATGATATGAGCACAAGGCCAAGCGTGGACACCCCCATCCCCACGGACGCCACAATCTGAGGCTCGACGACGTCGGAAAGCTTCCCCGCAATCGGTGAGAATGCAGCCATGACAATTGTCTGGGAAGCGAATATCAAGCCGGTCTCGCCTTCGCCGAAGTCCCTCATGATTATCAAGTATATTCCCATCAGGAAGGTTACCGCGAACGTAGCACTGTAGTTGATGAGTGCCGCGAGGTTGGAGAAAGCGAATGACCTGTTACGCGTGAACAGAGTCGTGTTCAACACTGGGCTCTTGACTTTGAGCTCCAAGAGAACGAACGCTGCGACGCCCAAAGCGCCGAGGGACGAGATAATGACCCC
>Ga0315268_10008163_pt1 | contig 10969 bp, 7 predicted proteins | sample C1_top_MG_FD_204535 | JGI IMG/M metagenome (GOLD analysis project Ga0315268, IMG submission 204535) | Sediment microbial communities from Yellowstone Lake, YNP, Wyoming, USA - C1_top | ecosystem: Environmental > Aquatic > Freshwater > Lake > Sediment | place: USA: Wyoming | collected 2017-08-01 | reverse complement strand
CACGATGCCGCTCCGCACATCCGGCGCGTGGTGCTGCTCGGCCCCACCCACCGCGTCGCGGTACGCGGGCTGGCGCTGCCGGGCGTGGATGCCTTTGCCACGCCGCTGGGCGCCGTGCCTGTTGATTTGGAAGCTGTGCAAGCCATCGCCCACTTGCCGCAAATAACTGTCAGCCCGCAGGCCCATGCACAGGAACACTCGATCGAGGTGCAGTTGCCTTTTCTGCAGACGGTGCTGCCCGATTTCAAGCTGCTGCCGCTGGCTGTCGGCATGACCACGGCGGAGGAAGTGGCCGAGGTGCTGGATCTGCTGTGGGGAGGCGAGGAAACGCTGATCGTGGTCAGCTCGGACCTGTCCCACTATCTGCCCTATGACAGCGCCAGACGCATGGATGCCTCCAGCGCGCAGCGCATCCTCGATCTGCAAGCACTCGATACGCACGATCAGGCCTGCGGCGCCACGCCGATCAACGGCCTGCTGCTCGCCGCGCAGCGCCATCGCCTGACGCCGCATCTGCTCGACCTGCGCAATTCCGGCGACACCGCCGGATCGCGCGATGGCGTGGTCGGTTATGCCGCATTTGCATTTACCGGGGAGGCCAGACATGTCGATTGAACGCGGGAATATATTGCTGCCGATCGCGCGCGCGGCCATTTCCAACGCACTGAGCGTGCCGCACAGCGCGGATGAAAGCGCACCGTGGCTGGCCGAGCATGGCGCGTGTTTCGTCACGCTGACCCAGTCCGGCGAGTTGCGCGGCTGCATCGGCACGCTGGAGGCGCACCGCCCCTTGCTGGCCGATGTCAAAAGCAATGCCGTGTACGCCGCGCTGCGCGATCCGCGCTTTGCGCCGCTGCGCGCGGCCGAGCTCGACATCACCAGCGTCGAAATTTCGCTGCTGTCGCCGACACAGACCATGGATGTTCGCAACGAAGCCGATGCACTGGCGCAACTGCGCCCCGGCGTGGACGGCATCGTGTTCGAGTATCGTCACTATCGCAGCACCTTTTTGCCGCAGGTATGGGAGCAGTTGCCGCATCCCGTGCAGTTTCTCGCGCATCTGAAACGCAAGGCCGGCCTGCCCGAAAATTTCTGGGTGGAAGAGGTGAAACTATCTCGCTATTCGGTGACCAAATGGCGCGAGGAGAATTTTTGACATGGACGAAGCAATCAGCATAGTCGAGCAATACCCAGCCAGGTACTGGCACAAGCTGGACGACGGGCGCATCCAGTGCGATCTGTGCCCGCGCGACTGCAAGCTGCACGAGGGGCAGCGCGGCGCGTGCTTCGTGCGCGGCCGCGTCGGCGATGCGATGGTGCTCACCACCTACGGCCGCTCCTCGGGATTCTGCGTCGATCCGATCGAGAAGAAGCCGCTGAATCACTTTTACCCCGGCAGCAGCATCCTGTCGTTCGGCACCGCGGGCTGCAACCTCGCCTGCAAATTCTGCCAGAACTGGGACATTTCCAAATCGCGCAGCTTCGACAAGCTGGCCGACCAGGCCACGCCTGAAGCCATCGCACGCACCGCCGCAGACTTGGACTGCAAGAGTGTGGCGTTCACCTACAACGACCCGGTGATCTTCGCCGAATACGCGATGGACGTGGCCGATGCCTGCCACGAGCTGGGCATCAAGACGGTGGCGGTCACCGCAGGCTATATACACGACCTGCCACGGCGCGATTTCTTCGCCAAGATGGACGCGGCCAACGTCGACCTGAAGGGGTTCACCGACGAGTTCTATGTCAAGCAGACCGGCGCGCACCTGCAGCCGGTGCTCGACACGCTGAAATACTTGCGCCAGGAAACGAAGGTGTGGGTCGAACTGACCACGCTGCTGATACCCGGCCTGAACGATACAGACCACGAAATCGGCCGCATGAGCGAATGGATCGCGCGCGAGCTGGGATGCGATGTGCCGCTGCATTTCACCGCCTTTCATCCGGACTACAAGATGACCGGCCTGCCGCCCACACCGCCGGAGACTTTGACGCGTGCGCGCAACATCGCGCACGCCGCAGGCCTGCAACACGTCTACACCGGCAACGTGCATGATGTCGGCGGCGGCACCACGCATTGCGCGTCGTGCCAGAGCGCACTCATCGTGCGCGACTGGCATCTGATCCGTGGCTACACCGTGACAAAAGACGGCACATGCCCGCAGTGTGGCACTTCATTGGCGGGACATTACGGAAAAAATGCGGAGCAGTTCGGACGGCAGCGCATCCCGGTGCGCATCGCTTACACATGATATTTACTCATCAGGCAACGCGATTTCAGCAAGCCGCCTTTCTTATTGCCGCATCGAATGGCAGAATGCGGCCTGAAAGCTCAACCACCGGGCAACTCCATATCTCCCGGCCAACCGCGTTCTGAAGGATTGAATCACAGTGACATGTCCGCGCGATCCATACCGCCCCCAACAATTGCCGGGTTCTCGCCTGCATCAAGCATTTAAAATTCTGGCCGTGTTTTGCTGCATGGGGCTGGCTGCAACAGCACCGCTCGCTTGCGCATCCGACAATCCAGAACTCAAGCTGAGCACCAGCCTCGGCCATAAAGAAAAAAAGGAAGCACGCGCTGCATCCCATAACGAAAATAATGCTGCTGCGCCGGAGCTGCCTTTCAAGCTTCATTTGATGCTTGCCGGCCAGCTGGACCTGCCCGTTCCGGACAAACTGTCTGAGCCAGCGCCTGACCCAGCCAGAAACGTCAGCTACCAAAACACGGCTCCCCGAATTCCCCCAAACGCGCCCGCCCAACCGCCGCTGGTCAGTGCCAATGCGCCCAGCCCTGCCCCGCCCGAGCTGCCCACCGTGGCTGCCGCCATCATGACTGCCTTTAAGCAAATAAGCAGTCCTGCCCCCTCCAGACTATCCGCCGTGTCTGCCACAGGCGCCACTCCCCCGCACATCGAGCGCTCGGCCGTTGTTCCCAGCACAGGGACCCTATCGATATCCGCAGGCATGGACTACAAGTCAGGAAAATATGGCGGAACCAGCTTGTACCGCACCACCTCCATGCCGGTAACCGCAAAGTATGAAACCCAGCAATGGGCTTTCAATCTCTCGATCCCTCGCATACAGGTTACCGAATCGGGAAGCTACATAGACAACAACGGAGCAACCGTCAATTACCGCGTAACCAATGCGGGCCTGGGCGACATCTCAACGATGGCAATCTATCACGCCTATGCCAGCCAGGATTCCACTGCCGGACTCGACCTGACTGGCAAAATCAAGTTCGGCACGGCCGATGCGCAAAAATCTCTGGGCACCGGCGAAAACGACTATATCGCCCAGATAGGGGGCTACGTGCTGCTCGCGGGGAAATTCAGTCCGTTCGGCGCAATCGGCTACCAGAAAAGCGGGCAACCGCCGGGACTGCCATCCGGGTGGGAATTTCATAATGTATTTCACGGATCGCTGGGCGCTGATTACTTATACGATCAGTCTACCTGGGCAGAAATTTCCTTGTATCAGCGCCAGAGACTCTCCCTACTGTTCGCCCCCCAGCGCGAAGTCTCGCTCTATTTTGGCCACAGCTTCAACAAGAACTGGAACATACAAGCCTATCTGCTGAAAGGCTTGGCCGACGGCAGCCCGGATTTTGGCTCTGGAGCCACGCTCAGCTATACGCTGGATCCATGAATCCGTTCCCCGGCGAGCGCCGGGAATGCCTGTTCAAACCGCTTCAACGCATGAACAAAAGGTAATCAACCACGGCATAAACAACGAAGCCCCCGCCCCACAGCAACATTTCAAAGTAGGTTTCTCTCGCCTGCATTACCTGATTGCGGAATGCATAAACAATCCCTGCGGTGAATATGCATGCCGCGATCACCACGACAAACATGAACATCAAAAACAGCATCTGCGGTGAAGAATTCATTCTCGCCACTCCCTGCCGGAAATCCCTGCCGAAAATCGATGGTGCCCGTTTCAAACCACGCACACCTTTATTCGAGCAGCGACACTAGCGCAGTCTCACAGGCATTCATATATGCCGGAATATCTAGGCCAGCCTATGAAATATATAGGCCCAGCCGCCGCAAGCCACAAAAATAAAATTAAATACTCTGAAAATCAATCACTTAAAGTCAACCAGGCATACGCTCCTGCTGCCCGCATGCGGACACTCCAGCTGTCCACCTCACCACAGGCGCGTTATAATCGTCACCTTTTGCATTGCCACTCATCGGAGCTGCTCACCATGTCGCACAACCTGTTCAATTCGCGCCACTCATTCACCCTGTCCAGCGGTAAAACCGGCACGCTGTACTCGCTGCCTGCACTGGAAACTGCAGGGCTGGGCAAGATTTCGCGCCTTCCGGTTTCAATCCGGATCGTGCTGGAAGCGGTGCTGCGCAACTACGACGACAAAAAGGTGAGCGAGGCGCATGTGCGCCAACTGGCGAACTGGCAGCCGAATGCGCCGCGCACCGAGGAAATCCCGTTCGTGGTGGCGCGCATCGTGCTGCAGGATTTCACCGGTGTGCCGCTGCTGGCCGACCTCGCGGCGATGCGCGATGCCGCGGCGAAAATGGGCAAGGACCCGAAGATTATCGAGCCGCTGGTGCCGGTGAACCTGGTGGTGGACCACTCGGTGCAGATCGACAGCTACAACAATCCGGACGCGCTCAAAATCAACATGGAGTTGGAGTTCGAGCGCAACACCGAGCGCTACAAGTTCATGAAGTGGGGCATGCAGGCGTTTGACACCTTCAAGGTTGTGCCACCCGGCATCGGCATCGTGCACCAGGTGAACCTGGAGTATCTGGCGCGCGGCGTGCTGCACAAGGACGGCCCAGAAGGAGAAAAAATATTCTACCCGGACACACTGGTCGGCACCGACAGCCACACCACGATGATCAACGGCATCGGCGTGGTCGGCTGGGGCGTGGGCGGCATCGAGGCGGAAGCCGGTATGCTGGGCCAGCCGGTGTATTTCCTCACACCGGATGTTGTAGGTGTGCATCTCAAAGGCAAGCTGCGCGAAGGCGTCACCGCGACTGATCTGGTGCTGACCGTGACCGAACTGTTGCGCAAACAAAAAGTGGTGGGCAAGTTTGTCGAGTTCTTCGGCGAAGGCACCGCCGCCCTGACCCTTCCCGACCGCGCCACGATCGCCAACATGGCGCCGGAATACGGCGCGACCATGGGCTTCTTCCCGGTGGACGACATCACCGTGAACTTCATGCGCAACACCGGCCGCACCGATGAAGAAGTGGATGCCTTCCAGAGCTACTTCAAGGCACAAGGGCTGTATGGCATTCCTGAAGATGGCAGCATCGACTACAGCAGCGTGGTGGAGCTTGACCTTTCCACCATCCAGCCTTCATTGGCCGGCCCCAAGCGCCCGCAGGACCGCATCCAGTTGAGTGCGATGAAGGATACGTTCAACACCCTGTTCAGCAAGCCGGTGGCCGAGAACGGTTTCAACCAGCCTGCCGACAAACTGGCGAAACGCTACCCCACCGGTCATGCCGACGGCTATAGCATAGCAAACGGGGACGTGCTGATTGCGGCGATCACTTCCTGCACCAACACCTCCAACCCCGGCGTGATGCTGGCCGCCGGCCTGCTGGCGAAAAAAGCGGTCGCCAAAGGCCTGAAGGTGAACCCGCATATCAAGACCACGCTGGCGCCCGGCTCGCGTGTGGTGACCGAATATCTCACCAATGCCGGCCTGCTGGAGCCGCTGGCGCAGCTGGGCTTCAGCGTCGCCGCCTACGGCTGCACCACCTGCATCGGCAACTCCGGCCCGCTCGATGCGCAGATTGAAGACGCGATAGTCAAGAACGACCTGATCGCCGCCGCCGTTCTGTCCGGCAACCGCAACTTCGAGGCGCGCATCCACGCCAACATCAAGGCCAACTTCCTCGCCTCGCCGCCGCTGGTGGTGGCGTATGCGATTGCCGGACGCGTGAATATCAATCTGGAAACCGAGCCGCTCGGCACCGGCAGCGATGGTGCGCCCGTATTCCTGAAAGACATCTGGCCCAACAGCCATGAAGTGGAAACGGTGATGAAGTACGCGATGGATCCGGCCGTCTACCGCAAGCTGTACAGCGACCTGACGAAAGACCTGCCGCTGTGGAACGCAATTTCTTCGTCGCAGGGCAATCTGTACCAGTGGGACGATTCGACCTACATCGCGCAACCGCCGTTCTTCGACGGTTTCAGCATGCAGACCGGCAGCATCCACGGCATCAGCAATGCCCGTGCACTGGGCATTTTCGGCGATTCGGTCACCACCGACCACATCAGCCCCGCCGGCGCATTCAAGCCGACCACTCCAGCCGGAAAATATCTGACCTCTCATGGCGTAGCGGTCAAAGATTTCAACAGCTACGGTTCACGGCGCGGCAACCACGACGTGATGATGCGCGGCACGTTCGCCAACGTGCGCATCAAGAATCTGATGCTGCCGGCGAAGGAAGACGGCAGCCGCGTCGAGGGCGGCTACACGCTGTACAACGGCGAGCAGATGGCGATCTACGACGCGGCAATGAAGCATATCGCCGACGGCACGCCTACTGTGATTTTCGCCGGAGAGGAATACGGCACCGGCTCCAGCCGCGACTGGGCAGCCAAGGGCACGCAATTGCTGGGCGTGAAAGCGGTGATCGCCAAATCCTACGAGCGCATCCACCGCAGCAATCTGGTCGGCATGGGGGTGTTGCCGCTGCAGTTCAAGAGCGGCGCCGATGTCGCCGCGCTGCATCTGACCGGCGAGGAAACCTTCGACATAGCCGGCATCAGCGACGACCTGAAGCCACAACAGGACGTGACGCTGACCATCACGCGCCGCGACGGCAGCACGCAGCAAGTTCCGCTGCTGCTGCGCATCGACACGCCGATCGAGGTGGATTACTACCGCCACGGCGGCATCCTGCCGTATGTGCTGCGCGAGCTGATCGCCCGATAAGCGGCGGGTATATCCCGCTTACTCAAGTTTTCCCTTGCCCTGCCGTTAATGATAATGCCGGAGGGAGCATTACGTCTTGTTTCGGCTGGCCATCGCATATGTCTGGCGGCTGCTGACCTGATGCACAGTATTTTCTGCGGATTTATTACCTGCAATCCGCCCTTAAATTAGCAACAACAAAGGGAAGTAACATGCGTAATAACCAGCCCGTTACCAACCGCGAATATGAATTGCGCGATGATTCGACCATCATTTCCCGCACCGATACCCGCGGCATCATCACCGACTGCAATGAAGAGTTTGTTGAAGCCTCCGGATACACCCGGGAAGAGCTCATCGGTCAGCCGCATAACATGGTGCGTCACCCGGACATGCCCGCAGAAGCGTTCCGCGATCTCTGGAGCACGCTGAAGAGCGGACGCCCGTGGGTCGGCCTGGTCAAGAACCGGCGCAAGAATGGCGATCACTACTGGGTGCGCGCCACCGCCACTCCGCTGCCGGATGGCAGCGGTTACAGCTCTGTGCGCAGCAAACCCGCGCGGGCCGATGTCCAAGGTGCAGAGGCGCTGTACCAGCGCATGCGCAGCGGCGAGAAAATCCACCTGCACGAGGGCTATGTACAGACTTCCGGCATCCTGCATGTATTTGACAAACTGCGCATTTCGCAACGCCTCATACTGATGACTGGCCTGCCATTGTTGCTGGCCTGCGTGCTCGCGGGTAACGGCCTGTGGGCCTTGCAAGCCGGCAACGCCTCGATGAAAACCGTGTACGAAGACCGCCTTATTCCGGTCGACCAACTGGCGAAAATAAACGACTTGAACCAGATGAGCCTGATCGAACTGCTGCTCGCATCGAGGGCGGTGGCCGACAAGGGCAACGCCAGCGAACAACTGAGCAACATCAAAAAGAACAAGGCGGATATCGATAAAAATTGGTCGACATACATGGCGACTTATCTGACTGAAGAAGAAAAGGGGCTGGCGGCCGACCACCTCGCCAAAAGAAACGAGATGTGGGCGGTCATCAGCAAAGCGGCTGAATTGCTCGCGGCAGGCAATGCGGAGCAAAGCAAGAGCATGCTCGACAATGATCTGGCCAAAGTCAGGGGCGCGCAGGAAGACTCCATCGACAAGCTCAGAAATTATCAGCTGACGGTGGCTGAGGCGGAATACAAAAAGGGGGGCGACAGATACAACCGGAGCCTGCAACTCAGCCTCGCGCTGGGCATCCTGGGTGCAGTGATAACGCTGCTGATCGCCGGATTGAGCATGCGCCACATCAACCGCAGCCTGCGCGAAGCCAGCGAGGCGGCAACGGCCATCGCCAACGGCGATCTCACCCGCCCTGTGCCACGGGCCAGCCAGGATGAGATCGGCGCAGTGATGGCATCAATATCCATGATGCGCAACAGCCTGCATGAGCTGATCGCCTCCGTCCGCCATAATGTGGAAGTACTGAACCATGCTGCGGGCGAAATGACGGCCTCCGCCAGCAGCAGCGCACGCGCTTCGGAAAATCAATCGGAAGCTGCCTCCAGCATGGCTTCTGCGGTAGAGCAGATGTCCGTTTCCATCGACCATGTGGAAGAAAATGCGCGCGAGGCGCATGCCGTCACCCAATCTTCCGCAAGCCGCTCAGACGAAGGCGGTCGGATCATCCACGAAGCCGCAGCAGAAATGGGCCGCATCGCCGAGGCAGTCAAGGCAACGGCAGGCACCATACGTGAACTGGAAGGATACTCGACACAGATTTCCAGCATCGCAGGGGTCATCAAGGACATTGCAGACCAGACCAACCTGCTGGCACTGAACGCGGCCATCGAGGCGGCACGCGCCGGTGAACAGGGGCGCGGCTTCGCCGTGGTGGCCGATGAAGTGCGCAAACTGGCAGAGCGCACGGGGAGTTCCACCAAGGAAATCAACGGCATGATAGGCAGGATACAGGAAGGAACACAGCGTGCCGCCGAGGAAATGGAAGCCGGTGTCGTCCGCGTCAGCGATGGCGTCCTGCTGGCCCAGCAAGCGGGCGAGTCGATGACAGGTATCCGTCAAGGCGCCGAGCAAACCAGCCGGGCAGTTGACGAAATTTCCAGTGCGCTCAAAGAGCAGGGCTCCGCCGCGCGCGAAATCGCCCAGCGGGTCGAGCAGATCGCACAGGGCTCCGAACTGAGCAACTCATCGGCCGCACAAACCGCCGCTTCCGCACGACAGATGGAAAGCCTGGCGCAAAACCTGTACAAACTATCCACGCGCTTCAAGATTTCTTGACCGATCACTGTCGTATATTGATATTTGCAGCACATAAAAAATATAACAAGATTCACCCGGAGGAGCAGCACAGAACATGAAAATCAACACCCCTGTCACCAACAATGAAGTCTTCATGCAGCCCGGCAAGCCTATCGTCAGCAAGACCGACCTGAAGGGCGCCATCACCTATGTCAACCAGACCTTCGTCGACATCAGCGGCTTCAGCCGCGAGGAGCTGCTCGGAAAAAACCATAACATGGTGCGCCATCCGGACATGCCGCCGGAAGCGTTTGCGTATCTGTGGGATACGCTCAAGCTGGATATACCATGGCGTGGCCTCGTCAAGAACCGCTGCAAGAATGGCGATTTTTACTGGGTAGAGGCCTACGTCACACCGCTCAAGGAAAACGGACGCACCATCGGCTACATGTCGGTGCGCGACATTCCCAAGCGCGAAGACATCAAGGCTGCCGAATCGCTATACGATGCCGTACGCACAGGCAAGGTATCGCTGGCAAAACTCACCAAACCCAAACTCGCCGACCTGTCTTTCATGAAGCGCATGGATGCGTTTTTTGTCATCTTGTCTGTATTGCTGCTCGGCAGCGTAATCGGCGAATTCATTGAGGCCCACTCCACCGTTGATTATGCCCTGTTCATCATTTCCGCCATCGCCTTGACGCTGACCGTGGCAACACGAATCAAGCTGCACAAGGAAATAAGCGGCTTTCTGTCGCAGACGCGCCACGCGCTCAGCAAGCTTGCCGAAGGCAACTTCCAGTTCAATATCACGGTAAAGGGCAGAAATGAATTCGGGCGCATCCTGATGGACATTGAATCCATGCGCATCAACCTGCGCGCCATCATTGCCGACGTGATACTGGCGTCGAAAAACGTGGAAGCTGGTGCGCAACATGTCAAACAAGATATGCAGGAATTATTGCAAAATTCAAACAGCCAGACTGACCGCGTCACCAGCACAGGCGGGGCAATTGAGCAAATGCATCAAGCCATAGAGACTGCCAGCCAGCACACCAAAACAACCGAAGAAATGGCCCTGGCAACCACCGCCACCGTGCAACGGGGCAGCCAGCAAATGGCCAGCAGCATCGCGTCCGTGGAACGTATCGTGGTAGTCGTCAACGAATCCCGCAGCACGATACTCAACCTTAACGAGTCCATTCAGAAAATCGAGCAACTCACGCGCACGATCAAGGAAGTGGCCGAACAAACCAACCTGCTGGCGCTGAACGCCGCGATTGAGGCCGCGCGCGCAGGAGAGAACGGGCGAGGTTTCGCGGTGGTAGCCGATGAAGTGCGCAAGCTGGCGGAACGCACCGCCCGCAGCACGGTCGATATCACCACCACCGTCGCCAGCATCCAGCAGGCAACCGCCGCCGCAACTCACTCGATGGACAATGCCGTGGCCGAAGTCGGTCACGGAACCCAGCTGATCAACGAAAGCAACAGCAGCCTGTCGGACATCCTTGCCGCCAGCCTCAAGGAAATGGAAATGGCGCATGAGATCTCGGTCATGCTGCAGCAGCAGGCTTCGGCTGCGCAGGATATCGCATCCCACATGGATGAAATTCAGACACTCGCTTGCGGCAATACCGAAAGCATACGCAACACCGAACGCACCACCGAAGGACTTGCCCACACTGCCTCGGAACTGAATCTGCTGGTCAAGCATTTCGAGAAATCTCTGTAAGCCGACCCAGTACTGATTACTGATTACTGATTACTGATTACTGATTACTCAGCACTGGGTTCTAGCCCTGTATCA
>Ga0315268_10008161_pt1 | contig 10970 bp, 9 predicted proteins | sample C1_top_MG_FD_204535 | JGI IMG/M metagenome (GOLD analysis project Ga0315268, IMG submission 204535) | Sediment microbial communities from Yellowstone Lake, YNP, Wyoming, USA - C1_top | ecosystem: Environmental > Aquatic > Freshwater > Lake > Sediment | place: USA: Wyoming | collected 2017-08-01 | reverse complement strand
CTGTCGTGGCGCTGTGACTCGCTCTCGGTCGGCGCGCCATAGGCGAAACTGGCGCGATTCGTCTTGTAGCGCGCCTGGTAGGGGCACGCCACCGCGCAATACGCGCAGCCGATGCACAAGTCGTAGTCGATCGTGACGATGCCGTCGGCGCGCTTTTTCGTCGCGTGCGTCGGGCACACGGTCAGGCACGCCGGTTGATCGCAGTGCTGGCAGCCCACCGGCACGAACACGCGTTGCACGTCGGGGTACTCGCCGAACTCCATGTCGAGCACGCGCCGCCATTGCACGCCGGGCGGTGTGGCGTTGGCGTGGCGGCACGCTGCGGTGCAGGTCTGGCAGCCCACGCAGCGCCGCAGGTCGGCAACCATCGCCCAGCGCGTCATGATGACGCCCCCTTGCCCGATGCGGCCGTCGCCCGGGCTGCCGGCGCAGTGCGATCGCGGCGTTTGCCGGGATCGACGGCTGGAGCTGCAAGCGCTGGATCCCGGACTGCTGCGCGATCGCGCGCAGCGCTGCCGTCCCGTACCGGGCCGATCTTCACGCGCACGATGTCGGCGCCCGAGCCGGTGGCGTCGGTGAGCGCGAGCGACATCGTCGCCAGCGAGTTCATGCTGGGCACGCCGAAGTCGGCCGCGAGCGGCGTCGCCCAGTGGTCGAACTGGCCGATCAGCAGCAGCGTATCGGGCCGGATGCCCTGCCGCAGCACGGCGCGGCCGCGCACACTGCGCTTGGGCGTCGCGATCTCGATCGCATCGCCGTCGGCGATCCCCAGGCGCAGCGCGGCCTGGGCATTGATGATCACGCCGCGGTGGCCGGCCACGTTGTCGGCGACCTCGTGCATCAACTGGCTGCCGACGTTCGCGCCCCACGCATACTGCATGCTGCGCGCGGTCAGCAGCCAGAACGGGTAGTCCTGCGAACGGCCTCCGGTCTGGCCGATGATCGCCTCCCACAGCGCCGGGAAGTCCTTCCACACCGGCAGCGCCTGGTACTCCTTCAGTTGTTCGTCCCACCAGTGCATGTCGTGTTCGTGCAGGCGCCGGCCGAGCTCGGCGCCGACGCGCATCAGCCGCTCCTGGTACGGCAGCTCGAAGCGCAGGCCGTGCTTGATCATCGTCGGCAGCAGGTACCAGTTGCGCCGCGCATAGGGCCGGGTCGCCAGGCCATGCTCCTTCCACCACTCGAGCCCGTTTGATGCCGCGCCGTCGCTGACTTCGGCGCTCGCGGCGCGGCACACCGCGTCCCAGATTTGCTCGCGGCTGTGGTTGGCGTGCGGATCGAGCGAGAAGTCGCCGTGTTCGCTCTTCAGCGGCACGCCGCCCGCGCCCTTGTTGATGGCCGCGAAGTACTTCTCGGCCAGGCCGATGCGCTGAGCGAGTTCGGTGGCGATATCCGTGAAGTCGCGTGCCAGGCCGTGCGTGGCCACCACCGGCTGGCGCAGCGCGAAGCCCTCGTGGTCCCAGAACGATTCCTGGTACTTGGTGCCGCCGATGCGCCACAACTGCAGGCTTTCGAGGTCGGTCGCGTCGGGCAGCAACACATCGGCGAAATGGTTCGTCTCGTCCATCGTGTAGGCGAACGCCACCATGAACGGGAAGCGCGCCATCTTCTCGCCCAGCGCCAACGTGTCCCAGAACGAGATCACCGGGTTCGTGCGGTAGACGAACCAGACGTCGGGCAGCGTGACGCGCGGCAGGCCCTTGGGCGTCTCGTCGAGGAACAGCCACGAGAAGTGGGTCGGGCCCAGTGCCTGGCTCCACGGCCCGTCGGCGGCCAGCGGCACCATCGTGCGGTAGGCGTTGCGGATGTTCGGGCTGGGTGACCAGTGCGCCTTGTCGGTCGGGTTGAACGGGAAGTGCATGAAGCCGTCGGGCCCGGCCTTCACGCTCTCGTGCCGGTGCGACATCGGCCGCGTCAGCCGCACCGTGGTCCCGATCGTGCCGCCGGGCACCTCGAGCGCGCCGACCAGCGTCGCCAGCAGCGTGCGCGCCCAGCAGCATTCGAATCCGCCCCAGCCGTTGTTCACGGTCTTGCCCAACGTCACCGCCACCGGCCGGTACGGCATCGTCTGGCCGTCGATCTCAATCGTCTCGCCGACGCAGGCGTGGTCCATGAACTCGTTGGCGATGCGGCGCATGTGCGCGGCCGGCACGTCGCAGATGGCTTGCGCCCACTCGGGGGAATACGGGCGCATGTGTTCGACCAGGCGGGTGAAGGCGGTGCTGCCGCGCAGCAGGCCCTCGGCGAGCACCTCGTCGTCGGCGCCGATCTCGATCGCGTCGACCTCGTAGCTGCCTTCGAGCGCCTCTTGCAACGCCGCGCTGTCGTGCTCGCGTGGCAGTGAGTGCGCAAGGTCCCACACGAGTGGCTTGCGCGTGGCGCGATGGCGCAGGTAGTAGCCGTGCGGCCCGACGAGGTAGGGCGACGCGGTGCGCCCGGCCAGGAACTGCTGGTCGAGGCGCTCGCGCGCCACCTCGTGCAGCAGGACGTGGATCAGCGCGTAGAGAAATGCGGCGTCGGTCTTGGGCTTGATCGGCACCCACTGCGCCGAGCAGGCGCCGGTCACCGAAAGGTGCGGCTCGACCTGCACGCGCTTCATGCCCCGCACGCGCGCCCGCGCGTGGCGCCAGACGCCGGTGACGCCGCCCGAGGCTTCGATGTTGGAGCCGCAGGAGATCAGGTAATTGCACAGCGGGGTGTCGGGCGTGACGATGAAGGCGCGATGCCAGAACTCGCCGTACAAATGTTCGGAGTGATAGCACTTGACGCCCTGGCCGGAACCGAAGCCCATGTCGATCGGACCCCAGGCCGCGAGGAACGCCGGGAACGTGCCCATGTACGACTGCGGCGTGCCGGCGCCGCCGAAGCTGGCGGCCACCCGCGGGTAGCCCGATTCGTCGGTGAGCCCCTGGCTGCGCACTTGCGCCAGGCGCGCCGCGATCAGCTCGAACGCCTCGTCCCAGGAAATCGGCACGAAGCCGGGATCCTGGTCGCGGCCCTTCTTCGGGTTGCTGCGCTTCATCGGCGTCAGCACACGATGCGGGTTGTAGGTCTTCTGCACCAGCCCGTAAGCCTTGACGCAGACCTTGCCGCCGCCGGGGTGCACGTCGGCGGCGCAGAAATTCGGCTCGACCTCGGTCGCCACGCCGTCCACCACTTTCACTGTCAGCAAGTCGGGCCCGGCGACGCACTGGTAGCAGTAGGTCGGCACGTGCCGGACGGGAGTCGCGGTTGTCGTCATATCGGCCTCACCCCAGCCCCGCCTTCGACGCCTTCGCCGCAAGCCGCGCCTCGGTGGTCTTGAGGTCGACGACGAAACGCTGATGCCGGCCGCGGCAGATCGGCTCGACGTCGTCGCGGCCGGTCACGTCGAAGCTCACGGCGCGGCCCTTGACCTCGGCGATGCTCACCTTGAGTTCGACCTTCATGCCGAGCAGCGTCGCGGCCAGGTGGTCGAGTTCGACGCGCGTGCCCACCGAGTCCTCACCCGGGTCGAGGTGCCCGAGCAGCAGCTCGCGGCATGCGATCTCGATGTCGCGCACCAGCATCGGCGTGGCGTAGACGCGCGCCTTCTCGCCCATGAAGTCGATCGTGCGCTCGCGGTCGACCTGGATCGTCGCCTGGCTCGCGAGCCCGGCCTGCAAGGTGCTTTTCATGTGGGGTCCTTTCGCGGTATTGGGGTATTGGGGTATTGGGGTATTGGGGTGTTGCAGGGTTGCGGGTTCACATGCCCAGGTAGGCCTGCTGCACCTGGGGATTGCGCAGCAGATCGGTGGCTGCGCCGCTGAGCACGACGCGCCCGGTCTCGAGCACATAGCCGCGGTCGGCGATCGCCAGCGCGGCGCGCGCGTTCTGGTCGACGAGCAGGATCGTCGTGCCGCGCATCTTCAGCGCGGCGATCTGGGCAAAGATCTCGGCCACCAGGCGCGGCGCGAGGCCCATGCTGGGCTCGTCGAGCAGCAGCAGCCGGGGCTCGGCCATCAGCGCGCGCCCGATCGCAAGCATCTGCTGCTGGCCGCCCGACAGCGTGCCGGCCGGCTGCCGGCGTTTGTTCTGCAGCGCCGGGAACAGCGCCAGCACCGGCTCCAGCCCGGCGCTCGAACCGCGCGCAAACGCGCCGAGCAGCAGGTTGTCTTCGACGCTCAAGGGGCCGAACACCTGCCGCCCTTCGGGCACCTGCACGATGCCGAGCTGCACGCGCTGGCGCGCCGAGCGTCTTGCCAGGTCCTGGCCGTCGAAGCGGATCGAGCCGCTGCTGGCCGGCTGCACGCCCGAGATCGTTCGCAACAGCGTCGTCTTGCCGGCACCGTTCGCGCCCACCAGCGCCACCAGTTCGCCGCGGCCCACGCGCAGCTCGACACCGGCGAGTGCCGGGATGCGGCCGTAGCGGCTGCCGAGCGCGCTCACTTCAAGCATGGCTGGGCAGGGCCGATTCGACCCCGAGATAGGCCTCGATCACGCGCGGATCGTGCGCGATCTGCGCCGGCGCGCCTTCGGCGAGCTTCCTGCCGTGGTCGAGCACCAGCACATGGTCCGACACCTCCATCACGAGCCGCATGTTGTGTTCGACCAGGATCACGGTCGTGCCGTCGGCGGCCAGATGCTTGATGAGCGCATCGATCGCGCGCGCTTCGGTCTGGTTCAACCCGGCCGCTGGTTCGTCGAGCAGCAGCAGCTGCGGCTCGCAGGCGAGCGAACGTGCGATCTCGAGCCGCTTCAGCGCGCCGTAGGGCATCGCATCGGCGCGCGCTTGTTCATAGTCGGCCAGGCCGACGCGCTGCAGCAGGCGCCGCGCCACGTCGCGGCAGGCGCGCTCGGCGCGCGCCAGCGCCGGCGTGCGCAGCAGCGCCGCCAGCAGCGAGCAAGGCTCGCGCAGGTGGCGGCCCGTCATCACGTTTTCCAGCGCCGTCATGTTGAAGAACACCTGCAGGTTCTGGAACGTGCGCGCGATTCCGGCGGCGGCGAAACGGTGCGTGGCCTGGCCCGTGAGGTCGCGCCCGTCGAGCCGAATCTGGCCGCTGTCGGGCACATCGACGCCGCTCAGCATGTTCAGCAACGTCGTCTTGCCGGCGCCGTTCGGGCCGATGATCGAATGCACCGCGCCGCGCCGGATGTCGAACGACACGCCCTCGATCGCGTGCAAGCCGCCGAAGGCCTTGCAGACGTTGTGAACCGCCAGCAGCGTCATTTGCCGCCCCACCCCAGCCGGCGCCCGAGGGTCGGCACGATGCCCTGCGGGAAGAACACCATGGTCGCGATCAGCACCGCGCCGAACACCATCATCTCGTAGTCCTTCAGCGCCGTCAGCATTTGCGGCAGCGTCGTCAGCACGACAGCACCGACGACTGCACCGAAGATCGACGCCATGCCGCCGAACACGACCATGATGACGAGCTCGACCGAGTGCATGAACGAGGCCTTGGCCGGCGTGATGAAGCCCGCGTAATGCGCGGTCAGCGCGCCGGCGATCGCAGCGAACACGGCCGAGATGACGAACACCTGCAGCTTGAAGCGCGCGCTGTCGATGCCGAGCGTCTCGGCCGCGATCTCGGACCCGTGCAGCGCGCGCAGCGCGCGCCCGGTGGGCGACTCGATCAGGTTCAGCGCCAGCCAGACCGAGAGCAGCAGCGCCGCGCCGCAAATCCAGTACCAGGTCGATTCACCCCGGATCACCTTGCCGAACAAGGCCAGCGCGGGCACCGCCATGCCGTCGGGCCCGCCGGTGATGCGGTCTTCGGTGCTGAGCACGATCGAGATGATGATGCCCAGACCGAGCGTGGCCATCGCCAGCGTGTGGCCCTTCAGCCGCAACGTCGGCCGGCCGACGATGTATGCAAGCAGCCCGACCAGCGCGCAACTCATCGGCAGCGCGAGCCAGGGCGGCCAGCCGTGGCTTGCCGAAGGAATTGCCGAGCCGTAGCCGCCGAGCGCGAAGAAGCCGGCGTGCCCCAGGCTGATCTGGCCGGCGTAGCCGATCAGCAGGTTCAGGCCGACGCAGACGATCGCGTTCAGCGCCACCAGGATCGCGATCTCGTAGAAGTAGTTGTTGCTCAGCGCCAGCGGCAACAACGCGATCACTGCGGCGAGCGCAAGCATGCCGCCGGTGCGCGGATGAGCCGCCCATTGCCGCAGACCGGATAGCCCCCTAAACACGGTCGCTGCGGCCTGCGCCAAGCAGGCCCCTCGGCAGGAAGAACAGGACCCCGAGGATGATGACGAAGGCGATCGCATCCTTGTACGCCGACGACACAAAGCCGGCCCCCAGCCCCTCGGCCAGGCCGAGCAGCAGCCCGCCAAGCACCGCACCGCTGAAGCTGCCCAGGCCGCCGAGCATCGCCGCGGCGAAACCCTTCAGGCCGAGCATGATGCCGGCGTCGTACGAGGTGAATGCGATCGGCGCGATGAGCACGCCGCCGAGCCCGCCGAGCATCGCGGCCAGGCCGAAGCTGGCGAACAGCACGGCGCGGGTGTTGATGCCGACCAGCCTTGCGGCGAGCGGGTTGTACGAGGTGGCGAGCATCGCCTTGCCGAACAGCGTGCGGCCGAAGAACCACGACAGCGCGGCCACGGCGAGCGCGGCACCGCCCAGCACCCACAGGCTCTGCGGCAGCACGGTGGCGCCCATGAAGCGCAGCGGCGCATCGCCCGAGAACGCCGGCAGCGAGTGCACGCGCTTGTCCCAAAGCACCTGCGCGATGCCGCGCAGCAGCAGCGAGGCCCCGATCGTGATGATGATCAGCGTCACCGTGTCGGCATGGCGCGCCGGCTCGATCGCGAGCTTTTCGAGCAGCAGCCCGACCATCACCGCGGCCAGGATCGCAAGCGGCAGCGCCGCCGCCAGCGGCAGCCCGGCGCCGACCAGCGTCACCGCGCTCATGCCGCCGATCATGACGAACTCGCCCTGCGCGAAGTTGATCGCGCCGCTGGCGTTGAAGATGATCGAGAAGCCGAGCGCGACAAGGGCGTAGATCGCGCCGACGGTGAGTCCGCTGGCAACGTACTGGAGCCACTGGCTGTGCATCGCGGCGGCCCGGCTGATCACTGCGTTAGCGCGTCACTTCACCATCGCCCAGTTGCCGTCCTTGACCTCGAGCATGACGAATGCGCTGAGGTCCAGCCCCAGGTGGTCGCTGGCCGACATGTTGACGACGCCGCCGGTGCCGACATAGCCCCGCGTCGCTTCGATCGCATCGCGCAGCTTGGCCTTGTCGGTCGATCCCGTGCGCTTGATCGCGTTCACCACCAGCATCAGGCCATCGTAGGCGTGGCCGCCGAAGGTCGAGACGTCGGTTTTGAAGCGCGCTTCATAGTCGCGCTTGTAGGCGGTGACGACCGGCTTTTGCGGGTCGTTGCCGGGCAGCAGGTCGGGCACCAGCAGCGCAGCCGCCGGCAGGCGCACGCCTTCGGCGGCGGGACCGGACAGCTTCACGTACTCCTTCGAAGCCACGCCGTGCGACTGGTACAGCGGCAGCGTCAGCCCGACCTGCTGGTAGTTGCGCGTCACGATCGCCGGCCCCTGGCCGAAGCCGGCATTCAGCACCGCCTGCGCGCCGCTGGCGCGGATCTTCGTCAACTGCGCTGTCATGTCGGTGTCGGCGGCGCCGTAGGTCTCGTCGGCCGTGATCTCGATGCCGTACTTCGGCGCGACCTTCAGGCATTCGCCTCGCATCGACTTGTCGAAGCCGCCGCTGCCCGAAATCAGCGCCACCTTGCCCAGCTTGCGCGCCTGCAGGTCGACGAAGATCTTCTCGCACGCCATGCGGTCGGTGTGCGGCGTCTTGAAGACCCATTTCTTCACGGGCTCGATGATCACCACCGCGCCGGCGAGCGAAATGAAGGGCGTGCCCGCGGCCTCGACGAGCGCCACCGCCGCCATGGTGGTGCCGGTCGTCGAGCCGCCGACGATGACGTCGACCTTGTCCTGTTCCAGCAAGCGCTTGGCGAAGGTGCGCGCCTTCTCGGCGTCGCCAGCGTCGTCGTAGGCGACGAGCTGGAGCTTGCGGCCGAGCAGCCCGCCCTCGGCGTTGATGCGTTCGATCACCATCTCGAGCGTCTTCTGCTCCGGGTCGCCGAGGAACGCCGCCGGCCCGGTCACGGACAGGAAGCTGCCGATACGGATCGGCTCCTGTGCGAGCGCGGGCCCGCCGCCGAGCAGCGCACCGGCCAGGGCCAGCGCGCCGTTGCGCCGAAAGGCGCGAATGCTCGTCATGAATCTCATGTCAGTCTCCTATTGCATCAACACAACGCCGCCGCGATGCGGCCAAACAAAGCCGGCGCGGCCCGAACCCGGTGCACCCGCCGCTGAAAACTCCAGGCCATCAGAGCGCGCTGGATGCACGGGCCGATCGGCCGAAACGGATAGACTTCCCCACTTAAACTCATTCTGGTACCGGAATGCGGCAATTTATTTGATCTAGTTCAATCCTGGATGGCGCCCTTGATCCCCACAATGACTTCGAAGCGGCCTGCCGGGCCCAACGCGGCGCTTTCCACTGCCCCCGCGGACGGACCGATCGTGCGTGCGGTGCAGCGCGCCGACCTCGATCAAGTCATCGCCATCGATGCCGGCGTCACCGGGCTGGAAAAGCGCAAGTACTGGGCCTCGGTGTACCGGCGCTACGGCAGTGGCGAGCGCAGCGAACAGCAGTTCCTGGTGGCGATCGACCAGGGGCGCGTGGTCGGTTTCATCATCGGCGAAGTGCGCGACTGGGAGTTCGGCTCGCCGCCTTGCGGCTGGGTGTTCGCGATCGACGTCTTGCCGCAGGCCCGGCTCGGCGGCATCGGCACGCGCCTGCTCGAAACCATCAGCGCCGCGTTCCGGCGCGCCGGCGTGCGCAAGCTGCGCACCATGCTCGCGCGCGACAACCCGCTGATCCTGTCGTTCTTCCGCAGCCAGGGCATGATGGCCGGGCCACTGATCTCGCTCGAGATGGATCTGGAATGAGGTTGCAGAAGAACACGCTGCTCGCGCTGTACAGCGTGCTCGAGTCCGCGGGCGAACCCGAGACCCACATCGCCGCGGTGAGAATCGCCGACAAGTACGGCGTCTCTTCGCACCACCTGGCCAAGGTGCTGGCCGAACTTGCACGCGCCGGCATCCTGGAATCGGTGCGTGGCGCCGGCGGCGGCTACCGCTTCGCGGGCAATCCGCGGCGCCTCACGCTGATGGACATCATCCAGATGTTCGAGGAATTCTCCCCGCCCGTGGCGCAACGAAATGCGCCGGGTGAGGTGACGCCTGTCGACCGCGCGCTGGGCGTCGTGCTTGCCGAAATCGACGAGAACGCGAAGGCCACCTTCAGCTCGATCACGCTCGCGACCCTGCTGCGCTTGATCGACAAGCAGCAAGGCGAGGCGGCGGCGGACGCGTTGCGTGGCGAGGCGGTTGCGGCTGCGCGGCCCGCCGCCGCACCGCGCACTGCAGCGCGCAAGCCGTCGGCCCGGCGCTGACCCTCTGCGGCCGGCTCAACCTGCGCAGCGCCGCGGGTCGACCGCCAATCAGGCGCTGCCGCCGGCGCGGCGCGATGGGCCGTCCCGGTCTGCGCGCGTGATCGCAGTGCCCGGCGCATGCAAGCAGCACGTCGCATGAGAGCAGCACGTCGCGCGAAACCAGCACGTCGCACGAAAGCAGCACGTCGCATGCGTCCTTGAACCAGTTCAAGGACGCATGTGCGGCCTCGGGTGGACGATGCGCAGGCTCGCATTTCGCCCGCAGTCACCCGGCTCAACCCTGGGCGCTGCACCACAACAGCCATCGCACGGAGAGCCACCATGAAGCCGATTCGACCCACGACGATCGCATGCGCCTTGATCGCCGCGTTCGCCTTCGCCGCTCAGGCGCAGGAAAAGAAACCCGCGGATGCGGCCGACAAACATGTCACCCTACCCGAGGCCGCCTACCAGTCAGGTGCGTCGCCGCTGGCCGGCGAGAACATGTACCACAGCACCAACCCGAAGGCACCTCCGATGACGCTGGCCGAGTTTGATCTCGGCCGCAAGACCTACTTCGAACGCTGCGCCGGTTGCCACGGCGTGCTGCGCAAGGGTGCCACCGGCAAGCCGCTGACGCCCGACCTCACGATTCCCAAGGGCACCGCGTATCTGAAGGTCTTCATCGCCTACGGTTCGCCCGCCGGCATGCCGAACTGGCAGACCTCGGGCGAGATGGACGAGAAGACCGTGGACCTGATGGCGCGCTACGTGCAGCAAGACCCGCCGGTGCCGCCCGAGTTCGGCATGGCACAGATGAAGGCGACCTGGAAGGTCACCGTGCCGCCGGCGCAGCGGCCGACGAAGAAGATGAACAGCTACAACATCGAGAACATCTTCTCGACCACGCTGCGCGACACCGGAGAGGTGGCGCTGATCGACGGCGACACGAAGAAGATCATCAACATCGTCAAGACCGGCTATGCGGTGCACATCTCGCGCACTTCGGCGTCGGGCCGCTACCTGTTCGTCATCGGGCGTGACGCCAAGATCAACATGATCGACCTCTGGATGCCCACGCCCGACAACGTGGCCGAGGTGCGCATCGGCCTCGAAGCGCGCTCGGTGGATACGAGCAAATACAAAGGCAAGGAAGGCGACTTCACCGACAAGCTGGCGATTGCGGGTGCCTACTGGCCGCCGCAGTACGTGATCATGAAGGGCGACACGCTCGAGCCGCTGAAGATCGTGAGCACGCGCGGCATGGTCGTCGGCACGCAGGAATACCACCCCGAGCCGCGCGTCGCGTCGATCGTGGCCTCGCACTTCAAACCCGAGTTCGTCGTCAACGTCAAGGAGACCGGCAAGACACTGATGGTGGACTACTCCAACATCGACGCGCTCAAGGTCACCGAGATCGGCTCCGCCCCGTTCCTGCACGACGGTGGTTGGGACTCGTCCAAACGCTACTTCATGGTCGCGGCGAACCAGAGCAACAAGATCTCCGTGATCGACGCCAAGGAAGGCAAACTCACCGCGCT
>Ga0315268_10008160_pt1 | contig 10970 bp, 7 predicted proteins | sample C1_top_MG_FD_204535 | JGI IMG/M metagenome (GOLD analysis project Ga0315268, IMG submission 204535) | Sediment microbial communities from Yellowstone Lake, YNP, Wyoming, USA - C1_top | ecosystem: Environmental > Aquatic > Freshwater > Lake > Sediment | place: USA: Wyoming | collected 2017-08-01 | reverse complement strand
AAAATGGTCTGTGCGCGTCTGCAGTCAGACTCCGTCATGATCGTTCTGTAGGTTTTTGAGGCTTGGTAAGGAAGGCAATTTGAGGCAAGCATGTCCAAGGGTATGCTACTATCTCTTGAGGTTGGCAAAAGAGCCTCAGTGGCTCTTTTTATTGTAGCGCCTAGGTTTGCGATGGCTCTTAATGGAGTTTTTCCTTCTACACCCAATCTAAACCTTATTCCCATACTAATCATCCTCCAACTTTGTTTCTGAACACCTCTATGGTCCAACATCGATAATTGTGTGACTGAAGAAAAATTGAAAATTCGGCAAAAAACTCTTAAGAAATTGAATGTTATTCAATATCATGAAAGACATCAAACCCAAACTTATAAGACTGTTCAAAGAAGGCTACTGCACACCACAAATCTCTCGAATAGCTAAAACAATTGATGAGCCGTCCGCCACCATACACTACAACATCAAGAAACTGGAAGAAGAAGGCGCGATAAAAACATACAAAGCTGCATTTGACTACAAGAAAATAGACGAGGGATTCTGCGCGTTCGCCCTCATTGCTCTTTCTCCCACCGAGTACGGTGATCCTGAAAGAATTGCCGCCGAGTTGGCTAAACACAAGGAAGTCGAAAGCGTGAACATAGTAGCAGGAGACTGGGAGCTGATTATGAAAAGTCGAACAAAAGATCAAGATGAGTACTTCAGTTTCTTGAAGAACGTGATTTCCAGAGAAAAAGGCATCGAAAAAACCAGATCCATAATCTCACTGAAAGACGTCAAGACAGAGTACATCAAGACATAAGGATTGCGCGCGAAGCTGTGAAGTAACTGAATGCGAACGTTCATAAAATGCCAACATATTCTAAGGCATCTCTCACGAAGGTCAACGCGAACACGATTAGCACTATGCCTAGAGCACGAATGAAGTAAGCATAATATTTGCTTCTGACGAGACTCTTGGATTTGTCTACAACTATCGCAATTGCTGTTTTTGAACCTACAAGCATCATGTAGAATCCGAGTATGAAGAGAATCGTCGCAGAGAAATTATCCTTGTTACTCTCTAAGATTCTTGGACCTCCAATAGTAAGCCAGAACAGGTAGGTATTCGGATTTAGAAGATTTGTAGTGATCCCTCTTAACAGAGCATTATCCTTTCCAAGGTCGTCTTCAGATACTTTGACATTGGCTCTTAGATTTGACAAACCCAAGTAAATCAGGAAGCAAGCTCCGAGCAAAGAGATTGCTCCTATGATAATGAAATTCTCAGCTACGCTTGACAATATCACGAGTACAAACAAAACAATCGGCGATTCAGAAATTAGAGGCGAAATTGCAACTTCAATTCCTTCTTTCTTTCCATTCTTCAAGGTCTCTGAAACAACTAGGGTTATGAGTGGCCCTGGAGACAAACCAGCGGCTAAACCAATAATGATCCCAAAAAGAAGAGAATCCGTTTCCAAAGCCCCATCACTCCTAGACCTTGTTACTCAACACGTCTATGGTTTACCATCGATAATTGTGTAGCTAAAGAAAAGCTGAAAATTCGGCAAGAAACCCGTTAAGAAATTCAATATCATTCAATTCTATGACGGACATAACCATTTCAGGCGAATACATATCTGTTGACACTTGCTGGGAGAACTGTTTGCCTGAAATCAAAAACAGAAAAGGCCCAGAAGCACGGGTCAAAGATAGTCATTCTTTTTCTTTCACGGCATTATTAATGATTAAACTGCCTTAATGCTTCGCTTCGTTCTTTTCCCCTGACTTGCTTCTAACCTTTATCTATAATGCCCTGATTTCCTGATGCTTGCCTTTATTCAGTCTTTCTGATTCTTTCCTGCCTTCAGCCTTTTTAGTCCGCCTCTCACCGTTGATACATTTTGTGTGTAGGATAGAATTTCTATCACACACCAAGCATTTGGTTGGTTGGCTCGAAATTCTATACACCTTTTTTCACAAACACGATGGGCTTCAGCGGATCAAAGAAGATTCCGAGAGTAAACTCTCGCACACTGTCTGACAAGTTGAAAATCCTAAAGCAATATGGATACGTTGAAAGAATGATAAAACAGGGACCTCCGTTAAGAGTTGAGTACTGGTTTATAGTAAGGGGCGGAACACCGTATTGCTAGCATTGCCTTTGCTATACTATTCAAGCAGCTGATTTCGTTTCCTTTTTCATGGTTTCATAGGACATTTGAACAGACCGTGAGTTGGATACAAGAAAAAAGAGGGGTTAAGGTTTGTCAAAGGCTACGTTGGCAGTTACGGATCCTGTGGGTGTGACGGCCCTTCGGGCGGTCCATCCCAGTAAGCGCTGATCAAAGCCGCATCGAGCATGTCTACGGTTCCGTCTGGAATGCCTATTTCTGATCCGCTGATGTCGGCTCTTGGATCAAAATGTAAGGGACCTGTTGGTGGGCCAGTCCAGCTTGCGCTGATTAAGCTGACGTCTATGATGTCGACTGATCCGTCGTTGTTGGCGTCGCCCTTGTGGGTTTTGGCTTTCCATAGGTGGTAAACGTATTCAACCTGGGCTTCGGGCGCTGTTGAGTCGATTGCCGAGGCTAGAGAACCGCCGTACAATGGGTTGTAGTACCATCCTTTCATCCAGTCACGTTCCCAGTGGCGCCCTATTGGCTGAACTATCGGAACGCTTGGAACGTCATCGTAGTACATTGATTGTAGGGTGTCGTAGATTAGTTCCCTTCCTGGTCCGTCTGTCGTTTGGATTCCTTGTTCAATGAGGCTGTCGACAGAGGGATTGCTGTAACGTTGGGCTGCGGCGAATGTCCCTGAACTGTACATGAACGGAAAGACAAAATCATGTGGGTCCGGTATGAAGTCAGCGGTCCAACCAGACACGAACAACGGAAACTCAGACATGCGCATTTGAGACAGAAAAACACTGTCCCATTGCACACCGAACGGGCTCAAGTGGAACTTTGGATTAAGAAGATTAATCGTGTTCGCAATCATTTGGGCAGCGATTTCTCTGACAACGTTACCTGTGTTGTAAATCACCATGAACGTCATGCCGTTGATCCACAAAGCGCCTGGAATTACTTGAGTAGGGTCCTCTGGAATCACTGGCTGGCCTGGACCGCCTGAACGCACATCTACTCCACCCCAAGCGAGCTTCAAGTAGTATTCAGTCTTGATTAGGTCGTAAGAGTATTTTGCCTGCAAGGCATTACAGTACTTCAGCCCCGATATGACTGGAGTGGCTGGCTGTTTTCCCTCGCCGAGGTATGCTGTGCTGAGGTAATAGTTGTAATCGAAGGCGTGTGCAAAGCCCCGTCTAACGTTAATGTCGCTGAAGATGTTTGTGGGAATCCCTGACTCATCGAAGATGCCAGAGGGCTGAAGCACACCGCCGTACGGGCTTGTTGTGGCTATGTCGAAGGTAAAGAAGAACGCATCCAGTTTCGATGCATTCAGTGGAAAGTAGCAACGTATGTGTGGCTGATTTAAAACCTGACCCATGTTCGGCCTTGGAACATACGTCTCGTCAGAATCGCCCACCAAGAAACGTGTTCTTCGAGTCGTCCATGAGACTAGCTTATTCCAAATGACTCTTTTAATGAAGCCACCCAGACGAGTCTCACCGTTCGGCAGGGGGTTAGGATGAGTTGGCCATCCCACCTGTGCAGGCCAATGGTCCCAGTATTCGGGAAACCACACAACTGACCAAGTCGTACCAGCTATCCAGTAGTCGACTTGGTAGGGTCCAGTTCCCCCATCTCTTAGAGTAGGGGGTGGAATGGGTCCGTTGGGATTGTTTACTGCATCATCGAGGAAGGACACAGGCGGATTATGCCATGTGTTCCAGATCTGTTGCCAGTTGCTCCATCCGCTTGGCACACTGCCTATATCAAGGTCTCCTTCGCTGATAGCCCATTCCTTGTTGACCACAGATGACCATGTTTGACTCAGAATCTGCAGCAGTGTCTCCCATTCTGGATAGGCCATGGCCAAGTTGAACCATACGTGGGTAGCATTGCTTTGTATGGCATGATCTATCATGAGTCCAAAGTTCGGTTCTGTGGATGGGTCAAGTGCGCCATAGACATTAATCAGAGGCTTGTAGAGCGTCCACATTGGACCGCCGTCTCTGTCTTGAACCAGCGCCCTCTCGAATGAATACTCCACATCGGCAGTTGTCAGAGCATCTAGATTCCCATCTCCATCCATATCAACGTGGAACAACACTGGCTTTTCGATGATGTGCATCCTGTTGTGAACATAATCAAAACCCTCAACCAGAAAGTATTGATAGACACGCCAGTAGGGAGCGTTTACGTTTTGGGCATCTCGGCTCATTTTGACTTGGTCTTTCGGGCTGAGCGCGCCACTTGAGTCGGTGTCTTCCCATTCTTCCAGACGCCAATCCGTGCCTCTCCACGGTAAAACTTCATTCCAATCTGTGCCAACAGGGTTAGCCGACGGAATTCCAGCCGAGCGCTCCACAGTGTGCATGCCGCTTAATCCTCTTATCCTGAAGATGTATCTCTGCACCCATGGTAGGCCTTCAGGACTTACTTCATTGATGTCAGTGATATTCAGATCTGTCGCTAATTGATCAACAAACTGGCTTGTTTGACCAGCTTTGAGCGGACCAAGCTTGCGATTAACTGCGAAGAACACCAGAGTCTCGTAGACTTGTAAGATAACCTCATTGCTTCGTGTGTCGTATCCCCACGCGGGATCCAAAGTTTCTATGTCGGAAATCGTGTCCTTCACCAGAGTGAAAGGATCAGTCGGGTAGTCTTCTCCGGGTTTCCCACGATGCGATGATGCCATCGGGACCAGTTCAGCAATCAATAGAAGCGAAAGCAGAGTCAACGATAGACTTTTCCTTTTCATTTTCCTTTCTCCTTTCAACAAATCGGCATAGCATCAATGTCACAGCAAATACTTAAGATTTGTGAAGAACTTCTCCATTGAAAGACCATTTTGAGACAATATCCAAGATAGAAAATTCATCTTGATTCGAGGCGAAAGCTTGAGTTAAATGAGCCCCTTCTCTTTCTGCTCCGCATAATACTTCCGATAGAATTTCTATCCCGTACTCAGCGTGCCTTGAGGACAGTAGGCACCCGCGACTGGGGGTGTTTTTTTTCTTGAGGCACCCGTCGTCGGTTTTAAAAAAAAGATAGAAATTCTATGCAGAAGCTTGGAAGGGGACTTGGCGGACTAAATTGCTGCTAGAAAATTGTTTAATAGATTCCTCTGAAATTATTGACCGTTAGAGTGCGGTCACTGGTTGGCTCAAAAGAAGCAAAGTCCCGATGCCTATGATTTACTTATCAAGCCGATACGCGAGGCTTTAGGCGAATTAGGCTTCGTAGAGCCGACCCTACCTCAGACTGCGGCTATTCCTTCAATCCTTAAGGGTGAAAACGTTCTTCTGATTGCGCCGACGGGAAGCGGGAAGACCGAGGCTGTTCTCATGCCGATTTTCTCAAGCTTTCTTCAACAGCCACAGAGACATGGAATCTCCATTTTGTACATTACTCCGCTTCGTGCACTCAACCGTGACATGGTCAAACGCTTATCATTCTGGGCAGCAAAACTCGGCATCACCGTTGAAGTCAGACACGGCGACACAGAAATCAAGATTCGAAGACGCCAAGCCCTGCAGCCGCCCAACATGCTTGTAACAACACCCGAAACCATGCAGGCCATTCTTCCAGGCGAGCGAATGCGACAACACCTCAGCCACGTCCGCTACGTGGTTGTTGACGAGATTCATGAACTAGCCGAAGACAAACGCGGAGTTCAACTGACAGTCGCGCTGGAACGCCTCTTCGAACTAACCAAACAAGAATTTCAACGAGTCGGCTTGTCGGCAACCGTTGGCAACCCAGAAAAGATTGGTCAATTCATCGCAGGCTCCAACCGTCCCATCAGAGTCATCGAGCTTCCTCTGCCAAAAGGCTACAGGTACACCGTGGAGTCGCCTCCACCTGAAGACGCCGACTTCGACTTGGCTCAAAAACTGCAAACCGTACCTGAAGCCGCAGCCCGAATCAGACGCATATTAGACTTGGTGAAAGAACACACTTCAACACTTATTTTCGTCAACAGCAGAGCCAACGCCGAGATGCTGGGACACAGGTTCACTCAACTCCAGCACGGCGACGTCGCGGTTCACCACGGCTCATTGTCCAGAGAAACACGATCCACCATAGAAGACGAATTCAAAGCAAAGGCTCTCAAAGCAATAATATGCACCAGCACATTGGAGCTAGGCATCGACATCGGACACGTTGACCTAGTCATTCAATACATGTCGCCTAGGCAAGTGAGCAGCCTCATCCAACGAGTGGGCAGAAGCGGACACAAACTAAACCTCATTTCAAAAGGCGTAATCATCACCGCATTTCCAGACGACACACTCGAAGCCATAACAGCCATAAAACTAGCCTACAAAGGTCAGCTGGAACCCCTACTCATCCATGAAAGCGCATTAGACGTGCTAGCTCATCAAATCATCGGAATACTCATGGACAAGAAACAGGTCACAGTCGACGAGGCGCTTCAAATCCTGCGGCGAGCCTATCCTTATCGAAATCTCACAAAAGAGAAGTTTTTAGACGTTGCAAAGTACCTACATACGTTAAGGACTGTGTGGCTAGAAGGCGACACGTTGAAGAGCAGCCGCAGAACACGCGAATACTACCATCAAAACCTATCCATGATACCAGACGAACGCCGTTACCCAGTAGTCGACGTAATCTCAGACCGCACAATAGGCACAGTCGGCGACGAATTCATGGCACTACGCGCCCGCATAGGACTAAACATCATACTACGCGGCAAAGTGTGGCGCATAGTACAAATCGAAGACGAAACAGGAACAGTCCACGTTGTGCCCGCAGAAGACCCGTTCGCAGCCTTACCTGGTTGGGACGGCGAAATACTACCAGTTCCATTCACCCTCGCCCAAGAAGTCGGCAAGCTCAGAGAAGAAATCGCTCAAGAACTAAAGAAAGAAAAGAACCCAGAAAAAACCGCCGAGAAACTTGCCGTCAAACTCTCAACGGATAAGTCAACTCTTCTCGAACCCTCCAAAGAGATTAACGAGCAGATGAGCGAAGGCGCTCCAGTCCCAACGCACAATCACATCTTCATCGAGGCTTTCGACAAATACGTGGTCGTTCACGCCTGCTACGGCGAAGTCGTCAACCGAACCCTCGGCGCCATATTCGACGCGGTACTCTCCGACAACGAACTCATAACAGGATGGTGGAACAACGGCTACCGCATCCTCATAGAAACACCTAGAAAAGTCGAACAAAACGACCTAGACAGACTTCCAACACTGCTGTTCAAGCTCACAGACGAAGAAGTGGACAAAGCCTTCAACGACTACCTCAAGGCTCGATTTCCATTCTCATACAAAATGAAATTCGTAGCCGAACGCTTCGGAGCCCTGCCCAGAGGAAAAACAATGGCATACGAACGCATGGCGGAACTGCCAAGCCGATTCGCCAGGACGCCGATCTACGAAGAGACCATACGAGAAGCCATGCAGGAAAAAGTAGACATCCCCACAGTCAAAAAAATCATGAAAAGCGTGAAAGAAAAACAAACCACAATCTCAACACTGCTCCGCCTAGAAAAACCAACACCACTAGGCTACCGCATCCTAGCTAAGTACACTGAAATCCCCGAGTTAATGGCGCCAGAACGCATCATACTCAGCAACATCGAACGCATGGAAAAAGCAATACTAGCAAGAAAACCATCCCTCCTCTGCCTTTCATGCGGACACCACACGGGACAAAAACGCATACGCGAACTCCCAGAGAAGCTTGTATGCGAAAAATGCGGCTCCGGACTCCTCGCCGACCTGCACCCGATTCAGGACCCAAAAACGGTCATCGACATTCTCAAGCGAAGACTGAAAGGAAAACAGCTCATGCCAGAAGAATTGGAGCAGCTGACGCATGCAAGGCGCACGGCAGACCTAGTTCTGAGCCACGGCAAAAAAGCGTTAATAGCCTTCCAAGTCAGAGGCGTGGGACCAGAAACCGCATTCCGCATCCTAAGCAAAATGCATCCGTCAGACGACGACTTCTACATGGACCTACTGAAAGCGAAGATTCAGTATTTGAGAACCAAACCTTTCTGGGACAAAGACAAGGAAAAACGCGAGCAACACTAAAAGAACGTGTTACTCTTGGATCACAAGGACAAAAGACTTCTATTAAGCCTGCTAAGCATAGCCCACTCATTAAATCACTCCTTCTTTTGGATTGCCTCACCTCTTCTTCTACTCATAACAAGTGATCTGGGAACCTCAAAAACCACCATGGGCCTCATCGGAACAGTCGGCTCCTTCATCTACGGGTTAGGCTCATTACTCGCTGGCTCACTGGCCGACAGAAAAAACGAAACCTACCTAGTCATGCTCAGCAGCGGACTAGCAGGATTCTCAACAATCATGTTCCTCTTCGCACAAGACATCAACACTTATGCAGCAGTGTTCATCTCCATGTGCATCTGGACAGGACTTTACCACCCAGCAGCCAACGCGCTCATATCTAAAGCCTTCAGCGGAGAAGGCACAGGCGAAGCCATGGGAATACACGGCGCAGGAGGAACACTCGGAGTAGCCTTCACCCCAATCCTGTCCTTAACCATTGGCCTAGCCTTCGGATGGCGCCTGTCCTTCGCGGTCTTCGGGGCATCTGCAGTCATAACAGCCACGCTATTCTGGAAAAACCGCATCCACCACGTACAATCTGCGTCGAAGGTCAAGCTTCTGGACATTTTTCGTATCCCTGGTCTCTGGCTTCTTCTCATTTTCAACTTTGCTATAGGTCTGTACATGAAAAGCGTAGAACTCTTCTTGCCGACGTATTTAGCCCTAGGACCTCTAAGCATTCTCGACAAGAACTCAGCAATCTTTTGGGCAGGAGCACTAGCCACACTCATGTTGTTGATAGGCACATTTGGCCAATGGTTAGGCGGGCACCAGACGGACGTTCTAGGATCAAAGAAAGTATTGATCATAACGTGCTCCACCGTTCTCATAGGCTTTCTATTCCTCGTCTTGACACAGTCTTCACTCTGGTTCGTGGCAGTCGCAGCCTTCATACTACTGTACGGGCTAGCCTTTTACGGACATCAACCCGCGTTCAACAGCCTTGCAGGCTTCATGACACCCATTGACAGAAGAGGAATAGTCTACGGCGTCCTATTCTTCGTCAGCTTCGGAATGGGCTCAATATCCCAGGCCATAACAGGATACCTCAGCGACACGATAGGCATCACACTCGCATTCTATACACTGACACTCTTCGCAGCATCCGCACTCATTCTGTCATTCTTCATATCGGATGTCAGAGAATCGCCTAATCAAGCAAATACTCGCAGTCAATGACATTCCTAGGCAGGATCAACACTATTTCAAGTAGCTATTTCCAGATTTCTAAAGGAGAACGGCTTGGGCATCTTAGACTTCAACGAAACCAGAAAACTGTCCATGACTCTAACACGAGCCGACCATTGAGTTCGAAAGTCAGAAATAAAATCTGTGAAATCAGTAAAGTCACGATGCACAGAGATCATCATACAGTTGTTTCCATGCAGTCCCTCACCGCCAGCGGCAAAGATAATCTTGCTGTTGTGGCTAACCCACTTGTGGGCGCGTTCTCCAAGCGCCGAGCTTAACTCACCCTTCTCTGGATCAAATCTATCTATGTTCAAGAACGTGAAGGCAACTATCTCGAACCCGAGTTTAGTCATGTTAGGAATAGCCGTGTAATCAAGAATGTAGTTGTCCATCTCAAGCCGCCTCCTCATCCTAGTCAGAGTAGGCTGCGAAACCCCAAGAAGCTTAGCAAGGTCCCTGTCACTTCTCTTCGAATTCTTAACCAACTCCTGTAAGAGGACCAACATTCTATCCTGAGACATACGTTGAATTAATGATTCACAAAACATTTAAGCGTTTTGATCAAACCGCGTCCGCTGCCTCATTCCATGACGTCAACCCTTATTATCTTCTCTAAGAAAGTTTCTGAAGAGAGAAGTAGAAATGATTACCAGCACCGAAGAAGACACCAAACGAAGAGATCGCCACGACATCATCATCGAAATATTGAAAACAGCCATCGAAGGAAGAATTAAAACACACATCATGTACAAAGCCAAACTCAGCTATGCTCAACTCAACGAATACTTGCCCACCCTCGTGCAAAACGGTTTCTTAGAAAACACAACTATCAGAAGTAAAAAGTATCAAAAGAAAGTGTTCAAAACAACGTTTAAGGGTTTGAGACTCATAGAAAACTTTGAAACAATGAACAAACTGTGGTCAAAATCCAATTAATTCTTCACGAAAGCAATTTTCTTGCAGAACTTCTTGAAAAGAGTGGTTCCTGCACCTTCCATAACATGCCTCAATAGCGGTTCAGCGTCTAAAATCATCATAGACGCAACCACGGTTACACCTCTCTTAAAGAACGGTTCAGGCAAAGGCGGAGTAGTGGGATGAACAACCACGAAATGCCGGGCGCCTGAAGCATACCGCCTAAGATCTTCCACTCTATCCATGAAGGTTGGAGGAAGAATAACCACATCAGCGTCAGGGAACTGCTTCGACATCGCGGACAAGGGAAGAATAGATATATCCTTACGTTTCCCAGCGAACCGGTCGTCAAAAACAGTTAGTTTTGAACCCTTGAGAAACTCAATCTTCGTCGTATAGTAATCCACCATAGCCACGTTTTCACCAGGCTTTATGGACAGAAACTTCAAGAAGTCCCCTTCGAGGAAGTCCGTTCTCTTTCGGAGTTCCCTCTGCAAAACCGCGTTCGTAGCAGCCAGTCCGATGGATCGCAGATGCGCAGGCTGCCTTGGACTCAAGAATCTAGCCAACTCTCTGGAATCATAACGCGTGAAGGATCCAGCGAGTCTAGATGCCCCAATGCACGTGTCAAAACGAGTCAAGGGAG
>Ga0315268_10008158_pt1 | contig 10972 bp, 8 predicted proteins | sample C1_top_MG_FD_204535 | JGI IMG/M metagenome (GOLD analysis project Ga0315268, IMG submission 204535) | Sediment microbial communities from Yellowstone Lake, YNP, Wyoming, USA - C1_top | ecosystem: Environmental > Aquatic > Freshwater > Lake > Sediment | place: USA: Wyoming | collected 2017-08-01 | reverse complement strand
TTAATTATCGCTGTGGTGGTGGCAGCCGCTGTGGCAGTCGGTTTCCGGATGAGTCCAGCCGTCGGTGACTTTATTGTTCGGGTGAATGACCTTGGTCTTGCCATTCCGGCCGGTCGGATTGAAGACTTTCTTTTTGGCCGGGTTGACCAAGCCGCAAGTCTGCTGGACTATGACCTCGAGTTTTTGCCGCTGGTACTTGGCGCGGCAACCGTTTTTGAACGGATCGTTTGTCAGATTGGCGAAGAAGTTGCGCGCATCAATGAACAGCTCCGGGCACTTCTGGACTTCGGCGAATTTGATCGTGTCGGCGCCCATCTCGTGAGCGAAGGAAATATAGCAGTTGACTTTGTCGAGAGTATCAATGCCGCCCCTAAGGAACAGGCAATTGAATCTGACTTTGATTTTCATTTGCTTGAAAACCCTGATGGCCCGGGCCAGCGCGACAAAGTCCGTCGGATGGCGGAAGATGATCGAATTGGCGAAAGGATCGTAATGGTGGACGGAGATATTGATCGCCGTCAGTCCTTTCAACCTTCTGGCCGTTTCGCCGTTGAGCAGAAAGCCGTTGGTCGTCAGATAGACTTTTTTCTTCCTGACGCCGCCGATGAATTTGCTCAGGTCCGGATGAAGTAGCGGTTCGCCGCCAAGGATCAGTACGGAGCCGTAATCGTTCATGCCGTTGACCATTTTTAAGAGCGTAGGAACATCAGCAAAGATCGGCGTGGCGGAATTTTGGGCAAAACAGAATTGGCAGCTGCAGGGGCAATGGCCGACAATGGCCACATCGATGCATTTGCCGGCTGATCCGGCGCAGATATTGCTCCGATGGCACTTGGTCGTGTTCATTGACAGCTCTCCTCGTTTTTGGCTTCTTGCTTGGGCAATAATCTTGTGAAGATTCCGTCTCCTGAAATAACACCTTCGGTGTTGGCCAAAAATAGCCAGTCATTCGCCCTGATATATGTGGGACCGCCTTCAGAGGCAAAATGGTACCAAAGGTCGACGATAGCATAATGTGGGGAGACCGGCGCCGCTGATTGATATTCGAATGGGTTGTCTTTGCTGCCATCGCCGATTGTGAAATCCTCGCTATATGGATTGAATGGAGGGTCCAAATATCTTTCATCCTCAATATGATGCTTCAACATGAAGATTTCGATGTATTCGAATGCCTTCATCGCGAAGGCATGAATCACTGGCGCCCTCATGAGTATTTCGGAGAATAGTTTGGCTCTCATGTCTGGTTCCTTTCTCGGTTGATTTATCTGATTTTTCGATTGTCTAATGTGCTTGGTTTGCGTTGACGCTATCATTTTTCTCAGTTTATGTCAATATCTTGGATGCTTCTTCGAATGTTATCGGATTTCACTTGCCAAAAGAAATGTTTTTTGCTATAATTTCCTGCAGTTGTTAATAATTTTGCGCCTATAGCTCAGTGGTAGAGCAACAGCCTTTTAAGCTGATGGTCGCTGGTTCGAATCCAGCTGGGCGCACAAATAAAAAATACCCTAGGGGTATTTTTTATTTGTGCGCAGGTCAGCAGTGAGTCCAGCTTCGAGGCGGAAGCCGAGAAGCGCAGACGAACGTCGGCGATATGCCAGTGGCATATCGACGCTGACCCTGGACGAAACGAAGGAGGCGCTTTTCGGCGCCGACTGAGTGAGATGTAAATTTAAAAGCGGCTGGATCAATTTGATCCAGCCGCTGTTTGAATGGCTAAGGTGCTGATTACGGCCGATTGAGAAGCGTCCATCGGCGTTCCGGCTTAAGATGCGCGAGCAGATGCCTCATATCGGCCATCTGCAGTCTTTCTAACTTCTGCGCATATTCTGCCAGGGTTATTATCCGTTGGTATTTGGAGATATCATCGATAGCGCCGTCTCGAATATTGCGTCCGGTCGGATCGATCATGAGACAGCCGGCCAAAGCATCCTGTTTCATCTGTTCAAACAAAAGATCATCGCTATTCAACGAATCGATGCAGTCGTTGACGACTTGATCGATTTCGTCCAGTGCGGAAAGCGCCAGCGCCGGGCAGAAGATTTCTATTTCATTGAAACTCCATAAGTTGCACCGTTTGCATTCGACGGCATAAGCCCAGGCGCGATGTTCTCTGATTTCCTGATTGAGGGCATAGTCCAGCATATCGCAGACAATCCGAGTGGCGCATTGATTGATATTGCCTGGGACCTTTGCTGCCGCCAGATATTCTAAAGTTTCCCTCGGAACCACTGTCGGCATGTGTTTCGACATTTCAAAAACATAATAATTCTCCGTCGGCAGGGTGACATCGATGACCGGATCTGGGAGAGTGGCTCTCGAGCCTGTTTTCGACATTGAAAACGGGCTGCGATAAAGCAGTTCGATCAGTTCTGCAAGATCAAGGCAGCCTACGCCGACTACGCTGATATTGGCTGGCGTGTAATGCGAATCGTAGAAAGATTGGAGATCCTCTTGGGCAATCCGATTAATGGATTCTGGTTTGCCCATGGGCCTGATCGATCTCTCGACGCAATCGCCGGCATTGATCGCCCTGCATCTCCGCTGAGCCAGATCAAAATGTATGCTCATCGGAAAACGCCTGTTGAATTCGCCGATGATCACTTGTCGCTCTGGTTCGATTTGTTTCTCTAATCTGGACGGAATAAGCATCCGGCCGAAGATGGAGAGCGCCTCAGTCATTGTCGCAATATCTGCAGGAACGAAAAAACTATATTGCGTATCGTGATGAGTCGTTGAACCTAATCCGACTAAGCCGCCCCGCCCCTCGAAGAATTTACGAATATCATTGTTGGATATTCCCGCATTTTGCGATACTAAGTGTTCGACAAAATGCGCCGTTCCTTCCAGTCCTATGGCGTCTTGGAAAGCTCCGCTATGGATCAGGAACCCCATGGCTTCCCAGGGGCGGTTCGGCCAATGAGCGGCGTGGACAGTCAGTCCGTTAGGCAAGGTGGCCGATTGGAATTCTGCATATGGATCCCACATGGCATGTCACTCCTTTTTTGTGTTCGGTTTTCGAGCGGTTTCAGATTTTTCTGCCTGCTGCGCAGACGGAATCAAACCGGGAAATTGCCACTCAGCTTTCTTGCGCCAGTCTAACTTGCCTTCAGTCGCAAGTTTCTGATCGATTTTCAGCAATTCGCTCACCGTCACGAACTTGAAGCCCTTTTTGCTCAAGCTGTCAAGAATGATCGGCACGGCGGCGACAGTCGTCGGATGAATGTCGTGAAGCAATACGATATCGCCTGCGCTAGCCCGGCTTAAGACGTAAGTGACGACGTGATTAGTGTTACCATCCTGCCAATCAGATGGATCAATCGTCCACAGCGTAGTATCAATGCCGCATTTTTTTGATTCTGCCATCGTTCGTTTATCGAAGCCCCACATCGGCGGATGCACATAATGCGGTTTCTTGCTTGTGATTTTTTCAATCAGATCAGTCGTCCTATTCAGCTGCACATCGATAGTCGCATTGCTGCAGTGCGGCAGAAACAAATGCTCCCACGTGTGATTTTCAATCTCGAATCCGTCCTTATCCATTCTTTTGACTATATCCGGATAATCGCGGGCATGGATGCCGATCAGAAAGAAGGTTGCCGTGATTTTGCGCTTTTCCAACTCAGCCAAGACGGTTGGCGTGGTAGATGGGTTCGGGCCGTCATCAAAAGTTAGTGCGATGACTTTTTGCGGCGGAGTGTTAAGCGGAAGCAGGTCTTCGATGATCACTTGGCCGAAGTCTAAAGAAAAAGTCATGAATGCAATTACAGCTGCGAGTGCGTGTATCATCCGGTATTCTCCCTTTGTTTTGTTGATCCAGATTGTCAATGTTCAGTTGACTATTATAGCGTAATTACCAATTTTTGTCAATCTACTAACATTGACGTATCAATAGGCGATATTATTGACAAATCGCGCCGAATTTGATAAATTGCCAGTTCTCAGTTCATTAAGGCATATTCGACCATAAGGAGAAACGAAATGCATAAGACGAGAGTAATCGCGTTGGATATTTACGATACTGTTCTGTGCGATGACGATCCGGAAAATGCCATGCCGCCAAGAAAGGGAATTGGTGATTTCATCCGCTTGGCCAAATCGCTAGGCATAAGAGTCGTCACGTCATCCGATGCTCCGATTGAGCAGGTAATGAGGCATCTCGATGAAGTTTTCTTGGGCCGCGTCGGCTTCGGCATTGAGATTTTCGACGGTTTCTTCCGTTTACAGATGAAGCCTAAGAAATACGGCGAAATTTTGAGGCATTTCGGGATTCAGAATGAAGAACTGATGGTTATCGGCGATAGTCAGGAGAAAGACCTGTCCGGCGCGCCGATCAACTCGACGCTTGTCTTGGTTCCGCCTTATGAAGGAGTAACCGACAAATTCGATTTTATGAGCATTCCGATTCCCTAGCACTTTCAAGCTTTCCCTCTCGGGAAGGCTTTTTAATATGGTTTGTATTTTTTAACGGTTTATGACATACTAATGCATATAATAATTTCCGTTTTGGCTCTAATTCAGCGATTGTAAATCGATAGGCTTATGAGTCTGAAAGCCCTGTTGCCTAAGCACACCTCCTGGGAAGGAAGGGGTCAGCATGCTCTGGTAATTAATTTAGCAAAAAATTTTTTTATTCCGCATGCCGGCAATAGCTACGAGCCGCATTTTTTGCGCCCCAAAAGATTATTCTGGTACAGCTTGGCTTCGATAGCGATTAAATTGGTCGCTATTGTTTTTATTTCTTTTTTGCCGCTTTATGCTTGGATGACGCCGGATATCATGGCTGAAGAATCAGCCAAGATTGTCGCGCTCACGAATGATTTGCGTTTGAAGTCCGGCTTACCGGTTTTAACAGTCAATCGCAAATTATCTCAAGCCGCTGAATTGAAAAATGAAGATATGCTTTCGGCGCAATACTTCGCTCACATTAATTCTACCGGGCAGGGCTTGAAGTATTGGCTAAGCTCAGTCGGCTATGATTATTTGACTGCGGGCGAAAATCTGGCTATCGGTTTTAGCGACGCGCCTGGCGTCGTCGATGCCTGGCAAGCCAGCCCGACCCATTACAAAAATCTGATCGGTAATTTTTCCGAGACTGGCGTGGCCGTCGTTATCGGCAATTATAAAGGGCAGGATACGGCGCTGGTCGCCCAGTATTTGGCGCGTCCGGCAAGTGTCCAGCGAGAAGAAGTTGCAGTTGAACCTTCTGCGAAAAAGGCTAAAATAAGTGATCGTGCGGTCGCATCCAAAAAATCTTCATCAACATTATCACTCTCTGAAACCGCCTCATCTACTGCAGTAATTACGAGTTCCACGGTTTTAGCTGCACAAATCTCAAATAATAATGTTGATTTGCCGCCGCTCGAGCCTGTAGTCCTTCAGTCTTCGGCTATTGATCAGTATCTGCTCGTTAAATCGCACATGATCCCCGATGCGCGCTGGTTGTTCAGCTTCAGTTCCTGGTACTATAAGCTATTGCTTAGTCTGGCTTTGTTGGCGCTTTTCCTGAACATCATCATTAAAATAAGAAAACAGAATATTAAACTGATCGGCTCGGCGGCGGTATTCATATGCCTGATGGCTTTTTTGATTATCATTTAGAATAACTAGTCAATTTGAAATAGAAACGAAAGTTGGCAAGGAGGGAGTGAAGCAAAGGTTGAAGGCGCGGACTGCCTAAAAGTCCGAAGTTTAGAAATAAATATTTTGAAAAAATATGAATAAAAAATTAATTTTCGGCGCGATGTTCGTTCTTCTTGGCGGATTTACGCTTGTTCAAACGGCTTCGGCAATCCAGCCGTCAAAAGTCAATATTTGCCATTACGATAGTGGACATCGAGAATGGAAGGCTCAAAGAGTAGGCGCAGATCAAGTTCATGGTAGTGATTTTCTTTATTCTGGTCCATATGATGTGGATAGTCATAATGCAGATTCATGGTGCTCTTCTCATGTTCCAGTTAATGGTGGATGGTCAAGTTTTGGAGATTGTTCAGTAACTTGTGGTGGCGGAACTCAAACAAGGACATGTACGAATCCAGCGCCGGTAAATGGCGGTGCTGATTGTCAGGGAAGCGCAACTCAATCCTGCAATACTCAAGCCTGTCCGGTAGATTTGTGCACCAATATTGCAGGAATGGATTTGACAGTGCCTGATGGTTATTACCAAGCGGGAGACAATACCTGCTTACTTAAAACTGGTGTTTGTACTGACCCGTTAGCCACGAATTTTACTGAGTTAACGGATCAAACTTTTTCTGCTCCGTATTCTTGCGTTTATCCTCCAGCGACTTGCGAATCATTCACTTACTCTGGCTGGACTGAATGCATGAGCGATAGCAATCAGTATAGGAGCGTGCAATCATCTTCGCCAGAAAGCTGCATTGGCGGCGATCCTATCTTATCCCAATCATGCGATTACGTAGCACCGACAGGAGAAGCTTGCGAAACTGCCACGTATTCGGGTTGGACGGAATGCCAGAGCGACGGCAAACAGTATAGGGCTGTGCGATCATCTTCACCTGCTGGCTGCACTCCTGCAGAATCATTGAGCCAAGATTGCACCTATATTCCGCCGACTGGCCAGACTTGCGAAACTGCCACATATTCGGGCTGGACCGAGTGCCAGAGCGACGGCAAACAATATAGGGCTGTGCAATCATCTTCACCTGCTGGCTGCACTCCGGCAGAATCGTTGAGCCGATCTTGCGAAGTTATTCCTCCAGCAGACACTGATGGCGATGGAATTCTTGATTCTGTCGACAATTGCCCTGCGGTAGTGAATCCTGATCAAGCGGACGAAAACGGTAATGGAATTGGTGATGCTTGCGAACAGATAGTTCCAGAAACAGTCACTTGCCATAAGAATGTCGGCGAAGGAGTCTGCAATCAATATCAGCAAACAAGCTGTTTAGAAGATCAGATTGCCGGGCCTTGTGATTGCCAGGCAGAAACACAAGTCGAAGTCACGACTACTGATCCGACTTATCTGACTTGCCAGGTTCCGCAAGCGGGGACCTGCAGCACTGCCTGCGGCCATGCGGCGACTACCGTTCCTGACGGCAATGGCGGGCAAACCGAATGCGCGGCGACTCCAGCCTGCGAAACTTCTGGCGGAGGCGGCGGGTCATTAATATTGACTCACAGTTTTTATACTCCGACAAACTTTATATTTTTGATCAATGGAGGAGCTAATACGACTAACGATCGCGCCGTGAGATTGACCATTGACGCGGGCAGCGATGCCGTCAAGATGGCCTTATCAAACAGCGAAGATTTTTCCGCTTCAGCACAACAGGATTATGCGACTTCAGTCGACTGGACCTTGAGCGAAGGTAGGGGAAATAAAACCGTTTACGCTAAATTCTTCAATGTATATGGAGAAAAATCTGATGTTGTCTCCGACTCGATCGCTTTGACCGGGGATCAGAATTCTTCAGGCGTAACACCTCAAGTCTTGGGCGCCAGCGCGTATAACTTCACTAGGAATTTGGGCTGGGGATCGAGAGGCGAAGACGTCAAAGCGCTTCAGCAATTCTTGATCGACCATAATGTAGGTCCTAACGCCGCTTCGCTCGCCAATTGGGGGGCGACTGGCTATTTTGGACCGTACACTAAGATGGCTTTGTATGAGTATCAATTAAGCGTCGGTATTGTCGGCACGGGCTACTTCGGGCCAATCACCAGGGCTTATATCAACAATTTGACGCAATAAATCTTTGCTCGGTTGAAAAACATCCCGGCCTTGCGCCGGGATGTTTTTTGGGCGGAATTGCCGGTTAGCTTGACAAAATAAATAATTTGTGCTACTATTTTATTTTAAATCAAACTAAACTATTGATTGAGCTCAAGTTACGAATATGGATTATTATATTGATAAAAAAGATCAGAAGATTTCGACATTTATCGTGCGGCTCGCCGGCTTGTCATATTTTTCGGCTGTCATCTGGAATTTTCAGTGGGTCGTATCGCACCTTAATTTGAATTCGATTTTTTCAATAATCGTCTCATGCTTATTTTTATTCGCGACAATGCTTATTACTGTCAGCGGCATTGTTTTGGTAATAAATAATTGGAATTTTTCGCTGCTGGAGCCGAAGAAGCTTATCAGCAGGAAAAAACCCGAGGTCGCAGTCATAATACCGACATATTCCGAACCGATCGAATTGATTATTAATACTGTCAAATCCGTTGCAAACCAGAATTGGCCTAAAAGCAAAAGGGTTATTATCATCAGCGATGACGGATATTCGGATATACTGCGAGAAGCGGTAAAGAAGTTTAAGCTCCAGCGCGGCGAACGCAGGATATTCTATCACAGGCCGCATAAAAAGGGGCATCCTGAGAGAAGAGGTGAAGCAAAAGCCGGGAATTTGAATTCGACTTTGGACTGGGTCGTGAAAAAATTTCCTAATATTGAATTCATCGAAACTCGCGATGCAGATGACATAGTGGGCACAGATGATTTTCTTTCCTATTGCATGGAGGTTCTCAAAAATGATCAGGAATTATCATTTGTCCAAACAATCAAGCAGAGCGAGGTCGATAAACATGATCCGTTTTCCAATCAAGAGGCTATCTTTTACCAGAGAGTGATGCCGAGTCGCAATGCATCAAACGCGACCTTTCCTTGCGGCAGCGGCCTTATTTGGCGGTTGAGCGAATTGCGCCGTATTGGAGGCTTTCCCGCTTGGAATCTGGTAGAAGATCTCCAATCCGGGTTCGAAATATTAAGTTTAGGCGGTAAGGGGGCATTCTTGCCTATCGTCGGCGCCATCGGCCAGATTGCTCCGGAAGACATTCCGAATTTTTATAAGCAGAGAGGCACTTGGGCTCTCGATACGTTGCGGCTTTTTTATTTTCGCAATCCTATTTTCGCTAAGGGCTTGGCTCCCATGCAAAAAATGCATTTTTTTGAATTGGAATTCTCATATCTTTTGAGTTATGCCATGTTTATTTTCATATTGATCATCAGCTTAGGCCTTACTTTCAAAGTTTATCCTGTTTTAAGCTCGCCATTGGAATATTTCATCCATTTCATAATTTTTGCCGTAATCTTGGAGCTTTATAATATAGCGAGATCGAGGGGAATCAGCTATTCTCAGTTATGGCGCACGCGGCAGATTTGGCTTGGCCTGATGCCCGTTTTTATGCTAGCGAGCATTATGGCTTTGGCGCACGGTCCGTATAAGAAGCCGGCTTACAAAGTAACTAGGAAGTACCATGAATTCGCTTGGTATTGGAAAGAGACTTTGCCGCAAAAGCTTATCGTCGGCGTGCTTGCCATTTCTATCGTTGTTAGCGTGCTGTCCGGCAAGGGAGACGCATATATGGATTCTGTTCTTATTTTTTGGGCGCTTTTTTTCATTTATGGGTTGTCCCAGGTCATAAAAAATAGCTGGCATGGGATGAGCTTCAAAAAAGCCGCGACAAAACAAGAGGTCGAATTTGATCTCGTTTAATTAATTGATTCTGGCTTGGCCGCCGTTTTCTGGCGGTTTTATTTTGACAAAATTATTTGCTTCGGTAAGTAATTTAAGCTAAAATAGCAGCATAATACTATGCTAAAGATAGCGTTGGTCCATGATCATCTGGTGCAGGACGGAGGGGCGGAACAGGTTTTAAAGGCGCTGTGCGAGCTATACGCTCAGGCGCCGGTTTTTACCATTGTCGCGGATAAGAAAAGCACGCACAAGTTCTTTAACGACAAGAAAATCATTCCGTCTTTTCTGCAGCAATTTCCTCTGGGCATCAAGCGCTATCAATGGTGGCTGTTCCTGATGCCGGCCGCGATAGAAAGCCATAATCTGATGGATTACGACTTAGTTATCTCCAGCGCCTCGTCGTTCGCCAAAGGCATCATCACGAATTCTTCCGCCAAGCATGTCTGCTACTGCCATACGCCGACGCGTTATCTGTGGAATGACAGCCATAATTATCTTAAGGAATTGAAAGTCAATTGGCTGATCAAAAGAGTCTTGCCTTTGACTCTACATAAATTGCGCGTCTGGGACCGCCTGGCCGCTGATCGCGTGGATTATTTCATCGCCAATTCGCAAACGGTGAGAGTCCGCATAAAAAAATATTACAATCGCGACAGCCAGGTGATTTATCCGCCGGTTGACGTCGATAAATTCCATATCTCAGCCAAGCCGAAGAAATATTTCTTGGCCGGTGGAAGATTAGTGCCCTATAAGCGCTTCGATCTGGTGGTCAAAGCTTTTTCTCGCTTAGGCATTCCGGCCAAGATTTTCGGCATCGGTCCGGAGGCCAGGCATTTGAGAAAAATCGCCAAATCGAACGTGGAATTTCTGGGCCGCGTCAGCGACGAGCAGAAAGCCGAGCTTTATGCCGATTGCCTGGCATATATCAATCCGCAAGAAGAGGACTTCGGCATCACGGCCATCGAGGCCATGGCTTCGGGCCGGCCGGTCATCGCTTACAATAAGGGCGGCGCGACCGAGACGATCATTGCCGGTAAGACCGGTGAATTCTTCGATGAGCAGATCTGGGAGGACTTGGCCGACAAGATTTTGCGTTTTCATGAGGATAAATACGATCCCGAATTTATTCGCCGGCACAGCGAGCAATTCAGCACGGAAAACTTCAAGCGCAACTTCGCGAATTTTATCTCGCATGTATAATAATTGCCGTAGCATTGTCATCCCGACCGAAATACGGTAATCCGTATGCAGTGGAGGGATCTACAAATAACACTAATCACTTTTTAATAAAACGCATTTAGTAAATTTCTGTCGAAAGAGAGACAATTCATATTTGCAGATCTCTCCACTTCGCCGCCGGTTACAGCGGCTTCGGTCGAGATGACAATAAATTTATGAAAATAGCCATAGACGCCAGAGTCTTGATGACAAAAAAATATTCCGGAGTTTCTTGGTACGCTTTCAATCTGCTGACGGCTCTTTTCGAATTGGATCATGAGAATGAGTATATTTTGTTTTATAATTCCAATAAG
>Ga0315268_10008157_pt1 | contig 10972 bp, 6 predicted proteins | sample C1_top_MG_FD_204535 | JGI IMG/M metagenome (GOLD analysis project Ga0315268, IMG submission 204535) | Sediment microbial communities from Yellowstone Lake, YNP, Wyoming, USA - C1_top | ecosystem: Environmental > Aquatic > Freshwater > Lake > Sediment | place: USA: Wyoming | collected 2017-08-01 | reverse complement strand
AAGGACCACTGCGTGGTTAGCTTGATAGGGGGCTGCAGCAATTTGCCCGTTTTTTGGCGCTTTTTGAGCCGGTTGCTATCAAGCTATCTCCGCAGCCCTCTCTAGTTATATCCAGCGGATCTGTCAACTAAATTTCTACCGCTGGAGTTAAATTACCGCCGAGTAATCATCCCCTATTCTTTAAAGTTTAACCCCATTCCGGCATCAAAGTTGCCCGCTGCCTGTGGATATCTCCCTACTGGGCCGCCTGTACAATAAACCCTGCGGACTGCCCAGACTTTCAAGCCCTGCACGCAGCCGACCAACGTGAGATGGATTCTCGACACGCAACAAAATGGCGTTTTTGGTTCTCCGGACCTACTGATCTGTATGCGCTGCTCGTGATTCTGCACTCCGCGAACGAATCATCGCCTCGATTTATTCCCAAAGATGGATTTCCGCACCAAGTTGAAACCGCCCTAGTCTCTCCTACGGGCGATCCTCCATGTTGCTCGCCTGCTCTGCCGATTACTTCCAGGACCACCTGTGGCAGAATCTTCACTTGCGATTAGTGATGCGCACACTCCACATTGATACGGAACTGACCTGGCGGGGAGGGGAGCAACAAGTTCTCTACACTCTGGAAGGTTTGCGCCAGAGGAATCTGTACGCGACACTGCTTGCCCAGCCGGGTTCGCCGCTGCTCGAACGGGCCCAAGCCAGCGGGATCAACGTGCGCGCGTTTCCGATTCACGGCGAGGCGGACCTGGCAGCCGCCTGGCGACTCGCGCACATATTGCGCCGGGAAGAATTCCAAATCCTCCACTGCCATACCCCGCACGCGCATGCCATCGCAATTGCCGCGCGCTGGTTCACGCGGCAGGGTCGCTTTCCCAAGCTCGTTGTGGCCCGGCGCGTCGATTTTTCGGTCGCGCAGCGCGACTACTTTGGTCTGAGCCGGCGGAAATACAATCGGGCTGACTGCGTCATCTCCGTTTCGCAAGCGGTGCGCGACGTCCTGGTCCGCGACGGCGTAGATCCGCACAAAATCGTTCTGGTCCGGGAGGGCATTGATGTGGCCCGCATTGACGCCGCCCCGGACAGACATGATCAAGTGCGTCATTCGTTGGGGCTGCGGGAAGGGGAAAAGCTCGTTGCCAATATCGCTGCGCTCACCGATCACAAGGGCCAGCGGTATCTCGTCGAGGCGGTCCCCGCGATTCGGGCCGCGCGGCCCGATGCGCGCGTTGTCATCTTCGGTGAAGGCGAATTGCGCGGGGCTTTGGAAGCGCAAGCTCGTGCCCTGGGGCTGGGTGACACCTTGATTTTTGCCGGTTTCCGCCCGCCCGACGAAATCCCGTCCATTCTGAAGGCAGTCGATGTATTTGTGTTTCCGAGCATTCTCGAGGGGTTGGGGACCTCACTCTTCGACGCGATGGCTGCCGGGACGCCAATCGTGGCCAGCCGGGTCGGTGGGATTCCGGAACTCGTGCGCGATGGCCAAACCGGTCTGCTGGTCACTCCGCGCGACCCGCAGGCGCTGGCGCGGGCGGTGGTGCGATTGTTGGACTCGCCTGAGCTTGCGCGGCAATTGAGAGAATCGGCGCGGCGCTTCGTGCAAGCCGAAGGTACCCATCATCGTATGGTTGAGGAGACGATTCGCGTTTACGAGCAGCTTCTCAGGGGGTGATCCCTGCGTTGGCAACGTGCGATGTAGGCTAGGGAGGTCCGGCTATTCCCTGGCGGAGTTTCTTGATTAGTTCCCGCACCTCGTTGGCATTCTGCGCGTTGGGGGCCTTCTGCAGATAGAGTTCGAAAGCAGCCACCGCCTTGTCGTACTTGCCCGTCCGGCCATAGAGTTTGCCGAGGTAGAGCTGCGCGACGATTTCATCTTCGCCGCCGGCCTTCGCACCCCGCTCCAACTCAGGCTCCGCCTCCTCAAATTTCTCCGTTTCCTCCAGCGCAATTCCGAGGTGCACGTGGGCCGCGACGAGTCCCGGCTCTAGCCGCAGCGCCTCGCGCAGCGTTGAAATCGCGTCAGTGTATTTGCCGAGGTGGTTCAGGGTGACGCCCAGGTTCAACAGGACCAGAATGGACTTCGGGTCCACCTCGAACGCTTTGCGCAGGATGGTCTCCGCCTCTGCATAATTCTTCTTCTGCATCAGCAATGCGCCCAGGTTTATGTGAGCATCGACGAATTTTGGGTCCAGCTCGATGGCCTTGCGCAGCCGCAGTTCCGCTTCGTCAAATTGCTTCTTCTCGATCTCCTTCAGCGCTTCCTTCTGCAGCGCCACGGCCTCGGGGACAGGTTGGTAGCCAGAGGCGGCCGAAATGGTCCCCGGCCCCACTGTCTTGGTGACCTTCAGTGGATTCAGGATGATTCGAACCGTGGATTCGTACTGGGGGACGATCATCCGAATCGTTGTGTCGTAGCCTTGCGACTCGTCTTTGTCAAATGTGATCGTCAGCTCGATGTTGGTCGATGGGCGCACGATGATGAAACGCCCGTTGGAGTCGGTGAAGTCGTATCCATTGAACTTTCCATCAGGACTGCTGACGTAGAAGCGAATCGGGTTTCTCGGCAGATCGCCATTAGGGAGGAAGACTTGCCCGCGCACTGCGTTCTGCGCGTTTGCCGCGGCCACAGCAAAAAGGCCCAGGAAGGCAATGATTCCTACCCTTGTCCAAAGAACTTTTCCTTGACGACCCATAGGCTCTCTCTATTTTAGACGTATCCGACCGTAAGCCGGTTATCTCCCGCCGATGAATGCAGCGCAAGCTAAAGCGGGTGCCCGGAACTCACCGGCGGTCACTGGCTCGGGAGCAAGCCGCTTCTCCACCTGCCTCCCCGGCGCAAGCACGTCCACCGTCGTGTGATGCGCGTGCGGGGCGGAATGGCATCCTGGGCGTGCTGCAACGCGGCTGCCTCATCAACCTCTTGAGGCATTTGTGAAATGCGCTCAAGTTCAGGTGGCTGGAAAGCCTGAAGCCTTCCCACGCGTACGAAGATCGCGCAAGGGTTCACGCCGTGGTAGTGAACACAGTGCCCAAAATCACTCCCAGCGCTATTCGCCCGGCGGCATTTGCTGGCGCAATTTTGTGATCAGCTCGCGCACCGCTTCGGCATTGGAAGCGTTGGGCGCCTTTAGCAGATAAGCCTCGAACGCGGCCACCGCCTTTTCATACTTGCCCGTGCGGGCATAGAGCTTGCCGAGGTAGAGCTGGGCGATGATTTCATTTTCGCCGCCGGCCTTCGCACCGCGCTCCAACTCAGGCTCCGCCTCCTCAAATTTCTCCGTTTCCTCCAGCGCAATTCCGAGGTGCACGTGGGCCGCGACCAGTCCCGGCTCCAGCCGCAGCGCCTCGCGCAGCGCCGTAATCGTGTCGGCATACTTCCCCAGGTGGTTCAGGGTGACGCCCAGGTTCAACAGGACCAGGATGGACTTCGGGTCCACCTCGAACGCCTTGCGCAGGATGGTCTCCGCCTCCGCATAATTCCTCTTCTGCATCAGCAACGCGGCCAGATTCACGTGCGCCTCGACAAATTTCGGGTCCAATTCGACGGCCTTGCGCAGCCGCTGTTCCGCCTGGTCGAACTGTTTTTTCTCGATATCCTTCAGCGCGGCTTTTTGCAGCGCGGCAGCCTCCGGGAGAGGTTGATAGCCGGAGGCTGCCGAGATCGTCCCCGGTCCCGCTACTCTCGCTCCCCGGAGGGCATTCAGGATGATTCGAGGAGTGGGTTCATACTGCTGCACAATCGTCCTGGTCGTCGTGTCGTAGCCCATGGCTTCGTTCTTCTCGACCGTGAGTGTGACGTTCACCGAGGATCCCACCCCATGCAAGCTGAACCGTCCGTTCGAGTCGGTGTAGATGATGTCGTTGTTGAATCGCCCGTCGGAACTGGTCACGCGTATCGCGATTGGGTTCTTGGGTGCGTCACCACCCGGCAGAAGAATCTGTCCGAGGATTTCCCCGGGCCGCTGCGCATTGACCGCCATCACGCCGCAGAGGATGCAGATGGCTAGGATCCCGATTTTTTTCGACACAGCAACTCCTTCGGACGGTTTGCAGTCCACCCTGTCTGTTTGATTAGACGGCAGAAACGCGAAAAGTGTTTCGTCGTGAATGTCTGTCGGCGAAGCAGCCGTCGCCTCGCGCCGCCTCCTCCGCCGAACCTCTACTTCAGCCACTTGGCCAGCCAGTCCAGAACGGTCTTGTACCAGAGCTCGCTGTTCTGCGGCTTCAGCACCCAGTGGCCTTCGTCTGGAAAAATCAGCAGCGTCGACGGCACGCCCTGCCGCTGCAGCGCCGTATAGAAGCCCAGCCCTTGTTCGAGCGGCACACGGAAATCCAATTCGCCGTGAATCACCAGCGTCGGCGTCTTGTACTTGCCCAGCTCGGCGGCGTACGTGCTCGGAGACCACCTCGTGTACATCGCCTCATTCGTCCACGGCGTCCCCTTCATATCCCACTCCGGGAACCACAACTCTTCGGTCGCCCCGTAGAAGCTCTTCTGGTCCCACACGCCGTCGTGGCTCACCAGCACCTTGAAGCGCCCCTGCGCGTGCGTGGCGATCCAATCGATCATGAATCCGCCAAAGGACGCGCCCGCGGCGCCGGCGCGTTCACCGTCGATGAAGGGATACCTTCCGACGACGTAGCCCAGCCCGGTTATCAGGTCCTGGTACGCCTTTCCACCGTAGTCACCGGCGATTTCGTCGGTGAACTTCTGCCCGAAGCCGGTCGATCCCCGCCGGTTAATCATCACCACGACGAAGCCCGGCGAAGCGAACATCTGCGCGTTCCAGCGATAGCCCCAGTTGTCGCTCCACATCGTCTGCGGTCCGCCGTGGCACAGCATCACCACCGGATATTTCTTCGCCGCATCGAAGTTCGGCGGTTTCACCAGCATCCCGAACACTTCCACGCCGTCCACGCTCTTGAAGCTGAAGTATTCGGTCTTGGGCAAATCGAGTTGGGCGAGCCGATCCGCGTTGAACCGCGTCAGTTGCCGCACCCCAGTACCTGTCCCGAGCGAAGCCGAGGGGCCATCGTAGTTGGCGACGAACAATTCCGCAGGCATCACCAGGCTCGACCTCGAAATGACCAGCGTTTTTCCGTCGCCGCTCAACGAGAACTCGCCGTTGTACGTATCGGTGATGATCGGCTTCGGCTGCGCGCCCGCGCTGGCGGCAATGTTGGCGATGGGCATTTGCATGTGGTCTTCGTAGTTGAAGTAAATCGTCTTGCTGTCCGGCGCCCACGCCAGGCTGTTGACGCTGCGGTCGAAGTTCTCGGTCAGGTTGAGGTGCTGGCCGCTCTGGCGGTCGTAAAGCATCAACCGCCAGCGGTCGCTTTCGTACCCTGCGCGGAGTTGCGCGTGATAGGCGATGTAGCGCCCGTCCGGCGAATAGGCCGGCTCGCCGTCGAATCCGGGGTTTGTCGTGATGCGCTTCGAATCTCCACCTGCCACCGGCACCAGGAACAGCTCGCCGTTCGTGCTTGTTGCTTCGACCTTATCCGGCACGGCCACGTAGCACAGCTCTTTGCTGTCGGGTGAAAACGCGATGTCGTTGGCGTCGCCGCGCTGCACCGGCGGGACGTCGTAGTTCGCCCCCGCCGTCAGATCGCGCGGCGTTCCGCCCGCGGCGGGCACCACAAACAGATGGCTGCGCTTCCCGACGCTCCACTCCGTCCAGTGACGGTAGAGCAGCGTCTCGTAGATCCGCGCCTTCACCTTGCTCTTTTCGCGCTCGGCATCGCGCTTTTCATTGCAGGCGTCGTCGCGGCAATCCGGATAGACCTCCGACGTAAACGCGAGCATCGTGCCGTCAGGCGACCAGCGCAAGTTGTCGGTCCCGGTCGAAAGGCTGGTCACCTTCGTCGCCTCGCCGCCCTCGACTGCGATCAGGTAAACCTGCGGCGCGCCGTCGCGGCTGGAAAGAAACGCCAGCTTCTTGCCGTCCGGCGACCACTGCGGACGCGAATCGCGCCCACTCCGCGTGAGCTGGCGCGGTTCTCCGCCGGAGATCGCCACCAGCCAGATGTTGCGCACCGTGCGGTTTGCCGCCAGGTCCGGCGTGCCCACGCTGTAGGCTACCCACTTCCCGTCGGGTGAAATTTGCGCTTCGCCGACGCGATGCATTGAGATCAAATCATCAAAGGTGATGGCTCGCTTGCCCTGAGCGGAGTCGAAGGGCTTTTGCTGAGCCTGAAGTGTGGCACTCGCACCCAAAAGCACCAGGCACAGAATCAGGGCGGAAATCTTGGCGTATCTCATGGTGTGGTCAACCTCCCGACGGTTCAGCGCAGGTTTGCGCGGCAGAAAAAACGAAATGCTCCGGCGCGCTTCAAGCCTTGCGTGCCAGGGTCAGTTCCAGCGCAAAGTCTACCGGAAAAGGTGCCCCGTGCGCAGCATCTTCCAGCGCCTTCTCGAGCTCGGCCGCATAGCGCTCCGGGTCTGCCAGTGATTTGACGTACGCGCTTCCATAAGAAGTGGACCGGCAGAAACCCGCCAGCCGCACCGCGTCCCACTCCCACACATTGGGCAGCGTCTCAACGCTCAGAACCCGTAGCTTCAGGGACTTCTCGACCGTGCGCCGCGTGTAGTCCGCGTCCAGCAGTCGCGGGTGCCGGAACGCGCCCCAATGCTCGATGAACTCCCGCCGCAGCACGTACCAGATTTGCTTGGGCAAGCGGGGAAAGTCGTAGCGGTAGACGGCCAGCAGCCCTTTCGGCTGCAACCACCCGGCAATTCTCTCCAGGACCTGCTCGCCGTCCATCCAGTGAAAGGCCGTTCCCGACGTAACCAGGTCCACGCTGCCCGCTGGTAGTTCACAACGCTCGGCCATCGAGTTCAGCACCCGCAGCCGCTTGTGCCGGCCGTGCAGCGCCTCCGCCATTTTCGCGTCGGGCTCGACGGCGATCACCTCCTCGAACCAATCGCACAGGGGCAGGGAAGAGAGCCCCGTGCCCGCACCTAGGTCCACCGCACGCCGCCGATGCGCTGGCGCGAGCGCTGCCAGGATGCGCTCGAAAAGTGTCGCCGGATAAATAGGCCGGAACTCGCGGTAGGCCGGTTGGGCGTGGCTGAAGCGGGGCTCGTAATTCATGGGTTGAAGCTTGATTGTCTCAGGCTTCGCCGCATTTCGCCACGCTTGCCTCCCCCCGGCGTCGTGAATACACTTCGCGCTGGCACGTCAGCAGTCGGAGAAGGAGGAACTACAATGAAGCCTGTTCGCACTGTTCTCGCGACACTTTCCGCTGTTCTGCTGGTCATCTGCCTCGCCCTTCAAGTCCCCAACGCCGCGGGGCAAACCGCACAGAAGCGCCCGATGACCTTCATGGATGTGATGGAAATGCGTAGCATCGGCTCGGGCAATATTTCTCCGGACGGAAAATACGTCACCTACACCATCTCCATTCCGCAGTGGAAAGTCGGGCGCGACTTCACCGACATCTTCGTCGCCCCGACCGACGGCTCGGCTCCCCCGCGGCAAATGACGTTTACCGCAGAGAAGAATGAGTCCAACCCGCGCTGGGCGCGCGACAGCAAGAGCTTTGCCTTCCTCTCCAACCGTGACGGTGCCACGCAGCAACTCTATGTGATGCGCATCGACGGCGGCGAGGCGCGCAAAGTCACCGACGCCAAGGACGGCGTGAACACCTTTGCCTTCAGCCGCGACGCCAAGTGGCTCGCTTTTTCCGCGGGCAAAACGGAGGAGCGTCAGCTCTGGCTCCTGGATCTCGCGAAAGACGACGCCGCGCCTGTCCAACTGACCAAGCACGCCACTCCGGTGGGCGGCTGGCAGTGGAGCCCAGATAGCGCTCGCATCTTTTTCCTCTCCCCCGACCGCGTGGACAAGGACGACATCAAGCGCCGCGAAAAGAAATTCGACGTGACCATTGAGGACGAGCCGCGCCCTTCGACCCACCTCTGGTCGGTCACGCTCGCCGACAAATCCGAGAAGCGCTGGACCTCCGGCGACGACTTCAACGTGCAGGCGTTGGCGCTTTCTGACGACTCGAACTGGGCCGCTTACCGTCGCGTCCGCAACGACCGCTACTCCGCCGGCACCTCGCAAAGCGATGCCGAGATTTTTTTGATTAATCTCGCGACCGGCGACGAGCGGCGCGTGACGGACAACAACGCGGGTGAGGGCAGTCCTTCCTTCTCTCCCGACAGTAAGTGGCTTTCCTTCGTTGCCCCGAACGATTTTGTTGAGGAGCGCGACACCAAGATCTACGTCACTCCTGTGGCGGGCGGTCCGCTGAAAAAATTGCTCGGCAATACCGAGCTGAGCGTTGGCAGCCGCATGTGGAGCGCCGATTCGAAATCGATTTACTTCACGGACGGCGTCGGCGTGGACAACCACTGGTTCGCAGTGAACGTGGCCGACGGAAAGGTGACGCAACTCACGCACGAACGCGGCGTCGTCGGCGGCAGCTACGACGATGAAACCGGCCTTTTTCTCCTCAGTTCCTCGGACCCCGCTCATCCGAGCGACTACTACGTTGCCCGGCCGGAGACAATTGGCCAGCGCTCGGGCTGGGTGCGCGTCTCCAATGCCAATCCGCAAATCGCGCAGCTCCAGCTCGGCGAATATGAAACCGTTCGCTGGAAAAGCTCCGACGGCAAGATGGTGGAAGGAATCCTGGTCAAGCCGGTCGGCTACGAGCCGGGCAAGCGCTATCCGCTGATTGTGCAAATCCACGGCGGCCCGGCGGCTGCTTCGATGAATTCTTTCTCCGGCAGTTACGGCACCTACACCAACGTCTTCGCTGGAAACGGTTACGCGGTTTTTCAGCCGAACTACCGCGGCTCGACCAACTATGGCGAAAAATTCCGCATGGAAATTTCCGGCGATTATTTCCGTCAGGGGTACGATGACATCATCAGCGGCGTGGACTACCTCATCTCCCGCGGCATCGCCGATCCCGACAAGCTCGGCATGATGGGTTGGAGCGCCGGCGGCCACTGGTCGAACTGGACGCTCACGCACACCAACCGCTTCAAAGCCATTTCCTCTGGCGCCGGCGCCGTGAACTGGATCTCAATGTACGCCGAAACCGACGTGCAGGCGCCGCGCGAGTTTTATTTCAAAGGAAAGCCCTACGACAACTGGGACCACTACCTGGAAGTCTCGCCGCTGAAGTACATCAAGAACGCCAAGACGCCCACGCTGATCCACGTTTGCAATGGCGACCCGCGCGTTCCCAAGCCGCAATCCGACGAACTCCACATGGCGCTCAAAAAGCTCGGCGTGCCCACCGAGTACATCGTCTATCCGCAAAACTCGCACGGCATCTCCGACCCGCGCTACCAGATGGTGAAGATGGTGGCGGAGTTCAACTGGTTCGAAAAGTGGATTAAGGGCAAGCAGGGCTGGTTTGAGTGGAAAGAGTTGCTCGCCACGCTCGAAGAGCCCAAAACGGGCGAAGAGAAGGCAGCGCCGAAGGCCGACGACGATCGCCCATAGCTGTTATCTGTGGCAGTAGGGGCGCTGCTTGCTGTGCCCGGGCGAGATCCTGCGGCCGGTCAGCGCCGCGACTCCTGTCCGCAAAAATGAGTTTTGATGATCCTTTGCGCGCCTGCTGATGAGATGTTGGCAGATCCAGTTCGGATGCAAGTCTCACCACCCTTTGCTAGAATCCCTTGGTTAGGGTCGTCGCGCCTGATGTCGATATCCTGCGGCAGAGGAGGCGTCTGTGGACGATGCCCTGACCATCCACCGCATCCATTTCGCCTTCACCGTTTCCTACCACTACATTTTTCCGCAGCTCACCATGGGCCTGGCGCTCTTGATTCTCGTGTTGAAGACAATTGCCCTGCGCGCCGATGACGAGCATTACAACCGCGCCGCGCGCTTCTGGGCGCGCATTTTCGGCATCAACTTCGCCATGGGCGTGGTCACTGGCATCCCCATGGAATTTCAGTTCGGCACCAACTGGGCGGCATTTTCGCGTGCCGCGGGCGGCGTGGTCGGTCAAACGCTCGCCATGGAAGGCGTCTTCTCCTTTTTCCTGGAGTCCAGTTTCCTGGGCTTGTTCCTGTTCGGCGAAAAAAGGCTTGGCCCGCGGGGCCACTGGTTCAGCGCGCTGATGGTATTCCTCGGCTCCTGGATGTCAGGCTATTTGATTGTGCTCACCAACGCCTGGATGCAGCATCCGGTGGGTCACACGCTGGGGCCCAACGGCGAAATCCTGCTCGGCAGTTTCTGGGCGTTGCTGCTCAACCCCTGGGGCCTCTGGCAGTACGCGCACACGATGATGGGCGCGGTGGTGACCGCCAGCTTTGTGATGGCCGCCGTGGGCGCGTTCTATCTTCTCTCCCGTCAGCACGGGGATTACGGCCGCCTGTTCGTTCGCGTGGGCGTGACCTCGGGCGTGATCGCTTCGATTCTGATGCTGTTTCCCACCGGCGACCGCCAGGGCGCGATGATCGCGCGTCACCAGCCCGTGACGCTCGCTGCCATGGAAGGCCTGTTCGAGACTCATCAGGGCGCGCCGCTCGCCATCCTCGGCCAGCCCGACATGCGAAAGAAGCAGCTCGATAACCCGCTGGTCATCCCGCGCCTGCTGAGTTTTCTCACCTACCAGCGCTGGCGCGCCGAAGTAAAAGGCCTGGAGGCCTTTCCCGAATCCGATTGGCCGCAGAACATTCCGCTCCTCTACTACAGCTACCACATCATGGTGGGTCTCGGGACGATCTTCATCGCGGTGCTGGTCGTGGCGGCCTGGAAGCTCCGCCGCGGCTCGCTCTACGATTCGCGCGGGATGCTCTGGGTGCTGATGCTCAGCCTGCCTTTTCCCTATATTGCCAACTTCGCCGGCTGGTTGACCGCAGAGCTCGGCCGCCAGCCTTGGCTCATCTACGGCCTGATGCGCACGGCCCAAGGCGCTTCCCCGCAGGTCTCGGCCGGCAACGCCCTGTTCACCCTGGTCGGTTTCATGGGCCTCTACCTCGTCTTGGGCATTTTGTTTCTCTTTCTCG
>Ga0315268_10008156_pt1 | contig 10973 bp, 11 predicted proteins | sample C1_top_MG_FD_204535 | JGI IMG/M metagenome (GOLD analysis project Ga0315268, IMG submission 204535) | Sediment microbial communities from Yellowstone Lake, YNP, Wyoming, USA - C1_top | ecosystem: Environmental > Aquatic > Freshwater > Lake > Sediment | place: USA: Wyoming | collected 2017-08-01 | reverse complement strand
AATCCCGCAACAAAAAATGGCGCAGCTTTGCGCTCAACGCGCTGCTGTTCATCGTGGTCGTCGTTGCCATCCGCACCTGGCAGCAGCGCGACATGATCAGCGGCCCGGCCCCGGCCTTGCAGGGAACCACGCTCTCTGGCCAGCCATACCATTTGCCCGCGCGACCCGGCCAGCCGGTGCTGGTGCATTTCTGGGCGACCTGGTGCCCGATCTGCCGCGCCGAACAGGGCACCATAGACGCAATCGCGCATGACAACCCGAACGTGATCACCGTCGCGATGCAGAGCGGAGCCTCGGAAGAAGTGACCAAACACATGCGCGAACAGGGGCTGAATTTTCCGGTGGTGAACGACGCCGATGGCCGACTCGCCGGTGCCTGGGGCGTGCATGGCGTGCCCGCAAGTTTCATCCTCACCCCCGACGGCCGCATACGCTTCGTCGAGGTCGGCTACACCACCGCCATCGGGCTCAGGCTGAGGCTGTGGCTGGCGGGCATGTTTTGATTCAGGGCAACGCCGGATAACGTGTAAAATCGCCGCCTCACAGGAGTCAACCGTTGGAAAATCCCTACACTATTCTGGGCGTATCGCCGACCGCAACGACCGAAGAAATCAAGAAGGCGTATCGTTCTCTGGCCATGCGCCATCATCCGGACAGGAATGCGCACGCCAGCGCGGAAAGCCGCTTCAACGCGATCAAGACCGCGTACGAACTGCTTTCCGACCCGAAAAAAAGGGCCGAATATAACCAGAGCATCAACAACCGCATCATCATCGATCCGGAGCAGGAGGCGCTGTCGCTGTGGAATGCATTATTCACTCGCTGCGGCATCATGCTCGACACCCCATCACATTAAGACGAAATCCCATGAGCAAAATACATCCTGAATTCGCTTTCCAGTCGCGTGAACTGGGCGCACAAATTGAAGATACATTGGGCGAGCCGCCCGACCGGAAAAACTTTGCGGCCGTCGTCCATTCGCTGATCGGAGAATTTGCCAAAGGCACCGAGATCGACGACGTGAATCTGCTGAGCTTCGCGCTGGCCGACCACCTGCGCTTTGACAACCCCGCCGGCCTGCTGGCGCACAGTGCGTTTTACGACAAGGGCGATACCGCGAAAGTGCTGGCGATGGTGTCGTGCGCCGACGCGGGCGCGAGCAAGGCGCTGGCGACCGTGGGCAGCAACAATCCCGAGCTGGCGCGCAAGGCCATCATCACCGCATTCCTGTACAAGAACAGCAAGCGCTGGACTGACGAAGACAACTCGCTCGAAGCGCTGCAGAGGGAAGAGGACGGCGAGGATGACGAGGATGAAGACCAGCTCGCGCCGGGACACGACATTGACCACCTGTTCGATTCGCGCGGAGGCGACAATGACTGAACAGGCCAATCTTCCCGCGATCCGCCAGCAGATCGCCGAACTGGTTCTGACCGGCGCGACCGAGCATGCGGAAGAGGCATTCAGCGAAGCGGCGGAGAAATTCGGCGACCTTGCCATCGTGGAAGTGCTGGACACACTGGAGCCGCATGTGGCCGCGCTGCACCTGTCCGCGTTCGATGGCGGCAAGCTGTCGCTGGCCACGATGCTGATCTCCCCCCGTGCCTGGGCAGCAAGCCTGGCCTACTTCGCCGCCGTCTGGAACGAAGACATGATAGAGGACGAGCCGGAAATGCTGGCCGAATCGCTGTTCGCGCATATCCATGGAACAATTTTTTCCAGCGACGACGCGGAACGGCGCGCCGCGCTGATCCACGCAGCATTATCGACCGACTGGGGCACGACGGCCTTCGCCGTGCTGTTCTCGACCGCCATCGAAGAGATCATCGAACTGGCCAACGACATCTACGCGCGCGGCGCGCTCAGCAGCGGCCAGACGACCTCCGACCACGACGTGATTCCGCTCGCGCTGGAAATTGCGCGCACCGATACCGATGCCTGGGACAGGGTGCTGTTCGAGCTGTTCCCCGAATGGCAGCCGGGCGAGAACCAGCTGCACGCCAGGCCCGCCCATGATGAGGAAGGCGACAGCGATGATGAAAATGATGAGGATCATCACGACTACGCGTTCGCGCGCAGCCTCAAAGAACTGCTGATCCGTCTGCGCAAACAGGTGCCCGGCAAAGCGATCAGCACGCCCAAGGCCGGCGGCCGACCGAGTATGGGCGAGGACATTTTTGCGTGATCAGGCTTTAGAAATCCCCATGAAACTCGCCCACATCACCACGCGCACGCCGCATCTGGTGCAAGCGCTAGCAGCGCTGGCACTGCGCGCGGATCATCAGCAGGCCGCGCAAACGCTGCTGCACGAACTCGGCGGCATCACCGTGCTCGTCGCCAAAAGATTCACCAATGACCGCACCGCGGACGGCCTGCTCGAAGCATATTACCTGACGACGGGATGCATCTCGCTGGGCATCAGCCAGGCGGATATTCCGGAAAGCGGCGAAGCGCAATTGTCCTTCCTGCTGCACCACGGCGCCGAATACGTATTCCAGATGGGGTTCCGGCACATCAAGGAATTATCCGGCCTGCCCCATGACGCCTTCGTTTCGGATTTCGACAGCGACCCGTTCATACAGCAGCGCAATGTCAAACTGCTGTTCGCCGAGATATGCCGCGCCGATCCGGGCTCGACCTGGACGGGCGATGAGGTTTTCCACAAGGAGTTGCTGGAGCGGCAGCGCAACCAGCGCCTGGTCGAATGCGCAAAATGGTTGCGCAAGCATCATTACACCGGCCCGATCAAGGATGCCGACCTCGATTCCAATGGCGTGATCGCGCTCGCGGTCATATTCGCGATCATGGGGGATGGCCGCATCGTCGCCCGCACCGCGCAAAAAGAAATCGAAAACCTGATCCAGCGCGCCCGCGAAACACGCCCGGATATCGACGCGAACTGGAACGCATGGCTCAAAAAAATCCCAGCTGAATATCACCCCCTGCTGCGCGCGCGCATGGACGAATACAGAAACACCATCGTCAAAAAAATCCTGTCCAAAACCCGATCCAAAACCATCCTCACCGAAATGCAGGATTATTACGCGGGCAATGAGCTGGATATCGACTATCCCTGATCTGCAGCGGCAATCTGCGCAGAAACGAAAACAGCGCTGAAGCCCGTTTCATGCCCACCCCAACCTTAACGTGAAACTCGCATAGCGAGCCCTTGTCCCCCTCGCCCACCGGGAGAGGGCTGGGGAGAGGGAGACGGTCATGGCGTATCGCTGTTTCATTTTCTGGGGCGGCGATTCGCCATGACCGTTAGGTTAGAAATTAGCCACGGATGAACACGGATAACACCCATTGTTCAAGGCCGTTATCGGCGTAAATCCGTGGCTAATTCGCCTTTTGCGATTGCAATGGCCGGAATAATAGCATGCGGCGGTTGATTAATTTATAATCACCGCCCCTCGCGGAAAACATCATGCAAATCGGCCCCTACAAATTAAAAAACAACCTCATCGTCGCGCCCATGGCCGGCGTGACGGATCGCCCATTTCGCATGTTGTGCAAAAGCCTCGGTGCGGGCATGGCGGTGAGCGAGATGGTGGCTTCCAATTCGCTGCTGTATGGCTCGGAGAAGACCAAGCGCCGCGCCAATCACGAGGGCGAGGTCGATCCGATCTCGGTGCAGATCGTCGGCGCCGACCCTGGCATGCTGGCGCAGGCCGCGCGCTACAACGTGGATGCGGGCGCGCAGATCATCGACATCAACATGGGCTGCCCGGCCAAGAAAATCTGCAACGTGATGGCCGGCTCCGCGCTGCTGCAGAACGAAAAGCTGGTGGCGGAAATACTCGAAGCCGTGGTCGGCGCGGTGGCCGTGCCGGTGACGCTGAAGATACGCACCGGCTGGGACAAGAGCAATCGCAATGCGGTGCGCATCGCGCAGATCGCCGAGGCCAGCGGCATACAGGCTTTGGCGATACACGGCCGCACGCGCGCCTGCGCCTACACCGGCGACGCCGAATACGACACGATCACCGCGGTGAAGGCCAGCGTGAACATCCCCATCATCGCCAACGGAGACATCACCACCCCGGAAAAAGCGCGGCTCGTGTTGCAGCGCACCGGCGCCGATGCGGTGATGATAGGCCGCGCCGCGCAGGGGCGCCCGTGGCTGTTCCGCGAGATCGAGCATTTTCTTGCCACCGGCGAGCATATGCCCGCGCCGCATGTGGACGAGATCCAGCGCGTGCTGGTGGCGCACGTGCATGACCTTTACGATTTCTATGGCGAACGCACCGGACACCGCGTGGCGCGCAAGCACATCGCCTGGTACACCAGGGGGCTGGCCGGTTCGGCGCAATTTCGCCATTACATGAACCAGCTGGAAAGCAGCGCGGAGCAACTGGTGGCGGTGAGGGAATTTTTTGACGAGCAGTTGCAGCGCGGGGAGCGCCTGCACTATGCCGAAGAACTTGCTGCATAAGATGTGATTGATGCATAAAAAATAAAAAAGCAAAAAGGGGATGGCAGCGTGTTGAACGAGAATGATATTGCGCGCTATGTGCGCAAGGCAGTGGACGACTATTTCAAGGATCTGGACGGAGAGGAACCCTCCTGTGCGGTGTACGACATGGTGATGAACTGCGTCGAGAAGCCGCTGATCGAAACCGTGCTGCACCACGCCGGCGGCAACCAGACCCGGGCCGCAGAATTGCTGGGGCTGAACCGCAACACGCTGCGCAAGAAAATCCAGGCGCACGGCATCAAAAATTAACTCACGAAAACGGAAGCATAATATGGCAGCGATCAGGCAGGCACTCATCAGCGTCTCGGACAAGGCGGGCGTACTCGAATTCGCGCAGGGCTTGCACCAGCTCGGCGTAAAAATTCTCTCCACCGGCGGCACCGCCAAGCTGCTCGCCGACAACGGCGTGCCGTGCACCGAGGTGGCCGATTACACCGGCTTCCCGGAAATGCTGGACGGGCGCGTGAAGACGCTGCAGCCCAAAGTCCACGCCGGCATACTGGCGCGGCGCGACCTGCCCGAGCATGTCGCCACGCTGGAAAAACACGGCATCCCGACCATTGATCTGGTGGTGGTAAACCTGTATCCGTTCGCGGCAACGGTGGCCAAGCCCGGCTGCACGCTGGAAGACGCGATCGAGAACATCGACATCGGCGGGCCGACCATGGTGCGCGCTGCGGCGAAGAACCACGCGCACGTCGCGATCGTCACCGACCCGGCGGACTATCCGGACATCCTGGCCGAAATGCAGACCAACAGCGGCGCGGTGAGCGACGCGACGCGTTTCGACCTGGCGAAAAAAGCCTACTCGCACACCGCCGCGTATGATTCCGCGATCAGCAACTACCTGACCGCGATCAATGCCGATGGCAGCAAGAGCGCATTCCCGGCGCAGATCAATTTCAATTTCGCCAAGGTGCAGGACATGCGTTACGGCGAGAACCCGCACCAGAGCGCCGCGTTCTACCGCGACCTGAACCCGGTGCGCGGCGGCATCGCCGACTACACCCAGGTGCAGGGCAAGGAGCTGTCCTACAACAACGTCGGCGACGCCGATGCGGCGTGGGAATGCGTGAAGACGTTCGAGCAGCCCGCCTGCGTGATCGTCAAGCACGCCAATCCCTGCGGCGTGGCCATCGCCAGCAACCCGCTGAATGCCTACAAGCTGGCCTATGCCACCGACACCACTTCCGCGTTCGGCGGCATCATCGCCTTCAACCGCGAGCTGGACGCCGAGACCGCAGCGCAAATCACCGCCAACCAGTTCGTCGAAGTGATCATTGCGCCGAGCGCTACCGAAGCCGCATTGAAAATTACCGCCGCCAAGCAAAACGTGCGCGTGCTGACCGTGCCGCTGTCCAACGCGCACAACCAGTTTGACTTCAAGCGCGTCAGCGGCGGTCTGCTGGTGCAGACGCCGGATGTGTTGAACGTGCAGGCGGCGCAGTTGCGCGTGGTCACCAAGGCGCAGCCCAGCGCCGAACAATTGCAGGACCTGCTGTTCGCCTGGCGCGTGGCGAAATACGTGAAATCCAACGCGATTGTGTTCTGCAAGAACGGCCAGACGCTGGGCGTGGGCGCCGGCCAGATGAGCCGCGTGGACAGCACGCGCATCGCCAGCATCAAGGCGCAGAACGCGGGCCTGAGCCTGGCCGGTGCGGTGGTGTCATCAGACGCCTTCTTCCCGTTCCGCGACGGCATCGACGTGCTGGCCGCAGCAGGCGCGCAGGCGGTGATCCAGCCGGGCGGCTCGATGCGCGACGATGAAGTGATCGCGGCAGCGGACGAGCACGGGCTGGCGATGGTGTTCACGGGCTTCAGGCACTTCAGGCATTAAACTCGGGGAAGGGATAAGGGAGAAGGGTAAAGGGTAGGGGGTGCAGAGCTCCGGTTTTATCCTTCTCCCTTCCCTCTTCCCCCTTCTCATCCTTTAGAGAAGGTTGAGCATGAAAATTCTGGTCATCGGTTCCGGCGGTCGCGAGCACGCGCTGGCATGGCGTCTGGCGCAGGGCGCCAAGGTGCAGAAAGTTTTTGTCGCGCCGGGCAATCCGGGCACGGCGCAGGAAGACGGAGTTGAGAATGTCGCGCTTACTTCGATTCCTGAGTTGCTGGCGTTCGCCCAGAGCGAAGACATCTACATGACCGTGGTCGGTCCGGAAGCGCCGCTGGCGGCGGGTGTGGTGGATGTGTTCCGCGCGGCGGGCCTGAGGATTTTCGGCCCGACCAAGGCGGCCGCACGGCTCGAATCCTCCAAGGATTTCGCCAAGGCGTTCATGGTGCGCCACAACATTCCCACCGCTTTTTATCAGACCTTCAGCGATCTGGCGGGCGCGCACGCGTTCGTCGAAAAACACGGCGCACCTATCGTGATCAAGGCCGACGGCCTGGCTGCGGGCAAGGGTGTGGTGGTCGCGATGAGCTTGCAGGAAGCGCATGACGCGATCGACATGATGCTGTCCGATAACAAGCTGGGCGACGCCGGCGCGCGCGTGGTGATCGAGGAATTTTTGGCGGGCGAGGAAGCCAGTTTCATCGTGATGGTGGACGGCGCGCACGTGCTGCCGCTGGCCACCAGCCAGGATCACAAGCGCCTGCACGACGGCGACCAGGGGCCGAACACCGGCGGCATGGGCGCGTATTCCCCCGCGCCGGTGGTCACGCCGCAGCTGCATGCGCGCGTGCTGCGCGAGGTGATCATGCCGGTGGTGCAGGGCATGGAAAATGAGGGCCACACCTTCACCGGCTTCCTGTATGCCGGGCTGATGATCGATGCGCAGGGCAACGCCAAGGTGCTGGAATTCAATTGCCGCATGGGCGACCCGGAAACCCAGCCTATCATGATGCGCCTGAAGAACGATCTGGCGGTGCTGATGGAGCACGCGATAGCGGGTACGCTGAACGAGGTCGAGGCGGAATGGGATAGACGCGCCGCGCTGGGCGTGGTGTTCGCCGCAGCCAATTATCCCGACACGCCGCGTCAGGGCGATGTCATCACCGGCCTGCCCAAGCCGCAGGAGGATGCGCATGTGTTCCACGCCGGCACCGCAATGAAGGACGGCAAGTTGGTCACCAGCGGCGGGCGCGTATTGTGCGTCACCGCGCTCGGCGACAGCGTCAAGATGGCGCAGCGCCGCGCGTATCAGTTCGCCGAAGGCATCCATTTCGAGGGCTGCCAGATGCGCCACGACATCGGCCATCGCGCGCTTTCAAAGAAATAATTTAGCCACGGATAAACACGGATGTTCACGGATTGCCACCCGGTTGTAAGTCTCAAAAAATTCTGGCTGGCTAATGTCCACTTGCGTGGCTTGCATTTAATCCGTGTTAATCCGTGTTCATCCGTGGCTAGTTGCTGTTTGTAATGCAGGCCTGCATATCTTCGCGTGCCATTGCAGCACACCTGAAGCGCGGCGGTCTGATCGCCTATCCCACCGAATACTGCTACGGCCTCGGCTGCGATCCGCGCAACCGCCGCGCGGTGCAGCGCCTGCTGCAGCTGAAGGGCAGGCCGCAGCACAAGGGGCTGATCCTGATCGCGGGCAGATATTCCCAACTGGCCCCTTATCTGCAGCCGATCACGCCCGGGCAGCAGGAAACCCTGCGCCGCGACGGCGCGCAGGCGACGACCTATCTGATGCCCGCCAAAGCAAGTTGCCCGCGCTGGCTGCGCGGGGCGCACGACACGCTCGCGGTGCGCATCACCGCGCACCCCGCAGCGGCCACATTGTGCAACGCGCTGGACATGGCACTGGTCTCCACCAGCGCCAATTACAGCGGCCATCAGCCTGCGCGCACCTATGCGCAATGCCGGCGGCTGTTCGGCCAGCAGGTATGGGTGTTGCCGGGGCGCGTGGGCAAGCGCAAAAAACCGTCCACAATACGGGCATGGACAAGTGGTAAAATCATTCGCTGATTTGTATGTGATTTGGAGTGCGCAGTCACGACTGCGCTTTTTTATAAAACAGGGATGCAGCGACACGTACACCCGCAAGGGGTACGCCGTGGTTGTAAGGGGCTAAAGCCCCAACAACACACGCAGACTGCACTCCAAGGGAGAAAAGATGGATAGCGCCGCAGTCAAGGAATACCTGCTCGAATTGCAGGACATGATCGTCACCCGTCTGGAGCAGGTGGACGGCAAGAAATTTTTACGCGACGGCTGGAAGCGCGAAGCGGGCGGGGTGGGCATCGGCGCCGGCGGCGGCATCAGCTGCATACTTGAAGAGGGCAATGTGCTGGAGCGCGGCGGCGTGGCGTTCTCGCATGTGCAGGGCGACAAGATGCCCGCCTCGGCCACCGCGCACCGTCCCGAGCTGGCCGGCTGCAGCTGGGAGGCAATGGGCGTGTCGCTGGTGATGCATCCGCGCAATCCGTATGCGCCGACATCGCATGCCAACGTGCGCATGTTCATGGCGAAAAAACCCGATGGCGAAACCGTGTTCTGGTTCGGCGGCGGCATGGATCTGACGCCGTACTACGGCTTCGAGGAAGACGCCGTGCACTTCCATCAGGTGTGCAAGAATTCGCTCGCCCCGTTCGGCGATGAGCTGCATCCGAAATACAAGAAATGGTGCGACGATTACTTCTTCCTCAAGCACCGCAACGAACCGCGCGGCGTGGGCGGCATCTTCTTCGACGACCTGAGCGTGCCCGATTTCGACACCGCGTTTGCGATCCAGCAAAGCGTGGGCGATCACTTCGTGTCGGCCTATATTCCGCTGCTGGAAAAACGCAAGGACACGCCCTATGGCGAGCGCGAACGCGACTTCCAGCTGTATCGCCGCGGCCGCTATGTCGAATTCAATCTGGTGATCGATCGCGGCACCATCTTCGGCCTGCAGAGCAATGGCCGCACCGAATCCATTTTGCTGTCGATGCCGCCGCTGGTGAAATGGCGCTACGACTGGCACCCGGAGAAGGGCACGCCGGAAGCGGAGCTGTATGAGAAGTTTCTGGTGCCGAAGGACTGGGTGTAAAGATTGGGTAGGTTGGGTTAGCGCTTTTGCGTAACCCAGCATCATTTCAAAAAAGCTTAGGTTTCTTCCAGCAACTTGTTGATCACCGCGCCCGCCAGCATGTAGCCGAACAGCGGCGGCATGTAGCTGATGGTGCCGTTCACCGCGCGCGGGCGGCCCGGGCCGTCGACCGGTTGCGGCGGCAGCGGGTCACTCGGAAACTCGTCCGAGAATACCGTGAGCACACCCTTGTAAACCTTCTCCCTGTGCAGGCGCTTGCGCATCACGCGCGCCAGCGGGCACATCTCGGTCTTGCTGATATCCGCGATGCGGATGCGCGTCGGGTCGCGGCGGTTGCCCGCGCCCATGCTGGATGCAACCTTCAGGCCGCGCTTGTAACTTTCCACCACCAGCGCCACTTTGCACGACAGCGAATCGATGCAGTCCATCACGTAGTCGCTGTCGTCCGGCACCAGTTCGTTCACGTTGTCTATCATGAGGAAGGTGCGCAGAACTGCGACCTCGCACTCCGGATTGATGTCGGCGATGCGCGCGCGCATCAGCTCCGCCTTCGATTGCCCGACGGTGGAAAGCAGCGCGGGCAACTGGCGGTTGATGTTGCTGGCCACGACGGTGTCGTGGTCGAGCAGCGTCAGTCTGCCGATGCCGGCGCGCGCCAGCGCTTCGGCGCAATACGAACCGACCCCGCCGAGCCCGGCCACAAAAATGTGCTTGCTCTTCAGGCGCTGCAGTCCCTCGTCGCCGAGCAGGATGTGGGTGCGAGTGAATTGGGGGGGTATGTTTTGCATGCGCGGATTATATCAATCCGTTGTAGATCGAGTTAGCCCAGCGGGCGTAACCCGATATGAACTCTTCAACACTTGTCGGGTTACGCTGCGCCAACCCTACTGCTGCTTTTTCAATCGAGGCAACACGCTCAAGGCATTCGCCGTGGTCGCGCGCGCTATCTCATCCAGCGGCATGCCGCGCAATTCGGCCAGCGTCTGCGCGATGCACGGCAGATATTCCGGCTTGTTGGGCGAGCCGCGTGGCAGAAAATCCGGCGGGATGTCCGGCGCATCGGTCTCCAGCACGATGCTGTCCAGCGGCAGCGTCGCGGCAAGTTCGCGCAGCCGCGTGGCGCGCGAGTAGCTCATCGCGCCGCCGAAGCCGAGCCTGAAACCGAGCTTGATGAATTCTGCCGCCTGTTGCGCGCTGCCGTTGAACGCGTGCGCGATGCCGCCGCGCACCTTGTGCAGACGCAGATGTTTGAGCACGATATCCTGCGCGCGGCGGGTGTGCAGCAGCACCGGCAGGTCGTACTCGCGCGCCAGTTTCAGTTGTTCTGCAAAATAATATTCCTGCATTTTCTGGTCGTAACCCTCGACAAAAAAATCCAGCCCGATCTCGCCCACGGCCACCGTATCCGGCTGTGCCAGAAAGCCGCGCAGCACATCCAGATCGGCCGGCGCCGCGCGACCCACAACCATCGGATGGATGCCGTAGGCGGGCGCGCAGTTGCTGAATTGCGAGCAGAGCGC
>Ga0315268_10008155_pt1 | contig 10975 bp, 13 predicted proteins | sample C1_top_MG_FD_204535 | JGI IMG/M metagenome (GOLD analysis project Ga0315268, IMG submission 204535) | Sediment microbial communities from Yellowstone Lake, YNP, Wyoming, USA - C1_top | ecosystem: Environmental > Aquatic > Freshwater > Lake > Sediment | place: USA: Wyoming | collected 2017-08-01 | reverse complement strand
GTTACCGCGAAGCTCGTAAGCGACTTTGTAGAGCCCGAGTAGCCGTGCAGCCCGAGTAGCCATGCGACGCTTCGTCTCACAGCCCCGATCGTACACCTGCTATCCGACGGCGGTCTACAACGCCTGCATCTACGCGGGCGTTGAGCCACCGTCGCTGAAGGATCTGATCGAGATCGCGGGCTGTCACCACCTGGGCTTCTGGCACAACGCCTGGTTCATGGATCGGTGCCGTGCCCTGGCAGGGCTACGCCTCCGCCGCGCTCCACTCAAGACCGTCCTTGCGCACGCAGGCTTGATCAGCTTCTGGCACCCGCAGGGCGGACGGCATGAAGTCTTCACCTTCAACGTAGGTGATCCCGACCGTGTGGCGCTCGTCAACGCCAAGCTCTGCCCACGCGTCGTCTGCTTGATGACGCACGAGCTGGTCGAGTTCCTGTGCCGGGTCGCCAACGAGAGACCGCGCGGTTCTGGCGACGCCAGCGACTACTTCTTGCTGCTCGACCGACCTCAACCAGCAGCACCAAGCGGAGCTGTGACGCTCAGCGCTGCAACGGAGACCACGGCGCGCTATGCAGCAGAGCGTCACCAGCGAAGCGCCGCTAACGTGCTCAAGCGCATGAGGTTGCAGTAGCCATGAGGACGCGCGAGGAGATCGGCCAGCGCATCGCTACGCTCCTGGATCGCCCCGTGATGTGGTCGCCGCCCGAGCGGACGATAGGTGACTACGATGGACGCGAGCGCACGCTCGACGTTTTCAACACCGACGCCGAGGAGCAACTCACTCTACGCAAGCGCCTACGGCCCCTGCGCGAGGAGATCGAGCGGGTGATCGGCGGGCCGATTGTCATCATCTTCCACACGAAGTCCGAGACGGCGCGGCTCTACGAGAAGGATCTGGAGCTAGCAGCCAAGCCGATCTGGCCACGGGGCAAGCCGCTTCCCCGCTTCCGCTCCGAGGAAGAAGAAGCCGACTGGTGGTACGCGCACGAGTTCGAGTTCGAGGAGGACGAGAGCGACTGGGTTCCGGTCAACGAGATGCCCCGCCCTGGCGAGGAGAAGCAGCAGCGGCTTCACTTCTGGAACCTCCGACTGTCGGCGCACAAGTCGATCGAGTTCCAGGTCGAGCGCTGGCCGGACAACAAGATGTTCGACTTCGAGTTCCGCTGGCGCCCGAGGCAGGATCACGCGGGCGCCGAACTGGCCGTCACGCTGTTCTGGTACGAGTTCGCTCTGCGGTTCTACGACCACCGACACTGGGATGACGAGCGGGGGACATTCGTCGATGGTGAGTGGTACAAGGAGGGCCGGAGATGAAGGACTACCGCCTGATGACCGAGGAGCGGCTCCGCGCTCGCATCGAGGAGGCCGAACGTGAGGGGAAGGCAGACCGCTGGGAGGACGGCTACGTCCGCAGCGGACTGCCATCTGATCGCAAGGGGCTGATCGCTGCGTTTCACTCACAGTGCATGCTCGACAAGGCACACTGTACGCAGATAAACAGCATGGCGGAGGCAATCGCACGGCGTACGAAGCAGCGCGTCTACCTCGTCGGGACTGAGAGTGGCTGGCATCTTCTCCTGTTCGCCGTCGACGACGGCAGCTACGACGAGAACGAGAACGGCAAGTACGCGAACGACCAGTTCATCGGCTACTACGACCCTGAGTGGCACTTCGTGGGGTGTTCGTGACAAGCATGACCACCGTCGAGTTAGACCTGAGGTTGGCCCGCTTAGTTATTGGAGCGACAACGCGCATCAAGAGCGAGTTGGAGCGCTTGCCGCTAGCCGTTCGGAAGCTCGTCCTGGAGCGCGTGGTAGTGGATGTGCTTGACGAACTTGACGAACCCGTGGCGCGGGAGTGCGACGCTGCAACGCTGCGGCGTCGGGGGCGCCCTCCCAAGTACGGAAGAAAAGACACGGAGCGCGTACTTACGCTATCCAGTAAGGGCATGTCGGAGCGAAAGATCATGCAGATGCTGGGCATCCCTCACGCCTCCGTCGGCCGTATCATCAAGCAGGGCAAGTTGTGACGTTCATCGGCATGAACTTGCGCGTGCTTGCACGAGACCGCAGGCATGAAGCCTCAGGCACAACTACATGGACCAGAAAAAGATCGACCTTCTGCACGGCAAGTTGGTAGGCTTGTTCCAGGAGTCCGCCTTAGATCCGGTTGATGCACTCAGCTTCCTGACCCTCGAACTTGCAATCCTGGGAAAGCTGGCCGACATGCCCGACGAAGGCCTGTACGCCATGCTCGACCGGGCGCTAAAGAACACCTGTTTGCGTTTTCATCCCATTCGGCGACTGGGATCCGAGGAGCTGGCGGAAGCACGCAGACTCTGCACGGCGGCTACGCCTGGACCATGGAAGGCGACCAAAGGAACGGGTGTGTATTACATTCATGCTGAGAGCCATGCGCATCTCGCCAAGGTGTACGCCCATAGTGGAGGGAACGAGCACGACGCGGACTTCATCGCTCTTGCACGCACCCTGCTACCTCGTTTGATCGATGCGCTAGCTGAGGGAACGCCATGAACTACATCAGCATCCCGCTCAAGGAGTGCATCAAGGGACGAGTCTACCGGCTGCACTCTCGCAACCTGGCCTTCGGAGTCTTCGACGGCTACGATGGCTTCATCGGCATCCGTACGAAGTTCGATGACCGTTACCTGTTCACCGAGTACAGCAGCGAGCGGGGCTCGGAGTTTGGGACGGTCATCGTCCTGGCTGACCTCGGCATCGCCATCCCGGCCGAAGTCGCTATCGCTGTGGATCTTGGAACGATCGACGCGACAACGAAGCGTCCCCTCACCATGGACAAGGACATCGACAACCCGAACTTTCCTCCCGGTGAGGGCAGACGCGGCTGGTGGCGATACAGCGACACGACGGGTGAAGTCGCGCCCACAACGAAAGACGGCTGCTGCGCTACGCGCGTGCCGAACGGTGCACTCTTCGCGTTCCTGGACATGATCGAAAAAGCGCAACAGGCTCTTGACAAGCGGTAGATCGAGCGCTAGCGTTGATCTGCTTGTAGGTCGGCCGAGCAGGTTGTGATCGAAACGGGGACAAGAAAACAGAGAACAACGCCGACATTGCTGCGCAGCAGCGAGGAAGGACTGAGACATGCCGCGAGGGAAGAGAAACGCAACGCAGGCTCCCAAGACACCGAGAGCGCCGCGCAAGCCCGCGACCGGCAAGCGGAAGCCGGCGCATCTCCTGGTCGTCGACAGGCTGATGGCGCTCATCACGAAGATCGACAAGATCAGCAAGCGCGTCGTCAACTGGCAAGTCGCCGGGCTCAACGAGTACCTTCGTGAGTCCGCGCTCAAGCTGAGCGCGGCGACGGGCTCGCTCGACAGTCTGCCCGAGGACTTCCATCCGACGGCGCGCGCGGGAAATGGCGTCGCCGTCGGCGACGTCGTCCTGGTGAAGCAGAAGAACGTGCCGCTGTACGAGGCGATCATCGGCCACCCGGACACCCGCCTGACCGTCACGGCCGTCCAGGGCGCCTACCTCATGTGCCAGACCCAGAACGACGCCAAGGTCAACGTGTCCATCCCGAAGCGGCACACCGAGCCGGCGCCGCAGGACACCAGCGCCACGACGTGATGTAGCCGAGCGGCTTGCAACACCACGCACCCTCGAAGTAGCGGCGCGAGATGTCCCAGCTAGAATCGGTGTTGATCCTGATACGCTCCCGACGACAGCGCTCAGCGTACCGCGTGCTCAACCACCGACGGCGTTCTCGCTTCTCCATGCTGACCTCCACGCAGCGCGCCCTCCCGGCGCGCGGACGTGAAGGTGGTCAGGAGCCACGGAATCATCGCGGGATCATCGTGCCACGATCTGCTTGAGAGCACAACGCCGAGCGTTGTCCGTACGCCAGCCTCTGTGCTAGAGTCTCGGACATGAAGAAGCCCTGCTGCCTCCGACAGAAGATCGTCCGCGTCGTGACAGGTAACACAACGCAGCCGTCCGGCAATCTGGCTGCGCGCCTCGCGCGTCTGGCTGCTGCCATTCGGGTGAGGGGATCACGACGGTAGCCTACCGCTCGCCCTGGACAGGCGACGTCTGGGACGATGCCATCCCTGCCATCGGGACGCTCGCGGGGCTCGCGGTACACCTCAATGCCCGGCGCCCACGACGCAGGCCGCCTGCCGGGCTGGACAGTGCCGTAGCGCTAGCAACAGAGGCTGTGCGCGATCTCGCGGGGCTGCCGAAGGTCGTTCGTACGGGACTCGTCGGGACGAAAGTCTCGGACGCGTACTGGAAGGCCAAGGGAGCAAAGCAGCGCCTTCATGCGCTGGTCGACCCCGCCTTTCGTGAGCACGCGTCCAACTGGACTTGGTACGCGCCATGGCTGCAACAACACTCCGACTGGATCACCGTTCAGCCGTACCTTGAAAGCCTGAACCCAGTCATGTACCAGCGCGTCGCGCGCTTCGCCTGGTGGGCCACGTGGCTCACAGAGAAAGTCGCAACGTCAGACGAAGCGTTAGAGATGAGCACGCGCTACCCGGGGCATGCGCATGACGCTATCGAGGGTGCGAAGCTGGAGCTAGAAGGCGCGCGCATCGACCGAGATGAGGTTGCGAGTGTAGAACGCCTGTGAAGTAGGCGTCATCCTCATCAACCTGGGTGGGGAGGGCTATACAGTGAGCCCGCAGGATCGTATCGCGCAGCTCGTCGTACAGGCTGTTGTGCCCGCCGAGATGACGCCCGGCAGCTTGAGTGATACGTCCCGTGGCGAGGATGGGTTCGGCAGTACAGGCTAGCTCACAACGGGCAACGACCTCCCAAGCGGCCTGGCGACCGTCGTCGCAAGCTCGCCGTGAGGCGCCGGAGGCGGTTCGGGTGCACCGTACCAGTGCCGCTCCGTGTCTTCGATGACGCTCGCCAGGCTCCTCGGGTGGAGCTTGAGCGCGTCGGCGGTGTACGCCGGTACGCCGCCGCGATGCTCAACTCGCAACAGTCCGGGCTGCTGGAAAACTTCCAGCTTGCGCGCGGCAGCGGTAGCCAGGTAGAGCAACGGCGCGGCGGCGTCGACTGCGCGCTCATGCAGCGATAGCGCGCCCATCTCGTTGATCACTGCCTTCTTGAGCGCCACAGCGCGCGCCTTCGCGACCTCGCTAGGCGGGAACGTGATTGCCGTCGTGACGATCGGCAAAGCCTGTCTGACGGTGTAGTAGAAGCCCTCGGCGCGCTTGCGCAGGAGCGGATTCGGCGAGTTGCGAAGGCTCCGCCAGCCGCGTAGCCAGACCTCACAGAGGCGCACGATGCTCGGGCCGAGGCGCTTGAAGTCCTCGGTGTAGATCGCCTGCTGAATCCTCTCGACCGTCTTGGGGTCAGCGATCCGTGGATGCCTGAACGGCATCGAGAAGCCATCCCAGCGACGAAGGTCCGGCTTGTCGGTGTACTCAGGCAGGTAGCGTCCCTCGGCGATCACTTGGTCATGGAACGGCGTACCAGGGAACGCGAAGTAGATCAGGCACTGGATCATCGACGGCTCCAGTGCCATGAGCGCCTCGAACTCTCGCCAGATGGTCACCTCGTCCTGGTAGGGAAAGCCGATGATCATGGACGTGCACATGGCGACGCCAACGTCGGCCATCTCTCGGTAGAGATCGGCGTACGATTTGCCCTGCTGCTTTCGGTAGCCGGCGCGTTCTCCCTCGACGGCGTTCCAGATCAAGTCGAAACCCATCTCGGCGACTTCCTCCACAGTGAACTGCGACAGCCCACGTGTGGATCCGAAGCCGAAGATCGATAGCGCCTCACCGCCCTCGCGTACGGCATCCAGGAACTCCCGAACGCGTTTCGGGTGCATGAAGAAGTCCTCGTCGATGAGCGCGTAGCCGGTCATCTCGACGCCATCGCGCTGTGCCTGCGCGCGCGTCGCCATGAGCGCTTCGTAGATTTCACGGCCCGTCTCGGCGAGGGGGACGTACTTCTGACGGAAGAAGTGGCTGGTGCAACAGAAGTCGCAGCCATTCGGGCAGCCCAGCCCGGCGGTAACGTGGCCGACCACGGCCCGGCGCTGGTAGCCGATGATCGAGGTGACAGGGACGATGGCATGTGGATGCTTGATCGGCGCGTCGTCGGGCTCACCCAACAGGCGCTGCATGTACCTGACGCCCTCCTCGCGGCAGATGGCATCACACCAGGGCGTCAGGATCTCGTCGGGCAGCACCGTGCCGTAGCCGCCGAGGACGATCTTCGCCTTCGGAGCCAGCTCGCGGATGACAGGCACCATCTGACGGATCTTGTGGAACGTAGCGACGACGAAGTTGATCCCAACGTAGCTATAGCTGCCGTGGGCCAGCTCATTGCGAAGCTCGTCCATCGACGGGTAGTGCAGCACTACCGTCGGCGCCTGGAGGTTCTCTGCTATGTAGTCAAGTCCCCAGACGCGGATGACCTGACGGAGGCTGAAGGGCCCCTGCGCGCGCGTGATCTGCGAGTGAAATAACTCAGCGCCGACTGAGGAGCCCTCGCCGGGGCCGCCGAAGGGGCGGATCACGCTCGTCAGGAGAACCTTGGGCCGCATGGCACACAGCGTAGCCGCTGCGCTAGCAGTGATCAAGCCTTGCGAAGCTGTGAGGGGCTGTTCTAGTATCCCGGCATGGTTGTCCAGATCAGTATCAACCTGGACTTGGCAGTGAACGGAGACTATAGACTCCCGCCAACCCAAGAAGCTCCAGGTTCTTGCTTGCATTGTGATCGGCATGATCGGGCTGGCTACAATGCACGCACTTGAACCTATCACCTCTTCGGTTTCGTCTGTCCCACTTACCACAGAACCGACAGTACTGAGAGGTCTTCCAGGGATCCTTCCGTTCCAGCCGAACTCCCTGCTCCTCACAGTGCCTGTTCAAGAGATCCATGGCATAGGCGTACAGCCAGTGGGACAAACGCCTGTTCAGAGATCGAGGGAACTTCCCCCGAGTGTTGAACTTGACTCGCTTGAGATCCTCGACACAGAGCAGCTTGATGTTGCTCCAGTCGATCTGCTTGACTGCCTGACCGACGAGAGACTTGATCTCAGCGTGAGTGTGCTTCTGACGCTTAGCGAACGCTGCGATCTTGTTGTAGGCGTCCGCTCCTACTACCTGTCCGTCGGAGAAGACGAACCCAGCCTTGTAGTTCGAGTCCATGCCGACGACGGCTCCGTCGACGCGCTTAGCTGGTCTAGGCTTCTCCAGCAACAGATCGACGAAGAGTCTATTCCCGATGATCCCGAGACGTACCGACTTGCTGATCTGCCAGCCGTCAGCAAGGAGCCTGTTCAAGTGCGTCGTGCTCTTGAACGGTATTGTCATCCGAGGTGCGCCCGAGCCGATCAGACAAAGAGCGTAGTCGAAGCTGCCGTCGAACTTCGACACCTGGACGAAGTGCGAGTAGAGCGTGACAGTGGGACGACGCTTCTTGGGGCGCCTTCCGTCGGTGACAGCTCGTACTGCCTCCTTGGCTTGCTTCGCCAGCGCTTGGGCAAGCCTTGTGGTGATTGCGAAGCGATCGCGTCCTCGGTGGACTGTCTTGAGGTCGGACAGCGCAGCGCTGCGGTCACCGCGTTGCCAGAAGAGGTCAATGAAGTACTGAGTGACGTTGCGGCACAACAGGAGGAAAGCCCGAAGGGCTACCGCCTTGCCGGGGTTGACGTCGACAGGAAAGATGCGAGACGATCGGCGCATCGTTGGGACAGCGAACTTCTTGTGCGCCTTGATCACCGACTAGCTCCGCAGGGCTGCTATAGCCGCTTCCGTCTTTTTGCGTCCCCGACGCTGCCCGTAAAGTCGAGCGCAGAACGACGTGACGACGGATACGAGGTCTTCCATGAGGTCATGCGTTGCGTCTTCGGCGACGTTTATGACCTCGACACGAAATGGTGCGAGTGCCTCGAACCAACGGAACCCGAAGCGCGTCAGGCGGTCTTTATGCTCTACGAGCAAGACGTCAAAGTCGCGTCGACGGATGAGAGCATGCAGTCGCTTCCGCTCGTCGTTGACGCCGGAGCCGACCTCCTGGATCACGCTCACGATCTGATAGCCTTTTGCGACAGCGTACCGACGGAGGCCGTCCGTTTGCGATGCGAGGGCAGCTTTGTTTTCCGAGGACGACTCACGAGCGTAGATCGCGCAACGTGTACTATCGGGACGCGGCTTTTCCCCGAGCTGCGTCTCGATCCACGACATCGGAACGAACAATCGGCCTGTATCGGTCTTGATCGACGGGATCCGTCCGGCGTAAATCCCACGGCGGACAGTCAGTGGTGTGACGTTAAGCAGCCTGGCTGCGGCCGAGACTTTGAGTCGCCCAGGGCCGTCCATGGGTTATAGAATGCACGCATGATATAGCAGTCAAGGAGCTTTGATCATGCAGATGAGGCTAGCGACGGAGACGCGACTCGCGGGACAAGTTCACGACATGGCCGTGGCTGCCCTCGAACGCTTCCCGTGGCCGATGGAGTTCGAGGACTGGACGGGCAGGACGTACAAGGCAGGAGGCAACGCAGAACACTGGAGCGGGCGTGGGCCGATGCACGTCGTGCTCAAGACACCCGCAGCAGGACGTGATTTGCTCGGCCTGAACGCGATGCGCTTCCTTGAGCGCTGGCTCGACCAAGACGTCGACATCACCGGCAACCACTACCTGTTCCCCGAGATCCGCAACTATGTCAAGCTGTCGCTCAAGCCCTGGCAGGTGATCTGGAACCGCCTACAGAGTCTTGTAGCGCAGGATCCCGTCCGAGCAGGCCGGTCGGTGCGCTCACACTACGACATCCCGCAGGAGGCGCTGTACTACCTCGACCGCGTCTACCAGAGCTACTCCTGCGGTCTGTGGGAGGCGCCGTACAACATGGCGCTTGAGCACGCACTCACCGTCGGCAAGGGTGAGGGCGATGCGCTCGACACGTTGGAGAAGGCCCAGTGGCGCAAGTTCGCGCACGCAGCGGACTACCTGTCGCCGGGGCCCAAGGATACGGTGCTCGACGTCGGCTGCGGCTACCCGGGGTTCCTACAAGTCACCATGGATCGCTTCCCGACGACCGGCAAGATCATCGGCTGGACGCACTCCGAGAACCAGGTGCGCGAAGGCGTCAGCATGCTGGCGGGCTACGACCCCGCGCGCTACGAGCTGAACCTCGGCGACTACCGTCGTGACAACCGCGTGTTCGACCACATCCACTCGACGGGCATGATCTGCCACGTCGGGCCTGAAAGGCGCAACAGCGGGCTCAGGAACTACGTGCGTGAGGTCCGCCGTCGCATCAGGACTGGCGGTAGGTACGTGCACCACTGCATGATGACCCCGTACACAGGCAAGCCGCTCTTCGACGAACTCGGGCCCGCGTTCAACCGCAAGTACGTCTGGCCCGGCTTCTACTACTACACGCTCGGCGAGCACGTCTCCGCACTCGAAGAAAACGGCTTCCACGTCGTGCGGGTGTTCAATATCTCACCCCACTACGCCAAGACAACGCGCGCCTGGTACGAGCGTCTGGAGCAGCAGCGCGACCGCTTCGTGAAGCACACGAACGAAGCGACCTGCCGCGCGTGGGAGGCGTTCCTGGCTGGGATCACCGGCAGCTACCTCAACCGGCACATCCACACGACGCGGATCTTCGCCGAGGCGGTAGACGTCGAGCAGCCCTCTGTCATCCTCTCTGACCCCGCGCAGACCGTGTCTGCGCATCTGGCTGTATAGACGGTAGCGCGTCGCCCAGCACTCGCTGCTCCATCCCTTTGAGGGTGTTCTCGATAGTTGCTGCCAAGTCCTCGACCGTGCGGAATGCACTCGGGTCGATGGGCTTGCTGAAGTAGACGTCGAGGCGCTTGCCGACCTTGAGGTTCTTCGAGCCGACCGGGAGAACCTCCTCCATGCCGCGGTGGTAGACCGGCAAGATCATGCAGTCAGCGATCGACTTCGCCATGAGGGCCGCACCGGGCTTGCATGCGCGCATGCGCGCGGTCCGCGAACGCGTACCCTCTGGGAACACGAGAACCTTGCGGCCCGAGGCGAGGAGCTGGAGGCACTCTTCGACGGCGCGCTTGCGGTTTGCCAAGTCGCCTTCTCTCTCGATGAAGATGCAGCGGTGCACGTAGAAGACCAGATGACCCCAGATGCCGCGCATGAACACCTTGCGCTCGGCGAGGTTCCAGGGCAGCCAAGTGAAGTCATGAAACCAGAGGTCGCAGATCGCCGCTGCGATCGGCCAGGAGTCGGCCACGGTCAAGTGGTTCGCGACGAGCAACACATGCTTGTGCCTGGCTACCTCATCAGCGTACTGACGGTCGTGGACGCGTAGATCCCAGAAGCGGTGGATGAGCGTGTTCTCGGTGAAGGCAAGCACGCGCATCGGGATCGCTGTGGCTGCTGCCTGGACGCGAAGCCGCCAGGACATCGGGATCTCGGCGCGGGCAACAGGCGGCAAGTGACCGATGTTCTCCATGCAGCTAGGACTAGCACTGAGACGGTACATCGGTCAAGACCGCCGCGACGCCGTGCGTCATGAAGTGCGGCCGGCTATAGCTAGGTTGCGTTGCTATAAGTGCTTCAAGTTGCATATCACGCTTGACAAGCGAGATGGTAAGGCAGTAGTCTGCTTCCATGCCGAAGGAAGATAGACTGAAGACACTCTGCGTGAGGTTGCCCGAGGATCTCGTTCGGCGGCTTCACGCACACGCAGCGCTAGAGGGGCGAACCGCCCGCGAGATCGTCAAGACTCTGCTGGAGGCCTCCCTGCCGTACGTCAGCGCGAGGCCGCGAGCCGCTCGTGCTACAGAGAAGGCTTGAAGTCCGATGAGCGACGCCGCCGAACCTGGATCAGCCCATTTGACGTGACGAACGGAGGCAGAAAGTGACAGCAACTGCGCGGAACGCACCTGACGTCGACGAAGGCGTCGTGGACATATCGGAGGGTCTGTCGAAGCGTTGGGTGAGGGAGAAGGAGGGCCTGCTCAAGAGCCTGCCTT
>Ga0315268_10008154_pt1 | contig 10976 bp, 9 predicted proteins | sample C1_top_MG_FD_204535 | JGI IMG/M metagenome (GOLD analysis project Ga0315268, IMG submission 204535) | Sediment microbial communities from Yellowstone Lake, YNP, Wyoming, USA - C1_top | ecosystem: Environmental > Aquatic > Freshwater > Lake > Sediment | place: USA: Wyoming | collected 2017-08-01 | reverse complement strand
ATTGCTGCCCGTATACGGTTTCCGTACTGTTTTTATGGATGCTATCCGATGACGAACGGAAACCGTATTCTGACACCAATTAATTCAGCAGCTCCAGTGCCCCTTGTTTCATCCTGAAACGCTTTGCTGCACGAAGCGCTATCTCGGAACTATGTGTCACGATGATCATGGTGACATTCTTTTCTTTATTTATCTTTTCAAAGAATACCATGATTTCTGCTTCTGTTTCTTCATCAAGATCGCCGGTAGGCTCATCCGCCAGAATAATAGAGGGATCATGGATAAATGCCCTCGCAATAGCAACGCGCTGTTGCTCGCCCCCGGACAGCTCGGAAGGATACCGATCGACCTTGTCGCCAAGTCCCACGAGCCGGAGCAATTTGATGGCATCGTTCGCTGTTTTTTCCCCGCCGAATACCGTTGGGAGCAGGACGTTCTCGGTCGCTGTAAGCGTTGGAATGAGGCTTGCGAACTGATAGATGAACCCGAACTTATCGTTCCTTACCTTGGAGAGCGTTTTGTCGCTGTATTGCCAGATATTCTCGCCATCTATGATGACAACGCCGGTATCCGGACGTGCAATGCCCCCGATCAGGCTTAACAATGTGCTTTTGCCGCTGCCGGAATGGCCGACAATGGATACGAAATCACCCTGGTTGATGCTGAGGTCAACAGGCAGAACGGCTTTTATCGTGTTCCCCGAGATCACATAGCTTCTTGATAGTCCTTTCAGTTCTATCATGTATTGCCTTTCTTTCGATATGTTTTTATACTGCGGACGATCGCCACGACCATCAGAATGGCGCCGGAGACGGCAAGAACGCGAATCCCGGGCACCATGCCGTAATTGCAAGGCATCCGAGTGCTTTTGCAGTAACCGAACGTGTCCGGGAGCAGGTATGCGATGAAGTAGAGACAAAGGGCAGCAACAGCTGCCGGCAGGGTCAGGGCATCGATCTTCACGAAAGCGAGAATGGACCCGAGCGCGATCAGCACCCCGCCCAGTATGAATTCAGCGTACGCAGTGTCCGAGCAGTGCATCCGAGGAAAACCCTCATATTCGCACGCTGGGAGAATATATCGCGGCACTATGATGATCAGAATGCCGGTTACGATCGCTGTTATACTGATGAATCTCTTCATTTCAAAGCCTTTGCCATGCTCTCGAAGTCAAGAGGCGTGCCGGCCTTTGAAGCTTCTTGCTTGTCCAGAAATGAAGCTACACCCCAACCCATCGGTGTCCTGAATTTCTTTGCATCAAGCACGTAGTACGCTTTTCGGGCATCCATCGTAGCGCCTGAAGGGTAGTCTTTAACTTCGATCGAGGACTCATTCAAGCTCTTTCTTTTCAGGTACGAGAACAGATCCCCGATGTCGCAGAAATAAAGCGTTGTGCCGGCCTGCACGACCTTTGCGGAGAATTTTGAATCCGTCATGACCATCATGCCGCATTCAGCGCATTGAATGGTCGCTGCCGAGGCAGGAGGGGTGGATACGGATACCAGGAATACGGTGAGCATCATACATGCCAGTAGTAAGCGGGTCATTTCTTCAAACCTCCTTTTGCGTCGATTTCTTTCTTAAGCGCGGCTGCTATGCCGGCATCGAATGTATTGATCTCACGGTACTGTTCCAGGGCGCGCACGCGGTCCCCTTGCCTGAGCCTGATGATCCCGAGATTGTACCGGGCAGTAGCGTATCGCGGCCGGAGAGATATCGCCTTTTCGAGAGCAGCGGTCTCCTCGGGGATCTTACCGACCTTGCCGTACGAAACAGCGATGTTGTTATAGAGCACAGGATTTTCTGGAGTATGCTTGATCGCGATGATGTAGCTCTTTATTGCCTCAGGGTGCTGCCCGAGCCTGCTGTATGCCGACGCGAGCTTGGGATAGACGGCGCGGTTATTCGGGGCAAGAGCGATGACCGTGTTCAGCGCAGCCACCTCTTCCCGATACATCTCAGCGCGTTCATAGAGTTCGGCAAGCTGTTGCCAGGCCTCCGCATCCTTGGGGTGGGTCACCGTCCGTTTCTTTATCTCTTCGAACTGGCTCTTTTCCGTGCTTATCGGTTGGGTTGGATTCTCTTTTTCGTTGCTGCATGATGTCAACATCATAACCGCGATCGCGACAAACAGAAAATGTTTCATTCCGCACTCCGTATTGCATCATAGGGTTCGATCTTCAGGATCGTCAGTACCGGCAGCAACGCTGCAAGCAGTCCGGTCGTAATGGAGAAGAGCAGTGCGCCTGCGGTGAGCGTAATCAACTCCGGAGTCGAGGGGAAGAGATAGGGGAGCCGGAGATAGTGGAGCATCAGGTCCTTGAACGCGATCAGGACACCATAACCGATCGCAGTGCCTGCCATGCCGCCGACCGCGGACAACAGGATGGCTTCATTCAAGATGATCAGGGAGATGTGGCCTTTATTCGCGCCCATAGCGCGCAGGAGACCGATCTCCCTGCGGCGTTCGTTCACGATCATATAGAATGCAAAAGCCATGATTAGAAGCACAATGAACCAGAGGATCACGCTGATCACGAGAATGGCCTTGATAAGACCGGCAAGTTGTTTCCGCACCGTGCTAATGATCGTGTCGGATACCAGAGCTTTCACTCCCGGAATATCGTGCTCCAGCCGGATGGCGACTCGATCCGGGGAAATATCGTCATTCACCTGTACGAGCACGGTGGATATCTGGTCCCTCCCGACCTCTATGGGCTGGAGCGCCTTGGTCTTGGATTCTTCAGCCATGTTGTACGCTGCATCAAGGCTCATAAACACCGCACGGTCGAAGAAATCCATGCCTGTTGCTTCCATGGTTCCTGCGACCGAGAAGGTGGTGCCGAAGAAGGGTATTTTGTCGCCGGCGATCACCGGCACCGCCCGCCCGGTAATGATCTCGTTGATTGCGAGCTTTCGGTTGAGGTTCTTCTCGAGCCAGGGTTTTACCGTAAAGTCGGTCTCCGGATCAAAGGCCACGAGGAAGACGTCAACGTTAAAACAGCAGGTAAAACTCGTCGGTTTCACAAAAAGCTGCGGTGTTGCGGCCTTTACCCCGTCGATGGACCGTACTCTGTCGAGGATCGTGCGCTTCATGAGAAATTGAGTAGGTTCACCTGAAAGAAGCGCAGACTTTGCCTTGTTCTCCGCGCTTTCGGGGACCACCAGAACATCGGCGCCGAGTCGGTACGTGCCTATTTTCAGGGCATTATTGATGCTTTTCAGAAAGAGCGTTGCAGTGAAAAGCGTGCACGAGACGACCGTAACGATAGAGAACAACAACCAGGTCCTGGTGAGCTTTCTTTTGAGGTTCTTCAACGCAACGTAAGGGATGTTCATAATGGGAAGAAATATTCCTTCGGAGTAAGGTATGAAAAACGTGAACAGAGATAGTATACCAGAAGTCTGGGGATAGTGAAAGGGCCGGAGGGCACAGAAGTTCGCGTGCCCTCCGGCGGAAACGGGATTCGCTTATTTGTTCCAGTCTATTTCTATACCGCAGAGAAGCGGAGATCCTTTGTCGATCTTCACTTCAATGCCTGCGGGCTTGTGGCAGCTGGCGCAGAGCGATACTTTTCCTACCAGATTGTGGCTCTTCATTTCCATGATGTTCAGCGTGCTGTCGTCACCATAGGTACGAGACGAAAGGAATGCATATTTACCGTCCTTGGTGAATGCGAAGTCATGGGGTCTGATCGTGTCCGGCAGGGTGATGCGCTGTACGATCTCATCCGTGGTCGTGTCGATCACGATGATCTGGCTTTTATGCGTGCCCGGCTTGAGACCCGGATCGAATTCGTTCGGTGCGCTGACCCAAAGGTGTTTTCCATCGGGAGTCATTCTGATCTGATGGAGGAAGGTCATTTCGGGGCTCTTGATCTGTTTGATCTCTTTCTTTGTCGTCCAGTCATACACGAAAACGATGCCCTGCGGCATATCGCTGATGTATGCTTTTTTGCCGTTCTTGGTCCACTGGATACCGCATACTGCGGCACCCACCGGCATCTTATCTACGGTCTTCAAGGTCTTCGAATCCCAGGAATAGACATTGCCGTTCGCCATATCTTCGAAGTATATGTTGCCGTCCGGACCTGCGATCGCTCCGCAGAACTTGTCGCCGACCTTGAACGGTCCTTCCTTCTTGCCCGTTGCGAGATCCACCTTGTATACGTTTCCACTCAGCGTGCCGGCAACGAGTACTTTTTTCTTGCCTTCTTTGGTCAGCAATTGGCCGTGGGATCCGCCAGCCTTCTTCGCGGCCTCAAAATCCATGCCCGCGATTTTGCCTTCCATCTCTGAACCCGCTTCCACGAGGACGATCCTGTCTTTCTCAACATCGGACGGTGCTTTCATCGTCTTCATGTTCAGGATGGCCAGATGTCCGCCATGACCGGCGATATAAGCTGTAGCGTCAAAGGTCGGAATCTTGGCCGCAGGTACTTCTTTTGCGTCGATGATCTTGACATCGGCGGCTTCTACGGAAGCCTTGAAGGAAATGCCGAGCAACAAACCAGCAATGGCAACTACGATGAGACTGACGAAAACGATCCTTTTCATTTGAAACCTCCTGAGAGAAAATATTGAGCATGAGGAAGACATGCTCTTGTTGTTAGCGAGAGAAGCTTATCGGTAGCACATCTATATAAGTATACACATGCATTTTGCTGGGGCATCTTAAGGGAAATGATTGGATGCTATGTACGTTGATAATATCATACGTGTACGTTTTGCGTACGAGCAATATAATCTTCCGTTAATAACGTGTCAACTTCAAATTATAATTTTGCATTGTATGGTACTGAGAACTGATGATTGTGTGTGATGATACATCGCTGGCCATAAAGAAAATGAATCGACGTTTGACGCATCATCCTTGTAGGGAAAAAGCAGTAGGATAATTCGTTGCAATATGCACTATGTGGTTGCATCAATGCTGTTACGCTGACGCTTGGATTTGAAAAATAAAAATCCCCTGCTCATGCAAGCAGGGGATTACCGGTTTCTGGATTGTCGAAGGAAAATGGAGAGGTCAGGCTTAGACGACTTTTTTTACTTTGCCTGAACGGATGCAGCGTGTGCAAACATGCATCCGGACATGGGCGCCTTGGGGACCCACTGCTTTTATGGATTGCAGGTTCGGTTTGGACATCTTTTTTGATTTGTTATTAGCATGGCTCACTTTGTTGCCGCTGAGCTTGCCTTTTCCACAAACATCGCATTTACCTGCCACTGTATGAATCCTCCGTGATCGATCAATTAGGGTGAAAAACAGCCGTACCTTACCATAAGATGGTCCGGCATGCAAGCGAAAAGTGGCGGAGTTGTAGATAATTGCTTGACATGCAGCCGGCGGTATAGTAATGTAAGCACATACTTACATATTATGCGAACTTCTAAAACAAAAGATGTGCTGTTAAAGGCTACCCTGAAGCTGATCTCTGAAAAAGGCTATTTAGGAGCCACGACGAGAGAGATCGCTCTGGAAGCAGGGGTGACCGAGTTGACGCTGTTCAGGCATTTCGGCTCAAAAGAGCGCCTTTTCGAGGAACTTTTGAAGAGTTATACGTTCCTGCCGAGGCTGAAAGAGCTTTTGCCGGAGCTGGAAAGCCTGCCTTGTGAACGCGCTCTTCAAACGATAGCAACGCGCTTTCTTATGACGATGAAAGAACGCAAAGCGATGATCAAGATCATGCACTCGGAAGTGACGACCTATCCTGAAAAGATCCGCGTTGTCTATAATAATTTCATTGATGAATTACGAGGAACGCTCGCGGATTTTTTTGTGCTTCTTCAGCAAAAAGGCGTTCTTAAAAAAAAGATGTCACCCGAGATAGCGGCCCGGATGTTCCTGTGGCTGCTTTTTTCCTATTTCAGGTCCGAGGAGATCATGAGAGGCGGATCCGGAATGACCAAACTAAAAATGGCAAAGAACGTTGAAGAGATCGTCGAGATTTTCATGAATGGAACGCTGAACAAAGACCATGCGGCCTAAGGGAGAACTTTGTATGAAGGCTCAATGCAGTGCGGTGATGTTTGTCTTGAATGTCGGTTTGATGGCGATGGTGCTGACTCCGCAGAGCGGTCTTGCAGCGCCGGCACTGACACGGACCGTGAGTGGTCCGACCGTTACGGGAGCTGTTGAGAGTACGGCCACGCCGGCGGAGGTCTCCGGCAACGCCGGCAGAGTGCTGACCTTGAGCGCGTGCATAGAGATTGCGCTTAAGAAGAACCAAAGTATCATCGCATCTGCCAATTCGGTGAATGCCACGGAAAGCCGCGTCGGGGAAGCGCGGGCAAATTACTATCCGCAAGTATCCTGGCAATCCGGATATACGCGAACAGGACAGGCAACCACCATAACAGATGGAGTTGCCGTCAAGAGCGCGCCCTATAATCTTTATAGCAGCAGCATCACGCTTAACCAGAATCTGATCGACTTCGGTAAGACCTCTTCGCAGGTAGATATATCGAAGTACAACCTTGCTTCTGCACGGTCAGATTTGGATGCGACGCAGGCAGCGGTCATTCTCAGCGTCAAACAGGCTTATTACAGCGTTCTCACTACCAAGAGAAATAAGGATGTTGCCGCGGATGTTATAAAGCAGTTCCAATTGCACCTTGATCAGGCGAAAGGTTTTTACGACGTTGGTACCAAGGCGAGAATCGATGTCATCAAGGCAGAGGTCGACCTGAGCAACGCGAAGCTCAACCTCATCAATGTTGAGAACTCCTATAAGATTGCCTGGGTCACCCTGAATAACGTCATGGGAGTTCCGGATGCGGGTGAATCCACGATCGAGGACAACCTGTCCTTCCAGCCCTATGCGATTACGCTGGAGCAGGCAACCAAAGCCGCTTTCGAATCAAGACCTGACCTGAAGTCAATGGTCGCAAAACGCGAAGCAGCACAGGAGTCCGTGGGGCTTGCACGCAACGGATACTATCCGGTGCTGACCGGCAGTGCAAGCTATATGGAGTCGGGTCAGGACTTCCCATTGGGGAGAAGCTGGAACGCGGGTCTTCTACTTACGGTTCCGCTGTTCAGCGGATTTTTGACCACGCATCAGGTCGCCGAGGCGAAGTCCCAGCTCTATGTACTGAAAGCGAACGAGGAATCGCTGCGACAGCAAATCGTTCTTGAGGTCCGCCAGGCATACCTGAATTTGCACGCTGCCGAAGCCAGTATTGCAACCGCCGAACTCGCAGCGAAGCAAGCCAAGGAGAACCTTGACCTTGCGAACGGCCGCTATTCAGCAGGCGTCGGAAGCCCTATCGAGGTCTCCGATGCGTTTGCCACGTACGTAGCGGCTCAGGCAAACTACACGAGCGCTCTCTCGAATTACAAGATCGCCCAGGCCAACATCGAAAAAGCCACGGGATCGCGTGAATAGAGAATGCAGTTGTTATTGATGAGGATGCTAAAGAGGAGAGCAACATACATGAAACGGATTTATGGATTAGGATGGGCCGCTACGTTCCTAGCTGTTATTGTCGCCGGATTTGCCTGTTCGCCTGCGAAACCAGCTCCGCCGAAAACGGTACCCGTGGTAGCAGAGATCGCAGACCAGAAGAATATTCCTCTCCAGCTCAAAGTGATCGGGAATGTGGAACCTTTCAATGCAGTATCGGTAAAAGCGCTGGTAGGAGGGGAAATTGCCGGAGTATTCTTCAAGGAAGGACAGGAGGTAAAAAAGGATGCGCTCCTGTTCAAGATCGATCCGCGCCCCTACGAGTCAGCCCTTAAACAGGCGGAAGCCTCGCTTGCGCGGGATGTGGCACAGGCAAAGAACGCAGAGGAGCAGGCCAAACGCTATGCCATTCTTGTGCAAAAAGACTATGTGTCCAAAGACCAGTATGACCAGCTCCGGGCCAATGCTGATGCGCTGCTGTCTCTGGTGGAAGCTGACAAGGCGAATGTAGAGAATAACAGGCTTCAGCTCTCGTATTGCACGATCAAATCACCTATCAACGGCCGGGCCGGAAGCGTGCTGGTCAATGCCGGCAATATCATTAAGGCGAACGATATCGCGCTCACCACGATAAACCAGATGGTGCCGATTTATGTAACGTTCACTATTCCGGAACAGAACCTCACGGACATCAAGAAATATACGGCATTGGGCGAATTGAAAGTCAATGCGATCATCCCTGGCGATGAGAAAAGACCCGCACAGGGTGAGCTGACCTTTATCGACAATACCGTTGATAAGTCTACCGGGACGATAAAGCTTAAAGGCACCTTTGCGAACGCGGACAGGCGGCTCTGGCCCGGGCAGTTCGTGGATGTTGTGCTGACGCTCACCACGGAACGGAACCGGGTTGTCGTTCCTTCCCAGGCCGTGCAGACGGGACAACAGGGACAGTATCTGTATGTTATCAAACCGGATATGAGCACGGAGCTTCGCATTGTTGCTGTGGAAAGGACCTACGAGAACCTTACTGTAATATCCAAAGGCGTTGCACCGGGAGAGAAAGTGGTGACCGATGGTCAACTGAGACTTGTGCCTGGAGCGAAAGTGGAGATCAAGAACGAAAAGGCGACAGAAGCATCTGCCACAGCGTCGCCGGATACACCGAGTAAGGCTCAAGGTAAATCTGTAGATACGAAACAGGAAATGAAATAGTTGTTGTCCGGCCGGAGCAGCAGGGAAATATCCTGCATCACGGATCGTGATGTAATGGATATTGATTTCTGAACTAACCTTTCTTCGTGCCTCGGTGTATTAGAGGCTGATGGTGCGACATTCATCTATGAACATTTCTGAACTATTTATCCGCCGTCCGGTCATGACCTCGCTGGTCATGCTCTCGATCCTGTTTGTCGGTATTGCCGGGTATCGGCAACTGCCGGTCAGCGATCTGCCCAACGTGGATTTCCCGACGATCCTCGTGTCGGCCAATGTGCCCGGTGCAAGCCCGGAGACCATGGCCTCTGCAGTAGCAACGCCTCTTGAGAAGCAGTTTTCGACGATTGCCGGCATCGATTCGATGACCTCTGCCAATGCCCAGGGGATCACGACGATCACCATACAATTCACGCTGAGCCGCAGCATCGATGCGGCCGCGCAAGACATTCAGGCGGCAATCGCGGCAGCCGCACGTCAGCTTCCTCAGGACATGCCGAGCCCGCCGTCGTACCGCAAAGTGAACCCGGCTGACTCGCCGGTGCTGTATCTTACTCTGAGCTCCGATACCCTGCCGCTCTCCAAAGTGGATGACTTTGCCCAGACCCTGATTGCACAGCGGATCTCTATGGTGAGCGGTGTTGCCCAGGTGCAGGTCTATGGGTCCCAGAAATACGCGGTACGGGCACAGCTCAATCCGCGGGCAATGGCTTCGCGTGGCATCGGTATAGATGAAGTAGCATCAGCGGTTGCCCAGGCGAACGTGAACCTTCCCACCGGGACGCTGTACGGCGCAAACCAGGCTTTCACCGTGCAGGCCACGGGACAACTGAATGATGCCGCATCCTACCGTCCCGTCATTGTTGCATACCGGGGTGGTTCGCCGGTCCGACTTCAGGAGCTTGGCAAAGTCATCGATAGCGTGGAGAATGACAAGGTCGCAAGCTGGTATCGTGATACCCGTGCCATCATCCTTGCGGTCCAGCGTCAGCCGGGAACGAACACTGTGGAAGTCGTGGATTCCATCAAGAAGCTCATTCCTACGTTCAAAGAGCAGATGCCGGCATCGGTAAAGCTTGATGTCCTGTTCGACCGGTCGATCTCGATCAGAGATTCGGTCGAGGATGTGAAATTCACCTTGTTTCTGACCGTCTGTCTTGTGGTCCTGGTCATTTTCCTGTTCCTTAGAAACATGTCCGCCACGGTCATTCCCAGTCTCGCGCTGCCCATGTCGATCGTGGGAACGTTTTCCGTGATGTACCTTTTTGATTACAGCCTCGACAATATGTCGCTCATGGCACTCACGCTTTCGGTCGGCTTTGTGGTGGACGACGCCATCGTGATGCTCGAGAACATTATCCGTCATATGGAGATGGGCGAAACGGTCATGGAAGCCGCGCTCAAAGGGTCAAAGGAGATCGGGTTTACGATTCTGTCCATGACCATATCGCTGGTAGCGGTCTTCCTTCCCGTGTTCTTCATGCCAGGCATCATCGGCCGCCTCCTGCATGAGTTCGCGGTAACGATCGGCATGTCCATCCTGATATCCGGATTTGTCGCCTTGACGCTTACGCCCATGCTTGCCAGCCGATTTATCCGACCTCACGGCAAGGAGCAGCATGGAAAGCTGTATCAACTGTCGGAGCGTTTTTTCAACAACATGCTTGAATTTTATGAACGGACGCTGACATTCGTGCTCAAGCATCCGAAAAACACGATGGCTGTTTCCGGAGTCATTCTTCTGGGAACGGCGGTCCTGTTCAAGATCATGCCGACCGGATTTCTTCCAAGCGAGGATACCGGGCAGCTGTTCATCGTGACGGAAACTGCTCAGGGGACATCGTTCGAGTCGATGAAGCAACACCAGCTGGCTTTGTCGGACATTGTCATTAAAGATCCGAATATCGATGGTTACATGTCGAGCATCGGCGCGGGGGGCGCGAACTCCTCGGGAAACCAGGGCCGGTTTTTCATCCGTCTCAAGCCGCGCCACGATCGACCGTTGCATGTAGACCAGGTAATCCAGAAGTTGCGACCGAAGCTGGCACAGGTTCCGGGCATCATGGCCTTTCCGCAGAACCCTCCGCCGATCCGCATCGGGGGGACGCTCACGAAAAGCCTTTACCAGCTCACGCTTCAGAGCCCCAATACGGACGAGCTGTATGAATTTGCTCCGAAGCTCGAGTCGAAGCTCCGCGGTCTTGCGCAGCTTCAGGACGTGACCAGCGATCTGCAGATCAAAAATCCTCAAGTGAATGTGGAGATCGACCGCAACAAGGCATCGGCGCTCGGTATAACAGCTACGCAGGTTGAGGGTGCGCTCCAAACCGCGTACAGCCAACAGCAGATCTC
>Ga0315268_10008153_pt1 | contig 10976 bp, 6 predicted proteins | sample C1_top_MG_FD_204535 | JGI IMG/M metagenome (GOLD analysis project Ga0315268, IMG submission 204535) | Sediment microbial communities from Yellowstone Lake, YNP, Wyoming, USA - C1_top | ecosystem: Environmental > Aquatic > Freshwater > Lake > Sediment | place: USA: Wyoming | collected 2017-08-01 | reverse complement strand
TACGGCGAGGGGTTTGAGTTTCCAGGAGTGGAAGAAGAGGAAAACGAGCATCCCACCGGCGCGCGCGAGGTCGTCAACATTCCGATGCCAAAAGTTCTTTATGACAACACCTGCCGCGAGTTTCCGATTTTCAACACGGACATCCCCGACCAGTACCGCGCCCATTGGTTCATGCAGGACGTCGAGAAGCTGTTCCTCAGCGGCAAGCAACCTTTCCCGCAGTTCGTCAACATCGCCATTTGCAACGATCATGGCGCCGGGCTGAAACCCGACAAAGGTTATCCCTACGTGGCATCCTGGATGGCTGACAACGACCTGGCTTTGGGCCGGATCGTCGAGTTCCTGACGCACACACCTTACTGGAAAAACATGGCGATCTTCGTGACGCAAGATGATGCCGGCGGCGAACCCGACCACGTGGACGCGCAGCGCAGCGTGCTGTTGGTCATCAGCCCGTGGGCGAAACGTAGCAACGTTTCCCACCGCCACACGACCATCGTCAGCATGCACCGCACGCTCTACGAAATCTTCGGCCTGCCGCCGCTGAATATGTTCGACGCTTTGGCGAACGATTTCTCCGACTGCTTCACGACGAAACCGGACTTTCGTCCCTACAAGTGTGTGCCGGTTGACCCGCGCATCTTCGACCCGGAGAAAGCCAAAGACCCGAAAGACCCGGATTACGGAAAAGCACGCAAGCTAGCGCCTTTCCCGCTGGACGATCCGGATGAGATGGACAAAGTTCTGCAACGCGGCGAAAAGGAAACCAAGCCGCACTGAGCGATCCGGCAACATTGGTGGCCGCGCACTCCAAGACCACGATTCGCGACCACGTTTCGCAAAACGAACGTCTCCTTTGGGGCAACCAACTTGTGGCGGCCTTGGGAAGGCAACCGAACAGCTTGCTTGGAGAAACCAACTGGTGGCGGGCTTGGGAAGCCAACCTGCTCCGGTATTGTTTTTCAAATAGGTGGCACATGCCACGCTATTGGTTGCGGTTCACTTCACCTTTCGACAACCTTCACACGCCACTTGTCATTCCCAAGGTATGTATAACGAATTTTCCCACGGCGCAATTTTGACGGGATTCCTAAATCATTTCGCTTCAACTCTAATTGATGCGCCACTCCAGGCGGAGTGCTCCCTGGTGACTTGAGACCGCCCGGCCATCCCGCTTTCCCATTGTCTATCCATTTAATCGTAATCCGGTCTTCGATGCGAACCGTCTCTGAAAAAACTAATTCGCTGCTTTCAAGCTGCTCCTCGGCATTCGAGGGCTCCAACCTACCCGGTGATATGTCCAGCGAAAATCCAACTACCTCTGTCACCCAGATATGATTCGTACTTAAATTAAACCATTCAAAATGAGTTTTGCGCACGCCGGATCCGTTCGCATATCCTGCGCAAACAAGACCTACCATCAAGCCCCAAATAATCTCTTTCATCGGTTTCCTTTTCAAAATGCAACTCCAGCAGCAACGGCTTGGCTCTTAATCCAAGAGTAGGCGCCATTACGATTTCCAAGGATCAAGGACATGCCGATATCGTCGTGCGTCGTTAGACTGCCGTTATTATTTTTGAATGCGCGCTCATTGCCATTGCTGCCGCTAAAATGCCAAGTCGGGAAGATTCTCTGTTTACCAGTGTGTTTCGTTTTCACGGCATGGTCGAAATGCGCAACACCGCTAGGCACCGCCGTGGGCCACGTAAAGGGGTCACTCCTTACTTTTGACACAAGTTTAGGTCGGGCTGGTTGGGCCTCGTCCTGGAAAATCGGCTCCCGCCGATCGCCGCGACTCATCACACGGTAGATTGCCCCAGGATATGCAATGCGCAGTTGGCGCGTCATGGCAAACTCTTTACCGCTGCGCCGGATTGGTGTCAATAGTAAGGAGCGACCCATTTTCAACCTGAAACATGCTTTTTGCGGATTTTCAGGGGTTTTCAGCGATTTTGCCAAAAAAGCCGTCTGACAAACCGATTTCCCGAACGACAAACCGATTTTGTCGAACGGAGAAATGCGTTTGTCGAACGGGAAACTGGCCCGGTCGAACGACTATTTTGGTTTGTCGAACGACCAAGCCGAAATGTCGAACGGCAATCTCCGCCCGCCGAACGATAATCCGCGCCAGCGAACGGCAAAATAACTTTGTCGAACGACAGACCGGAGCTGTCGAACGGCAGACGGGCGATGTCGAACGGCAAACCGTCGCAACCGCACGGCAATCCATTTCAACGTCACCGCCGTCTCCACGCGCAGCCGTTGCGCGACCCGAATCTTTCGCACGTCACCCTTTGGCGTGCGGCGGTTTGGGGACTGCCCCTATGCCGTTCGTCACCGGACCTTCAGTTTGAGCCTGCCCGAACCGGGATTCTCGAAAGGCCCGGACGAAGGTTTCGTCTCGTTCCTTTTCTTGCCGAAATAGTCGCGGTCAATCTTCATCGGTGAACCGTCGGCATTTTCATAGGGAAGATTTGGAATCCTGGCTTTCCCCAGAAGCGCGGTGGTCACGAGCGTGGTGGTTGCCTGTTTCAGCTCCGGGCCGAGGTCGAGTTGGAGCACAAACCGCCCGCCCTCCTGCAACAGCTTAACCTTCGGGTCGCTCCCCGCCAGCACTAGGGGGTTCGCTTCGTGGGCGTAAGGCTGCGCCTCGTGGTAGTACACGTTGCCGCCGGTCTGCAGCGGAAGTTCACGGCCGTCGTATCCCCACAGCCCATGGCTGCTGATCCAGCGAAGTTCCTTCAAGTTGCCCTTGCGCTCGGCGCTCATCTGCTGGCCATTGCCGACGAAGAGGTTGTTAAAGAAACGGTCGTCGCCGCCCTTGATGGTGGTCAGGCCGGCGACCAAGGTGGTGTGCGCCGGATGATAGGGCGTTTCACGGCTTGGCTCCGGCCGGTTGGTGATTTTTCCGGCGAACAGGTTGTGCGCGTAGGCGCCGCCCTCCGACATGTCCAACACGCTGGTCGGCGAAAGAAACAGGTTGTTGTCCACCACAAACGGCCCGTGGTCCACTTCGACGAATAAATCCTGGCCGGCGTTGTCATGAAAGAGATTCCCGGAGACGCGCGTGCCCTGCGCCATCCAGTCCAGCCACAGTCCCAGGGAGGTCCGGTAGATGTGATTGCCGCGAATCACGGTATCAATGGCGGCGTGGAATTTGATGCCCGCCATCTCCGCGCCGGTGAACAACCGCCGCACGTGGATGTCATGGATCGTGTTGCCGGTAACGGTGCTGAACGCGGCGCCAAGACTGCCGACGATGCCCGCCTGTTCGCAGTAGGAGATGGTGTTGTTGCGCACGATGTGGTGGCCGATGGTTTCCTTGTTCCAGCCGTTCTGTAGGGCGCGTTCAATGGTCTTGACGTAGCCCTCGGCGCTGTTGGCCGACTTGTTATCCCACTCATCGCCGTATTTCCCGAGCGCGATGCCGGAACAAATCGAGTGGCTGATGACGTTGTTCTCGATGATCCAGCCTTTGCTCCAATGCGTGCCGATCAAACCAACCTGCTCGGCGGTCGGCGGCGCCCAAGGGGTGGCCGCGTGGCGCAGCGTGAAGCCGCGCACGGTGATGTAATTCCGACCGGGCTTGTCCGGATAAAATACGGTCCGGCGCACGTTGATCTCGACGAGTTGCTCGTTGGGATTGACGCCTTTGAACTGGGCCCAAATGGTGGTGTTCTCCTTGTCCACTTCAGCAAACCAGAGCGGCGTGGTGGTCGTTGGTTTCAGGACGTCATCCAGTTTGGCCGCCTCGATCAGCCAGTCCCCGTTCAGATAGACGGCGCCGGTGTGATGCTGGCGGCCTTTGGGACTGAACCAATCGCCGCGGATGAGGTCGCTGTACGGATTGAACCCTCCGAAGAATGAATTCGGAAGCGTCACTTTCCAAACATCGTCCTGAACCATCACCCAGTTCGTGGCAACTTCAGAACCCTTGATCTCGACTTTTTCGCCCCGTGCGGCTTGATAGACGATGCGTCGGTTGTCCGACTCGCCGCCGCGCGGCGGGGTGATCCGTTCGCGGTAGGTTCCCGCGTGAACGGTGATCACATCGCCCGGTTGGGCGAGGTCGGCGGCGCGCTGAATCGTGCGCAGCGGCGCGGCGCGCGTTCCACGATTGGCGTCGTTGCCGTTGGTGGCCACGTGGAACTCGGCGGCGGGAATGGTGGCAGAGAGGGTGGCGATGCTCAAGAAGGCGATGATCGTTGTTCTCATGACCTGGTCTCCGGTGGTGATGGCGGTTGTCTGGGTGTTACTCTGGGGGAACCGGCTTCTCAGTTCAAGATCCGGAAGGTGATGGAATGTGCCCGTGTCGTCCGAGGCGATGGGCAGCGCGCACAGGGACACCGGGCTTCTTCAGTTCGATGACGACCAATCCCGACAAGAGTCGGGGTTGACGAAGCCGGCCGAATCCAGCCGCCGGTCAGGACGGCGGATGAAACGGGAAATCGGTGTAACCGCGCGCATCCGGCGCCGACCACACCTTCATGTCCGCCGGCGGATTCAACTCCCATCCGTTCGTGAAGCGTTCGATGAGATCCGGATTGCTCAAGAAGGGCCGGCCGAAAGCGATGAGGTCCGCCTGACCGGAGGCAATCGCCGCCTCTGCCGTTTCCTGCGTGTAGCCGCAATTACCCATCAATGGCCCGGCAAACAGCGTGCGGAATTCGGCGAGCGTCATCGGTTTGCCCTGCTCGTGAGAACCGAACGCCAGCCCGTCCACCACATGCAGATAAGCCAGTCCGAATGCGTTCAATTGGCGGGCGGCATGCGTGAAGGTTTCCCGGAAATCCGGCGCACCCATGTCGTTGAAATTCCCATTGGGCGAGAGGCGCACCCCTACCCTGCCCCGCGGCCAGACGGTGAGAATGGCCTCAACAATTTCCTTCAGGAAACGGCAGCGGTTCTCGACGCTGCCGCCGTAACGATCCGTCCGCTGATTGGTCTTTGACTGGAGGAACTGGTCAATCAAGTAGCCGTTGGCCGCGTGAATTTCCACCCCGTCAAACCCGGCGGCCTTCGCCCGCTCCGCCGCCCGCCGGTAATCCTCCACCACTGCGGCGACCTCCGCCGTCTCCAGCGCGCGCGGCGTCTCGTAAGGCTCCTTGCCCTTCGGCGTATGGATGGTGTCACCGTTGATTTTGATGGCCGAGGCCGACACCGCCGGCTGCCCGCCATGAAAGTTGCTGTGCGAGGCGCGGCCGCAGTGCCAGAGTTGGAGAAACACCGGCGTGCCCCGGGCGTGCAGCGCGGCGACAATTTTTCTCCAGCCGGATTCCTGGGCGTCGTTGTAAATGCCCGGCGAATCCACCCAGCCAAGGCCCTGCTCGGAAATGCTCGTCGCCTCGGCGATGATCAGCCCGGCCGAGGCGCGTTGCGTGTAGTATTCCGCCATCAAATCGTTTGGCACGCGTTCACGTCCGGCCCGGGCGCGCGTCAGCGGGGCCATGACCACGCGGTTGCGCAAGGCCAGCCCGCGCAGGTCAAAGGCTGAAAGCAAATGGGGCGAGCAGGGTTTTGTAGCAGCGGTGGTCATGATTTGTCTGGTGTCAATTCAGGCCGGCGTTCGTTTGACCGACGGTTCTGGCCGCAAACGCACGCATAGTCTAGCTGGCTCTGGGTCTTTCGCAAGTGCCCGTCCCGGCTGCCCGCCAATTACGCCTTCAACTCCTCCGCAATATTTGGGTGTTTACAATTCTCCTTTGAGCTGGGCGCGCTGGGAAACTGCAAGACGGACGCCACCGGCCTGAAAGGGCGCAACGGCGGCGTCAAAGTCATTTCGCTTTTCCAGAATTCCCGCCTTTGCTTTTGCTTCCGTCGGAACCGAATCGGATCACCGTAAATTCCCGGGTTTCGTCCAAGCGGAAGCCGGATTTCTGAATTTCCCTTGCAATCTCCGGGATGTGGACCGCTCCCCACGGCACGATGAGAATCTCCGATTCGGAAAGCCGGGCCTGGATTTCTCCCAGGAGATGCCGATTGCGTTTTCTGAGGAGATCATCCCAGAATTTCCCCTCGGTACGGGGAGGCGGCGAGTATTGCAGCAGCTTCAGTATCGTCTCGGGGTTCACACCCTTTGCATGAATGAGCATGACCACGTTGAGTAAATCAATCGTGTTCGTGGTGAACTGTTCGACATCCACATCAGCGTTTGTAAGTGATGTTATTCGTAAGCAGATTTCGGTCATCCGTCACCCCTTCCATCAGAATCATTGAGTTGGTCGGGAACGATTGCGAAAGCTTCCGGTAGAAAGCAGATTCGCCGACGTGCGACATCGGAATCAACTGGATCGTCTTGCCGTCGTTGCGAACGTAATTCCTCACCTGAACCGTCAAACCGCCGGGACGCAGTGCCACGAAGCCTTCGCTGAAATGATCCACGGCCACGGCAGCGCAAATGAAAAGATAAACCACCACCACGGGCAGCAAGACAAAAACGTTCGCCAGCAGGAATACCGACAGGTTCAGCCAGCTAAAGCGCCGGGTTTCGAGCTGGTTCTCTGCCATCGGTGGCCAGCGGAACTTGAACCCACCTTGGACTCGGTGAAGTATCCATAGACCGAGGATGACCTGGCCGAGCGAGATGACCCAGGCAACCTGCTGAATCCGGCTGTAGAAAAAAATCAGCAGCGGAATTGCGGCAAGTAGAGCCACGGGATTGAAAAGTGTGACTGGAATAAACAAACGCTTGGGGATCATGGGAGTGAGTGCCATCAAGCCGTAAACCAGGAGCGCCAGGAGCATGGCGAAGAACCCCACCATTCCGCGGGTCACCGAAAGAAAGTGAACACCTACAAAAAGCTTCAATGAATCGTCCAGCAGGGAAACGACTGCATCGGCTAGAAACAGTCCGAGGCACAGGCTCAACAGGAGGGCGAGAAGCTGTCGCATAACCGGCGTCTTTTGAGCGGGTGGAGGAGATGCAGCGACCAGTGGAGGCGGAGCACCGATCACCGGCGGCTGAGATGCTGGCAACGGCGGTGGCACACCACCTGCCGCCGGCTTGTAATTGAACGGCTCGCTTTCCGCCTCTGTGTCCATGCAGATTGGTGGGCATCGTAGTCCGCAGCGGGGTTTAGGCAAGCAGGAAGGCGACAATGAAAAAGCTGAAACGCTAAACGCTGAACGCTGAAAGCAGAAATGTTTTTCCCGGCTCGGCACGCGTTCATCGTCCCAACGAGACGCGACCCGAATAGCCGTGGTGCAACCCACGGTGATCAGTCAACCGAGCCGTTCGGCCCTGCCAGATCCAAATGAAACGGCGTTGGCCGAAGGATTGGCCGTGGGATACGGTCGTGGTGATCAACGCCGGTTTGTGCAAGGAAAAGAGCGCGCTCCGGAGCGCGGGTCTGTGACTCGGAGTGATCCCAAACCACGCGTTGGCCTCTCGGTCGTTAGCATTGGTCTTGTGCCTGACGGAAAAGGGTGTGACAATGCGCCCGGACTCGATTTAGAAACGGACCATGTGCAGAACAAAAACCACTCATCGGCCATGAAAAAACTTCACCGCAGAAAATTTCTTAAAGACACCCTCGCCGCCGCCACGGGTTTGGCGGTCGCGCCTACATTCATTCCCGCCTCGGCCCTGGGACGCGATGGGGCGGTGGCGCCAAGCGAGCGTATTGTGCTGGGCGGTATCGGTGTTGGAAATCGGGGCCGGGACGATCTGCGCGCGATGCTGCCCGAGAAGGACGTGCAGTTCGTCGCCACCTGCGATCCTCAGAGGGCGCGGCGGGAGATCGTCAAGAAACTCGTGGACGAGCATTACGGCAACACCGATTGCAAGCTCTACTCGGACATTCGGGAATTTCTCGCCGAACGCACGGACATTGATGCGGTTCTGAGCACAACAGGAGATCGCTGGCATGCGTTGGCGGCCATCTGGGCGATGCGAGCGGGCAAGGACATTTATTCCGAGAAGCCGTCCTCCATGACCATCGCCGAGGGTCGTGCCGTCTTGGATACGGCCAAGCGCTACGGTCGTGTTTATCAAACCGGTACGCAGCGGTTGAGCGAGGCAAACCATGTGTATGCCATCGAAATGGCGCGCACCGGGCGCCTCGGCCCGGTTCACACCGCTTACGCGCACATCGCGCCCTGGGATGCGGCTGAGATGCGGCACGACTGGCTGCCTGGCCGGCCCGAACCGTCCAAAGAGGAATCTAATTGGGACCTCTGGCTCGGTCCGTGTCCGTGGCGGCCTTACAATCCGGAATACACGCGCGGCGGCTGGCGCGGCTACTACGACTTCCACACGAGTTGCATTGGCGAATGGGGCGCGCATACATTCGCCCAGGCTCAAGCCGGACTCGGCATGCTGCACACCTCGCCCGTTCACTACGAATACGTCAACAACATCAGCGGAGACGGCATGGTGACGCGTTTTGCCAACGGCGTGAAACTCATCCTGTCGCGCGGCGACAAATACTGGCACAGTTCCTGTGGTGAACGGTTCGACGGACCCGAAGGCTGGATCGGATCTGCCGATGGCTACCGGAAGACCGAAGCCTCGTCCCCCAAGTTGCTGGTGGATTTCGACAAGGTCGTTCACGAATATCAGGAGCGCACGCAACGCGCCATGAGTCACACGCGCAATTTCCTCGACTGCGTAAAGTCGCGCCAGTTGCCGGTCGCCAATGCGGAAGTGATGCACCGATCCATGAGCACCGTTCACGCCGCCAACATCTGCATGTGGCTCAAACGCGACCTGACCTACGACCCGGTGAAGGAGGAATTTGTCAACGACGCCGAAGCGAACCGCCTTCGTTCCCGCGCCATGCGCGAACCCTTCATCATTTGACCAACCAGCAACCGATCTCATCACCCATGAAAACGAAAAACATTTTTTTGACTGCGGTGCTGTTGTGCGCCAGTTCCGGCGCATTCGCGGCGGCTTCCACTCCCGCGCCCACTCCCCTCCTCACCCAGTCCGCCGACCAACTCATCGGAGTGCTCAAATCAAACGGCAGCCGGAAGGAAAAGGCCGATGCCTGTCGCGAGCTCGCGGTCATTGGCACCAGTAAAGCCGTGCCGGTGCTCGCCGGTTTGCTCGCGGATGAAGAGCTCACCCACATGGCTCGTTACGCGTTGGAAACCATTCCCGGCGCCAGTGTAGACAAGGCGTTGCGCGGCGAACTGACCCGGCTCAAGGGCCGGCCGCTCGTCGGTGTCATCGGCAGTCTCGGCGTGCGCAAAGACCCCAAAGCCGTGAAGCCGTTGTCGCGGTTGCTCGGTGATACCAATCCCGAAGTTGCCCAAGCTGCCGCGCGGGCGCTCGGCAAAATCGGCACCGCCGGGGCCGTCCGGGCCATTGAGAAAGCTCTCCCAAAAACCGCGACCGAGAACCGGCTCGCGTTTTGTGAGGGCTTGTTCCGTTGCGCCGAGGCGCTGGCGTCTGGCGGCAAAACGAAAGAGGCCGTTGCGCTCTACGACCGGCTGCGCGGACTGACCGAAGTTCCGCATCAAGTCCGCGCTGGCGCGCTGCGCGGAGCGATCATTGCCCGGGGCCAGGGCGGCCTTGGGTTGCTCAAAGATTCGCTCGCCTCTAGCGACCGTGTTTTGTTCAACGCCGCCGTCCGCGCCTCGCTCGAAATGACCGGCGCGGAAGTAACGCGAGTGCTAACGGCGTGCCTGCCGCAACTCCCATCCGAAAACCAAATTGTCGTCATGCAGGCGCTCGGCAGTCGTGGTGACGATCTGGCGGTGCCAGCGCTTTCCACCCGGGCAAAGACGGGTGCAAAGACGACGCGCCTAACGGCCATCCGCGCCATTGCCGCCATTGGCCATGCTTCCTCCGTGCCCGTGATGGTCGAACTGATGGATGATTCGGAAAACGAGATCTCACAGGCCGCGCTGGATGGACTGGCGGGAATCACAGGCCTGGAAGCTGACGCGGCAGTGCTAAACATGATCAAGAGCGAAAGGGTGGACCGCCGCATCACCGGCATTGACCTGGTTGGCCGTCGCCGGATGTTCGCCGCCGTTCCAGCATTGATGATTGCCGCCACCGACGCTGACGCCAAAGTCAGATCGAGCGCACTCCAACGCCTGGGAAAACTGGGAACTCTGGCCGAAGTGCCAGCCTTGGTGAAGCAGTTGTTGCGTTCGACCGACGCGCAAGACCTCGCTGGACTGGCGGAGGCATTGAGTTCCATTTGCACGAGTGCGGGTTCGCCCGCGCCGGCCACCGAACAAATCATCGGCGCATTGTCAGGCGCGCAGCCGGCACAGCAGGCCGCGTTGCTCGGAGTGCTTGGTGCAGTCGGCGGGGAGAAAGCGCTCGCTTCCGTGCGCGGCGCGTTGAATGATTCCAACGCGGAAGTGCAGGACGCCGCCGTGCGCGCGCTGGCTGAATGGCCGGACTCTGCGGCTGCGCCGGACCTGCTGCAACTCGTGCGTTCAGCGACAAACAGCAATCGGCGCGATCTGGCTTTTCGCGGTTACGTAAGGCTGGCTCGCGAGTCGGGTGCAACGGTCGCCGAGAAACTCAAGATGTTGACCGAAGCTGACACCTTGACGACCAGTCCTCCGGAAAAGCTGCTCGTGCTCGCCGGTTTGGGGGACGTCCTTTCGGTCGAGTCCCTCCGATTGGTGACTCCGCATTTGTCAGACCCGGCGGTGGCTGATGAGGCAGGCGCCGTCGCCGTCAAGATCGCCGAGAAGCTCGACGCCAAAGATTCCGCCGACATCGGGGCGTCGTTGAACCAGGTTCTGAAGTCCGCCAAGTCGCCCCAGGTTCTCGACAAGGCTCGCAAGCGAATGGACCAGCTCAATTTGCCGGTTCAATAGTGCTCACCGGTTTTCGCGTCGCTCGCATCAATACTTGGTGTTTACGCTTTCATTGTTATGGCCTCCGTACGATCGGTACAAAACGAAAGGCCGGACAACAGGTCCGGCCTTTTCACACACGGCACTGAGAACGCAGCGCCAAATAACGATGCCATCATAGCTGACATCCCGTGACCCGCCAGTCACC
>Ga0315268_10008152_pt1 | contig 10976 bp, 3 predicted proteins | sample C1_top_MG_FD_204535 | JGI IMG/M metagenome (GOLD analysis project Ga0315268, IMG submission 204535) | Sediment microbial communities from Yellowstone Lake, YNP, Wyoming, USA - C1_top | ecosystem: Environmental > Aquatic > Freshwater > Lake > Sediment | place: USA: Wyoming | collected 2017-08-01 | reverse complement strand
CCCTACCGCGGGTCCTGGCTTAAGCTGACCCTGGATCCCAACGATCTGCTGTGGGTCTCCATCGACAAGCACCGCAAGTTCCACGCCACCCTGCTGCTGCGGGCGGTGGGCTTTGCCACCAACAAGGCCCTGCTGTCCCTGTACCACCAGCCGGAGACCATCTCCCTGGCCGGGGAGAAGCAGGCCCTGGACCGCTATCTTTTCAGCGACGTAAGCGCTCCCAAGACCGGCGAAGTGCTGGCCGAGGCGGGGCATAAGATAACCCCCGAGATCCTGGCCACCCTCAAGCTGTCCAAGGTGGAAAAGGTGGAAGTGGTGGCCATCGACCCGGTCAAGGACCCGGCCATCATTCCCCGCACCATGCTGGCCGACAACAACAAGGGCTCCAAGGAGGACGCCCTGTCCAAGATCTACAACATCCTCCATCCCGGGGACGCCATCAACCCAGAGCTCTCCAAGGCGGTGATCGAAAAGATGTTCTTTGACCGCAAGCGCTACGACCTGAAGAAGGTGGGCCGGTTCCAGCTGAACAAGAGGCTGGGCCAGGAGATCTCCGCCGCCAATGTGCTCTGCCCGAAGGATTTCGTGGAAGTGGTCCGCTACCTGCTGTCGCTCAGGATGAACCAGGGCGAGGTGGACGATATCGACCATCTGGGAAACCGACGGGTGCTGAGGGTGGGCGAGCTGGTCTCCAACCAGTTCTCGGCCGCCCTTTCCCGGATGGCCCGGATGACCCGGGAGCGGATGGCCATGTGGGACGGCCAGGGTTCGATCACCCCCCAGGACCTGGTCAACTCCCGCATCATATCCTCCACCGTCAACAGCTTCTTCAGCTCCTCCCAGCTGTCCCAGTTCCTGGATCAGCCCAATCCGCTGGCCGAGCTGCGGCACAAGCGGCGCCTTTCGGCCCTGGGGCCCGGCGGCCTGACCCGGGAGCGGGCCGGGTTCGAGGTCCGCGACGTGCACTACACCCATTACGGCCGGATGTGTCCCATCGAGACCCCGGAAGGCCCCAACATCGGGCTGATCGCCAGCCTGGCCTGCTTTGCCCGGGTCAACGAACTGGGCTTTCTGGAAACGCCGTACCGCAAACTCAAGGGCGGCAAGCTGACCGGGGAGGTGGACTACCTCTCGGCCAATGAAGAGGACCTGTACACCATCGCCCAGGCCAACACCCCGGTGGATGAGGCCGGAAAGATGCTGGGCGAGCAGGCCCTGAGCCGCTATCGTGAGACCTTTCCCCGGGCCAAGGCTCCCGAGGTCCACTACATGGACGTTTCGCCCCAGCAGCTGGTGAGCCTCTCGGCCGCCCTGATCCCCTTTTTGGAGCACGACGACGCCAACCGGGCCCTGATGGGTTCCAACATGCAGTGTCAGGCGGTTCCCCTGCTTAAGCCCCAGTCCCCGGTGGTGGGCACCGGCCTGGAGGGCAAGGCGGCGGTGGACTCAGGGACCATGGTGGTCTGCAAGCGGGACGGGGTGGTGGAAAAGGTCACCGCCGACTGCGTCTTCATCCGCCCTGCCAAGACCGACATCGCCGAAGTGGACTTTTTAAAGGACAGCCAATACGACGTTTATCATCTTACCAAGTTCCGCCGCTCCAACCAGGACACCTGCCTGAACCACAAGCCCATCGTCCGGGAGGGCGACACCGTCAAAAGGGGCGAGGTGATCGCCGACGGCTCCTCCACCGAGGGAGGCGAGCTGGCTCTGGGGATCAACTGCCTGGTGGGCTTCCTGCCTTGGTCGGGCTTCAATTTCGAGGACGCCATCATCATCTCCGACCGGATGGTCCAGGATGACAAGTTCACCTCGGTCCACATCGAGAACTTTGAATGCTTCGTGCGTGACACCAAGCGGGGGCCCGAGGAGATCACCCGGGAGATCCCCAACGTGGGCGAGGAGGCGGTCAAGGACCTTGATGAGAACGGCATCATCAGGATCGGGGCCCGGGTGGAGGCCGGCGACATCTTAGTGGGCAAGGTGACGCCCAAGGGCGAGACCGAACCCACCCCCGAGGAAAAACTGCTTAGGGCCATCTTCGGCGACAAGGCCGGGGACTTCAAGGACACTTCGCTCAAGGCGCCTCCGGGCATGGACGGCATAGTCTGCGACGTCAAGGTATTCTCCCGCAAGAGCCAGGACCGCAGAAGCAGCCAGGAGGAAAAACGCAAGATCGAGGAGATGCAGAAGGAATCCCGCAAGCGCACCGAGCGGATCAGGAACGAGCGCGACCGGCGGCTGAAGGAGCTCCTTTTGGACCAGGCCTGCAACCAGACCCTGAAGGACGGGGAAAAACTGCTGGCCCGCAAGGGGCAGCGGCTTTCCGAGTCGGTGCTGGACGAGATCAAGTTCGAACGGATCCCGGCGGAGGAGCTGGCCCAGATCTGCGAAGATCCTGCCTTGGGGGCCAAGGCCGTCAAACTGATGGATTCGGCCCGCAAGGCCGTCGAAGCCGTGCAGTACGAACTGCAGATCGAGAAGGAAAAAGTGGAGCGGGGCGACGAGCTGCCGGCCGACGTCATCAAGCTGGTCAAGGTCTTCGTCTCCCGCAAGCGCAAGCTGATGGTGGGTGACAAGCTGGCCGGGCGGCACGGCAACAAGGGGGTGCTGGCCCGGATCGTGCCCGAGGAGGACATGCCCTACCTGGCCGACGGCCGGCCCCTGGACATGATCCTCAACCCCCTGGGCGTGCCCTCGCGCATGAACCTGGGCCAGGTGCTGGAGACCCATCTGGGATGGGCCGCCCAGATCCTGGGCTTCAAGGTGGCCACCCCCATCTTCGACGGGGCCAACATCGCCGAGATCCAGTCAGAGATGAAGCTGGCCGGACTGCCGGAACACGGCAAGGTCACCCTGTATGACGGACGGAGCGGCCAGGCCTTCGACGAGCCGGTGACCGTCGGGGTGATGTACATGCTCAAGCTGTCCCACCTGGTGGACGACAAGATCCACGCCCGGTCCATCGGGCCGTACTCCCTGATCACCCAGCAGCCCCTGGGCGGCAAGGCCCATTTCGGCGGCCAGCGCTTCGGGGAAATGGAGGTCTGGGCCCTGGAATCCTACGGGGCGGCCTATACCCTGCAGGAGATACTTACCGTCAAGTCCGACGATGTCCAGGGAAGGCAGCGGGTCTACGAGGCCATCGTCAAGGGAGACAACCTGCCCGAGCCCGGCACCCCGGCCTGCTTTGAGGTGCTGGTAAACGAACTGAGGGGCCTGTGCCTGGATGTTCAATTGTATAAGGAGGATTAACGATGACCCCTGAAAGAACAGCTAACACCGGAGAGATGGAGGTCCGGGCCACGGATTTCGACTTCATCAAGCTCAAGCTGGCCTCCCCGGAGATCATACATAACTGGTCGCTGGGAGAGGTGACCAAGCCCGAGACCATCAACTACCGCACTTTTAAGCCGGAACGGGACGGCCTGTTCTGCGAGAAGATCTTCGGTCCCACCAAGGACTGGGAGTGCAACTGCGGTAAATACAAAAAGATCCGATTCAAGGGCGTGATCTGCGACCGCTGCGGGGTGGAGGTCACCCTGTCCCGGGTGCGCCGGGAGCGGATGGGGCACATAGACCTGGCAGTGCCGGTGGCTCATATCTGGTATTTCAAGTCCCTGCCCTCCCGGATCGGGCAGCTGCTGGACGTCTCCATCCGGGACCTGGAGCGGGTGCTGTACTACGAGAGTTACATCGTGATCGAGCCCGGCTCCTCTGGGTTCAAGAAGAAGGAGCTGATCAACGAGGACCAGTGCATCAAGGCCGAGGAGGAATACGGCAAGGATTTTTCCGCCCAGATGGGGGCCGAGGCCATCCGCGACCTGCTGAAGGAGATCAACATTGACGACCTGTCGGCTGAGCTGCGCTCCCGCCTGAGGCTGGAGGTTTCGGCCGAGGTCAAGAAGAACGTCTTAAAGCGCCTGCGGATCGTGGAGGCCTTCCGCCAGTCGGGCAACCGGCCGGAGTGGATGATCCTGTCGGCCATCCCGGTGATCCCGCCGGATCTGCGTCCATTGGTGCCCCTGGAGGGAGGCCGTTTTGCCACCTCCGACCTGAACGATCTCTACCGCCGGGTCATCACCCGCAACAACCGGCTGAAGAAGATCATCGACATGCGGGCTCCGGAGATCATCCTGCGCAACGAGAAGCGGATGCTGCAGGAGGCGGTGGACGCCCTGTTCGACAACGGACGCCGCTCCCGGGCCTTAAAGGGCCGGGGCAACCGCGAGCTGAAGAGTTTGTCCGAGATCCTGCGCGGCAAGCAGGGCCGGTTCCGCCAGAATCTTTTAGGCAAGCGGGTGGACTACTCGGGCCGTTCGGTGATCGTGGTCGGCCCCGAGCTGAAACCCTACCAGTGCGGGCTGCCCAAGAGCATGGCCCTGGAGCTGTTCAAGCCCTTCATCCTGAAAAAGCTGGAGGAAAAGGGCTATGTCCAGAGCGTCAAGAGCGCCAAGCGCCTGGTGGAAAAGGAAAAGCCCGGGGTCTGGGAGATCCTGGAGGAGATCGTCAAGGAGCATCCGGTGCTGTTGAACCGGGCCCCCACCCTGCACCGCCTGGGCATCCAGGCCTTTGAGCCGGTGCTGATAGAGGGCAAGGCCATCCGGATCCATCCCCTGGTCTGCGAGGCCTTCAACGCCGACTTCGACGGAGACCAGATGGCGGTCCACGTGCCGCTTTCCTACGAGGCCCAGATCGAGGCGGCCACCCTGATGCTTTCCACCAACAACGTGCTGTCGCCGGCCTCGGGCCGCCCGGTGATCACCCCCCGCCAGGACATCGTCATCGGCTGCTACTACCTGACCAAGCCCCGGGCCGGGGCCAAGGGCGAGGGCAAGGCCTTTACCGACCAGAACGAGGTGATGCTGGCCTACGAGAACGGGATGCTGGCCCTGCACGCCAAGATCCAGATCAAGGTCAACGACCGCAAGATAGAGACCACCGCCGGCCGGGTGATCTTCAACCAGATCGTGCCCCCGGAGCTGGGCTATGTCAATGACACCCTGGACAAGAAGGCCATCGACAAAATGGCCATGGCGTCCTTCCGCAAGCTGGGCAATTTCAAGACCGCCATGTTCATGGACGAGGTCAAGAAGATGGGCTTCACCTACGCCACCAAGGCCGGGGTGACCATCAGCCTTTCCGACGTGATCGTGCCGGCCGAGAAGGAAGGGGTGGTCAAAAAGGGCATCGAGGCCACCGAGAAGATCCTCAACCAGTACCGCAAGGGCGTGATCACCGACACCGAGCGCTATAACAAGGTGATCGACACCTGGACCCACGTCAATAACCAGGTGACCGAGAGCCTGATCAAGCGCCTGTCCGAGGACCGCCAGGGGTTCAATCCGGTGTTCATGATGCTGGATTCCGGGGCCCGGGGCAGCCGGGAACAGGTGCGCCAGCTGGGCGGGATGAGGGGCCTGATGTCCAAGCCCCAGAAACGCCTGACCGGGCAGGAGATCATCGAAACCCCCATCATCAACAACCTGCGGGAAGGCCTGACCATCGTGGAATACTTCATTTCCACCCACGGAGCCCGCAAGGGCCTGGCCGACACCGCCCTCAAGACCTCCGAGGCCGGGTACCTGACCCGCCGCCTGGTGGACGTGGCCCAGGACATCATCATCACCGAGGAGGACTGCGGCACCATCATGGGCGAGGACCGGGGCGCCCTCAAGGAAGGCGAAGAGATCATAGAATCCCTGCGGGACCGGGTGCTGGGACGGGTGGCCATGGAGGACGTGACCAATCCCATCACCGGCGAGATAATAGTCTCCTCGGGCGAGGAGATCACCGAGGACGCGGCCGAGGAGCTGGCCGAGGCCGGCATCGAGAAGATCCGGATCCGTTCGGTGCTGACCTGCGAGGCCAAGCGGGGACTGTGCCGCAAGTGCTACGGCCGCAACCTGGCCACCGGGCGGATAGTGGACATGGGAGAGGCCACCGGAGTGATGGCCGCCCAGTCCATCGGCGAGCCCGGCACCCAGCTGACCCTGCGCACCTTCCACATCGGAGGCACAGCGGCCCGGATCGCGGCCCAGTCCAAGGTCTCGGTCAAGATCCCGGGAACCCTGGAGTTCAAGGCGCTGGAGACCATCACCAAGGAATCGGGCGAGGTGGTGGTGATCAACCGCGACGGCGAGATCATCCTCCACGGGGAGAAGGCCGGGGTCAAGACCCGCTACAGCGTGCCCTACGCCTCGGTGCTCAAGGCCGCCGACCAGGCCAAGGTGGTTCCCGGCGACACCCTGTTCGAGTGGGACCCCCATACCGCCGCCATCCTGGCCGAGCACTCGGGCACGGTCCAGTTCGCCGACATGACCCCCGACGTCACCATCTCCGAGGAGTTCGACGAGATCACGGGGATGCGCCGTCCGGTGGTGATCGAAAGCAAGGACAAGAACAAGAACCTGTATCCCCACATCAACATCCTGGACAAGCGGGGCAAGAGCCTGTCCAGCTATCCCATCCCCATCGGGGCCCGGGTGATGGCCCAGAACGGCCAGACCATAGCGGCCGGAGAATTTCTGGCCAAGACCTCGCGCGAGATCTCCAAGACCCGCGACATCACGGCCGGACTGCCCCGGGTGGCCGAGCTGTTCGAGGCCCGGAAGCCGGTCGATCCCTCGGTGGTCTCCGAGATCGACGGCCGGATCAAGCTGGGCGAGATCGCCAAGGGCCAGCGCACGGTGCTGGTCCGCAACGAGAACGGCGAGGAGCGCTCCTATCAGATACCCCTCAGCAAGCACCTCTACGTCCGCGACGGCGACAAGGTCAAGGCCGGGGAGAAGGTGACCGAGGGCTCGATCAATCCCCACGACATCTTAAGGATCCGGGGCACGGCCGCGGTCCAGGTGTACCTGGTCAACGAGATCCAGGAGGTCTACCGGCTGAACGGAGTGGCCATCAACGACAAGCACATCGAGGTGATAGTCCGCCAGATGCTGCAGAAGGTGAGGGTCCAGGATCCCGGCGACACCATCTACATCGAGGGTGACCAGGTGGACAAGTCGGCGGTGCGCGAGGAGAACGAGCGGGTGCTGAAGGAGGGCGGACGCCCGGCCACCTTCGAGTCCCTGTTGATGGGCATCACCAAATCGGCCCTGTCCACCTCCAGCTGGGTCTCGGCGGCCTCCTTCCAGGAGACCACCAGGGTACTCACCGAGGCGGCGGTCCAGGGCAAGTCGGACCCGCTGCTGGGATTGAAGGAGAACGTGATCGTGGGCCGGCTGATCCCGGCCGGCACCGGGATCCGGCGTTACCGCAATTTCAAGATCGTGGAGGAACAGCAGGAACAGCCGGCAGAGAACTAGATCTTTCGCTTGAATAAAGAACCCCGCCGCACTTCGGCACTTCGACAGGCTCAGTGCTTAGTGGCCGGCGGGGTTTTGTTTTGCCTTGGATAGTCCAGCCCTGCCTGCCACAAGCTGGGAATTGGTTAAAGGCAAAGTAGCCTTCCATTGGTATGTCCCTGTCATATATTGTGTCTTATGCGGTCGTCGATACCATATGCGGGTTATGATTTTCATATTTTTCAATGTAACAATAAAAATATTTTCCCAGAAATCCTCAAAAACCAGCCAGTTTTTAACTTTGGCATCAAATAATTTTACAACCAAAATATTTATTAAAATAATTGTTAAAGCATCTTGACATTTATGCCGTAAATATTATATAATTGAGATTCCAATCTTTTACAAAAATTTTTGACAAAATATTTCCGTTTTCGTCGCGGCGATGAAAATCGGATGAGGCTATTTTTGTCTTTAAAAATTATTTTAGGGCAAGGAGAATTAATGCCAACCATCAGCCAGCTGATCCGCAGCGGACGCAGTTCCAAACGCAAGAAGACCAAGGCCCCGGCCCTCAACTCGTGCCCCCAGCGCAAGGGCGTGTGCCTCAGGGTCTATACCACCACCCCCAAGAAGCCCAACTCGGCTTTGCGCAAGGTGGCCAAGGTCCGCCTGACGAACGGATTTGAGATCCTGTCCTACATCCCGGGCGAGGGGCACAACCTGCAGGAGCATTCCATCGTGATGGTGCGGGGCGGCCGCGTCAAGGACCTGCCCGGCGTGCGCTACCACATCGTGCGGGGCACCCTGGACACCTCCGGGGTGGAGGGCCGCAAGAAGAGCCGCTCGCTGTACGGCACCAAGCGGGTCAAAGCCGGCGCCAAGAAATAAGCCGCTTCAGCCGCCGAGGCCCGGAGATTCTTTCTCAAAGTGAATCGTGAACTGTAAATCGTGCAACTTGTCTCTGGCCTAAAATCATCAATCATAATCAGAATTTTTAGGAACTGATATAAAATGCCAAGAAGAAAAAGAGTCATCAAGCGCGAGGTCCTGCCGGATCCCAAGTACCATGATCCCATGGTCACCATCTTCATCAACAACATCATGAAGAGCGGTAAGAAGAGCGTGGCCGAGAAGATCTTCTACCAGGCCATCGAGATCGTGGAGCAGAAGCTGAAGCAGCCGGGGATCGACAGCTTCAAGCAGGCCCTCAACAACATCAAGCCGGTGCTGGAGGTCAAGCCCCGCCGGGTGGGCGGCGCCACCTACCAGGTGCCCATCGAGGTCAAGCCTGAGCGGCGCACCGCCCTGGCCATCCGCTGGATGATCACCGCGGCCAAGGCCCGCTCCGAAAAGACCATGCGCGACCGGCTGGCCGGCGAGATCATGTCGGCCATCAAGAACGAGGGCGGGGCCATCAAAAAGAAGGAAGACACCCACAAGATGGCCGAGGCCAACAAGGCCTTCAGCCACTACCGTTTCTAAAAAATCAAGCCCCGGTTTTTTCAGGCTCCCCAAATCAGTCCGGACTCAAACCAAAAGATTTTTGACTTTTTAAAAAGTTAAGATTTGCAAGATGAGAAACCTGACGCCATTTGTAATTCCCGACGAGAGAAGATAGACTTTCGGCCAGCCGCCTTCCTTCAGGCGACGGGTTGAAGGGATGGCGGACGGTTAAACTGCAGAAAGTAAAGTTGGAATACAAATGACCCAGGCTTCTTCGTTAAATAAGACACGGAACATCGGCATCATGGCCCATATCGATGCCGGCAAGACCACCACCACCGAAAGGATCCTGTTCTACACCGGCAAGGTGCACCGGATCGGCGAGGTCCACGACGGCGCCGCCACCATGGACTGGATGGAACAGGAAAAGGAACGCGGCATCACCATCACCTCGGCCGCCACCACCTGCGCCTGGAACGGGCACCGCATCAACATCATCGACACCCCGGGCCACGTGGACTTCACGGTGGAAGTGGAACGCTCTTTGAGGATTTTGGACGGGGCCGTGGCCCTGTTCTGCGCGGTGGGCGGAGTGGAGCCCCAGTCGGAGACGGTCTGGCGCCAGGCCGACCGCTACCACATTCCCCGGATCGCCTTCATCAACAAGATGGACCGGGTGGGCTCGGACTTCGACGACGCGGTGGAGATGATGCGGGAGCGGCTGGCCGCCAAGGCGGTTCCCATCCAGATGCCCATCGGCAGCGGCGAGACCTTCCAGGGCGCGGTGGACCTGGTAAAGATGAAAGCGGTGATCTACGACGGCGGCGAGAACGAAGATCCAAAGCTCAGCCCCATTCCCGAAGAACATCTGGCCGCGGCCCAGGCCGCCCACAATTACCTGGTGGAACAGGTGGCCGAGTACGATGAAGAGGCCCTCAACCTGTACGTGGAAGGTCAGCCCATCCCGGAAGCGTTGCTGATGAAGGCCATCCGCCGGGGCACCTTGGACATCAAGGTCTTCCCGGTGCTGTGCGGCTCCTCCTTCAAGAACAAAGGGGTCCAGCCCCTGCTGGACGCGGTGGTGGACTACCTGCCGGCCCCCACCGACCTGCCCCCGATCTCCGGGGTTAATCCCGAGACCGGACAGCATGAGGACCGGCACGACGATCCGGCCGAACCCCTGGCGGCCCTGGTATTCAAGATTGCCACCGATCCCTACGTGGGAAAGATATCATACATCCGAATTTACTCCGGCACCATCGAGGCCGGGCAGGCAGTCTATAACAGCAACATCGGCAAGCACGAGCGGATCAGCCGACTGCTGCTGATGCACGCCAACAAGCGGGAGGACGCGGAAAAACTTTCGGCCGGGGACATAGCGGCCGCGGTGGGATTAAAGGACAGCAAGACCGGCCACACCCTGTGCGAGAAGAAGCACCCCATCGTCCTGGAATCGATGAAATTCCCCGATCCCGTGATCTCGGTGGCCCTGGAGCCCAAGTCCAAGGCCGACGAGGACAAGCTGGGCAACGCTCTTTCGAAATTATCCGAGGAAGACCCCACCTTCAAGGTCAAGACCGACGAGGAGACCGGACAGACTATCATCTCCGGCATGGGCGAGCTTCACCTGGAGATCATCGTGGACCGGATGATGCGGGAATTCGGAGTACAGGCCAACGTGGGCAAGCCCCAGGTAAGCTACCGGGAGACGGTCCGCAAATCCGCCAAGGCCGAGGGCAAGTTCATCCGCCAGAGCGGCGGCCGGGGCCAGTACGGGCATGTGGAGATAACGCTGGAGCCCCAACAGCCCGGGGTGGGATTCGAGTTCTCCAATGACATCATCGGCGGCGCCATCCCCAAGGAATACATCTCCTCGGTGGAGAAGGGGATCAAGGAGGCGCTGGAGGCCGGGATCCTGGCCGGGTATCCGGTGGTGGACGTCAAGGTCTGCCTGGTCGACGGCTCCTACCACGAAGTGGATTCCTCGGACATCGCCTTCAAGGCCGCCGGCTCGATCGCCGTCAACGAGGCCCTGCGCAAGGCGGGCTCGGTTATACTGGAACCGGTGATGAGCGTGGAGGTGGTGGTGCCGGAACTCTACATGGGCGAGGTGATCGGAGACATCAATTCCCGCCGGGGCAAGATACTGGGGCTGGTCAAGCGCAAGGACGCCCAGGTGATCGCCTCGATGGTCCCCCTGTCCGAAATGTTCGGTTACGCCACCAGGCTAAGATCCCT
>Ga0315268_10008151_pt1 | contig 10977 bp, 12 predicted proteins | sample C1_top_MG_FD_204535 | JGI IMG/M metagenome (GOLD analysis project Ga0315268, IMG submission 204535) | Sediment microbial communities from Yellowstone Lake, YNP, Wyoming, USA - C1_top | ecosystem: Environmental > Aquatic > Freshwater > Lake > Sediment | place: USA: Wyoming | collected 2017-08-01 | reverse complement strand
AAGGGCGCCACTCCCGACCAGGTGCGCGCGGCCCTGTCCGCCGCGTCCGCCAAGCTCCCCGGCGTCCCGGCCCAAGGCCAGGGCGCGGGCCTGCCGAGCGCCGTCAAGCTCGTCAAGTAAGAGCCCCATCCTCAAAGCCCCGCCGTCCTCACGGACGGCGGGGCTTCTTTTTGGCGCCTATTCTTGATGTCAGGCTTTTGATTCTTTTGATCGCTCTATCAAAACAATCAAAAGCCTGACATCTACTCGAGGTGGAGAATGGTGGAGCCTTCTTCTTCGTCGGTGAAGGCGAGGGTGAGGGGCGGGGACGGGACGGCCCAGTCGTCGAAATCGGAGAGCAAGGTGCGGGCGCCGCCGTACAAATAGGCGCGTTCGCCGTGGGCGCGGACCAAGACGAAGCGGACGCCGGCGGAGCGCAGGAGGGACAGCCACGCCTCGCGCGACGCTGCGCGCGGCGGGAAGTAGGCGCGGCGGCTCGTGGTCAAGGCGACGAGATAGGGCTCGGTGGAGATCACCCCGGCGCCGGCGGGCACGTTTTGGCGCAGCCAGCGCGCGGTGCGCGGCCACAGCTCGACGCGCGGCTCGGTCAGACCCTCGCGCGCGAAATCGGCGGCGCGAAACAATCCGGGCGCGACGGCCAGCGCCAGCACGACGAGCGCGGCGCTGCGTCGTTTCGAGCGCAGGGCCGCGAAGGCCGCGGCCCACAACGGCACGGCCGGAGCCAGGAAGGTCAGCGCGTAGCGGCTCTGCCACACGCCCCAGCCGACGTGCATCGCGGCCAGGCCTCCGGCGTAGACCGCCGCCGCGACGAGAAAGGGACGCGCTCCCGGAGCGCGGGCGCGCCACAGCGTCCGCGCCCCGAAGGCGGCCGCGGCCGCGGCGGCCGCGAGGCCCAGGAACGCCGCCGGCGCGGGCAGGGAGCCGAACAAGCCGCGCCCCAGGCCCGCCGCCAGGGCCGCCGCCCGGACCAGATAGCTCGCGCCGGTGAACGCGGACAGCTCCCGCCAATGGTCGACGTACGCGGTCGCGGTGCCCGAGACCATCCGGTTGCGCAGCAGCCACAGCGCCAGCGGCGCCAGCGCGCCGGACAGAAAGACCGCCGCGCGCTTGGGCCCCGCGCGGAAACCGACGCCTGCCGCGAGCGCGACCGCCAGCAGCGCGCCGTGCGGGCGCAGCAGGGCCGCCCACGCGGCGAGCGCGGCCAGCGCGAGCAGCGGCGGCTCGTCGAGCGACAGCAGAAGGAACGCCCCGGCCGAGGCCGCGACGAAGGGGATGTCGGGCAGGGCCGCGCCCGCCCAGCCGATCAAGGTGGGATTGGCCGCGATCAGCAGGAACGCGGCCCACGCCGCGGCCTCTCCCGACAGCCGCCGCGCCAGGCGCCACGCGAAAAACGCCAGCGCCGCCGCGGCGAGCAGGGCCGCGAAGCGCAGCAGCCCCCAGTGCGGCGCCAGCAGGCCCTCGGGCACGGCCATCAGAAGCGCGAAGCCGGGCAGGGGGTCGGTGACCGGAACGCCGGCCGCGTCGGGGACGGCGAAGCCGCCGGAGAGAAGGTTGCGCGCCAGCAGCAGGTGCAGGGCGTCGTCGGAGGCCGCGCCCAGCGGCGTGCGCAAAGACGCCGCCAGGTGGACGCCCGCCGCCGCGGCCGCCGCGGCCGCCGCGAGGGCGGTCGCGGTACGGCGCGATTTCGCCATGGCGGAACTATTCTATACCTTCTATAATACCCGCGACATGCGCGACACATTTTCGCGGCGGATCGCCTCCTACGTCCTCGTCGCCCTCCTGTCCGGCCTGTCGGTCCTGGCGGCGGGACGCGCGCGCAAGCCGTTCTCTCCCGACGCGCCGGACTTCCGCAAGAAGGGCCCCGCCGCCGCGAAGATCCTGATCGTCGAGTTCTCCGATTTCCAGTGCCCGGCCTGCCGCTACGCCGAGGCGCCGGTGCGCCAGATTTTCACCGTCTACGGCGACAAGGTGCGCTTCGTCTTCAAGCATTTCCCGCTGCGCATGCACGAGTGGGCCAAGCCGGCCGCCGTCGCCGCCGAGTGCGCCGGCCGCCAGGGCAAGTTCTGGGAGTACCACGACCGCCTGTACGACCGCCAGGACGAGTGGACCAACCCCAAGGCCGACGACTTCCTGCTCGGCTACGCCCAGGCGGAGAAGCTGGACCTGAAGGCCTGGCAGGCCTGCCGCCTGAACCCGTCCGCGGCCGCCGCCGTCGCCGCCGACCAGAAGGATGGCGAGAACGCCTGGGTCGGCTCGACGCCGACCTTCTTCATCAACGGCCGCCGCTTCGTCGGCGCCAAGCAGCTGGCCGAGCTGGGAACCTTGTTCATGGACCGGGAGCTGAAGAAATGAAGCCGCGAGCGATCGTCGCCATGGCCGGACGCGTGTTCCTCGGGGCCGTGCTCATCTACGCGGGCGCCTCGAAGGCCGCCGCGCCGGCCGAGGAGTTCGCCCTCGTGATCGGCGCCTACGACCTGGTGCCGGCGAGCATCGCCCTGCCGCTGGCGGGCCTGCTGCCGTGGCTGGAGCTCCTGGTCGGCTGGGCCCTGCTCCTCGGCGTCGAGGCGCGAACCGCCTCCGCCGTGGCGGGGGCGATGACCGGCGTCTTCCTGGCGGCCATCGGGTCCGTGCTCGCGCGCGGCATCCAAATCCCGAACTGCGGCTGCTTCGGCGAGGCCATGCACTTCACGCCGGCCCACGCCTTCCTGTTCGACTCCTTGATGGCCGCTCTCTGCTGGATCGTCTTCACCGCCGAGCCCGATCCGTTAAGCCTGGACAGCTGGTCGCAACGGGGGCTATAATGGCGACCGTGGCCAAGAAGCGCATCCTCGCCGTGGACGACGACGCCTCGATCTGCGAGTTCTACGAGACCGCGCTGAAGACGCTGGGCTACGACGTCCAGATCGCCGCCAGCGCGCGCTCGGCCAAGGAGTCCATCTCGCTGATCCGCCCGGACCTGATCCTGATGGACATCATGATGCCCGACCAGGACGGCATCAGCCTGACCCGCGAGCTGCGCGCCGACCGCAAGACCTCAGACATCCCGATCGTCATGGTCTCCGGCCTGGCCGACGCGGGCACCTTGCAGGACGCACTCCTGTTCGGCGCCGTCGGCTACCTGGTCAAGCCCGTGGACGCCGACACCCTGAAGGCCAAGATCGACTCGACGCTGACCGCGATCGAGCACCGCAAAAAGCCGTCCTAACGACGGCCGCGTCATGGGCCTTTAGGCCCCCCGCCCCCCGGGTCCTCAGCCCCTGTCGTCGAGCCCCGCCGCCTGTTACCTTTGTCATATGTCCCTCACCGTGCAGAACACCCGGGCTCCGATCATCGCCCTGTCGACGGACTTCATCCGGGTCAAGGAGTACTTCGAGGCCATCGTGGCCTCCTCCGGCGATTTGATCTGCACCACCGACATCCGCGGCCGCATCATCTACTTCTCCCCCGGCGCCGAGGCCATGCTGGGCCTGAGCGCGGCCACCATGGTCGGCCGGCCCTGCCACGATTTCTACCACGAGGGGCGCGCCGCCGCCGAGCGCATCATGCGCCTCCTGCGCGAGAGCCCGGACGGCCGCGTGCACAACCACGAGATGCAGGTGAAGGCGAGCGGCGGCCGCGTCATCCACGTCAGCATGGGCGCCTCGTTCCTGAAGGACGGCCGCGGACGGGTCATCGGCACCTTGGGCGTCGCCAAGGACATCACCGACCGCGTCCTGCTGGAGCAGCGCCTGCGCGAGCTGTCGCGCACCGACGATCTGACCGGCCTTTACAACCAGCGCCACTTCCACGACCGCCTGCGCGAGGAAGCCAGCCGTGCGATGCGCCAGAAGCGCAAGCTCTCGATGGTGCTGTTCGACCTGGACGGCTTCAAGCAGGTCAACGACCGCCTCGGCCACCTGGAGGGCGACCGCATCCTGCGCGCGTTCGCCCAGTCGCTCAACGACAACATCCGCAAGGAAGTGGACGCCGCGTTCCGCTACGGCGGCGACGAGTTCATCATCCTGATGCCGGAGACCGGCGGCCCCGGCGCCATGCGCGTGGCGCGCCGCGTGGCCAACGCCGCGAAGACCACTTTGTCGAAGGACGGCGTCTCGACCAGCTGGGGCGTGGCCGAGCTCCCCGCCTCCGGCGACGTGTCGGCGCTGGTGCGCAAGGCCGACGCCCTGATGTTCAAGATGAAGTCCAGCCGCTCGGGCGTGCGCCTGCGCGGCGCCGAGATCGCGCGCGCCTTCGCCGCCGAGCCTACCGGACGCCGCGTCTAAAAAGCTATCATCGCGCCATGGCGCGCGTCCTGATCATCGACGACGACTTCGAGATCGTCTCGATCCTGACCGAGATTCTCACCCATGAGGGCCACGAGGTCTCCTCCGCCGGCGACCCCGTCGAGGGCATGCAGAAGTCCCGCTCGGTCAAGCCCGACCTGATCATCCTCGACTATCACATGCCGGGCAACACCGGGGCCCACCTGTACGAGTCCCTGCGCCGCAACAACGCCACGAAGCTGACCCCGATCCTGTTCATGAGCGGGGAGGCGTCGCCGGAGCTGATCCTGTCGGAGATCTCCGACACCGAGGCCTCCCGCTTCCTGCCGAAGCCGGTGCCCCTCGAGGACTTCCGGCGCGCGATCCGCGAGATGCTCGCGGGACAAAAGGAGGCCTGACATGGGCAAGCTCGTCCTCGTCCGCCACGGACAGTCGCAGTGGAATTTGGAGAACCGCTTCACCGGCTGGGTCGACGTCGACATCACGCCGCTGGGCGAGGAAGAGGCGCACCGCGCCGGGCGGGAGCTGAAGGGCATCACGTTCGACCTCGCCTTCACCTCCGTGCTGAAGCGCGCGCAGCAGACCTTGAAGATCATCCTGGACGAGATCGGCCAGCCGTCTCTTCCGACGGAAAAGGATCAGGCGCTGAACGAACGGCATTACGGCGATCTGCAGGGACTGAACAAGGCGGAGACCGCGAAGAAGTACGGCGACCAGCAAGTGCACATCTGGCGGCGGTCCTTCGACGTGAAGCCGCCGAACGGCGAGAGCCTGAAGGACACGGCGGCTCGCACGCTTCCGTACTTCAACGAAAAAATACTCCCGGCGGCCGCGTCCGGAAAGAATGTACTGGTGTCCGCGCATGGGAACTCCCTGCGCGCGATCGTCATGGGCCTGGAGAAGCTCAGTCCCGAGCAGATCTTGAAGGTCGAGATCGGCACCGGCCGGCCGATCATCTACGACATCGGCCCCAAGGGCGAGGTCCTGAAGAAAACCGTCCTCGCCGCGGCCTGATGCCGGCTCCGAAGGCCTGGACGCGCCTGGCCGCCCCGCTGGCCGCCTGCAAGATTCTCGCGGCGCTCTTCGTCGTGTATTCCACCAGCCTCCTGCCGCCCCTGTTCGACCGGACGGCCTACGAGGGCAACTTCCACTGGCCCGCGGACGGCGCGCTCTCCCTGGCGTCCTATTTCCAAACCTGGGACGCCCAGCATTATCTGTTCCTGAGCCGTTTCGGCTATCTCCCGGGCGCGGAGTCGAACCGCTTCTTCCCGCTGTGGCCGTGGCTGATCCGCGCGGGCGCTTATCTCGTGCGGGACCATCTGATCGCCGCGCTTCTGCTCGCGAACGCGCTCTCGCTCGCCGGCTTGCTCCTGTTCCACGCGTGGTGCGCCCGCAAACGGGGAGAGGCCGCGGCCGACGCGTCTCTTCTGCTCCTGCTCGCCTACCCGGGCGCGTTGTTTTTCGGATTCCCCTACTCCGAGTCGCTCTTCTTCTTCCTGGCCGCGGCCTTCCTTCTCGCGTTGGACCTCAAGCGCTGGCGCTGGGTCGTGCTGACCGGGTTTCTCCTTCCTTTGACGCGCGCCGTCGGGGCGGCCGTGATCGCGCCGATCCTCTATCAGATCTGGACGGCTCGACGGAAGAACGGATCCGTCCCCAGCGCCTTGTGGGCCTGCTTGGCGGCCCCGGCGCTCGGCCTCGCGCTGTATCTATTTTTTATGCGCTTCGCCGTCGGCGACGCCTTCTACTATCTCGGGAGCTGGTCTTCCCAGAATCTCATCGGCGGCGCGAGCCTGGGCAAGCTTCTCGACGTGCCCGGCTTCGTCCGCGCCTTCCTCGGCGCGGGCTCGTTCCACGCGCCTTTGGACTCGTTCGTGGACCGGTTCTTCTTCGCCGCCTTCGTCCTGGCCTGCGTCCGCCTCTGGAAGACCGACAAGACCGCCTTCGCCTTCGCCCTCCCCATGGGCCTGATCCCGGCGATGAGCGTCTCGTTCTGGGGCTATACGCGCTACCTCGTCGCCGCGATTCCCGTGTTCCTGGCCGCCGGCGACTGGTTCTCGGCCAAGGAGGAGCGCAAAGGCTGGCTGTGGCTGACCGCGGCCGGCCTGTGGGCCGTGCAGATCGTCTTCGTGTTTCGGCACATCAACAACTACTGGGCCGGATGAAACGACCGTCCGCGCGGCGCCTGGGGACGGCGGCCGCCGCGGCGGCCGTCGGCGCGCTGTACCTGCTCGCGGCGCGCGCGGTCCCCGTGGGCGCGGCCGAGGACGACGCTCTCCACATCCTCCTCGCGCGCGCCCTGAGCCGCGGCGCGTTCGCCCTGCGCGGCGTCCCGGCCAACGATCCCCTGCCCGGCTTCGCCGCCTTGCTCTGCCTGCCCGCGGCCCTCGTCGAGCCGCGCTGGGCGCTGCTGAAAATCGTCGGACTCCTGTCGGCCGCGGCCGCGATCTATCTCACCTGGCGTCTGGCCCGGCGGTTTCTCGACGAGAAGGAAGCCCTGGCCGCCGCCGCCCTCACGGCCTTGAGCCCGCTGCTGCTCCTGCACGCCGGCCTGATCCTCCCGGATCTGCCCTATCTGGCGCTGTCCCTGTTCCTGTTCGAGCGCCTGACCGAGCCGGGCTTCGCCGGCGCGTCCGCGCCCGCGATCGCCGCCGCGGCCGCGGCGGCTTTGCTCCGCCCGTACGGCGCCTGGCTGGCGCTGAGCCTGGCCTTGGGGATCGCGGCGTCGAAAGGCGCGCGCAAGGCGTCGTTCTTCTTGATCCCGGCGCTGACTCCCCTCGCCCTGTGGACCTTGCGCAACCGCCTCCTGACCGGAACCGGGAGCGGCTACCTCCTCAATATGAGCGCCGAAACCGCCGCGCTGGCCGAGCCTCGGACGGCGCTGCTTCACGCCGCCGGCCTGCTGGCGGCCCTGGGCGGCGAGGGCCTGCTGTCGCTGGGGCATGTTCTTCCTCTCGCGGGGCTGATCGCGGCGGGCGCCGCCGCCGCCGCCCTGGCCGCCGCCGGCGCCGTGCGCCTCCTGCGGGAAAAGGAGGATCCGCGCGTGTTCGCGCTGGCGGTCTACGCGATCCTGCTCGCCGCCCAGCACCTGGTCTGGCTTCCGCTCGAGCCGCGCTACGCCCTGCCTCTCGTGCCCCTAGCCTGGATACTGATGCTGGCCGCCGCCGCGCCGTACCTGAAAGGACGCCGCGCCCTGGCCGCCGTTCTTTTCGTCGCCCTCGCCGCGCCCGCCCTGCGTCTGGACCTGGCGCTGGCCGAGCCCGGCCTGAGCGGCCCCGCCCGCTTCCAGCCCGCGACGATGGCCTGGCTCCGGGAAAACACGCCGGAAAACGCCCGCGTGGAAAGCCTTGAGCAGCGCACGGTGTCCCTGTTGAGCGGCCGCGACGCCGACCTCCCGAATCCCCAAGCCGGCGAGCGCGACGCCTGGCTGGCCGACGCCCTCTCCCAACGCTTCGAATTCGTTCACGTCGTGTCCACGTTCTCCCCCGGAGGCTTCTTCCCGGCCCCGATCCGCCGCCTGGCCGGCAAACTGGAGCCCTGGGCGCGTTCGACGCCGTACCTCCGCGAGGTTTTCCGCAGCGAGGCCGAAGGAACCGCCGTCTTCCGCGTCGAGCATCCCGCTCCCGATCGCTACCTGAACGCCTGGTCCCTGTTCGCGGACGCCGTCGCGGGCCTGAGGCGCGGCGGCCCCCGCGCCGACGCGCGCGCGAAGCTGGACCGGGCGGTCGCGCTGGAGCCCCGGCTGGCCCTGGCCTGGGCCTGGCGCGGCCTGATCGCGGACGATCCGCGCGAAAAGCGCCGCGATCTCGACCGCGCGGCCGCGCTGGACCCGACGTCCGACTGGATCCGCCGCGAGCGGGACGGCGGGGTCCCGGCGCGGGAACATCCCCTTTCGAGTTTGCTAAGATCGGACTTATGAAGCGACACCCTTATCTTCCGATCGTCGCCGCGGCCTTCCTCGCGGCGGCGTGCGCGACGTCCAAATCCGCCCAGAAGTCGGGCCTGGCCAAGGACGGCAAGAACGCCCCCGGCGCCGGCTCGGCCGAGGCCGCCCCCGCCGCCCCGCCCGCCGACGTCACCGAGGCCTCCCTGCGCGTCGACGGCGACTTCGCCGCGCGCGAGGACCTGAAGACCGTCCCGTTCGACTACGACAGCGCGAAGCTCTCCGACGAGGCGCTGACCGTCCTGAAAGCCAACGCCGCGGTCCTCAAGGCCGATCCCGAGATGGTGGTCCGCGTCTCCGGCCACTGCGACGAACGCGGCACCGTCGCCTACAACCTGGCCCTGGGCCAGAAGCGCGCCAAGGAAGTCCGCGACTACTACATCAACCTGGGCGTGGACGGCACGCACGTCGCGACGATCTCCTACGGCAAGGAGCAGCCGGTCTGCTCCGAGTCGAGCGAGGAGTGCTGGTCGAAGAACCGGCGCGCCGAGACCCGCGTCCGCGTCAAGAAGTGAGCCGCCGCGTCCGCGCGCTCGCGGCGGCGGCCTGCGCGCTCGCCCTGTCCGGCTGCATCGCCACGCAGAAGGACGTGCTCGACCTGTCCCAGCAGTCCGACGACCTGAAGACGCAGATCGACGACCTGAAGAAAACGGTCGGCTCCATGCAGGCCAACCAGGCCGACCTCTCCGTGCAGATCAAGCAGCTGCGCGAGGACCTGACCGCGTACACGGAAACGGTCAAGGCCTCCATGGGCAACATGGACCAGCTCTCCGCGAAGCTGGACGCGATGGGCTCCCAGCTGTCGGGGAAGGTGACCCAGCTCGGCGCGACCTTGTCCGCGGCCCAGGAAAAGGGGCTGGAGTCCCAGCAGAAGGCGCTCGAGGCTCAGAAAACCGAGCTGGCCGCCCAAGGCCGCGAGACCGCCGCCACCGAGCTCCTGCTGACCGCCGAGAAGCGCCTGTCCGCGCGCGACTTCGCGCAGGCCGCCGCGGGGCTCGAGGACTATCTCAAGAAGTTCCCGGGCGGGGCGCTGACCGACGTCGCGACCTACGACCTGGGCCTGTCCTATTACGGCTTGAGGCAATGGGAAAAAGCCGGCCGCCAATTCGCCGTGGTTCTGGACAAGTACCCGAAAAGCGGCCAGACCCCGGGCGCGCGCCTCCACTACGCGCTGTGCCTGGTCAGCCTGCGCAAGAAAGGCGACGAGGCCCGCACCTATCTCGAGTCCATCGTCGCCGACTTCCCGAAATCGCCCGAGGCCCGCGACGCGGCCGCGGAGCTCAAGCGCTTGGCCAAAGCCCCGAAGGCCGCCGCGCCCCGGAAAAAATGATCGTCCTCCTCGCGCTGACCGCCGCGCTGGCGGCTCCGGCCGGAGCCCAGACCGAGGTGCGGCTGTCCGTGGGCGGCGGGACCGCCGAGGCCGCGCCCGTCCTGGCCCTGCCCGTCTTCGAGGCCGCCGACGCGCGCAAGGGCGCCGACGCCCTGCTCGCCAAGAGCCTGCGCGACGTCGTCCGCTCCGACCTGATGCTGTCGCGCCGCTTCGACGTGAAGGACGAGGAGCCCGGCGCGCCCGCGGCGGCCGGCGCGGTCTGGCGCCTGAAGGGCCAGGTCGGGCAGGCCGCCGACAAGCTCACGGCGCAGATCCGCCTGGAAAACGGCGCCGGCGGCCAGGCCGTCTTCGAGCGCTTCTACCGCCAGGACCCCCAGTGGCAGCGCGCGCTCGCGCACCGGATTTCCGACGACGTGGTCAAGGCCGCGACCGGCCGCGACGGCATCGCGCGCACGCGCATCGGCTTCGTCAACAACCAGACCGGCCACAAGGAAGTCTACGTGATGGACTACGACGGCGAGGGCGTCAAGCGCCTGACCGACGACAAGTCCATCGACCTGCTGCCGCGCTTCTCGGCCGACGGCCGGCGCATGGCCTACACCGGCTACAAGGACGGCAACCCCGACCTGTTCCTGATCGACCTGGAGACCGGCCGCGCCAGCACCCTCTCCGACGAGCAGGGGCTCAACGTGGCCGGCGGCTTCTCCCCGGACGGCACCAAGCTGCTGATGACGCTCTCGCGCGGCAAGAGCCCGAATCTCTACCTGAAGGACCTGACGACCGGGGCCGTCACGCGCCTGACGAGCCACTTCGGCGCCGACAGCACGCCGACCTTCTCCCCCGACGCGCGCCAGGTCGCCTTCGTCTCCGACCGCTCCGGCAATCCGCAGATCTATCTGCTGGACCTGGCCACCAAGGCCGCGCGGCGCCTGTCGAACATGAACTGGTGCGACGCGCCCGCGTGGTCGCCCACCGGCGAGTGGATCGCCTTCGCCGGCCGCGCCAACCGCAAGGACAAGATGGACATCTTCCTGGTGGACGTGACCGGCGCGCAGGTGCGCCAGCTGACGCACGGCGAGGGCTCCAACGAGGACCCGACCTGGTCCCCGGACGGCCGCCTGCTGGCCTTCTCCAGCACGCGCGAGGGCCGCTCGCAGATCTACGTGATGGACGCCGACGGCTCGGCGCCGCGCCGCATCGCCGACGTGCCGGGGGCGAGTTCCACCCCCCACTGGTCCGGCTCCCGGCCCTGACGCCGCCTCCGGCCCCCCCGCTCATGTCGGACGCCGGCGGAATCGTTCCTCGGCGGGGGCGCTCGGCCTAGGAGTCTGTCCGAGTAATTGCCCTCTGTAATCGGTAAAATTCTCTCGGCACCCGAGGAGAGAATGAGCAAAACCTACCGACCCTACGAGCCAGATCAGATTCTTCTGCTTCCGCCGTCGGTG
>Ga0315268_10008150_pt1 | contig 10978 bp, 8 predicted proteins | sample C1_top_MG_FD_204535 | JGI IMG/M metagenome (GOLD analysis project Ga0315268, IMG submission 204535) | Sediment microbial communities from Yellowstone Lake, YNP, Wyoming, USA - C1_top | ecosystem: Environmental > Aquatic > Freshwater > Lake > Sediment | place: USA: Wyoming | collected 2017-08-01 | reverse complement strand
TGGTGGCTAAAATGCATTGCAGGCCCTGCAAGAAATGACAGCGCTGTCGTAAACTTTTACCACAGAATGCTTGTCTGGGATCTTATGAAAAAGCCATTAATTACCCGTTTTATTGACGGAATTTTAAATCCGTTTATTGGGAAAAGCCTGGTTCTTTATCTTAAAAAAAATAACTGAAGCGTATTCTCTGCGATAATTCTGACATATTGGGCCCGAACATCTTCCAAAACAATTGACTTAATGGAATGAAAAAAGTATAAGAAGGAAAAAACAATGGATAGACAATTGTTACTATACATATAATTTTAGCCGGTAAAGCTGTTTTAATTACATTAAACGATTTTCTAAAAAGGGGAAAAGGTATGAACAAAGCTGATTTAGTGGGTAAAGTCACAGAAATAGTAGGAACAAGCAAACAGGCTAAGGAAGTGGTTGATTGTATATTTGAAAACATGACTGCCGCTTTAAAGGGAGGAGAAGAAGTCAGATTGTCCGGATTCGGCACTTTTAAAGTGAAAGAGAGAAAAGCAAGAACCGGAAGAAATCCTCAGACAGGAGTCGAAATAAAGATAGAAAAGAGAAAAACCCCGAGATTTTCTCCGGCAAAAGCTCTGAAAGATGCAATAAGCTGATATTCTTACTCCGGCAACAATATATGACGGCTTCGTAAAAAGTCATTCTGCTGTGTTGCGCTTCATCTTTCGTCATTGCAGCGTACCAAAAAGTACGCTTCATTCCTCAAGATTCGCGCGCCTTGCATAATGAGCTTTTTACTTTGCCGTCTGCTTCGCCGGCCTTTAACGGAGTGTTAGGCAAAGGTCTCTCTTTCTTGTCTCATAAGGTGTTCAGCCTGTAGTAGAATCCCATTTTTTTCATGAGCTCTTCATGAGAGCCGGACTCGATTAATCTGCCTTTATTAAATACGATGATCCTGTCTGCCCTGTGGGCAGTTGTAAGGCGATGTGCAATAATAATAGATGTCCTACCTTCCATTAGTTTTGTTAAAGCCTCTTCAATCCTGCGTTCCGTTTCAGAGTCAACATAGGATGTTGCCTCGTCAAGCATTATTATTCCAGGATTCCTGGCAAAAGCCCTTGCTATGGAAATGAGCTGGCGCTCCCCGCTTGAAATCGATTTTCCTCCTTCTGACAAAACAGTATCTATTCCGTAAGGGAGCCTCTCAATTATTTGCCTGCAGTTTAAAACATCAAGGATATATTCCACCTCTTCCTTTGATATGCCGCTTTTGCCTCTTGCGATATTCTCGCCAACTGTTCCCGAAAATAAAAAAGAATCCTGCATTACAATTGCCATTTTTGACCGCAGGAGATCAAGGGGAAATGTTTTTATGTCTTTCCCGTTTATGAGAATAGCGCCGGAATCGGGTTCATAAAACCTCGTCAGAAGATTTAGAAGGGTTGTCTTTCCGGTGCCTGTCGGTCCGACGACAGCTATTTTTTCTCCTGCCTCAAGAATAAACGAGATGTCCTTGAGCACAGGCTCTCCCGGTACATAGCTGAAAGAAACATTCCTGAATTCGATGCTCTCTATATTATCAAGGCAGTGTCCGCCGGTTAGTTTTCCGGAAGATTCCGGCATGCCTTCCCTGTTGTCAAGAATAAGAAATATTCTTTCTGCTGAAGACATTGCGTTTTGAAGGATGTTATATTTGTCAGCAATATCCCTTATAGGCCTGAAGAACATTTTCATATAGGAGATAAAGGCGACGAGAGCCCCGATAGTTACTTCTTCGGAAAGAACGCTGCTGCCGCCGTAAAATATTACCAATGCAACGGAGACTGATCCAAGGAGTTCAATAACCGGCATAAAAACTGCGAGAACCCGTATTTGTTTCATTCCGGCAATATAGTTTTCATGGTTTAATTTTTTAAAACTTCTGATATTTTCCTTTTCCTGCAGAAAAAGCTGAATGACCCTGATTCCGCCTATGGTTTCAGAGATTTTTGAGTTTATTTCGGCAACTTTTATCCTGAGCGTCCTGAATGCGTCTCTTGCCTGGCTCGAAAAACGGAATGATATAAAAAGGACGAAAGGAAGCACTGTAAAAGAAACAAGCGCAAGCTTCCAGCTGATGCCGAGAAGTACAATCATAATTCCCGCAAGCAGAAAGATGTCCTTGAAAACAACTGCTATGACGGAAGTGAAAAATTCATCCATATTCTGAACATCACTTGTAACCCTTGTCACAAGCCTTCCCGTTGGATTGTGGGAAAAAAAAGCGGCCGGGAGAGATTGTATATGTGTAAAAAGGCGCATCCTCAGATCATGCATGATCATCTGTCCTGCGTACTCCATCAGCATTGTATCAAGAAAATTCAGGCAAAAACCTGCAATAACTATGGCAAGCATTACAGCTGCGGCAAGGCCGACACCTTTGAAATCCTTTTCTCTTAATATGTAAATTTCCGGCTTGTCCATTTTTGAAAGCTCATCAAGAGGGACGAGGGCAAAAGAACCGTCAATTTTAAACCGGATTTTGTGCTTTTCAAGAGTTTCCCGGACAGCAGGGTCACTTAAATCAGCCCGGTAATATACTCTTTTATTTTCCTGAGCCGGGGCATTCTCCCCGTGATACACGGAACGCGGCACAATATATCTGTCGATTGCAATCTTTGTGACATAGGGGATGGAGAGATCAAGGAGTGTTATTAATATTACAAGAACGATAGATGAGAAAAAAAGGAGGCTGTAAGGCTTTCCGAACAGGTAAAGCTTTTTTAACAGGTTCAGATCATATTGTTTGCCGAGCTTTTCTTCTTCGTACCCGTAATCAAAGCGCATTCATTTCCTCTTCGATTTCCTGCATTTTGAATGTGTTAGCGTAATATCTACCCAGAGCCATAAGATCCTTATGGCTTCCGGATTCTGTGATTCTTCCCTTGTCCAGTACAATTATCTGACCGGCAAAACAAAGGGCAGACAGGCGGTGTGACACGATGATTACCGACTTTTCAGCTGACATCGATCTGATGTTGTTAATGATTTCCGAACCTGTTTCCACATCCACCTGGCTTACCGGGTCATCAAGAATGAGTATCGGCGTATCAGACAGAAAAGCCCTTGCAAGGGCAATACGCTGCTTCTGTCCCCCGGAAAGGATAATGCCTCTTTCTCCCACGATCGTATCTACTCCTTTCGGAAAAGCTTTTATTGTTCCGGCAAGAGAGGCATGTTCTATCGAGCGTTCCAGGTCTGAATCCCTTATGTCGGTTTTCCCAAAAGTTATATTGTCACGTATTGTCCCTGAGAACAGAAAAGGTTCCTGAGGCATGTAAGATGTCCTTGCCCTTAAATCTGAAAGCCTGACATTACGTATATCCTGGCCTTCTATCAAGATTCTCCCTCCTGAAACATCATACAGCCTTGGGATAAGTCCCAGAAGAGTCGTTTTTCCGCCGCCGGGCGGCCCTGCTATTCCAGTGATTGTGCCCTTTTCAATGCAGATATTAATACCGGTCAGTACGGAAGAAGTCCCGTTATTGTATGAGAATTCCACTTTTTCAAAGCATATTTTACCATCTTTCATCTTAATAACACTTGCATCACTTTTGTCATGAATTTCAGGGGCAGTCTCCAGAATCGTGTTGATCCTGTCAAGTGATGCTTTCCCGCGCTGTATCAGATTAGTGACCCATCCCATTGCCATCATAGGCCATGTAATCAGGCCGAGATAACTTATGAATGCCACGAAATCGCCGGGTGTGATGGTTGAATATATTGTCTGTTTTCCTCCGAGATAAAGGACAATGGCAAGGCTTATATTTGAAAAAAGAAGCATCATTGGGAAAAAAACCCCGGTGACTTTAACAAGTTTCATATTTTTGTTTAAGTAGTTTTCGGATTTTTTATCAATCAGAATACTCTCTTCTTTTTCTCGCGCATAGGCCTTGATCACCTGGATTCCTGCAAACTGTTCGCGGACAGCTTCGGTCAGTTCGGAAAAGGATTCCTGGGAAGCCCTGTATAACCGGTGCATTTTTTTACTGAAAAAACGTGTACCGAAAATTATGAGGGGCATGGGAATTATGGCGAATAATGTGAGGGTTGTATTTATGTATGCCATGAAACCTATGGCTGCTGATCCAAGGATAACTGCATCTGTTAAGGCCACGATTCCCATTCCGATTGCCATCCTGACATGCTGTACGTCATTTGTGGCATGGGCCATAAGATCGCCCGTTTTCGTCTTGTCGAAATATGATGAAGAGAGGGTCTGGATGTGAGCGAAAAGCCTGTTTCTTAATCCTTCTTCCACAACTCTTGAAGTGCCTATGAGGTATTTTCGCCATAAATATCTGAAAAAGGCCATTATCAAGGCAATGGTAATAATGTAAAGGGAGTAAACGACAAGCTTTTTTGTATCGGCATTAAAAGCCGTAATGTCATCAACGGCCTTTTTTATTATGCGCGGAATGATGAGCTGCAGAAAATCGACTGCGATAAGGCATAAAAGTCCTGTTGCTATTGCATAGCGGTTTTCGGTAAAATACGGCTTTATTAAATCAATTGATTTCAAAAAGATCTCCATTTCACTACAAGCGACGGGGCGAAAGTAAGTCCCGACCGATAAGGAGCAACAATCTACTATGAAAACTTCGGCTCGTACAGAAAAAATTCGGGAAATATTACGAATGAGATATGCGGATGTCAAGACCCAGCTTGAATATAATAATCCTTTTGAGCTGCTTGTTGCAACAATCCTTTCAGCGCAATGTACTGACAAGCAGGTAAATAAAGTTACGGATGATCTTTTTAAGAAGCTTAAAACTCCTCATGATTTTGCAGTTGCTCCTGTCGAAATAATAGAGGGACTTATAAGGTCTACAGGATATTTCCGGAACAAGGCAAAAAATATTCAGAACTGCTCAAGGTCTATTGTTGACAATTATGGAGGAAGAATCCCAAAGAATCTGGAAGAGCTGATAAAACTTCCGGGTGTCGGGCGAAAGACGGCAAATGTTGTTCTTGGCGCGGCATTCGGTATTCCCGGAATTGTGGTTGACACCCATGTGTCAAGAATCGCTCAGCGGTTGGATTTATCAGATAATAAAGACCCTGTTAAAATAGAATTTGATCTTATGAAAATAATACCAGAAAAAGAGTGGAATGATTTCTGCCTCCATCTTATCTACTTCGGAAGGGAAATCTGCAGGGCGAGAAATCCACTTTGTCCCGATTGCCCGGTGACGAAATTGTGCAATTATGAGTATAAAAACGATAAAGGAATATTCTGATGCATATGTTTTTAAAATTGGCGTCATCGGTTGTTTTATTATATTCCGTGTACTGTGGTTTTCTTTTTTTCATGCAGAGGCATGTCCTTTTCCCGCGGTTCATGATAGAGACTCCTCCGTTGCAAGCACAAAAAATTTCAGGCATTGAAAGAAGTTTTATTAAAACTGATTCTGGAAAAATTGAGATCTGGTATATGCCGCCTGTTTCAGAGTCAGCTGGTAACCCGGCGCCTGCGGTTATATTTGCCCACGGTAACGGGGAATTAATAGATTTCTGGCCGGATGAATTAAGGGCTTTTACCAAACTTGGCGTGGGCGTGCTGCTTGTTGAATATCCGGGGTATGGACGTTCGGAAGGGGCTCCGTCTCAGCGCACCATTACGGATGCATTTGTCTGTGCATATGATTTTCTTGTTGCAAAAAAGGATGTAGATTCCTCCAGGGTTATTTTTGTCGGGCGTTCTATCGGAGGCGGAGCCATTTGCGCTCTTGCCGAAAAACGTCCTCCGGCTGCGATTATACTTATGTCGGCATTTACAAGCATTCGGTCTTTTTCATCAAAATATTTAGTTCCGGGTTTATTGATGCGTGATCCGTTTGACAATCTTAAGGTAATTGCCTCATATGAGGGGCCGGTACTTGTTATCCATGGCAAGAACGATGAAATAATACCATTCAGTCATGGAGTTGCCCTTTCAAAAGCAGCACGGAAAGCTGCAATGGTTGCCTATGATTGCGGGCATAATGATTGCCCTCCTGATCCGGTTCTTTTCTGGGAAGATATTAATACATTCCTGAAAAAATCAGGGATCTTATAATGCAGAAACAGAGGAGTATCTGTGCAAATAAGCAGAGGCGCAAAGTGAAACCAGAAACTCCGCCGCCGGCGGATTGAACCCTTGAGTCCTTGACAAATTCCGTTTGATGGTTTGACAATCTTAACCCGCTAGCTTATATTCCATCATAAAAATAAATCGTTATCAGAATTTTAAATATTTATTAAATTGCAGTTCATTATCTTTTTATAAAATTGATAGGGGGAAAATCATGAAAGTGCTTGTCAGTGATAATCTGGATTCGAGCGGTGTGCAGATGTTTCAGCAGGAAGATGGAATCGAAGTTGATGTTAAAACCGGTTTATCTCCTGAAGAGCAGAAAAGCATTATCGGGGAGTACGATGCTCTTGTAATAAGAAGCGCCACAAAGGTGACTTCGGATCTCCTGGATGCTGCAAAGCGTCTCAAGATTGTCGGGCGCGCCGGAATAGGCCTTGATAATGTTGATATTCCGGCAGCTACCAAGCATGGAGTGATTGTCATGAATACTCCGGGGGGCAATGTTATCACAACCGCCGAGCATGCTATTGCCATGATGATGTCTCTGACAAGAAACATCCCCTGGGGTACGGCTTCCCTTAAGGCAGGAAAGTGGGAAAAGAAAAACCTTGAAGGGCGTGAGCTGTACAACAAAATTGTTGGAATTATCGGTTTCGGGAAGATTGGTTCGATAGTAGCTGACCGTGCGCGCGGCCTTAAGATGCAGGTTATTATCTACGATCCTTATGTAACTCCCGAGCGGATAGAAAAAGCGGGATATTCCAGCGTTAAACTTGATGAATTATTCCGCAGATCCGATTACATTTCAGTCCATGTGCCAAAACTAAAAGATACTATCAGCTTACTTAACAAAGATGCTTTTGACAAGATGAAAAAAGGCGTCATGATAATCAACTGCGCCCGCGGCGGAATTGTTAATGAGGCCGATCTTTATGATGCCTTAAAATCGGGTAAAGTCGCAGGGGCCGCTCTTGATGTTTTTGAGAAGGAGCCGCCGGGACAGTCTCCTCTCTTTGAGCTGGACAAGGTAATATGTACCCCCCATCTCGGAGCTTCAACCCAGGAAGCACAGGCTAATGTCGCAACTGCTGTTGCCGGCCAGATTATTGAATATTTAAAGAATGGCACCATTGTCAATGCTGTCAATGTCCCTTCAGTTACCGGCGAACTTTTGAAGAAAATCGGCCCTTTTTTATCGCTTACCGACAAAATGGGCAGCCTTCTTACTCAGCTTTCAACCGGTCCCATCAAAGAGATTGTAATCGAGTACACGGGTGATTTCGAAGGGCTCGATATGTCGCCGGTTTCAACGGCTTTATTAAGAGGCCTCCTTGTACATATTGTCAAGGATGACGTGAATTTTGTTAACGCCAATTTCATCGCAAAGGAAAGAGGAATAAAAGTAACAGAGACTGCAAGCGCGGAATCCGAAGATTTTATAAATCTTATTACTGTTAAGGGTATTACTGCTGATAAGACAACCACTGTTGCCGGGACGATTTTCGGGAAAAAGGATCAAAGAATTGTCAGAATAAATAACTTCAGGCTCGAGATGCATCCAAGCGGACATCTTGCCCTTATTAACAATCTTGATAAACCCGGTGCAATCGGGAGCATCGGAACCACTCTTGGCAAAAACAATATCAATATCGGGAGAATGCAGGTCGGTCAGGAAGAAGAGGGCGCAAGAAATATTATTTTGCTTAAGACCGATTCGCCGATACCGGAACCTGTTCTTGAGGAATTGAGAGCGCTTCCTATGGTAAAAAGCGTTATACCTCTTGAGCTGTGATAAAAAGTGAATAGTCGATAGTGAATAGTGAATCGTGGAAGGTAGGGGTATGGGATCAGGGGCAAGGGATCAGGGGTCAGAGAGCAGAAAATCGAATTTCGAATATAGAATATCGAATTTAGAAACAAACGATGTACGATATTCGATGTACGATGTCCGAAAAATGAGGCATAAGGCGTGAGGAGTAAGACTGTAGACTTTTAGGCTGAAGACTATCAGCTAACAGCCTACAGCCTATCCACCCGGACAGTTAACTATAAAGGAGAATCAATATGCCGGAAGAAAAAAAAGATTTTATAATAAAAGACCGGAGAATTTTTTCTCAAGAGAATCTGGATAAAACCGAAAAAACGGAAGATAAAGTAAAGAAAGAGAAAATGGATGAACCAGAGGCAAAAGAGCCAAAAAAAGATTACGCTCCGGAGGATAAGGAGGCAGAAGCCTGTTTTCCGGAAATAAATTTTCCAACCTTTATTATGTCTCTGAATGCATCTGCACTCTTTAACCTCGGTGTTCTTGAAAATCCTGCTGCAGGTAAAAAAGAGAAAAATCTTACTCTTGCCAAACAGACTATTGATATCTTGTGTCTGCTTGAAGAAAAAACACGCGGAAATTTATCAAAAGATGAAGATGTCATGCTAAAAAATATTCTTTATGATTTAAGAATAATATATGTGAAGGAAAAGAAGTAAAGGAGAGATATATGTGGATAAATAAATTCGTTAATTTGATTTTGCGTCGCAAAGCCGTTTTTGTTGTTATATTCATTGCAACGGCTATAATTGCAGTTTCATGCTTCAATTCTGTTTCCGACGACAAGACAAAAAAAAGTGACACAAACAAAGTCAAGGAAAGCTCAAAAGCTTTAGTTAACGAAACAAAAACATTCGAAGCAACACGGTTTGTACCTGAAAACTTTAGCGCACTCGCCGAAATGGTTGGCCCCGCTGTTGTAAATATCCGAACTGTTAAAACTACGAAATCAGGCAACGTTTTCCGCAATTTCAATAAAGGACCATTCGGAGAGGATGATCCAATGGGCGATTTTTTCAATAAATTCTTCAACCAGGACCCGCAAAGACAATTTAAACAGCGAAGCCTTGGTTCAGGATTCATAATTGAAAAAGATGGTTTCATTGTAACGAATAATCATGTTGTAGAAAACGCTGACAAGATAAAGGTTATATTAAAAGACCAGAAAGAATTTGACGCTGTAGTTGTGGGTCGTGATGAAAAGACAGATCTCGCCCTTATTAAAATAAATTCGGGAAATAACCTTCCTGTTGCCAGAATAGGCGATTCGGATGCCTTGAAAGTCGGCCAGTGGGTACTTGCAATAGGCAGCCCTTTTGGGTTGGAACAGACCATAACAGCAGGCATTGTAAGTGCTAAAGGGCGGGTGATAGGTTCAGGTCCTTATGATGATTTTATACAGACCGATGCTTCAATAAACCCCGGGAACAGTGGCGGTCCTCTCGTAAACATGAACGGTGAGGTCGTTGGAATAAATACAATAATAATTGCCGGAGGACAGGGAATTGGATTTGCGATCCCAATAAACCTTGGTAAAGGAGTTATTGACCAGCTGAAAAAACATGGTGATGTTACAAGAGGATGGCTTGGTGTTACAATCCAGGACGTTCCGACTGACCTTGCCGAGTATTTAGGAATTAAAGATGGAAAGGGCGTTCTTGTTTCAGATGTTATAGAAGGCGATCCTGCTGCTAAAGCCGGGATAAAGCCAAGAGATATTATCACTGAAATTAATGGAGAAAAAGTTGAATCGAGCAGGTCTCTTTTGAAAATAGTTGCAGGTATTGGAGTGGGGGATGTTGCCAAAATTAAAGTGTTAAGAGAAGGCAGGGAAAAAACATTCAATGTTGAAATAGCAAAGAGGATGGATGAGAAAATAGCTTCCGCAAAGGATTCTATTAAGGGACGTTCGGATGAAATAGGAATCAGGGTTGCGAATATAACACAGGAGATGATCCGCCGTTTCAATATTACTGAAACCGAAGGTATTATTGTAGTAGATGTCGATCCTGATGGGGAAGCTGCCGAGGCCGGAATAACTCAGGGGGATATTATAAAAGAGATAAACCGCCATCCAGTAAAATCTGTGAAAGATTATGCGGAAGCGCTCGGCAAAATCAAAAAAGGCGAGTCCATTAAAATATTTATATGGAGAGACAAGGTCGGATTTGTAATAGCAAAGCTTACAAAATGAGTAACTATAACCTTGCTCTTTCTTTGTTACTAACACCCATGCCCGAAGCTGGCACAACGAAGCATGAGAATACAGGAGCCAGGAGTCAGGATCCAGAATAACCATGGTTTTTTTTCTGTATTCTGACTCCTGTATTATCATATAAAGGGATATTCTTTGGAAATTCAATCGCCCGCAAAGATAAACCTGTTTCTGCACGTTTCGGGAAAAAGACCGGATGGCTACCATGAGCTTTTGACTCTGATGTGTTGCGTAACTCTATATGATATATTGTCAATTGATACTGGCTATAAAAATATATCCGTCTCGTGTACCGATCCTGAAATCCCATCTGATGAAAAGAACCATGCTTATAGAGCTGCGGATCTATTTTTAAAAAAACTCGATAAAAAAGAAGGAGTTAGAATACATATTGATAAAAAAATACCGGCAGGTGCAGGGCTTGGAGGTGGAAGCAGCAATGCTGCGGCTGTTTTATCGGGATTGAACAGCTTTTTTGGCAATCCATTTCCTTTAAATGAAATTATGAAAATGGGGCTTGAAATTGGGGCTGATGTTCCATTTTTTTTATTTAAAAAACCTGCACTGGCGACAGGGATAGGAGACAAGTTGGAAGAATATCCTATGAAAATACCCTATAAGGTCATTATTATATACCCAGGATTTGGCGTTTCAACTAAAGATATATATAATAATCTGAATTTGAGATTGACAAATTGTAAAAAAAAACTTAAAAGTAGCCCCTTTGAACGGGAATTTGATCCAGAGTTTCTTTGCAATGATCTTGAATCCGTCACTGCTTCAAGGCACCCTGAAATTAATGAAGTTAAAGAAGCCTTATTAAAAAAAGGTGCGGAAGGGGCTCTTA
>Ga0315268_10008149_pt1 | contig 10979 bp, 6 predicted proteins | sample C1_top_MG_FD_204535 | JGI IMG/M metagenome (GOLD analysis project Ga0315268, IMG submission 204535) | Sediment microbial communities from Yellowstone Lake, YNP, Wyoming, USA - C1_top | ecosystem: Environmental > Aquatic > Freshwater > Lake > Sediment | place: USA: Wyoming | collected 2017-08-01 | reverse complement strand
CGTGGCTGACAGTCGCCACGAACTCGGACTTCATCGCGTCGAGCTCTTTAAAGTGGGTGATGTCACGCAAGACAGCTACTCGCCCCAATGACTGGCCGCTTTCAATTCGGATGACCGACGCGCTGCCGTAGAGCGTGCGCCCATCGGGCAACACGACCTCGCCGGTTTGGGGGCTGTCGTCAGTGCCGGGTGTTGCCAGCAACTGGATCACCGCCGGGTCAAGCGTAGAGTCTTGCAGGCGCTTGCCGACCACACGCGTGGCCACGACGCCAAACGCAATCTCGGCAGCCGGGTTCATCAACAAAACGCGGTCGTCGGGGCCGGTGACGATGACTGCATCGTTGGTGCTGATCAGAATCGCGGCGAGCCGCTGGCGCTCGTTTTCAGCCGTCTGGAGTAACCGTGAATTTTCCACCAAGATAGCAGCCTGCCCGGCCAGCGTTGCCAGCACGTTCTGTTCAGATTCGGCAAAGCGATGCGGCTCGGCGTAAGCCAGCCACAGCACCCCCAGCATCTCGGTCTGCCGCCGCACCGGCCACGCAGCCAGCGCACGAATGCCAGGGCCGATGAGCGTGGGATCGAGCGTCCCGCGCGCGCGCGCCGTGCTCTCTACCAGCATCGGCTCTTGAAGACTGGTTGCCATCTCGGCCAGACGGCGATCCAGCGGCGTAATGTCGCCGGGCAATTCGCCCCGCCTCCACAATGCACCGAGGTGTCTGTCGTTGGAAAGGAGCAGCAGCCGTGCCGAGCGCCCCCGGCTAGCCTGCAGGGCGCCTTCCAGGATCAAGGGGATGCCGCGCTCCAACTCAAAGCTGGCGGCTACGTCCTGGCTCACGCGCAAGAGCAGCGACAAATCGTCGAGCCGCCCCTTGAGGCTGAGGCGCATCTGCTCAAAAGCATCGCCGAGCTGGCCGACCTCGTCTTCACCCCGCACCTGCACGGGCGCATCGAGTTTGCCCTCGGAGATGCGACTGGATGCCTGCGAGAGCAGTCCGAGCGGGCGTGTTACCCGGCTGCTCACAAAAAAGACAGCGCCGCACGCCACCACTATCAACACGACGAGCAAACCGACCAGTGGCGTCGAAACCTGCGCAGCTAGTCTCAGCACGGAAGCGTAAGGCAATTCAATGACGGTGATCCACGGGTGACCCTTCACCGCGCGGACGTACAACAGGCGCCGTGTGCCATCCTCAACGGAACCGACATAGACCCGGCCATCTTCGATTTCGGTTAGCGGGCGCTGCGAAGGGTCCAACCGCCACTCGGTCATCAGTCGCTCGGCGCGGCCCGCCAGCACAATACGTCCCTGCTCGTCCACGACGAAACCCTCGCCTGCACCCAGCGTCTGTTGCAACCCAGCCAGCATGCGGGTCATCGTCGGGTTCACGTTCAGCCGTGTGCGCGCGACGAGCGCGCCAGACCGCCCGCCTTTGCCGTCGTCCACGGGCACCACAAACGACACCATCAGTGCGTCGGCGCTGCGGCGGTGCACCTCGCTAACGCCCGGCGCTCCAGACGACAGCGTGTGCGTGATGAGAGTCATTTCCGCATCGGTAAGCTGCTTTTGCCCATCGGCGGGATAGATGTTGCGCAGTTGGCCGGACGAGTCTGTCAAAATCATCTCGTCAAAGAACGCGCCCGCGCGGACGCCTTCGGCGAGCCGGTTCTGCCGGACGGATGCGTCACTGCTCTGCAATCGCTCGTCGTCAGCGAGCGCCCCGGCCAGGCTTTGTCCGGTCTGGAAGAAAAACGGAATGTCATCCGAGGCGCTAACCGCATCGCGCGCCATCTGCTCGATGGCCTGCTGCGTGGCGGCGTTGAGTGTCGTCGCCGTGACAGCATACACCAGCACGATCATGATGATCAACATGATCGGCACAAAAGTGAACAACAGGCGGCGATTGAGGCTGCGCGTGTGGGGTGGCGCAGAGCGCGCGGCCTGCACAGGGCGCAGCGTGGGCGCTGCCGCGTAGAGAACCTGGCCGATGGCGCCTGCGATCAGGCCTTCGACCAGCGCCGGCAGCCAAGCGGATAAAAAGAGAGGCCACGTAAAATCGAGCGCGTAAAGCGGGTCAGCGCCGGGTGTGCCAACATAGAGACCCGGCAGCACCAGAGGCCAGATCAGCAGTCTCCCTAGAGTGCCTGCCACAATCGGCTGGCGCAAGAAGGACCACAAGCGCCCGCGATAATCTTGTCGAAGCAAAAAGCAAAAGATCAAACCCAAGAACGCAAACTCAAAGACCGGGGGCATCTGGCCGCTGATGAACAGCGCACGCATCAGCCCGCCCAGCATCCCCGCTATCATCGCGGGGCCCATGCCAACCCATCCGCCCATGAGCAAGATCGGCAGGCTGCCCAGCAGCGGGTCCGGCAAGCCGCTGGCTTCCTGAGGCCGGTTCGGAACGGGTGGTCGGGCGATAGGATAGTACCAGGCAACGAGGTTATTGAGGAGCAGGGCCAAGAGGCAAAGAGCCAAGAACAAGAGCCAACGACTCGCCGTCAGGCGAAAGCTGCGCCACGTCCCAACCAGCGCGATGACCAGTGCCAGGCCATAGACCCCCAGAAGCAAAAGCCCTGCTAGTTGTCGAGTGGGAAGATCCAGGAACGGAGCCCGCCACAGGCCCAGCCAGTCTATTTGCAGCATGACGGATGCTCTCTGTGTGGTCGAGTAATGCGCGCTGTCACAATAGCGTGATTATAGCACGAAGGGAAAGGGCTGCAAAACGCCGCCCTGTCGTCATTCATCGCTTGCCCACACACCTGTTTAAGAGTTCGTCTTGCCTCTCGGGCGCATCGCCCGGCGCACGCCGCGCATGGCAGCCTCCACGCGCCGAGCCAGCGCCTCCGGTGGCAAGTGCGGCAACAGCGGCCACGGCTCCAACTCCAACTCGCCCAGCACCGCATTGGCCGCCTTGATGCCCGTGACGCACGCTCGCTCCAAGAACATGGCCGGGTTACGGTCGCGCACCCAATCGCCACAGCAATGGAGGCGCGGCCACGGCGTCGTGACCGCCAGGTGCTCCTCGGGCAAGCCCACGTGCAATAGCGTGTGCGTCGCCTCGTTGCGCGTGAGCGACGAATGGATGAGGTGCCCCTTGAGCTCCGTCCAGGCGCGACCTACATCCGTGATAGCGCGAGCTAAAAGCATAGCATCCGGCTCAGCCAAGAGCTCCGCCGGACCATAGATGTGCGCTTCAATCGCGCTCCCTCCCGTAGCGCGCCCCCAGCGGATGTATTCGTCATAGATTCGGTGCAGCCAGAAAAAGTTGTCGAGCGCAAAATCCCCCGTAAAAATCCCTGCTTCGGCGTGCAGGCCGGTTGGCGCTTGGTCGAACCACAGGCGAACGATGGCCGTGGCCCGACCGCCGGGCAGCCGCAACTTGGCAGCCTGTTCCACCGTGTCAGGGCTGGTGCGCAGCAAAGCCTCTGTCGCCGGGGCATCGGTCGCCAGGATCACGTGCGCGGCCTCTGCCGACCTCGGCTCGCCGTTTTGATGCCAGGTGACGCGTCCCGCAACTCTTTCGAAGGACGGCAAAGCCTTCGCAAGCGTCAACTGGGTCACCCGCGCGCCGGTGACGACCTCTCCGCCGAGCGCACGAAGCGCGTCCACCATCGGCTCGACGATGGCTGTCCCGCCGTTAGTGGGCAAATAGGAAAACGCCCAGGCATCGCGCCGCAGCAGCGTATAAAAGCGCAAAAAGGCAACGTATCCCGAAGCCGGGGTCGCCTGGGGATGCGCCGAAAGCGCATTACGCGTCAGTCCGGTGAAAAAGTCAACGAGTGTAGGCGACCAGCCCCGGTTAAAGTCCGCCATCGTCATGCCGGTCAGCGGCTGTTCTTCGACCAGCGGATCAATCGAAAGCGCCGCGAGCAGCCCTGCCAAAAGAGGGAACATTGCAAAAATGTCGGGCAGCGTCAGCATGGCCCAAAAGCGGGGACGGGCGAACAGCCCCAAATAGTGAAACGGTGCGGGCACCCAGCTATCCCGGATGGCGCTGCCCATCTGCGCGCGGCGCACCCATCGGCCCAGCCCCAGCACCCACTCTTCCTCCTGCGCCGGGACCAGCACCGGACGGATGTGATGCCGGGCCAGCATCGCTTGCAGGTTACGGTAAGGCGACCAAATGCCGTGGACGCCATGTTCCGTCCCAAAGCGCCACGTTTGCCCGGCATGCTCGAACTCGACTGGCGGGCCGCCTTTCAAGCGACCACCGAGCCGCTCGTCGGCCTCCAGCACGAGCGGGCGCAGGCTCCGCTCGGCCAGGTGCAGCGCCGCCGTCAACCCGGCCATGCCGGCGCCAATGATGATGATGGATTCTTTTTGCAGACCGCACTCCCGAGACGCAAGTCTCTACCCCGGCGCGTAAGTGACGATACCCGCGTGCCGTGACGACGGAAATGCAATGATCTCGCGCAGCAAGCCAAGTGGGCGAGCCTGCATCAACGAAGGCTCAACGTAGCACTGCTGGTAACAACTGCCGCACGTCAGCGGCGGAGAGCCGTACAATTCCACGCTCCGCCGGACGGCCTCTTGCCAATCGCCCGCGTCGAGCAAGTTCGCTTGTCCCCCGTGCGCATTGCCGCTCCGCTCGATCGGGCGGCATGGATAAGCTAGCCCTCCATCCGGCAGCACGCGCGGAGCAAGCAGCGGATAACAGGGATACGGCTGTGAGTCCATCATCAACCGCAGATAGGGTAAGCTGCCGAAAATCGGCGCGCCACTTTGCTTCAACGCGATGAGGCGAGCAATGAACGCGTGATACTCGGCCGAGACCAACAGCTCGTAACGCGGCCAGTTATTGACCGATTGCGGCGAGCAAGAAAACAGAATGCCATGCGCGATGCAAAAGGCGAGCACGGCCTGCGCCTGCACGAGCGTTTCGGGCATGAGGACGCAGTGGACAATCACGCGCGCGCCGCCCTGGCGCGCGGTGGAGGCAATCGTGTTGATGATTGCCTGGGCCGTGCCGGGTGCGCCGCGGATCGTCTGATCCCACACCTGAGGGTCAACCGCATCGAGGCTGATGACCAACCGGTGCAAGTGGCGCAGCACGTCCATATGCTCCGGCAAAAGTGTGCCGTTTGACAGAAGCGTCAGGCTATTAAACCGCAGATCCCTCCTCGCAAAAGCGACGAGCGCTTCTAAATCGGGATAGAGCAGCGGCTCGCCACCGGTAAAGATAAGGCTATCCGTCCGCTTTCGGACGATACCCAACAGGCGTTTGGCATCGGCCAGGGATAGCGGCGCCATCCCATTGGTGGCATTGCGCCGCGCGCCATAGTCTTCGCAATAGCAGCAATTCAGATTGCAGGAGGCTGTAACGCAGTACGAAACAACCAGCGGTCTCAACATTCGGTTGCCAGCCAGCAGCCGGAATAGATTGGTCAGATAGTTGGTATTCGTGGCGCTCACAGGCGGCTATTATACCTCAGAAGAAAACCGTTTTCCCGCAGGCCCCCGAAACGAAGCGGAGTGGGGTCGAGTATTTTGATATTTGGAATTTGAAATGTGATATACTCTGCACATGTCTCTAACCAAGATGGAACTGCGAATGCGAACCGTCGGCCCCTGGCCGATGAACGCCTACGCCCTGGTCTGCCCCACCACACGGCAGAGCGTCCTCATTGACCCCGGCGCTGAGCCGGACACGCTGCAAGAGATGTTGGCCGATACCCACCCGGTCGGCATCCTCATCACGCACACGCATCCCGACCACGTTGGCGCGCTGGACGAGATGCGAGCCAGGCTCAAGGCCCCGGTGATGGCTCACCCTGGCCCGCACTATGAGGGACTAGACTTGAACGCCGATCGCTGGGTGCATCACGGCGACGAGGTGCAGGTAGGGCAGCATCGCCTCAAAGTGTATCACACGCCCGGCCACACGGGCGATATCATCTGCTTTGCGATCGCCGACGACGAGCGCATTGTCGTCGGCGATACAATCTTTGAGGGCGGCCCCGGCAAGACCGAGTCCGTCGAGGGTTTCCAAAGGACGCGGCAAACCTTGCGTGATATTATCTTGGCATGGCCGGACGACACAGTGTGCTACCCCGGCCATGGCACGCACTTTCGCCTGGGCGACAAGCGCGCAGCCATCGAGGCTTTCCTCGCCAAAGACCACGGCGACTTTTTCGGGGATGCGACCTGGGAGATGTAGCAAAGACTCACAGCGTCTGCACGTCATGCGCGCCGCTTTCACGCATACCGCCTGGCGTGATGCGGATGAACTCGGCGTTCTGTTGCAACTCGGCGATGCACGTCGCGCCAGCGTAGCTGAGGCCAGAGCGCAGCCCGCCGATGAGCTGATGCAAAATGTCGGCGACCGCTCCCCGGTACGGCACGACCGCCTCTACGCCTTCCGGCACCACCTGCTCCCACTCTAGTGGATCTATAGGCGCGTCGCCGCCTCTTTCGATGGCTCGCCGTTCCACGTTGGCCGATAGCGAAGCCATACCGCGCACCACCTTAAAACGCTGCCCGTCGCGTACGATGCTCGCGCCGGGGCTTTCTTCTGTGCCCGCCAGCAAACTGCCGGCCATCGCCGTATCAGCTCCGGCCGCCAACGCCTTGGTGAGATCGCCGCCATTGCGAATGCCGCCGTCGGCAATCAGCGGCACGCCCAGCTCGCGCGCGGCCTCGGCCGAGTCTATGATCGCCGTGAGCTGCGGCACGCCGAACCCTGTGACGACGCGTGTGGTGCAGATGGAACCTGACCCTACGCCGATCTTGACCGCGTCCGCTCCGGCTTCGGCCAGGTCGCGCACACCTTGTGCCGTGGCTACGTTGCCCGCGATCACCTCCACTTGCGGGAAGCGCCGCTTGAGCTCGCGCACCATGTTGATCGCATGGTCAGAATGCCCATGCGCAATGTCCACCACCAGGACGTCCACGCCAGCGGCCACGCACGCTTCTGCGCGTTGGATGTCCGATGACCGCACCCCAACTGCTGCACTCACGCGCAGGCGACCTTTGCTGTCTTTGGTGGCCTGGGGATGCTGTTGCAATTTGATAATATCCTGCGACGTGATCAGTCCGGCCACACGGCCCTCCTCGTCGAGCAGAGGCAGCTTTTCGACGCGGTGTTGATGCAACAAGCGCCCCGCTTCCTCCATACTGATCCCCATCGGCGCCGTCACCAATCGAGCGCGCGGGGTCATTAGCGCCTCGACCGGCATCGCAGGGTCTGGAGCCAGCAGAACGTCGCGCCGCGTCAGCAGGCCCACCAATTCGCCGCTGCCGCCCACCACCAGCAAGCCGCCGATGCCGCTGACTTCCATCGCCTGGCGCGCCTCGCCGGCCGTGGCCGCCGGCACGATCATTGCAGGCGACTCGACCACATAGGATTCGGCTCGCTTGACGCGGGCCACTTCAATCGCCTGCCGCTCGATCGTCATAAAGCGATGAATCGCACCCAGTCCGCCTGTTCGCGCCATCGCAATCGCCATGGCCGACTCGGTGACGGTATCCATGTTGGCGCTGATGATGGGAATGTTGAGCGTGATGCGGGGCGTGAGGCGCGCATGGGTGTTGACCGCCGAACGGCTGACAATCGCGGAACGCTGGGGGACCAGCAACACATCATCAAACGTCAGACCTTCGTCATCACGGATTTTCATACCACCCCCAACCTTCCCGAAAGCCTTGTCCTGAGCCTGGCGAAGGATCAGCTTTCAGGAAAGTCAAAGAGCCTCTAATTTCGCCGCAATCAATCTCGCGCGGCCTGGCGCATCGCCGACGTAACCGCGCGCGTCGAGGAGCGACCGCGCCATCTGCGGAGCGAGAAACTGCGTGATACGTGCGTCTGCGCACAGCGCATCTATCAGCGGATTGGGACGGCCGGCGGCGACCTCGGCCCAGGCATGCACCGAATGCTCGCGTATCACCTCGTGCATCTGCTGGCGATCCGCGCCCGCCTTGACCGCCGCCACGAGCAATCGCTCAGTGGCTGCAAAGGGTGCGTAGGCCGCCAGGTTGCGCGCGATCGCCGCCTCGTCAATCACCAGTCCGCCGATCAGTTTCTGCGCCGTCATCAGCAGCTCGTCGGCGCACAGGAACGCTTCAGGCAAGATGGTGCGCCGGTTGGCCGAATCGTCCAGCGTGCGTTCGAGCAGCGAGTTGGCCGCGTTATCCCACGCAATGCGGGGCAACTGGGCCAGGTAACGTGCGAGCGAGTCTATCTTTTCTGCATTGACGGGATTGCGCTTGAACGGCATCGCCGAAGACCCTACCTGCCTGGCTCCAAACGGCTCGCTCCATTCGCCCATGGCCGGCGATTGCAGCACACGCAGGTCAAAGGCGAACTTGGCCAGCGACATCCCCAGCCCCGCCAGCGCATTCAGCGTTAGCCAATCCTGCTTGCGCGGGTAGGTCTGCGTCGTCACGTCAAACGGCTCGAGGTCGAGCGCGCGCATGACGAGCGCTTCCAATCCTTGCAAAGGCTTGGAAGACACCGCAAGAGTCAATTCCATGTACGCCGCCGACGTGCCCACCGCGCCTTTGAATCCCTTGCCCCTGATCCCAGCCCGGACGCGAGAGAGCTCGGCATAGTCCATCGCCAAATCTTGCGCGTATTGCGCCAGCCGATACCCAATGGTGGTCGGCTCGGCCGGCTGGAGGTGCGTGAACGCCATCGTCGGCGTATCGGCCCACTTGATAATCTGCTCTGCGAACGTCGCCAGCAACGTCTTACACTTGTCCAAAACCAGGTCGAGCGACTCGCGGACGCGCAGCGCATCGGCATTGTCTTCGACGTCCGCCGAAGTTGCGCCGAGGTGAATGATTCCCCCGCCGGCCGGGCACTGCCCGGCGTAAACCTTGACCTCGGCCATCAAGTCATGCTTGATCTCTGCCTCGATTTGCAGCGCGCGGTCGAGGTCAACCTGCTCCGCGTGCGCGCGCAGGTCGGCCACCTGCTCCGGCGTGACCAACCCGAACTGGGACTGCGCTTCGGCCAGCGCCAGCCAGATGCGCCGCCAAAGCTTGCGCTTGTGCACCTCGCTCCACACCGCGCGCATCACGTCGGAGCCGTAGCGCCAGGTAAAAGGAGATTGGTAAATGTCGAATGACAAATAGTCCATGACGAATGACGAATGACGAACGACTAATAACCGCTGACCGCAAACCACTGATCACTGATTACTGATCAGTGAAAAGATCTGGGTGCGATCCGGGCCGACAGAAACGTGAGAGACGGGAACGCCCGTGAAGGATTCGATGTGTTTGACGTACGCCTGTGCAGCGAGTGGCAGGTCTTGCAGGCGGCGAGCAGAGCCAATGTCCTCCCCCCAGCCGGGCAGGTCGGTGTACGTCGGCGAGCATTCGCCCAAGGCAGCGTCGCGGGGAAAATCGTGAATCAGCTCGCCGCGATACGAATAGCCCGTGCAGACGCGCACCGGATCAATGCCGGTGAGGATATCGAGCTTGGTGAGGACGAGTTCCGTCAGGCCGTTGATACGTGCCGCGTGCCTCAGCGCCACCAGGTCGAGCCAGCCGGTGCGGCGGGGACGGCCCGTCGTCGCGCCGAATTCGTCCCAAGGGTTAGCGCCCGTGCCGCGCAGCCGCTCACTTGTCTCCCCCTGCAACTCGGTGGGGAACGGCCCGGCGCCCACGCGGGTACAAAAGGCTTTGGCTACTCCCACCACGCGCGTGACGTGCTTGGGCCCCACGCCCAGCCCGGTCAACACGCCGCCCGTGACTGTGGAGGAACTCGTGACGAAGGGATACGTGCCGTGGTCAATATCCAGCAGCGTGCCCTGCGCGCCTTCGGCTAGGACCGTCTCGCCGCGCTCGAGCGCCGCGTGGACGAGCGCGGTCACGTCCACCAGGTGTGGGGCAAAGCGCACAGCCAGCGCCGCGTATTCGGCAGCCAGCGCTTGAGCATCGAGCTCAGGCTCGAACAATCCGCGCAGACCGACGTTCGTCCGCTCGACGTGCGCCCACACCGAATCGGCAAAAGCATCCGCATTGACCATCGCCCCGGCGCGCAGCCCGATCCGCGCCGCCTTGTCGGTATAGGCTGGGCCGATGCCGCGCCGGGTGGTGCCAATCGCCCCTGCCCCGCGCTGGTTCTCTGTCACGCCGTCGAGCGCCACATGGCCCGGCAGCAGCAGGTGCGCTGCCACGTCAATCTTTAGACGCTGGGGCGTGAGGTCAGCGCCGTGACGGTTCAGCTCGTCCACCTCGCGCGCCAGCGAGCGCAGGTTGATCACCATGCCCGCGCCCAGCACGCACGTTGCGCGTGGATGGAACGCGCCCGCCGGAACCAGGTGAGTGCGAACCGTCGTACTGCCCACCGTGATGGTATGCCCGGCGTTGTCGCCGCCGTTGTAGCGCGCGATGATGGTCGCCTGCGCCGCCAATTTATCCGCGATGTGGCCTTTGCCCTCGTCGCCCCATTGAGCGCCCAACAATGCAATGACGGACATTATACCCCTCTCACCACCCGCGCAAAGGTTGGGGACCTTTGCAAGGGCTTGATGGAGTCAAGGCTTGGCCGGTTTCTCAGCGTCCGGCTCAAGCCTCTACTCCTGACTCGCGGTCAGTATAGCACGCCCGCGCTAGGGCTGTCAATGGTGAACTTGTACCCTGGACAATGCTGCCCGGCGAAGGTCCCAGGTGTCGCCGTGCGCGGCATGAGCGGTCCAGCCCTGCACGCTGGCCGAAAGCAGCGAGAGCCGGGAATCAGAAACCCGTTTTCTCGACCTCACTCCGCTTCGCTTCGGGGGCCTGCGGGAAAACGGGTTTCTGAACGAGCAGCACATCTCTAGCAAGAGATTCTTCACTCCGGTCAGAATGACAGATTACGATTTTTGCGCGGTCGGGGGCGCGGTAGCGCGCCCGAACCTCCTTGACGGTTTTCCCCACTTTTTGCGCTGAAAGGCTTTGAACTTGTGGGGCGGCAATAGCCGGTGGTATTCGAGTCGCGGGCGGCCAAAGTTGAAGAACAATGCCGCCGGACAGTGTGACAAGGCGGCAAATC
>Ga0315268_10008148_pt1 | contig 10980 bp, 9 predicted proteins | sample C1_top_MG_FD_204535 | JGI IMG/M metagenome (GOLD analysis project Ga0315268, IMG submission 204535) | Sediment microbial communities from Yellowstone Lake, YNP, Wyoming, USA - C1_top | ecosystem: Environmental > Aquatic > Freshwater > Lake > Sediment | place: USA: Wyoming | collected 2017-08-01 | reverse complement strand
CTCGGCCAACACCCGCAAGGCCGAATAGTAAATCGCCTCGACCTGGTCCTGGCTCAATACCTGCAGCCTTGGGGTGGCATTTACTTGATAGTTGGTCTTTCTGACCTGCATGGTTGTCTCTCCTGTGAGCTTTTAGTGAATGAACTGCGCTTGTTGGATTACCCCGCCGGGCGGAACGACCAAGAACTCGCCATCTGCCTTGCTCAGGTCCTCCGCGATCTCGACGAGCCGCCGCACGTAGCGGTCGGAACCCAGGATCTCTTCGTACCGCATGCCCCAGCGCTCGCAGAAACGAGCCACCTCCAAAGCCAGGGGGCGGTACTTGTCCAAATCCTCCTGGGTGTGGGCCACCAGAACGAGCCGCCTGTAATTCTGATATTGCTGATCCATCAGCCACATGGCCTTGTCCGGGCCGTACTTGACCTGGTATTCCTGGTACTCTTTGAGCGGATGGCTGCCCGATTCCAGCCAGCCCTTGCCCAACCAATACGTGCCGGGCGCGGCGTTGAACTCGCGCAGGTACGCCTTGACCGAGCCGAGCAACATGGCGATGCAGTCATCCGCACGCGGCACGAGCAAAGTGTGCTTGCCGGCCTGGAGGCCGTTCAGCCCGTTGCCACACAGGCCATAGCCCAGGACGATCAGGCTGGGCTCCTCCACTGCGTTGATGGCTTCTTGAACCGCCCACGTCAGCTTGTTGGGCACGCGGTGCAGACCGTACTCCATAAACGTTACCTGCCCGGCCAGGTCGGGCGGCAGGAATCGCTGCAACAGGTCCTGCAACACCTGGCAGGCGATGACGACGACGGGTAATCCGTTCGGCGACGACATGCGTTTTCCTCTACGCCGCTCCGGCCAGGCGCTTGGCCAGGTCAACGCCGGCGGGCGCATTGGAGCCATAGCCATCTGCGCCGATGCGCCTGGCAAACTCGGCGTCCACCGGCGCGCCGCCGATCATGACCTTGACCTTGTCGCGCAGACCGGCCTCTTCGATCGCTTTGATCGTGTGGCTCATAGCGCGCATCGTGGTCGTCAGCAGCGCCGACATGCCCACGATGTTCGGCTGGTGAGTCTTGACAGCCTGGACAAACTTGTCCGGTTCGACGTTGAACCCCAGGTCAATCACCTCAAAGCCGGCGCCCTCGCACAACATGCCTACCAGGTTCTTGCCGATGTCGTGCAGGTCGCCCTGGACCGTGCCGATCACGATCTTGCCGACCAGCTTGGCGCCGCTGGCGACCAACTGGGGACGCAAGACCACCAGCCCGGCCTGCATCGCTTCAGCCGACATTAACACTTCGGGCACAAACATATCGCCGCGCTTGAAGCGAGCGCCGACCTCGTTCATCCCCACGACCATGCCGTTATCGAGAATGTCTTTGGCGGCCAACCCTTCGCTCAACCCCTTGTTCACCAGCTCGACGACCTTGTCCTTGTCACCTTCCAGAACGACCGTTGCCAGTAGTTCGTAAATCGCACTCATGATGTTTACCCTCCTGGTGTGCTCATGCTTTTGCGCGGGCGCGCTTGACAGCTTTGGCGCGGGTTCGCTTTCCAGCCTTGGCGCGGGCCTTTTCGGCCTTGGCCAGAACCGTATTGATGACCTTTTGCGTCTTGCGCTTGACAGGCGCCGGCTGATGGCTGGCGAGAATGTCTTGCGCCCGGGCGATGGCCCGGTCGCGCATCGTCGTCCGGCCCATCATATTCCACTCCTCAAAGTTGCGCCGGTCGCACAGGTTGGGGAACCAGAATTCGGTCTTGAACAGACGCCGGGTCTGCGGCTCGCGCAAATAGTGGCCGTTCGGGCCGACGTGGTGGATCACCTCCACTGCCAGCGTGTCCTCGTTGACCTCGATGCCGCGCGTGATGCGCCGCGAGTAGCCGATGGCCTCGTCCATCATGACCAACTGGAACACGGAGCCTGCCGCGGCGCTTTCAGTGGTCCCGACCGCATGGCAGAGGTCGCCGGTGGAAAGCGCAGAAAAGAACGCCGAGAGCGAACCTTCGATGGCCGCCTGCTCGTCCAGGCATTTGGAATCGGTGCCGCCGCCAGTCTGCCACATGGGCAGGCCTGCATAGTGAGCCAGCTCGGTGAGGCCAGCCATCATGAGCGCCAGCTCAGGGGCGCCGTAAGACAGGGGCATCGCATCTGTATCTACCGAAAGCACGCCGCCCATGATAAACGGCAGGCCGGGTTGAATCGCCTGAGCTAGCGTCAACCCCAGCCACGCTTCGGCGGCCGCCTGCACAATCGCGCCCGCTGCCGTCATCGGCGCGGTCTTGCCGGCGACGAGGCTCGGCGCAAACACCAGCGGGATTCGATGGCGGGCGGCAAAGACGAGCTTGTCGAGCGCGCCCGAATCGCCGACCAGCGGCGACGACGGCTCGCAACAGTACGCATAGGTGGGGCGTTTCTCAAAAGCCGCCTGCCCAGCAGCCTCCGCGACGGCGATCTTGTGAATCTCGGCCAGGTCGTCCCGGTCACGTGAGCGAGCCACGACGGGCTTGGTCGTGTTGGCAAACATTCCGGCGAACTCGTAGATGGCCGCGAAATCGCGGCGCGCATCGCCGAGCATGCCCGCCGACTCGACAAAGTCAATGTTGGGCAGTGCGTCGGCGATCTTGGCCATCAGCGGCACGTCGGCTTTCACATAGGGCCGCGCCACCTCGGTTTCCACATCCACAAAGCTGGGGCCGCCCGACCCAGAGCCAAAATACGCCCGGCCGGGGCCGACGTGAACGTCGTGCTTGGGGTTCCCGTCGCGGGCGAACAGAGTAAAGCTGCGTGGGGCCATTTGCAACGAGCGCTTGACCAGGTAGGCGGGCAGGCGCACCCGCGCGCCCTCTACCCAGGCGCCGGCCTTCTCAAGTATCCCCCGCCCCTCCGCATGTTGGACATCCAACCCGGTGTGCTCTAACAACTGGAGCACGCTGTTGAATAGCTCCTCCAACTGGTCTTGTGAGAGCATCTCGAAGCGTGTGCCCGAATTGATGCAGTAGTTTGTTCTCATCTCTTAAAGAGCCTCCTTTTGGGGTAAGCGCACAGTCCGGTTCGTCACTCTGAGCGGCGCCTAGCGGGCCCCCGACGCTCCGGTGGAGCGTCGGACAGGGCCAGCGAAGGGTCTCAGCCTTGCGGCGCAGAGATTCTTTTCCGCTTCGCGGCTCAGAATGACAGGCTGAACGGTTACCTTTTTTGAATACCCCGACCGCGCGACTTCAATTCTCGGCGAATGTCGCTCGTCTTGCCTGTGACAACTTTGGTTTGTATCCGGCTCACCTCCTCATCAACAACAACTGAATTTGAACCGCGACCCCCGAAAGAGCGTAGGGGCAGGCGACACCAAGACCACCAAGTTTAATATTGGATTTCTTTGCGTCCTTTGCGTCTTGGCGGTGAAAAAGAGTTGAACGTTTTACGGCTACAGATGTTGCTTGATCGAATCCTGAAAGTGGGTAATGTGCCGGCGCATGGCCCGGTCGGCTCGACCGGCATCTTGCGTCTTGATCGCCGCCAGGATTTCGGCGAATGCTTGTATATCGAGATCGGCCGGCTGCAGCCGGTCGAGATACAGATGCCAGATGCGCAGAGAAAGGTTATACAGCATCTCGAACTCGGTAAACAGCAGCTCGTTGCCCGCCGCTTGCGCGATCAGGTAATGCAGGCGGCAATCCATCTCCATCAACTGGTTCTGATCGTACCGGCTCTCGTCGGCCAAAAGCCTGGTCACCAGGCCGTCAATTTCCGCGAGCTGCGCCGGGGTGGCGCGCTCGACGGCCAGGCGCGCGCACAGCGATTCAAGCTCCAGGCGGACCTCGTGGATGTTTTGCAAGTCCGTGATCGCGATATCGGAGACGAACATGCCCCGGCGCGGCGCCACCACCACCAGCTTTTCTGCCTGGAGCTGCTTGAGCGCCTCGCGGATGGGCGTCCGCCCCAGCTTGAGCTGCTTCATCAGCTCGCTTTCGTGGATGACCGAGCCGGGCGGCATCTGGGTGGTGATGATGCGCTCTTTGATTTTGGTGTAGGCCTTGTGGGAATCAGTGCCGGTCGCCATTTCTGTTAGAGTAATGACAGACTGAACGGTGTATCTAATATACTTAAAGTATATCAGAAAGCCGGTCATTTGTCAAGCGGCACGAAAATAAAAACCCCGGCAAGGGGTTGCCGGGGTTATCGGTATGGACGGGTTGATCCGAGATTCAGGCCACAGCCGATTTGAGCAAGGCAATCTCGTGCTTGATAGCAGCCTCCGCCTTGTACAAGTCAATCGCGTCCACCAACGCCGCCTCGGCGCTCAGACGCTCGCAGGCGCTCGTTATCCATCGCTTGTCGCCTGGCGTGAGCCTGCGCGTGTGGCTCCGGCCCATCAGATCGCGCACCGCCTCGGCCAGTGCCGCCGGCTGTGGGGCACGCCAACACGCCTTGAGATCAAAGACCCGCTGGCGGTCGTTGTTGGAAAGTGGGCGCGCAGGAGTGCGCAGGCAAGCCACGACAGTCTTCAGGCTATTGACGATCCGGCGAAGCCCCAGGGCTTCAGCGCGATCCACCGGCACAGACAACAGGCTTGCCTTGGACAGGCGGACACTGTAAAAGTCCGTGGCCTGACCGCCCTGATCGTGTGTGGTCACGCCCTCAACCACGCCGAACCCATACATCGGATGAGACACCCGGTCGCCCGGCTGCAATCGCTGGAAACTCATCGCATCTCCCTCTGCCTGGCGCAGGCGGATTACGCCCGCTCAGGCGCGCGATTCGGCCTACCCGTGTTTCAAGCGCCAAGCCAAGCCGCGCCAACTGGCGCGGCTCATGCTGGTTAGCGCCGGCCCCAACCCCCGCTGCGGCCACCACTACGGAAACCGCCGCTGGAACCGGTTCGCTGTTCCTGCGGGCGGGCCTCGGCCACGGTGATCGTCCGGTTATCGAGTGACTTGCCATTGATCTGGCTGATCGCGTGCTTGGCAGCGGCGTCGTCGGTCATTTCGATGAAAGCAAAACCCTTGGGCTGACCCGTATTGCGGTCGGTGATAATGGACACGCTGCTGACCTCGCCGAGCGGGGTGAACAGTTCGCGCAACGCAGTGTCGGTGACGCTGTAGGGCAGATTGCCGATATACAACTTTTTACTCATTTTGGTTTCCTTGTACTTGACTTGTCGCCGGACCACCGCTCAGAGACCAAGCTCCGTAGCAGCGGCCGGCACTAGGGGTGAATAAGCTCGTTATTGCCAGTTTACAGGGCAACGACGTTGTTGGCCTTGGCGCCCTTGGCGCCTTGCTCAACCTCGAACTCGACACGCTGACCTTCTGCGAGCGTGCGGTAGCCTTCGGCCTGGATAGCCGACTGATGGACAAAGACGTCCGCGCCGCCGTCGCGCGAGATAAAGCCATAGCCCTTGCCCGCATTGAACCACTTGATGGTGCCGGTAATGCGTTCGCTCATCGTTTTCTTTTCCTTTCATCGAGATAGGTAGGCTGGAGTGATCTTGAGAGCGGAGGAAAAAACAGAAACCGCCCAAGCAGAACATGCCTGGGCGGTTAGTGGTTATCAACCGAGACAGGAATTACTACATCCTACTAAACCCTATCATACCACACATCTCAGTTTCCGTCAAACGCAAAGTGTCTGTCTGTCTGTCCTTTCCCCTACTTGCCGCAAACGGGGGAGAACCTTGCCACGAGAGCGTGATCGGCGGCTGGCCAGGCTGCTGGGACAGGCGGGCAAGCACTAGATCAAAAGCGCGCTGGGGAAATCGCAGTCACATTTTGAGTCTCATAAAAAGCCAGACCCGAAAATAAAAAAATCGGGAGAGCCCGATTTACACAATCTCGTAGCCTGGGCGCTGATCGAGGGCATCATCTGGGAGGTGACGAGGCTGCTGGGCTGATGGGGTGACAACGGTCTTATGGACATGTTCCCTTTTGATTCATGCCAGTGGCATGACGTGAGCTATTTGCGTCTATTCTTCCTACGTGATTTGTCAGCAGGTTTGCGCTCTTGAGGCACTTCTTGGCTAGTCTCGCGTTGCTCGCGCAATTCTATCAAGAGCTTCTGTTGTTCCTCATCTGGTATTGCTCCGCGATCTGCGAAGAATTCCAGCAGCGTATCTGTGTCTTCCACCGGTGATGCCTCAGTCATTTTTCGCTCAAGCCCGCGCACGCCGCTGATTTGCATGCCTCTACAGTTCGTTTTCACAGGTAAGACTCTAAGACATTCTCCAACCAAGCGAGTAGCAGGGTCCACACTCCATATCCTCACCGTGCCGTGTCCTCCCGGGCCGTAACTTTCCCAGTGGCACGTGGCAAGCAATCTGCCATCTGGTGAGTAGCTCGCTGAACTGACAAGTGACGTTATCGGCAAACGCAGAGTTTTATTCAGATCGGGAAAAATAAGCCACTCCGAGTAATTCTCAGTTCGATTCATACACAATGTCAAAGTCAATTCGCGTCTCGTGTATAGTTTGCATTCATTATCTATATCCAATTCAAGTGGAATCCCGTAATCATTATCTTGCATTTTCTGCAGAAATACACGAAGCTCGCCATGTATGACACGGCCCGTAGATTTTTCCAGCCGGTGTTTAATATAGTTGCTAAGAGGCTTGGGCGAGTACGATTCAAAGCAATCGCGATCAAAGGACGCCCTAAATAGCTTGTAAGCGTATGAACCTATCAAGTCGCTCTTATAAAGCCCACCCCACGTCACACCTGGCCCAGTAGCAAATTTTGCAACTAGATACAGGTCAGAGGTCCTCAAAACAGTGATTGTCTTATCTGTAGCAGTTGCCAAATAGCGACCATCGCTACTCCAGCAAGCCTCTACGATTCCTCTTCTGCTCTTGGGCAAGCGGTATAGTTCTTCGCCAGATGCAATGTCCCACACAATGGCATCACCAGAACTAGCTCCTGCCAGGAGTTGTTTGCCATCAGGACTGAATGTTGCTGACCATACGAAGATGTCTTCACGTATTCCAGCCCCTGACATGTCTGCCGTACGCAAATCGGTGTTCGCAAATGTGCAGTGGGCAAGATTGGCCTCACGCAAGCAGGCGTTCCGCAAGCTGGTTCCACTCAGGTCAGTAAGGGACAGATTTGCACCCGTCAATACCACGCCGTCAAGTTCTATATTGCTGAAGGACTCGCCCAGTTTGTTTAGAAGAGTTGCCACGTTGCCGCCAACGTAATTGATCTGTTCAGGCGATTTTTCTCGAGTCTCAAAGACGATTTTCCAGAACCGTTGGTGCGCGTCAGCAGCAACTAGCTCTGGTAACAGATCGCGTACAGCCTGCATCTGTTCATGCTGCAATGCGATTTTCCCAAACGTTTCGGCTAGTCCTGCCATGTCCTTCGATTCAAAAGACAGCTTGCAGGGATGCCCATCGGCCTCACAATAGGCTTGTGCAAAAGCCGGAGCCAGGCAACCCAATTCAGCCGCAAATTTGAAGGCAACAAAGTACTCGGCCAGGCTTTTGTGCGCAAATTCGTAATAGCCAGCCGCGTCACGATGTAGAAGCGTTTGGTTGCGCAAGTCAAAGTCCCACGTATCTAATTCGTGCTGATCCTTGATGCGGTCGCCAAAATATGTCTTGATTCGATCCGGGATCGCCGCATAATGGATGCGCAAATTGCCGCTCTTGATCATTTCCCAGGCCAATTCGCACAAAAAGTACAACTTGTCGGTGGTCTTGGTAAATGTGCGCTGTGTGTCAATATTGCGCAAAAGCAGCTTGTTGGTCGCGTATAGATAAACCTGGGCAGGATTCTCTAGCACATCGGCGCTTACCTCATCTAACGCAGCTAGAAGCAGTTCGACCAGGACAGGTTTGCGCGCCATTTCAGCCAGGTTTGGTGTGTTCAAGATGCGTTCTGCTATTGCTGGGCCGTGCTCGGCTCCTTTCCGTCCGATAATGACTTGACGGATTTGATCGTCATCAAACGGTTCCAGATGCAGTACCTCAAACTTGGGTGGCGAGAGCACAATGGTACGCCGACCATACTCTTCGCCGCTTAATATTCTTTCGGATTCTTTGGCCCAGCGAAAATACTCGGTGCGGCTGGTGAGAATCACTTTGCTGCTTTCATCCACTAAGGAAGCCAGTTGCCAAAAGTTGTCCACCACCGTCTGGTAATCCACCTGCCGCGCCATTTCGTCAAAGCCATCCAGAATCAATAATAATTTGCCGCGCCGATTCATCTCTTGAAAGACCTCGAACGCACTGCCGACAAAGGGCAGCTTGTATTGTTCCAAGAGCGCATCGTTGATCAATTGCTGTGGGGTCATTGCCTTGGCAAAGGCACGCAGTGTGATAAGCAATGGCAAGCGCTCATTAGCCGGGTCTTGCAGGTAACGTTCTAACTGGCGATAAGCATAGTGGCGGCAAAACCATGTCTTGCCTGTACCGAACTCGCCCAGCAGCGAAATGTGTTGCTTGCCGCGTTCTTTCAGCCAGTTGTCTATGTAACCGTCTAAACTGGCGTGTCTGTCTCGGCCAACCTCATTCCCTTTTTCATCCATCTCTTGCCGGTAGCAAGCCAGGTCTACGTACAGCGCTGGAATACGGTCTTTTTCAACCAACGCCGTGAGCGCGTCAAAGTATGGCCCCCAGACCATCTGCCGCAAAAAATCAGATAGATTGAAAACTTGGAAGGCTTCATCTCTTGCGGCCCGTTCGCGGGCCTGGTCTGATACGCGTCTATCGCTGATCAGCCACCCTTGAGGTGTCTTGCGGTCAAGTGCGGTATCTAGCTCATCTACGTCGGCGGGTAAGATTTCACCGTCAACGCAGCGTACCAGTACCCGCTGCCTCAGTGCGCCTTGTTCCAACGTCGCGATCATGTCCATGGCGTGGTCATTGCGTTTCTGTGGTTCGCTCACCTCGTAACGAATTGCCTGTAACCAAGTGCGCACTTCGTCAGCCAATGTAAGCAATGGATCGCGCTTCGCTTGCATGGCCTGCAATGCTTGGACGATTTCCGGCGGCAATAGCTCGGCGCGGTCATGTTCGACCACTTTAGATTCGGAGCTGATAACGATAGGGATGCCGTTTTGTGCTAGCACGGTCAATACGGGTTGGTTCTTTGTACGGAATTCAGTGATGAACGCAGCATAGACAAACGAGCCATGCTGTTTTACATCGTCAGGATGGAGTCGTATGGTCAGAGTGATGACGCTACGAGCGCCGAAGATGACTTTGGTGCGGTTGTGCAGCCACCAATATACGCTGTTGCGTGGATTAAGCGCAAAATTCTTGACTGTCTCGATAGACACGCGATGTCCGTCTACATCCAGTTCATCGGAGAAGCGCAAAAGTGCAGCGATCAGTTGCTTGCGTCCGGTTTGGTCAAACTTGAAGGTGAGGGGACAATCGGTGATAGGCAGTTTGGCATGATGCATGCAAATGTCCATCAAATCATCCACCGAGTCATCAGGAATAGTTTTGGCTGCTGGGCCAAGCACAGTCTCGCCAGTGCGATTGGCATGGTCAATCCAGGCCGCGGTCAGGTATTGGTGGTTTTTACGGATAGATTTTTGCTCGTCCAAGCTGTAGTTGCTGGTTGTGCGTGCTGTGAACTCGATGTCGAATTTGGCACCTAGCTTTTCGGCACTGGCTTTGATGGTTGGGAACTTGACCACATCGCATTGCATACCAATGTCATGCAGGTAAATGCCAGCCAGAAGCAGGTACATCTCTTGCACGGAAAGTGCTCGTCCATCGTTTGCATCAAGCAGTCTAGCCGCAAAGTCGGCCAGTCGTTCACTGTGTGCTATGCCATGATCCGTATAGTCCTGTATAACACGAGGGGCATCGTTGGCCCAAATGTCTTCTGCCGCTTCGCGGAGTTTGGCAAGACTAGTGCGCAAGCGATCGTCAGTGACCTTTTCGAGGAGTCGCTGTTCAGTCTCCGTGTATTTTTCCATGGCCGTGTCCTTTTGGAGAGGTTCTGAGACTAGACAACGGCAAAATTGTATGTCACGCGGAGGAAAATGTCAAAAGGGCACGGCCCGCTTTAACGTGTGAAAGAAGCCAGGAACGCCAGTGTCTCGGTCTACTCCTTGGCCGTCCCAAAGTCTACGTGCCCGATCGGCCCAGCGAGCAAGACAGCAGGTGAGCGAGGAATACAGGGCAGCTTGCCCCATCAACTTTTCCGCCGCGACCGCATGGTGACGCTCGTCTTTTTATGTCTTATCTCACTCGCTTTCGGGTTCCTCTTTTTATGAGACTCTAAATTTGATTTTGATTTCCGATTGTGGCAGTCAACCCACCTACGGCAAAAGTGTGGTTTGGTTGCAGCGCTGCAGCAGCATCGGTCAACTCTACTTCACCCTCGCGCAACCTGGCTAACCGTTGCGCTCGCTCGGCGTCGGGCAGGCAGGGCGTCATCACTGTGACCTCAAGGGTCTGGGAGACCCTTGAGGTCTTGCGTTGCCCGCCGTCAATTGTGACTGTTCGAAATTTGGTGCCAGTTTTCAGATTCCCCCACACAGCCATGATTTGCCCTGAAAGTGGATGCCTTTGCCCCACGGCTTCATTGCCAGCGGGCACTCTTGGGGCGACTTGTCCCACCGTTTCGGGCTTTACCAACTTTCGAACGATCACGTCAATTCAATCTCTTGCCCCCCACCCTGTTTCATGCTAAAATCAACGTGTATGAGGTGACGAGATAGCCGAATGGGCTGGACACAAGCTCCGGCAAAAGCGACAGGCAGCGCCGGAATGGTCAGCCGAGATCGCAGACCAGGCCCGCCACCTTGCTCGACGTACCTCTTGTTCCACACAGTGACCACGCCGACTATCTGCCGGCACGTGACCGGCAGTTTGTCGGTCGAAATGTCTAAAAAGGTGTTCAATATCTTGCCTAGTATTACTTCGAGACTTTGTATTACTTCGAGATTTTAAGGTTTCCGAGACGCTGAACGTCGTTTGTAGCGGCGCAGTGTTCGTTTGCGATGAGAGCAATAAGCCGCATAGTTTCGTTGTTGAC
>Ga0315268_10008147_pt1 | contig 10980 bp, 9 predicted proteins | sample C1_top_MG_FD_204535 | JGI IMG/M metagenome (GOLD analysis project Ga0315268, IMG submission 204535) | Sediment microbial communities from Yellowstone Lake, YNP, Wyoming, USA - C1_top | ecosystem: Environmental > Aquatic > Freshwater > Lake > Sediment | place: USA: Wyoming | collected 2017-08-01 | reverse complement strand
ACCCATCCACTTTCAAGAATCTCTCCCAACTTCGCAACGCAATCCCCACTAAAACAATTCTCAAACCGCCTAATAAGCGTTAGGGATACCTTGTAGGCGTAACTATACCAGGCTAGGGCAACCCCGCAGCAAAGCCTAACACTTGACTTTGTCTGCTGAGTTATTTTTGTGTTGCGCATACGCTGTTCATTAACAACTCTAACAAAACGGACTGGACAAGCACTCAAATGATACTGGTTCATCCGTCCTCAAGTGTCGCGAGTCGAGTTTGAACCCAAGACTGGAAGGTGTTACCCGCAACTCCTCTTTTTTATTTTCTGGCAACTTGAGCCATGGCTGAGACGTGATAAAAGCTCATGATCCTGAAAGAGCCAACAATTATTTATAGGAGGATGTATCTGAAAAACTTCAGATGCAGGCTTCTAAATGGTCAAATTGTCACAAGACAATCGACAAATCGCTGTAACGAGGCGGAGTAACCTTGTACTGTCCTAAGTGCGGCGCCCAACTCCCAGACGACGCTGCCTTTTGCATGAAGTGCGGAACCAGCCTCACCGCTGCACAGTCGAAGCAAGTCGCAGCCTCGGCGGCACCTATCATTGCTCCCTTGGTAGCAACGGCATTGAGGTGCCCACACTGTGGAGCGCCCATTTCGCCCAAGTTCGGTGAGATGATTATAACCTGCGAGTACTGCGGAAGCGGGATAACACTTGGAAATGAGGGCTGGAGAGGCGTACAGAGACAGACCATGCTGCCGCTTAAATTTGCAGAAAAGGATCAGGTCGTCGCTAGGATGCATGATCTCATGGACAGAGGTTTTCTGCACAGGCACCTTCAGGAGGGTTCAACGCTCGAGGAGATGAACTTGAGCTTTGTTCCATACTGGATTGTTTCCGCCTCGGCAAGGACGTCTGTCATAGCGAGTGATATGGCAGTTCAGGCAGGAGAGATCGCCACCACTGCCGCTCTTTTTGGCGTGATGGGATCGGCAATGGGTGGTAGACGGCGTGGAGGTTTCGCTGGTCCTCTTCTAGCTGGAGCGGTGCTGGGTTCCGCGGTGGGTCAAACTAACGCGAGGAAAACTTATGAAATGAACGATAACTATAACTTTCCGATAGTGGCGCTGAAGGCTCTTACCGAGTACCAGCCCAGAAATTACCAGTTCAGCCTGGAGAACAGGGTGCTCTTTGATGTCTCGAAGGTTCCTAAGGGCATAAAGATTCTGAACGGCGATGTTGGAGAAGAAGTAGCCAAATATCAGGCGAAGACGCTCGTCGACCAGTTGCAGTCCGAAAAGGCGCATCAACAGTATCACATGATACAGCAGCTAAACACGGACGTGGACGTTTCTGACACAGAGCTACTTTACGCGCCAATATGGTTTGCCCAGTACGAACACAAGGGGAAGAAGATGGTCTTGGTCATCGATGGCAACTCAGACGGCGTAATCAACAGCATCGGTCTCTAGAGACCTTTCCATGTTGACAAACGTTTTTACTGTGAGAGAGCTATTCTTGAAGTCAGGGGATGAGTGCGTTTTTGTCTTCGGTTAGTGACGCGATTAAGCGAGCCAGCGATGTGCTCAAGTCTGGAGCCTCAAGGCAGGTTTTGGATTACGAGCAGCGTTTTTCTTCGCTCAAAAATCTCTATGAAGGATTGCTTTCTGGTCTTGTGAAGATGGACTTTGACTGCAAAGAGACGTGTGAGACTGCGAAAGAGTTTTTCGACGCTGCAAAGGTTCGCTTTGCTGGCATAGACGGCACAATGTATTCGCGACCACTCTTTGACTTGGTGATCTTCTTTGGCGGCGCCTACGCCTCAACCGGAACCATAACTTTCTCGGAAAGAGAAAAACCCTTAGTCGAGTATGACGAAAGAACCGTTCAACACGGCGCGGGCATATCGAGCGTCGTGCCCGTCTACGTCAACGAGATTCCAGACATAGACCAAACATTCTTTGAGACACGGCAACCGGACGAAATTAATGTCGACAGACCGTTGACGGACGAGTCTATAATAAGCAATGCCACAATCGCGAACTGGATAATGACCTTCGCCGAGTACTATCTCGCCTACAAACTAGCTACAGACCCAAACCAGAACATTCGCGTAATATTCTTGGACAGGAGCCTGTCCATCGAACGGGCAAGCCTGCTTTATGATACGTCAAAAATCGATTTTTGGAAAGCCAGAAGCAGCATAGTCGGGCACAAGGTTGACGGTGAACCCGTAGACATCAACGACTTAACCATAGCGAGACAGTGCGTCTGCAATCGGGCTTTGGGTTTGCCGCCTTCGAGGGCGGATTACATACGCTACGCAATAATTGACTTAGCCAAGCGAAAAGGGGTGTTAACCCGAAAACAGATTTTGGAAGAATTCGGAATAACAGACGAGAAGAGAACCAAAAGAGTAGAGCGATGCATTAAGCATCTTATCAAAAGAGATATCTTAACCGAGAAAAACGAAAATTATTCTTTAAATCCGAAGTATACGAAGACGTGGGAACGCATTAAAAAACTCGTCACAAGCATGGGCGACCAGTTCTTTTTCACAAAGACAGCAGAAGCAGACACAGCCAGTTTGATGAAGATCGTGAAGGATGGAAAAGAGCATTGGCTCACGACTCTCGACATCGCTTTTGTTACGCTTTTCACGCTGCACATGCTCATGGAGGAATGCTGGAAAAAAAGGATTCTGCTGGTTGGAATTACGAAGGACACGGCCGCGAGAGACTTCAAAAGGCAACTGATTCCAATAATGCACAACGAAGGTTTAGTGAAGAAAGTCGTCTCGCGGGAACTTTTTGAAAGACTGCCAAACACGGACCGCATGATACTCCAGTCGGCAAGCATCTTCAACCCAGAGAAGATTGTTCCGCCGTGGAGCCTAATAGAGTATGACTCAGCGTTTAGAACAATGGTTCCGGACAAGCAGAGCCGTAAGGGTTACGTTTCTGGTGCGATAAAGAACAAGATTGGTCTCGAAAAGACTTTTCTGAAGACTTATGTGCAGTTGAGCCAAGCCAAGGCGGACCCGATGCTGCGTAGCAACGTGTTGCTCGTGGACCGCTTGACCTATCCAGAATACGACTATAAGCCAGAAAACGTCGTGGAGTTTTGGAATGAACTCAGCGACGGCACGAAAGAGCCGGTAGAAGTGATTCTGTTTGTTGACAAGACTGTTCCAAATAGGCTGCAGGACTTAACGATGAGCATTCTGGTTGCTATGGCGCCGTCGAGCATTCCAGAAGCCTTCGGTCACAACAAGCCCTTGTTCATAGCTGATAAGATTGCCAAGTGGAATTATGGTCAGTTTAAGCGAGTTGTTGATACCACGGCGGATTGGATACTCAATAATCATAAATTGAGAAGGTTCATATTTTACATGAGTACGTTTAGGGAGAGGAGGGCTTCGATTGAGGCTGCGAGGAGAGAAGGTGTCTAGTGTCGTGTGTGTGCGTGCAACAGCGACTAGCCCCTCTATTTGGAGCCTAATAGGGTGGTTTGTCTTGAGTTGTTGGAGGAGGATTAGTAATTGACTTCGCGAAGAGAAAGAGTGTTTAATGAGTTTTGTTTCACGGATTTCGACGGCAGATTCCACGCGAGGCTTGCCGCTGTTATTCCGAGATTTTTTGGTGGTGCGGAAGAAACTAAACTGTCTGGCACCAGCGCGCGCTATCAGTGCCGAATAAAGGTTGAGTACCAGAAGGATTTGATGGGGCTTTTGGAGGAGGGAATGCTTCTCGGGGTCAAGAATTTTAAGCAGGCTGAGCAGGGCGAAGAGCGCTTCACGCTCATGGAGATCAGCCGAGTCTGGCCTGAACATTTTGGTTTGAGGGGCTTGTCGGACCATGGCTATTATCCGATGCAGTTTGAGATTATTGAGCAGTCTGAGGAGGATTGGCAGACGGATGACAAGTCTACGATGATGATTCAGATAGACGCTATTCCGATAAACTATGATCTGATTTTGAATGAGATGTGTGAGTTCGAGTTTGTCAAAGGCTTCTCGTATCCAGTCGTGGGCAGCTCGATCTATCTGCTGAATAGCGGAATGATAAACCGCATGTACAACCAGAAGATAGCCGAGGCTTTGAGAATCGACCCTTCTAAGACCGTGGAAGACGCCAAGGCAGACCCAAGGCTTGGATTAATTAAGATGTTTCAGGCGAGTCAGACGGTTATCCCGATATACGTTGATTTTGAGAAGCTTGTGCGCTATCACTTCGGCGTTTTTGCATTTACGGGCGGTGGAAAAAGCAACCTAATGTCGAATGTTCTCAGGCGCATTCTGCTGCACACGGACAACACGAAGGTTGTCGTTTTCGACATAAGCTGCGAATACTTGTTCCTACTGCTGGATTTGTTGGCAGACTCAAACGTGCAGTCGAAGGTCGTTCTGGAGCACAGAATAGACTCGCTGGAGCAGTTCTTCAACTCCGTTGTCAAGCCGCGAGAATATGAGGATGACGAGCGGATTAAGGCTGGATTGAAGTACATAATGGAGCAGGGCAAGCTCGCCTACTACACGAGACCTAAGCAGAGGGTTCCGACCTACAGCCAGTTTTTAGACGAACTCAGCGCTCAGAGAAAGGACAGCGTAGACAAGCCTCACTACATGAACGCCATCGACAAGATACACGATGCCGTGCTTGAGTATGTTGAGAAGAATGGGTTAAGCGAAAACCAAGAAGTGAACGAAGATTTCATAGAGTACATAGACCCGCTTGCGGCAGAAACCATACAGCAGTTCAAGGTGCACGAAAAAAGCGGGTTGTATGCGTGGGCAACAACGAGAAACGCAATCATTGACATAATAAAGAAGAAACAGGAGAGTGAACATGAAGAGGTAGGCGGTTTAACAACCGAAAAAATTCGAGAACTGCTGGAAGACAAGACCACGAACCTCGTCTGTATTTCAATCTCGGACCCGTTCACGATAAAGGACCTCGTCATAGCGTTGACGCAGGATTTGCTTGTTCGCAGGAAACGCAGATTCCAGGTTAAGCCCTACATCCTGCTCGTTTTCGACGAGGCGCAGGAGTTTATTCCCAGCAACGCGTCTGGTGTTGAGGCTAAGTGTTCTGCGCATGTTGAGACTTTGCTCAGGCAGGGGCGAAAGTATGGTTTGGGCGTTTGCATAGCGACACAGCGCATCGCTTACTTGAACACGAACGCTCTGCAACAGCTTCACACATATTTTGTTGGCACCCTGCCGCGTCCCTACGACCGCATGTTGATCAGCGATACGTTCATGATAGACAAGGGAATACTTGAGAAAACTTTGGAGTTCGCGCCTGGAGAGTGGCTTTTGTCAAGCTACATAGCAACTGGCATAGAAAACGTGCCCATATTCATAAAAGCAGACAACGCAGAAAACGAGATAGAAAAATGTCTTAAAGAGACATAAATCACTAATGGGTTGCTGCCAAAGAAGAAACCAAAGTGGGGGTAAATAGGTTGTGCGCCAGATTTGCGAATGTAAGAATTCTGAAGTCCAAGATTATCTTTGAAAAGCATGACAGGAAAGTTGTTATTGACACGTTAGAACGCGCGGATGGATCAAAGTACGAATGGGTTTATTTTGGTGATGCAAAAGTAAAGGACAATCCGACAGCCGTTGCTGTAGCCGCCTTCTCAGAAGATGGCAAAATGCTTCTTGTGAAGGAGTATCGCCATCCGTTGGGCAAATTGATCTATGACCTACCCGCAGGAGGCATAAGAGAAGGAGAAAGCCTACAACAAGCTGTCTTAAGAGAGTTGGAGGAGGAAACCAGTTACACTGCTGAAAATCTGACATGGATCGGGAGGTTTAGTTGGGCTCCAGGCAACATGGCAGGTGTCGTTGAACTATTTTTCACAAGAGACTTGATAGCAAAAGGAGGATTTCTCTCTGACGAAGTTGTTAACATTGAATTCATGGATTTTGACACGGTTTTAGAAAAAGTATTGAAGGGAGAATTCATCGATTCAACCCTCATCATAGCCGCTCTAATTGTTAAAGCGAAGAAGCTGCTATAAAATAGTGGTATGTGCGCTTGCTGTGATTTTTATTTAGTTTGTGCCATTCCGCATTTTTTGAGTAGACGCTGCCATCTCTCGTCTGTTATCTTCTGTATTTCGTCTAGCATTTTCTCGAATTTCGGCGTGAACAAATGCCTAAAGCGTCCCTGCACCTGCAAATACTCCTTCACCGGCTTCTTCTTCTGCGGAGCCAAAGCGAAAACCCTGCTCGGCGTCGAAAGCTGATACTCGCCATTAACGGCTTCCCACAACGGGAATATGCACGCTTCCACCGCTAACCGCGAAAGCTCTATGGATTTGGCTGGGTCGCTCCGCCATCCTCTCGGACAAGGCGCGAAGACGTGTAAGAACGCGGGTCCATTCACTTCTAAGCCCTTTCTGACCTTTGTTATTAGGTCTCGCCAGTAGTAAGGCGACGCTGTAGCCACGTAGGGCATGTCATGAGCCACCATGATGTCAGCAATGGGCTTCTTATGCTCCAACTTGCCGGGTATGACCGTGCCAGCAGGCGAAGTCGTCGTAGAAGCACCAAGAGGCGTCCCTCCACTACGTTGAATGCCCGTGTTCATGTAAGCCTCATTGTCGTAAAGCACGTACAGAAAGTCGTGCCCCCTCTCAACAGCCCCAGAAAGCGCCTGAATGCCAATGTCGTACGTGCCTCCATCCCCGGCAAGCGCAATAACGTCCACGTGCTCCTGCTTAATCCTACCCTTCTTCCTCAGAATTTTCAGCGCCGCATCGATTCCAGAGGCGTTCGCGCCCACGTTCTCGAATGCTGTGTGAAGCCACGGCGTAGCCCAGGAACTGTACGGGTAAATCGACGCGGCTACCTCCATGCAGCCAGTCGCGTTCGTGACTATCGTCGGTCCTCTGACAGCCTTCATGATAAGCCGCAAGACCGTCGCTGGTACGCAACCCGCGCACGCTCTGTGTCCCGACAAGAACAAGTCCGGCTTTTCGGCGATGTCTTTCGCGGTGAACTTCCACTCAGTTTCAGTCTGCATCTCATTCATCCTCCTACTCTCTCAACCCCACGTACTGTATGGGTTTTTCAACGCGCTTTGTCTGCAGCATCTTCTGCAAGTCTTCGTAGATTTGGCGGATCTGCATCGGGCTCGTGTCTCTTCCTCCAAGCCCGTAAATGTAGTTCACGGCGTAAGGATGCTTGCCTATGTCATAGAGTGCGTGACGAACTTCATGGAAGACTGGTCCGCCGCTTCCTCCGAAGCTCATGCTCCTGTCCATCACAGCCACCGCTTTCGCCTCTTTAAGCGCGTTAACTATTCCTTCGGCTGGTAACGGTCTGAAGGTGCGAATCCTAAGCAACCCGGCTCTGACACCCTCCGCCCTCAACTCATCCACGACCGTTTTGACGGTCCCAGCCGTTGAGCCCAAACAGACAACAGCCAGCTCAGCATCGTCCAAGCAGTACTCGTCAAGCAGCCCATCCCCATAGACTCTGCCACTGATTTCCCCGTATTCCTCGTTTACCTCCGGAATAACCTTCAAGGCGTTCTTCATGGCTTCCTCTTGCTGCCGCTTGAACTCGAAATAGTAATTCTGCAACGCTATAGGTCCCATCGTCGTCGGGTTTTCCGGGTCAAGCCTAAAAGGCACGGTCTTCCCCGCATGATTAGTGACACTGATGAACCTTCGAGTCCCAACAAACTTCTTCACAGCATCGTCTGGAAGCACGCTTACATTCTCCAACGTGTGACTCAGCGTGAAGCCGTCTAAGCCAACAATAACAGGCAACAACACCTCAGTGTTCTCAGCTATCCTAAAAGCCTGAATCACCGAATCATAGGCTTCCTGCGCGTTCTCAACATAAACCTGTACCCAACCGCTGTCTCGCTCAACCATCGTGTCGGACTGGTCGCCATGAATGTTCAGCGGCGCGGACAAGGCTCTGTTGGCAATAGCCATAACCACCGGCGCGCGACATCCAGAAGTCACGAAAAGCATCTCATGCATCAGGGCTAATCCGGCGGAAGCGCTCGCCGTGAACGCCCTCGCGCCCGTTACTGACGCTGCGAGGCACGCGGTCAAGGCGCTGTGTTCCGATTCTGTGCAGACAAACTCTGTCTCAACCTCGCCGTTAGCCACGTACTCGCTGAACTTTTCAACCATTATCGTCTGAGGAGTTATCGGATAGGCCGCCACCACGTCAACGTCAGACTGTTTAGCCGCATAAGCGACGGCTTCGTCTCCGTTCAGGGCTAAGCCCTCCTGTTTAACAACACTCTTCATCTCACCATGCACCTCTCACTCGAGCTTCATCTCTATCGCGTCGGTCGGGCACTCGTTGGCGCATATTCCGCAGCCCTTGCAGAAGTTGTAGTCAAACTCTATGTCTCCCTTTTCAGGTTTCCAGTGTATCGCTCCGTCAGGACAGAAAAGCACGCACAACAGGCATCGGGTGCACTTCGCCGGGTCTCTCACCGGCTTGTATGTCTTCCAGTCTCCGGTCAAGAACTCGGTGCTGGATTTCCAGCAAACGCCTGCTGGCGATATTTCTTTCCAACTTTTATCTTTGGATGTCATTCGGACTTTACCTCCTCGTAAGCCTCCTTAATAACGGCGAAATTCTTCTCAGCAACCTCCTTTCTAAAACGCTCTTTGACAACCTTCTCCACACTCTCCAAACCGACAATTTTGGTAACGCGAGAAACAGCCCCAAGCATAGCCGTGTTTCCGATGGGCATTCCCAAGATTTTTATCGCTATTTCTGTCGCTGGAACAGCCCACACCTTGCCCCTGTCCGAGTTGAGCGCTTTCCTAATCTGCGCTGGCTCGTCTTTCGAGTTGACTATGATGGTCCCTTCATCCACCAATCCCTCAGTTACCGGAACCGCTTTCAACAGTGTCGGGTCTATAACAGCCACTATGTCTGGACTATAGACTGCACAGTGAATCTTGATAGGCTCGGTGCTTATCCTCGTGAACGCTGTCACAGGCGCGCCCATTCGTTCCGGACCGAACTCCGGAAAAGATTGAATGTATTTCCCTTCGTAGATGGCTGCTCGCGCCAGAAGCTCGCTGGCTGTCCACGCTCCTTGACCGCCTCTTCCGTGCCACCTAACTTCCAGGATTTTCTTCAACTTGCCTTCTACTCTCCATCGGTCTTTCACCCTAATTGGGAAACCTAACATATACCTTTTTCTCACTAAACAGGGAAAAAAGCTCATAGGAAATGGGTAAACGCACTTATTGTGTTCAACATAAATATTTAAGTAGAAAACGCATCAAAAAGTGTATACGTTCTAAAACTGAATGTTGGGGGAGCCGAAACGACCTTTGCCACAAGAAAACACAAGTAGCAAGATACTCTTAACGGCTGACAGAACGCTGATGAGTGATTACCACAAGAACATTTTTATAGGGTTCGGAACGTGTGCTCCCCCGAACTTCCTTCCAAACTGGCTCTACACCTGGCTCTTCTTCCCTCCGATCAAGACAAAAAACGGCATACCGGTGGCAGCGCCATACGGTTTGAGGAAAATCGAAACTCAGCTTCTCAGCGAAGGCTTTGACGTGTTAACCGTGTCGCCCACTCACCTTAAGAAGCACATTGACGGTGCGAAAGTTTTAGGCATACACGTCATGGACCCTTTTGGTCTGGGTCCGGCTTCAACAACCTTCGCATTCATCTTGAAGAAGGAACCGTATCTCGCACAATACTTCCGTGCCCTACTGGCATCTCCAGAGATTCAGAGAGCCAAAAAACGCGGGCTAAAAATTATTGTCGGCGGTCAGGGTGTGTGGCAGTTTCTTTACAGGCAGAAATTTGTTGAGAGGTACGGAATCGACTGTATAATTGCGGGAGAGGCTGAGAAGGTCGTGGGGGACATTTTCCGTGCAGCCCTAAAGGATGAACCTCTCCCAAAGTACTATGAAGTGCCGGCTAAAGACTCGCCGAGTTTGGAGGAGATACCGGACATCACAAAACCCTCCATCGATGGATTGGTGGAGATAGGGCGCGGATGCTGCCGAGGCTGTCAGTTCTGCAGCGTGACGGTGAGACCGTTGCGGTGGCATCCCATAGAGAAAATACTGCGTGAGATAGACGTGAACGTAGACAGCGGATACTACAGGAGCGTGAATCTTCACGCAGAGGACGCTATGCTCTACGGTTCCAAGAACACCATTCCAAACGACGAAAAACTCAAAAAACTTCACGAGGCGGTTGTCAAGAAGTGCGATGGCATGGGATGGAGCCACTGCTCGCTTGCAGCGGTAGCAGCTAAACCGAAGCTTTTCTCGGAGATTTCTGAGATTATTCTGCAGAAGCAGACTTGGTGGGGCGCTGAGGTTGGTATAGAAACTGGCTCGGGCGAGCTTGCCAAGAAGATGATGCCTGCAAAAGCTCATCCGTTCAAGGCTGAAGAGTGGCCGGAGGTTGTGCGCAACGGCATGGGCTTGATGCACGACAATAAGCTGATTCCAGCGTGCACGTTGATTGTGGGGTCTCCTGAAGAGACTGAGGATGACTTGATCAAGACGATAGAGCTGATGGATGACCTTAGAGGCGTGAGAAGTTTGATCGTGCCGCTTTTCTTCGTTCCCATGGGTAGATTGAAGAGTGAGGACTGGTTCAAGGAAACACAGATGACCAAGCTGCATCAGGAGCTGTTGGTTAAGTGTCTGAACCATGGTTTGTATTGGGTGAACGAGTTGATTGACTTGGCTTTCACTCAGAAATGGCGTGCGCAGGTTGTCAGGCAGTTCTACAGGGTCTTCGCAAGGATAGTCCGGTACAGGGTGAAGAGAGCCGGTATTGTTGGAGAAGCAGACAACTAAACTTAAATACGACAGCCAAAACCAAAAGTCATTAGCTTAAGCGTTGCCGCCGTAGCTCAGCTCGGTAGAGCGGCTGGCTGTTAACCAGTCGGTCAAAGGTTCGATTCCTTTCGGCGGCGCCACCAACATAGTTTTGGCTTAGAAATCAGCCAAT
>Ga0315268_10008146_pt1 | contig 10981 bp, 12 predicted proteins | sample C1_top_MG_FD_204535 | JGI IMG/M metagenome (GOLD analysis project Ga0315268, IMG submission 204535) | Sediment microbial communities from Yellowstone Lake, YNP, Wyoming, USA - C1_top | ecosystem: Environmental > Aquatic > Freshwater > Lake > Sediment | place: USA: Wyoming | collected 2017-08-01 | reverse complement strand
ACCGCGTCCTGGCCAGCCTTGCCCTTGACCATGGCTGCAGCCTCGGCATTGGTGCGCAGGTTCTTGGCCTCTTCCTTGACCTGACGCACCGCATTGTCGGTCATCTCGCTCAGCCCGCGGCCCGGGTTCTTGGCCACGTCGCGTACCGTGCGCGGCGTGACCACGCCTGCGTAAACGAGACCCGCGGTGGCGGCGACACCGAGAACAAAACCGATCAACAGGCGCAGCATGTCGACTCCTGGCGCCACGGCCCATTTTCGCGGCGCGGCCCGACCTTCATACCGCCCGCGGCCGCGCTTGTCAGCAACCGCGCTGTTGCAGTTGACACTCCGCCGCCCAGCACGTAGTTAGCGACGGAGGTCCGCACTGGGACCGGACAGGGGGGCGGCACCGTGGGCTCACCGCACAAGGGCGACCGGCGCATCGCCGTGGTCGGGGCTGATTGTTTTCTCGGCCGCCGGTTGCTCGAACAGCTCGGCGCCGACGAACTCTGTGCCGACCTGCTCGCCATCGACCAGACTCCAACGGCAGCGACCCGCGCACCGCTCCGGACCGCGACGCTCGACCTGACCGCGCCGGACGTGGGCGCCGCGCTGACCCGGTTGCTGCCGGCCGGTGCCTTCGACACGGTGGTTCATCTGGTCCATCTCGATTCGCCGGCGCGCGAGCTTGGCTGGGCCCACGAGCTGGTGTCGATTGGCACCCTGCATCTGCTCAATGCCTGCGCCACGGCGGCGGTCAAACACATCGTCGCCGTGTCGAGCACGATGTGCTACGGCGCGCACCGCGATAATCCCGGACTGCTGACCGAGCAGCATCCTCTGCGCGGCGCGCCGGGCTGTCGCTGGATCGACGACCAGGTCGACGTCGAGAAACAACTGCAGGGCTTTGTCGCCAGCCATCCGCAAACCACGGTGACGACCCTGCGTCTGGCGCCGTTGCTCGGCCCAGCGATCGACAACTACTGGTGCCGCCGCTTCCGCGCGCCGATCGTGCACACGCTGCTCGGCTTTGATCCGCTGTTGCAGTTCCTGCACCCGGACGACGCGGTGACCGCGCTGCTACAGGCAGTCATCCGCACGCCGGGCGGCGCCTTCAACATCGTGCCTGGCGATGCCGTCGCATTGAGCCGGGCGCTCGCTGTCCTGGGCCGACACGGCCTGCCACTGCCGTCGTTCGCCGCTCGCGGGTTGATCGGCGTGCTCAACAACACGCAGCTGATCAGCACGCCGCCCGAGCTGGTCGACTATCTGCGTTACGGCTGGGTCGCGGACGGTGCGCTGGCCGCCAGCCGGCTCCAGTTCGTACCGGGCCACACCACCGAAGACGCGTTGCGCAGTATCGCGCTGGAGCACTGACGATGGCCTCGCGTAAACGTCCCACGGCCAATCGAACCGCCCGCATCGCTGCTCGCGCCGCGCAGATCCGCAAGGTTCGACGGCGCACCAGCGCCCAGGGCGCGGTCGCCAGCGTCGTGCGCGAGGCTCAGGCCGCGCTGGATGCGCGCAGTCACACGCCCGCCGCCAACGGAGCGGCCGCGCAGCGATCGCCGGCGCCGTGCAGCGACGGCAACCTGGCTCCCGATCTCTTTGGCTGTGACCCCGAATATGCGGCGCGGCTGCGGCCGCTGCTCGAGTTTCTCTACCGCCGTTACTTCCGGGTCGAGTTGCAGGGGGTCTCGCACATCCCGCACCAGGGGCCGGCGTTACTGGTGGCCAATCACGCCGGCGCCCTGCCCTACGACAGTTTGATGATGACGACCGGCGTGCAACTCGAGCACGCCGCTCAGCGCGGGGTGCGGCCGCTGATCGAGGACGAGCTCTGGCATCTGCCGTTTCTCGGCGTGACGCTGCGCCGTCTGGGCGGTGTGCGCGCCAACCCCGAAAATGCCGAGCGCCTGATCGCCGGCGGGCAGCTGGTGGCGGTGTTCCCCGAGGGCGCGCCAGGTCGGACCAAGCGCTTTCGCGACCGCTACCGGCTGCAGCGATTTGGCCGTGGCGGCTTCGTCAAGCTGGCGCTGCGCACGCGAGCGCCGATCATCCCGACCGCGGTGGTCGGCGCCGAGGAAACCAACCCGCTGCTGGCACGTGGTTCGTGGCTGGGCCGCGTCTTTGGCTTGCCGCCAATTCCGATCACACCGACGTTTCCCTTGCTCGGTCCGCTCGGCCTGCTTCCGCTGCCCGCCAAGTGGACGATCGCCTTTGGTCCGCCGATCGACCTGACCGGCCACCCTGCCAGCGCTGCCGACGACCTGGTGCTGGTCCAGCAGCTGACCGAGCAGGTGCGGTCGACGATCCAGTCGACCCTGGATGGATTGCTCGCACAACGCAAGAGCATCACGTTTGGTTGATCTAGAAACGCACCAGAGCGGCATCGGCGATGCGGGCACCGAGCGCGCGAGCGGCGCGGAGCAATGCGCGTCGCCGTGATTCCTCGGCAGCGCCGAGACCGTTTTCGACCGGGAACTCGACCCCCTCGGAAAATCGCCCAAGGTCCTGCACCAGCGCGCCACCCGGAGTGACGATGCGAGCGCTGGCCTCGATCGAGAGCTGGTACAGCCCGGCCACCACGCTGCCGGCGCGCCCCATTGGCACGGTGCCGACGCGCACCTCATCGATGGTCCCCTCGACGCGCGCCGCGCGACGGTCGCCCAGCCCGGCGACCAACGCCGGATTGACCGCGCGCACGCGGTCGCGCACCGCGGTCGCGACCATGGTGCCGACGTCGCCCTCGGCCGTGCGATCGACAAACGGTTCGATCTGCACACGGTCGACGCCAGGTGGCAGCGCGCCGCCGCGCGTCAGCTGGTAACCGCAACCAGCGGACACCAACCCCAGCAGCAGCGCAACTCCGGCTCTCATCGGTCGAGACATTTTGGCGGTATCAGCGTCACTTGACGACGAAGTTGATCAATCGTTTGGGCACGAACACCACCTTGCGCAGCGTGCCCTCCTTGAGGTATCCGGCCACCTTTTCCTGTGCTTCGGCCACCTGCCGCACCGCGGCCTCGTCGCTGTCGGCCGGCATCCGCGCCTCGCCGCGCAGCTTGCCGTTGACCTGGATCGCATAGGTGACCTCGTCGCGGACCAGCGACTCGGGGTCTGGCGCCGGCCACGTTGCGACCGCCGCCAGCCCCGGCTGCCCCAGGCTGCTCCACAACTCCTCGGCCAGATGCGGCGCAACCGGCGACAGCATCGGCGCCAGCAGCTCGACCACCTCGCGCTCGAGTGCCGGCACCAGCTTGGTCTGATCGGTGTGCATGTCGGCCGCGTACAGCTCGTTGACGAGCTCCATGATGGCGGCGATCGCGGTGTTGAAGTGCTGGCTGACGCCGATGTCCTCCGTTACCTTGTGCAGGGTCCGGTGTAGCGCCTTGCGCACGTTGCCATTGACCGGGTCCAGCCCGGCCAGCGACCGGCAGCGGGTCGCAGCTCGGATGCGCGGTTGTGCCGCCTGCGCCAACCGCCAGATGCGCGCCAGAAAGCGATAGGCGCCCTCGACGCCCTGGTCGTTCCACTCGAGGTCCTTCTCGGGCGGTCCGGCAAACAGCAAGAAGACGCGCGCAGTGTCGGCGCCGTAGCGATCGATCAGCTCGTCTGGCGACACCGCGTTGCCCTTGGACTTGCTCATCTTCTCGGTCGACGTCTGCGGCGGCCGCTGGCACTTGGCGCAGTTGCCGTCGGTGTCGACGTCGCGCGGGAACAACCAGCCGTGCTCGCTGCAGCGCAGCGCCTTGTTGTAGACGATGCCCTGCGTGATCAGCCGCTGCGCCGGCTCGTCGCTGAAGACCAGCCCGAGCTCCTTCATCACCTTGTTGAAGAAGCGGAAATAGATCAGGTGGCCGACCGCGTGCTCGGGGCCGCCGATATAGATGTCGACCGGCAGCCAGCGCCGGGCCACGTCGGCTGCCACCGGCAGCTGGTCCTCACGTGGCGACAGGTAGCGCGCGAAATACCACGCGCTGTCGACGAAGGTGTCCATGGTCTCGGGGTCGCGCTTGGCGGCGCCGCCGCATTTCGGGCATTTGGTATTGACGAACTCGGCCACGTGCGCCAGCGGCGCAGTGCCGGTCATCTTGAGCGTGATCTTCTCGAACGCCGGCAGCGTCACCGGCAGCTGGGTATCGGGCACCGGGACCGTGCCGCATTTCTCGCAATAGACGATCGGGATCGGCGTGCCCCAGTAACGCTGGCGCGAGAAGTTCCAGTCGCGCAGGTGGTACTGCACGGTGCCCGAACCAAAGCCGTGCTGCGCGGCCCACTCGGTCAAGAACGCTCGACCAGCCGCCGAGCTCTTGCCAGCGCAAGCGCGCGCCACCTCCATTGCATCGAGCTGCAGCGGCGGCCCGCCCATCTCCTCGGGCGCGGCCATGATGCCGTCATCGCAGGTGGCCGCCGGCATCGACGCCGGATCCAGCCGCTGGCCAGCGTGCTGCAAGATGACCGTACGGATCGGGATCCGGTATCCGCGCGCAAACTCGAAGTCGCGCTGGTCGTGCGCGGGTACGCTCATCACCGCGCCGGTGCCGTAGTCGGCCAGCACGAAGTTGGCGATCCAGATCGGGATGCGCTCGTTGGTAAACGGGTTGACGGCGTGGGCGCCGGTGAACACACCTTCCTTGGTGACGCCGTCAGCAGTGCGCGCGATCTTGTCGGTGCGCCGCATCTTCTCGACAAATGCCTCGACCGCTGACCGCTGCTCGCTCGACGTCAGTGTCGGCACCAGTGGGTGCTCGGGCGCGATCACCAGATAGGTGGCGCCGAGAATGGTATCGACGCGCGTGGTGAAGACGCGGATCTTCTGGTTGCCGCCGGCGATAGCGAAGTCGACCTCCGAGCCGTGGCTCTTGCCGATCCAGTTGGTCTGCGCGGTGACGATCCGGTCCGGCCACTGCAGGCCCTTGAGTCCTTCGAGCAGCGCATCGGCGTAGCGGGTGATGCGAAAGGCCCAGACCGGGATATCCTTGGTGACGACGGCCGTGCCGCAGCGCTCGCAGCAGCCGTTGACCACCTGCTCGTTGGCCAGCACGGTCTCGTCGCGCGGGCACCAGTTGACGGCAGCGGTCCGCCGATACACCAGGTCGCGCTCGAGCATGCGCAGGAACAGCCACTGGTTCCAGCGGTAGTACCCCGGCTGATAGGTCGCGATTTCGCGCTGCCAGTCGAGAGACAAGCCCATTGCCCGCATCTGGCGCTTGGCGTTTTGGATGTTCTGCTCGGTGCGCACTGCCGGCGCGATACCGTCCTTGATGGCGGCGTTCTCCGCCGGCAGGCCGAGCGCGTCAAAGCCCATTGGGTGCATCACCGCGTGGCCGCGCAATCGCAAAAAGCGCGCGATCACGTCACCGATGACGTAACAGCGCAGATTGCCGATGTGCAGACTTCCCGACGGATACGGGAACATCTCGAGCACGTAGGTCTTGTTGGCGGCGGTCGGCTGGTCGGGCGCAGCGAAGATCTGGGCCTGGTCCCAGGCAGTTTGCCAGCGCGGTTCGATCGCTTTGGGCTGATATCGGTCATCCATGGCCCGCGACTATGAAAAAATCCACGCGTCAAAGCAAGCGCAGCGCTGCTATGGTGGCGCCGACCTCAAGCCACTGCAGGGAGTCGCACCATGATGCGCGCCATTGCCCGTCGCTTCGGCCTGCTCGCGTTGGTCTTCGTCGCCGGCTGTCCGCAGCAATCGATCCAGCATCTCGAGATCCGGCCCACGCCCGAGCAGTTCTTTCCGCTCAGCCACAAGGGCCAGGCCATGCCGTTCACCGCGCACGTACTCGACAAGAACAACTTCCTGATCGCGGTCGACAGCGCCAACTGGAAATCGAGCGACGAGTCCGTGATCACCGTCGATGTCACTGGCAAGGTGACGGCCATCAGTTCGGGCGTGGCGCAGCTGCAGGCCGAGTACAAGGGTTTCATCGCGACGCTGCCGCTCACGGTCAAGATCGTCGGCAAGGTCGAGTTGACCCCGGCCAAGGACCTCACCATCAAGATGCGCCAGACCCAGCAGTTCACGGCGGTGGTCAAGAACGACCGCGACCAGGTGATGACCGACCAGAAGGTGGTCTGGAGCATGATGGGCTACGCCGCAGACGTCGACCAGAACGGGCTGGTGCGCGGCCAAGCGATCGGCGAGAGCGTGCTGCAGGCCAAGGCCGGCGACGAGGTGGCGCGGATCAAGCTCAACGTGCTCGACTACGAGTGACCGGGGCCAGCGCGTGGCGTGGGACCGTATCGACTGGCTGTATGCCCAGCGGCCGGTGCCGACCCGCGATGTCTATCTCGACCTGGTCGGCGGCGAACTGTACGAGCTGTGCCTGGCGTTTCCACCGACGCCCGATGAGATCGCGTTTCTCGACGAGAACGCCCGCTCGCGCTTCGCGCCGCAGCTCGACCGGATGGCGCCACCGGCAGTCGACCTGATGCTGGCGGTGGCCGATCTGCTGGACTGGGAGATCGACCACGAAGTCGAGCGCATCGACGACTACATGCGCAACGAGCGCTACCGCGACGTCGCGCCGACGCCGATCGTGGTCGAGACGATGCACCTGCTGTACCGCGGCCTGTTGGAAAGACTGCTCGAGCGGCAGGAGAACAGCACGCGACGCGTGCTGCGACGCGAGTTGCACAAGGCGATCGCCAGCTTTCGCCGGCGTGCCCAGGCGCACGGCTGAACCCATTCAGTCCGGGGACCCGACCAGCAGCTGGGCCAGCACCGGCGCCGCCGCGCGTGCGGACAGCAGGTAGTCTTCCCAGATCGCGAGCATCAGCTTGAGGCAAGCGGCCGGCTTGGCCGACTGGAGCTTGAGAAAGTTGCGGCGGCCGATCTCGAGGATGCTGCACTCGCTGACCGCCACCGCGTTGGCCTGGCGCGGTCCGGGGCTGAGCAATGCCAGCTGTCCGAAGTGGTCACCGGCGGACAGCCGACCCAGCGGATGCATGTCGGAACCGCGCTGCACCTCGATCTGAACCTCACCACGATCGATGATGAACATGCTTTCGCCGGTCTGTTTCTCGACGTAGATCGGCGTCCCCGGCGGGTAGCGGCGCGGCTCGCAAATGCTGGCGATGATGATGACGCCGTTGTCGCCAAAATCCTTGAACAGCCGATTGGCCTTGATCACCTGGCGCGCGTCGACCACGGCACACCCCTCCCGACTGTCGCTCGATGATACGCACGGCGTCAGCTCGGCGGCAAGAAACCCGCCTGGTAGCGGCCTGCCAGCTCGACATAGCGCCGCGCCAGCTCGCGGATGTGGTCGCGTTCGCCGTCGCTCAGTGGCCGCACCACCCGGGCCGGCAACCCGAGCACCAGCTGGCCGTTCGGGACCCGCATGCCGGGCGGGACCAGCGCGCCGGCGCCGACCATGGCATCGCTCTCGACCACTGCACCGTCGAGCACCCGGGCACCAATGCCCACCAGGACGTGGTCGCCGATCGTGCAACCGTGTACCACTGCGTGGTGGCCGATCGTGACCGCGTCGCCGATGACGAGGGGAAACTCGTGCTGCGTGACGTGGGCCACGCACAGGTCCTGGATATTGGTGCGGGCGCCGATCCGGACCGTGTTGACGTCGCCGCGCACCACCGACTGCATCCAGACGCTGGCTCCCGCGCCGAGCACAACGTCGCCAATCACCTGGGCGCTGACATCGACGAAGGCGCCCTGCCCCAACCGTGGCCGCACTCCAGCAAACTCACGCAGCATGGGACTCCCGTTGCTGGCGCCGCCGTCGTCGGCTCCAGCGCCACAGCACGACTCCGATCACCGCGCCAGCGCAGTCGGCCAGCACATCCAGCGGATCGGAATTGCGACCCGGCACCAAGCTTTGGTGCAACTCGTCGGACAGCCCGAACAGACCGACGGCCGCCACGGTCAGCGCGTCGATGTGGCGGACGATGATCGCCGGTGCCGCCACCGTCGATAACGGCCAGCATACGAGCAACGCGAACGCAGTGTACTCGACCACATGCAGCAGCTTGTCGACCCCTGCGAACGGCAGTTCGATCGGCAGCGGGTGCGAAGACGACGACAGCGCGACGATGAAGGCCGCGAAGCAGATGGCAGGTATCCAGCGTAGCCAGGTCATCAATCAGTTTGCATTGCGTTTGCCGCCGTTGACCATTTCGAGCAGCGCGCCCCAGCGCTCGGCCGGAGACTGCTCCACCGCCTCGGCGCCGGCGACCCCTGCTTCGGCCTTGCTGGCGGCGGCGACCGCAGCGGGTGAGGTATCCGCGACCGCGGGCCTGGCAGTCGAAGCGGAATCCGCCCCTGGCTCGCCGACCGGTTCGACCTCGCCATCGGCGTTTTCGACCAGCGTGGCGGCCCCCTGCTGAAAGACCTGGTCGTCAACGTAGATCGGCGCGGCCGCCCGCAGCGCCAGCGCGACCGCATCGGATGGCCGCGCGTCCAGGTCGTTTTCCTTTTCGTTGGCGACCAGCGTGACCTGGGCGTAGTAGGTCGCGTCCACCAGCGACGTGATGGCGACGCGGCTGATGCGACCGCCCAGCGAGTTGACCAGGTTCTGGGTCAGGTCGTGGGTCATCGGCCGCGGCAACCGGATGCCCTCGACCTGGGCCGCGATGGCGGTCGCCTCGGCGACCCCGATCCAGATCGGCAGGATGCGATTCTTGCTGGCGTCCCGCAGCAGCAAGATCGGGCTGTCGGTGCGTGGGTCCAGGGCAAGACCGGCGACGGTGACCTCGATGAGCACGCGGCACCTCAGCCATCCGCGACCGACACCCGCTCGATCCCGTACAGCGTGTTGGCCTTGGCCTCCACGATCGAGACCACGGTCAGTTCCCCCGCCAGCGCGGTACCCTCGAAGTTTACCACGATATTCTGGCTGGTTCTGCCCGATCGGGTGGTGCGGTCGCGGGTCGACCAGCCCTCGACCAGCACCTCGACCTCGCGTCCGCTCCAGCGTTCGAGCGCTCGCCGGGTATAGGGACGCTGCGCGTCGTGTAATCGGGCCAGCCGTTCGACGCGCAGGGGTCGCGGCACGGCGTCCGGCAGCAGGACTGCCGGCGTGTCCGGACGCTCGGAAAAGGCGAACGAGAACATGGCGTCGAACTGCAACCGGTGCACCAGGTCCTCGGTCTGGGCGAAGTCGTCCTCACTCTCTCCGGGAAAGCCGACGATGAAATCGGTGGTGATCGAGATCTCGGGCCGCACCTGACGCAGCCGATCGACGATGTCGATGACGAGCGATCGGTCGTAGCCTCGGCCCATCGCTGCCAGGATCCGGTCCGCCCCGGCCTGCACCGGCAGGTGCACGTGGTCGCACAGCTGCGGCAACTCGGCAAACGCGTCGGTCAACGCGCGGTCGAAGAAGCTGGGGTGACTGGTCATGAACCGGATACGCAACAATCCCGGTACCCTCGCCACCGCGTGCAGCAGGTCGACAAAGCGCGGCCCGCTCGCCCAGGCGCGACCGTAGGCGTTGACGCATTGGCCGAGTAGCGTCACCTCGCGCACACCTTGTGCGACCAGTTGCGCCACCTCGACAACGACGGCATCCAGTGGCCGGCTGCGCTCGCTGCCGCGCACGGTCGGCACGATACAGTAGGAGCAGCGGTTGTCGCAGCCGGTCATCGCGGTGACGAAGGCAGTGGTGGCTCCGGCCACCGATTCGCCCGCCAGCCGCGCCGCCGGATCGACGCCGACACCCTGCCACCAGCCGGTGGCGACGACGCGTGCGCGTTCGCGCCGCACCTGTTCGATCAGGTGCGGCAGGTCGGCGACCTGGTCCGGCCCGAGTACCAGGTCGACGTGGTGTTGCCGCTCGAACAGCGTCCCCCCGCGCAGCTGGGCGCCGCATCCAGCGACAACCACGACCTGGCCGGGTCGCTGTCGCTTGCTCTCGCGCAGCCGGCCGACCGTCGACAGCATCTTGTGCTCGGCCTTGTCGCGCACCTCGCAGGTGTTGACGATGCAGACGTCGGCCAGTGCCGGGTCGTCGACCGCGACGTAGCCCGCCGCCTGCAGCAGCGCGGCCATGCGCCCGCTGTCGTGCTCGTTCATCTGGCAACCAAAGGTGCGGATGAAGTAGCTGGGGCGATCGGACGTACGCGGCACGCTGGTCACGGGGAGTCGGGGAAAACGCGGTGGCCGGGACGCCGGCTACGGATTGACGCCGTCGTACTCGAGGTCGTCGCAGGGGTAGACGCCCCCGCCGGGGTCCGGGCCGGCGCCGCTGTGATCGAAGTTGCACTCGGCGATGCGCTCGTGCAACACCGGTGCGCTGAAGTCGCCCTTGACCGAGCCGGTCACGATGCTGCCGCGGTCATTGCTGTCCTTGTCGATCTTGATCTCGAAGCTGCCCTCGATCGCCTCACCGGCCTTGCGCGACACATTCTTGAGCTCGAGCGTGAAGTTGCGCGCCGAGCCGAGCTCCTTGACCGTGCTCGGGTACTCGTTGGTCTCGTTGACCTTGATCCAACCCAGGCTCAGTTCGGGCTCGCCGGCCAGGTAGGGCTGGTCGCCCGGCGTCGGCGGTTCGGCCCGCGAGTAGGTCAGGCGCGCGCCGTTGGCAATGCCGCCCGACGCGCCGACCACAAAGATCAGCGAGTCGTACATGTTCATATTGCGGGCCAGCTCGAGTTGCTGGTCGATGCTGAGAAACCGGAAGTCCTCGCGCGGATTGAAGCCAAAGCCGTACATCTCTACGTGCAGTCTTTCGTTCTGGCCGTCGCGCGTCTGCTTGAACAGGTTGCCGTCATTGTCTTGGTCGTAGACGGTGGTGTCCCACCACGCAAAGACCGTGGCGCCGATGGCCACCGTGCGGCCGCCGATCTCGCCGTCGGTCGAGGCACTGCCGGTCTGGAACAACATGCAACCGCTCGCCATCAGCAACGCGGCCGCCGAGATCCCGATGTTCGCAAGCCATGAAAAACGCATGTCATCCTCCTGCGGTCGGGCGCGGGTCACGCCTGGTGCGACGATCGCGCTCGATCCTGCCCGCATCTTTGGTTTGCTCGAT
>Ga0315268_10008145_pt1 | contig 10982 bp, 9 predicted proteins | sample C1_top_MG_FD_204535 | JGI IMG/M metagenome (GOLD analysis project Ga0315268, IMG submission 204535) | Sediment microbial communities from Yellowstone Lake, YNP, Wyoming, USA - C1_top | ecosystem: Environmental > Aquatic > Freshwater > Lake > Sediment | place: USA: Wyoming | collected 2017-08-01 | reverse complement strand
GGAAGTGCCGATACAGAAGGACCCGAGCGTTGCAAAGATAAAGAGCATGCTGAACGAGCGGAAGACGAAATCCGATGAAATCCTCGAAACAATCGCAAAGGCAGGACAATCGCTAAGCGATAAGCTAGATGAGGAATTCGCCCGCGAGCTGGCGCTTCAAGCATGCGACGAGTTCGAGAAAGGCATCAACCGGCTGCTGGAAGCCGAGCTCGCCATCGATCTTGAAGAGTGAACCTCATTGCTGTTTCACCAACCTCCCCAATATCGGCGGCACAGCGAATGTCGTGAGGAGAGCCATCGCCGAGATGATCGAGTATTGGCTGGCGGTCAGGATATTCGTCGATAGCCCGATCGCGGCGACTATGAGCGCCACCTCTCCCCGCGGGGCCATGCCGATGCCGACCATAAGTGCCTCGTTCTTCTTGAGCTTAGCCCATATAGATGCCGCTCCGCAGGCTATGACCTTGCTCGAAACGGCAAGGACGGATATGACAAGGATAGGAACTGCGAACTCGGCCAATGCGTTCACATCCACCAGCATTCCAAGGGTGATGAAGAATATCGGCATGAAGAGGAGCTCAAGCCCATACGTCTTCTCCTCTATGTCGTGGATATGGCGGCTGCGGTTGAGGATAACTCCGGCCAGGAACGCCCCGACGATCGCAGACAGCTTGATGTATTCGGCGATATAGGCATACATGAGCATGAGCGCGAGGACCATGAGGAAACGCCGAGGGCTCATCTCTTTGCGGTCCAGATACCTTATGAAATAGTCCCCGGCCAGCACGCTGCCGACAAGGAAGACAGCTGCCGATACAAATGTCATCACAAGAGGTCCGATGGAACCATCACCGCCCACCACATTGATGACGAAAGAGAGGACAAGGAGGCCTAAAACATCATCGATGACAGCCGCGCCAATGATGATCTTGGCGAAGCGCTCTTCGAGCATGTTGAATTCCTTGAGCAACGCGACGGTCACACCGACGCTTGTGGCTGTCAGGGCAGCGCCGAGGAACATCGAATACGCGAAATCGCCGCCCGTGTATGCGGCATAGAGGTAACCGACGATGAACGGAAGCACGACGCCTGCGATAGCGACCGCGAGATTGTCCATCTTGAATATCCCCTCTATCTTGTTATGGAGGCCTACCTTGAAGAGGAGGATAACCGCACCGAGCTGGGCGAAGACATTGATCACATTCTCGGAACGCAGGATCTCCGGGGGCCCGGCAGGAAGGGCCAATGGCAGATTCAATGATTTTAGGAAATCCCATTCCATGACGAGGAAGCTGTGGCTTATCAGGATCCCCAGCACCATGAGGATCATGACCGAGGGCTGCTTGAGATAGATCACCGCCAGCTCGCCAGCGACGGCAAGAAGCAGCAGGAAAACGATCTCGAAATAGATGTGCTTCTCTTGCTCAACCTCTCCGAAAACGCTGATCCTTACTATGGAGAGCAGAAGCAGAAAGAAGATTGCGACGATTAAGAGAGGCACCAGTTTGTCGAAAAAATGTTTCATGGATAGCTAATCTTTTTTAAAGTATAAATGAGTTGCGTTTATGATGGTGTTCCTTGAAATCGGCGTATTGATCGTTTCTGTCGTCGTATTAGCCCGCTCTTCAGGGGTAGTGGTGGAAAGCGCGGTGAAGCTATCCAAATACTTCGGCATAAGCCAGCTCGCCATCGGGTTCCTCTTGCTTGCGGTCTCGACAAGCCTGCCTGAGCTTTCGGTCTCAGTGGTTTCATCGACCGGCGGCGAGGGTGCTTTAGCCGCTGGAAACGTCTTCGGATCGAACATCGCGAACATCCTGCTGATCCTCGGCATCGGCGCGTTCCTATATGGATTCAAGATCAGCGCGGCCAATTTCAAAGACATCGGATTGGTATTGCTCCTGACGACCCTCATATCAGTATACATAATATTCAACAGTTCCGTCCAGGGAAATGCGCTCAGTTTCATGGAAGGAATCCTTCTGTTGGCAGGGTTTGCCGTTTACGCCTGGTATTCGATAACAAGAAAGAGCATCGCTGAAAACAATAATGGACAGAAAGTAACCAAGGATGAAGCTTTGAAAGCATTCCTTCTCTTCGGAGCAGGAGTATTGGTCGTCATCGTCAGTTCAGGGTTCGTTGTCGAGTCGGCTGTCAGCCTTGCGAGGTTGATGGGGATCGCCGAAAGCTTCATCGGCGCGACGATAATCGCAATCGGGACCTCTTTGCCAGAGATGAGCGTCGATATCCAGGCTATCAGGAAGAGGCATTACGGGCTTGCTTTAGGCGATGCGATAGGCAGCAATATGGCGAATCTGACGCTTGTTTTAGGCACTGCGGCGGTGATAAACCCCATCCATGTTCAGATCCCGGTATTCATCGCGGCACTGCTCTTTGCGGTGATCGCGAATACGATTCTCCTTTATGTGGCCGGGGTCAATAAAAAGGTCGGAAGACTCGGAGGAGCGTTGTTCCTCATCCTCTACATCATCTACATCGGAGTGATGTTCATATTGCAGCTCAGGGAATGGGGCGCTAGCTAGAATCTTCTTCTGACGAATCCGGGCGTTCTTCTTCAGCTCCCGGCTTAGGTTCTGATTCCGGTTCTTCCAGCGCTTGTTTCAATACTTCTTCCGGTTTCGGAGGATGCTTGGGCTTGGTTTCCCTATCGTACACGAAAATCCCGATCGTCGCCGCGATATTGGAGAGGAGGATCACCACGAAGACGATCTGCTGGAAATCCGGGATCGCGATACCGCTTGAAAGCGGCATCGTCGCCAATACCGCGGCAGCAAGCCCTCTTGGAAGCATGGCAACGATGACATTCCGGTCCTTCAGTGTCAAGTGGGTCAATATCGCTTTCTGCACGATCCACCTGGAAGCTATGAACAGCGCCAGCAATACCAGTGAAATTGCAAGTATCACCGGGCTGAAGTATCCCGGCGAAAGCAGGAGGCCGATGTATACGAAGAAGAAAGTCCGGACGAAAAAGGTTATCTCTTCCTGGAATAGCCGGATGTTAGGGTGGACCGTCACTTCCTTCCTGAATCTCAGCAATTTGCCGAGCTCTTTGGCATTCCCAAGGACCATTCCGAAAAAAAATACCGCGATCCCGCCATTGGCCTTCAGCGCCTCGGTCACCGCGAACAGGCCGAAGACCAGGGCGAGTGTCAGCATGTACGCGTATTTCACCATCGATGTCCGTTCGATCGCGAAGATCCAGATAACCGCGCTTACGACACCGAAAATGATGGCGAGGCTGAAGGAAGAGAGGAACATGTTGATCAGGGCCGTGATTTCCGGCGCCTGGTTCGAGACGATCAACTGGATGGCTATGACCGCGACGATTATGCAGAGCGCATCCGTTATCGTCGATTCCACAGTAAGAAGCGATCGCGCCTCTTTCGTGATTCTTGCGCGTTCGACCATCGCGATGACTATGGCAGAACTCGTTCCGCCCACCACCGAGCCGAGGAGGACGCCGTGGAGAATCGGCCAACCCAATATAAGGGAGCAGAACGCGGCGACAAGCAGGACGCTGATCGTGAAGACTAGAAACGTGAACACGGTGCTCCTAGGAATGGCGTTGGCGACCGAAAACACATCGATCATCAACCCGGCATCGAAAAGAAGGACGATCAGGGCGAGGGTGGCCAGGAAAGGAAGCAGGGACACTATAACGGAATCCGGAGACACGTCTACGACATGGAGAACCGGCCCGAGGACGAAACCGAAGAGGATGAGGATGATCACCTGGGAGATGCGCGTCCTTTCGAAAATCAGAGTCGCCAGGAAGCCGATGAAGATGGCGATCGCGATGATGAAGAAGAGCTCGAACATGGATGGGAATACCTTCCATAAATTATAAATATGTCCTTTGAAGCGCCTTGGCATTCAATAAAGCCCCATTCCCGGCCCTCTTCACGCGCACGTTCAGGGCCTGCTTGCGTTTTGGCTGCCCAATGGCATCATCCGCCCTGCTTTACTGGAAGATGCAGAACACCGACCCTCCGCGGAATCGGGATGCAGGTATTTCGAAAGGATTATTATGGCGCTCATACCAGAACCGTAATTTAATGAAGATGTGATTTTTATGAGCGGGGAAAAATCAGAGATTGACAAGGCAGTCGAGGCAGAGGACGAAGAGATAGAAAAAGCGAAATCGGCCGATGAAAGCAAAGACATCATCATCTGCCCGAAATGCATACGTCCTGTGACTGAAGGCGACTATATGGACAAATTTTCCGAAACGATGACCGATTCGACCATATCCAAGATCGAATGCCCGCAGTGCGGATACATCGGCATACCGATCGAAATCAATATAGATGATTTCAAGAAGTTGCTGAAAGAGAACAAAAAGGCCCCGTAGCAGCCCATTTTTTCTTGAAGGCAGGCAGGATGGGGGGAATCGTCTGCTGGGCAGATGACTGGGACGAGCGTTCCGACTCAGTAAATGGCGGGCTATCGACCGTAGCCTTGCCATACCATCTATTCGTATGCACGCCATTGATAGAAGCGCAGTTCTTCACGCGATCGGATTGGAGGCTGGCGAGGCATCTTGACGTCGCGACGCGGAAACGCCGTATCAAGAGCGCCGCGGATTTCGCCGGAAGATACAGACCTCGGTATTTCGGGCTCGTGTACAAGGACCCATCCGACATCCCTGCCGATTACTATTCTGAGATAAGGGGCCGAACAACGAAACCGGTCGCCTTCAGCGAGATCGGATACAACAGCGCCCCTACCCCGGATGGGTGGGAGAGCAGCGAAGACGAGCAGGCCCGGTTCGTGAGGGCGTTCTTCAACCTAGGCAGGGGAGCCGAATTCGAGTTCGTCATCTGGATCTTCATGTACGACCAGGACACCGCAGAGCCTTTCGAGAGCATGGGCCTGGTCCGGGTTCTTATTGGGGCCGTAATCTCCGCATGCGTATGAAGCAGGAGGATATGAAACGGGAGGATATCCTAAGACTGGGATCAGCCTATCGCTTCGATTATGGATTTGTCCAAGCCCTTGAATTGCCGAAGCCAGGAGCGGCGCTCCTCTTTCAGCTCTTCCGTGAGACGGCGGTATTCGTCCTCCCTATAATATGATTTCGGGTCGAAATGGCGCAGGTCCACATCCCCGGCCCAATCCGCGACCTCGTATCCCCAGTCAGGATCGGCCCTCCACCGGATAGAGCCCCGCGCGGCATCGGCAAGGAGGCGGGCCGATTCATAGACGGTTATCTTCACCCCCTCGTCGATGCCAGGGTGCGCGCCGTACCTTCCCGTATCCAGCAGGAAACACTCGATATGCGGGTTCGCCCTCAATATCCCAAGGAAGCGGTTCCCCTCCTCCTCAAGGGGGCCGATAATGAACGGGTTGGTCCCTACGACCCGCAGCGGCCTGCCGGCCTGGGTCGGATCGCCTGCCGACGATTCGACGGATTCGCCTAGCATGAAGAAAGCCGCCGCCTGCTCATGGCTCAGCCTGGCGATAGGGGGCACGATCGTCTTTCGCCGGGTGATGAATACGACCATATCGGCTTTCCTGATGTCTATCGAGCGGTCGGTGAAATCGAGCTCTTTGCGTATGACGATGCCCCTTCCGTTCGATGTGATGCTCGAGTCCGAGAAGTCCACCTTGCCATCGTCCCTGACCATGACATTCTCCAATATCGCATGGGGGGAGATCGCTCCCTTGAAAAGCAGCGGCTGGGAGCCGGGCTCCAGCCCATCTGTCTTGATATAGAAATTGTCCTCGGTGCCGACAGCGGAGCCGTCCTTGTTCAACAGGACGACATCATCCTGCCGTATCCGGACGCGCTCGCCCTGCCTGGGATCGAGCCAATGATGATGGCAGGTCAGCGTCGTCTTCCCTGTCGCGCTAAGGCCGAAGAGGAGCATCCCCCTCTCGACAAGCTTCCCATCCCCTCCGACAACCTTGAGTATCTTCGAACCGGCATGAAGCCCGAGGCCGCCATGGCGGACCTTATGGCGGTACATCATCATCCGGAGGCCGGCTTTCTTGACCTCGCCGCAATAGTCCGAGCCGAGAATCAATGTCGTGAACGATCCCGGGTCGACCAGTATCTTCCTCTCCGGCCACTCGGGGATATCGATGATGTTGAACATGGGCTTTTCCACTTCGCTTCCTGGCTTGAAGAGCATCGTGCCCCACATGAAGGCGAGGCGGGCGAAACGGGGGGTGACATGCAGCCGGATGGATGTCCGGTATCCGGGCTTCATGCACATTATCCGGTCGATGGCGAGCAGCTTTTTTCCCTTGATAAAATCAATGGCCTTTGAGATGGTCTTCCTTTGGGACGCTGTGGGTTCGAAGACGATCTCGGTGAATCTCGCGCTTCTGGAACGGATGGCTGTCACATAGCTTGCGCTCCCGAATCCGGTCGTGCGTTCGTCCTGCTTGGCCAGGGAGCGCAGCTTCCCAAGCGGCAGGTTCAGCTCGGCCTGCGAATCCTGCGCGGCCCGGACCAGGTCCAGAAAAGGGTTGCCCATGAGGATGGGATTCATGCGGGATTTTAATAAATGCGATTGGGCGCTCATAACTCCCGGTCCATCGCCCGGGCGGCGTCTTCGTTGACGAGATGCCGCACCATCGTGACACGTCCGGTCTGCGAATCGTAGATGGCGCTCGTGATCTCCAGATCCCCTGCTATCAGGGCCCCGGATATCATCCGGCTCTTCTTGAGGAGCTCTTCCTCCCACGCATCTATGACCGCAAGATCGCTATGGAGCAGGAGGATATGCCTCGTATCGTTTTTCGCCACCGAGTACTCGGCGGACGCCACGGCCGATTGGTCAAGGAGGCCTATCGCGGCCATCTCGAGTGAACCGATCTCAGGCCCGGTCAATGCCCCCTTATGCGCATGCCCTCCGAAGTCTCCGGCCGAGACGCAGAATATCTCGTTGGCGTCGGCTGAGAATATCTCCCGCGGGTCGTATGGGAGCGAAGGGCCGGAGATGACCACTGCATGGGCGAACTGCTGCTGCGAGAGGTCCTGCTTCCGGTTCCGGTCCATGAACCGCTTCTCCATCCTCTCTATGAGCTCCCTATCCGCATCCGCCGGGGCATCCCCGCCGATGACGCATATGGATGGTTCCTTCTTGGAGATATCAACGAAGGCGGTAAGCACCCTGATGCGGGCCTTGCCCGCCACGGACCTGAATATGGCGCTATCGCGAAGCGCTTGCGCCTGCGCCTGCAGGTTCTCCAGCTCCCCTTCCGGCCTCACGAGGCGCAGGAGGCTGGAGATGTTCCTATGCTGCCTGTAATTGTGCCTTTCTGCGGCGCAATGCACCGCCCCGCACTTCGCGTGGCCAACGATGACGACCGAGGAATCGGCATCCATCCTCCGAAAGACATCCTTGACTCCCGGGCTTGCGAGGATACCCGAGACATTGCCGGCCACGTACACCACTGCTATCCCCCGCGTGGCGAAATCATCGAAATCGAACATACCCCCCATGCGCGCATCGGCGCACACGAGGAGGAGCGTGCGGATCCTCTCGGCCACCGGGCTCCCGCTCCTGAAGACCCGCGAGACATGCCCCTTGTTCCCCTCCTGGAGAGCATAGGCCGATTCAATGGGGGCGAGCATCTCCTTATCCTCGATCTTCGCCTGGATGCGCTTCTCCTGGTCAGGCCGGTGGTAGCTCTGGAACAGGTCGTGCCTGGGCTTGTGGTCCTCGTGATGAAGCGCTGCGACATGCATCATGCCTTTTGGTCTGGCGGACATGGCTCCATCTAAGCACCAAACCCTTAAAATCCTGCATTGATATCCGGGATTCCAACTTATTTTCAAGCTGAAAGATAGTCGTTCCTGCCGCCCATATGTTGATGCAGAAAAAAAATCAGACATGCCAGGATCCGAACGCATTCATCCGCTGCCCGAGTTATCGAATCCGACCTTTCTCTTCTCTTTTTTCGGCTTCTTGTGGATGAATTGGGGCTTTATCATGACCTTCAGCCTTTTTGAGGCCAAGTCATCTTCCAGCTCCAATCCCCGGTTCTCTTTGGCATCGCTCCGGATATCCGCGAACAGGATCCTCTCGGTGAGGCGATCGAAAGCCTCCCTGACGGTCTTCGAGATATGCCGGGCACCCATGCCGCTATCGACGGCCATCTGGGCGATCAGGTCCACGGTCTCTTCATGCAGCCTCACATCTATCCCAAGGCTGCTGAGTTCGGCGATCTGTTGCGCTATCTGGGGGACAGGCTTATCCTGGGATAGCATGCGCAGGAAATCCTCCTTATCCAGTTTCCGCAGAGGGATGGTGGCGCCGATCCGTCCGTTCAATTCATCGATGAATCCGGCTTCCTTGAGGACATGCTCGTCCACCCCGCTGGTGTGGTCATAGTCTATGAAGGAGAATGCGCCAGAGAGGATGACCAAAGCGTCCAGGGGGATGGTCTCCTCGGAGTTCTTTCCATTGACGACAAGGGCTGCCCCTGGCTCAAGCAGTTTCAGGAACTCGTTCTGCACCATCGCGCTGAAACCCAGGTCATCGTCTCCCTTGCGCACTATCTTGTCGAATTCATCGACCTGCAGGACAAGGCGCTCGGGATTCCCTCCGTGCCTGCTCCTGACCGCCATTATCTCCGAAGCGAACGCGTCCTGGATGTTCATCCCCTTTATCCCTGCCGGGGTCAGGTCCGGAACGACGATGCGCGCGAACGGCATCCCGTTGAGCTCGCTGAGGACCCTCAGCGCGTGGGTCTTTCCGCATCCTGTGGGGCCGCAAACGAGAATCGGTGCGACCATGTCCTTATTCCGGATATATGATACGAATCTGATGAGAAGCAGCTTGATCGCGGTGTCCTGGCCGATCACGACCTCCCTCGCCTTCTCATAGGCGCCATTCACGTACTCGCGCACATCGTGGATTGTATCGAGTTTCGGAAGGGCGAGTTTCGACTTCAGGGTTTGCGGGGGCGGCAATCTCAACGGCATGGGGTGCCCGATCGTCGCGGTGACGGCCTTTTTCACCGGAGGCAGTTTCTTTTTCTGATCCAGGTCGATCTCCTGGAAAGTCATCATCGGGGACTTGACGTATCTGTTCAACTCCCCTGCCAAACCGAGACGATTGATCTCGTCGAACAACGGCCCCTCGGTGGTGGCAGTCAAGAAGTCCCCGGGTTTGATATCCCTCACCTGGTAGCGGGCGAATAACAATTTGCTATGCAGGTATCCGATGAATCTCGCCACACGGATAAGCTCGTTCCTCTTTGCCACAGCGAGGGTATTGATATCCATGAGGATCAACTCGGGCTCTTTCAAATGCGGCCCTTCACGGTTGTGCGTGCCTGTCTTGTTCTTGACAGAGACCCCCTTAGGGGTCTGCATCACAGTCATGTAGCAGTCATCGAAACCCAGGTTCTGGTTCCAGTTGGCGATCGCGTAATTGAAATCGAATCCCGTCTTCGGTGGCGGCGGTTTTGGGGCGCTCATGAAGGAGATTAAGGTCGCAATCGTTTTTAAAGTTATTTTTAATGAAGTTTTATGAAATCAGAATGGGGGATTGAATATAATATTATCGCTCCTGCCGGCAGCAAGGTTTGGCTCGCAAATATAAATGATTTCATTACCCGAGCCAGACCTTGTTGGAATGCAGAGAGGTTATCTGAGAGCTCCCCTTGAAAGCCAGGCTCGGCCTACCAGCGAGGGCGGTTCTGAGGCGAGTTCTATTTAAGGCTTGGCCTGAGAGAGGTTTGGGAATCGGCTTATTCGTCAGGCTATCTTCTTTTTCTCGTCGGGATCTTTTTCGATAGCCCATCGCCTTTACGATGATTTGAATAGAGAGAATCGGGAGTCCGCTAAGCCATCCGGACCCTCATCATCTCCAATTCGACGAATTCCCCGGCAAATCTGCGCAATTCATCAGGACCCAATCCGCCCTTGTAGAAGAGTTCGCACGCCTTATCGAAAATACTGTCGGCCTCGGCCATCTTCGACCCATTCGGGTAAGACTCCTGCTGCTTGGCCTCCATCTCGAACCTGGAGGTATCGACTGTCCCTGCCATATGGCGATGCCCGAAGCCCCGCGGCACTATGATGACCCTATGCCCGTCTTCTGATGCGAGCCGCGCGGCCATCTCCATCACTGTGAGGTCGCGCAGCCATGATTCCTTGACGAAAGCTTCCATGTATGAGCTCGCGGCGCCTGGATCCAGATGGGGTCCGAATGAGAGGGAGGCGGTCCTGAGGCCGCTGATAAGTGTGTCGAAGGAAAATGGTTCCGTAAGACTCGCGATGGAGCCGGGCATAGCCTTGTTCGCAGCGGCCAGATCGCTGAAGAATCCCAAATCCGAGATGGGAAGATGGACCGAGGCGGTGCCTTTATCGAGGCCATCCCGGAATAGCGCGAGGAGGTCATTTTCCATAGAGCAGATGAGACCCATCAGCCGGTCCCTGTTCTCCTGCGAGCTCGCCAGATTGTCGAGCAGGCTTTCGTAAGACATACGTTTTTTTAGGATGACCTTGTTGACCACATGCAAGGGGTAGAATTCATGTATCACGACGCCTTTTTTCCCGGATGCGATGATGTCCTCGAAGATCGGGGCGAGGGCTCCCTTGAAGAAGGATTCGTTAGCCGGTGCATTCAACATCGGACAGCCATGCGTGCCGAAGGCGAAGACGAGCCGTGTCCTTTGCATGACCCTTCTTTGCCTCATAGCGAATTTAATTGTTTCTTTTATTGGTTTATTACGTATATTACCCAGTTTATGGAATTCGACACTGAAAAAAGAATTGCTCCTGCCGGGATTTGAACCCGGGTCCTCAGAGTTCTCCGAAGGCAGGTTTACCTCTTGCCTTTTTCCAGGGTTTTTGGCCGGCTGAAAACCGGGGTCAAAAAGCCTTGAGAGTCTGATATCCTTGACCGGGCTAGACTACAGGAGCTGTCAACTAGCAAACTAAGAATTGGATGACAACGTTTTATAAAGATATTAAGATGCCATTTATACCTTCATTTCTCCCT
>Ga0315268_10008144_pt1 | contig 10986 bp, 12 predicted proteins | sample C1_top_MG_FD_204535 | JGI IMG/M metagenome (GOLD analysis project Ga0315268, IMG submission 204535) | Sediment microbial communities from Yellowstone Lake, YNP, Wyoming, USA - C1_top | ecosystem: Environmental > Aquatic > Freshwater > Lake > Sediment | place: USA: Wyoming | collected 2017-08-01 | reverse complement strand
GCGTGCCCATGCTTTCTCGTACCGCGGACCTGCTCTTCAAGTAGTCGTCTCGCGGCACCAGATGGCTGCCCGCCGTGTTGCCCCATTCCGGTGGGGGCGTCAGGAGGCAGCTATCTGGTAGTCCCGCGCAGACGGTACCGCCAGGGCATGGTTGTCTGCCTACACACATTGTCAAAGGGCATGGGAGTGCCATGTCACGCATTGTGATCTTCGTCGGTCGGTTTGGCAGCGGCAAGACCGAAACCGCTCTAAACTACGCACTGGCGTTGGCAGCGAACGGCGCTCGTCAGATCGGTCCGGAAGGGCTCAGCCTTTGGCTGGCCGGGCTTCGTGGCCGGGGCGAGCCATCAGGCGCCGGGTTGCCTCCATCGGGAACCGAGGCCGTCGGCCGTGAATCGGAGCCGGTGACCTTGATAGACCTTGACATCGTGACCCCCTTCTTTCGTTCCCGCGAGCTTGCCTCCCAACTACGCGCCCGGGGTGTTCACGTTGTCGCGCCCCTGCCGGTTGGCCTCCACCTGGACCTGGCCGCCATCTCGCCCCAGATTCTGGGCGCAATTCAGGACCAACGGCGTCGCGTCGTGCTAGACGTGGGTGGTGACCCGCAGGGCGCGCGGGCATTGGGGCAGTTCAGCGCCGCCATTCGCGACAGGGGTTACACCATGCTTATGCTGGTCAATCCATTCCGGCCTTTCACCGACACACTCGAGGGGATCGCGGAGGCGGTGGAGGCAATCCAGGCGGAGTCTCGCCTATCCGTGACGGCCTTGGTCAGCAATCCCAACCTTATGCACGAGACCACGCGTGGGGATATAGAGCGGGGCCACGCCCTGGTTCAGGAGGCCGGCCGACGCCTGGGTCTGCCCGTGGCATGGTTGGTGGTGGAGGAGACCCTCGCAGCGACCGTGGCTGGTCTGCAGCAGTCGGTGCCTATATTCCCCATTGCCCGCCATTTCGTCTCAGTCTGGCAGCAGTGAGGCGACCTGCTGTCTTGGGCGCAGTCCTTCTCTGGCACCTGCACCGGAACCACCGCAGGCAGTTTCTGTAAGGAGGACAAGGATGTCCCATGTGGTCATAGACGAGGACCGCTGCAAGGGCTGTAGCCTTTGCAACCCAGCGTGCCCTCAGAAGATCCTCGTCATGGCGAGTCGTTTCAACGTGAAGGGCTATCGTCCAGCGGCCCTGGTGGACCCGGACGGCAAATGTACGGGCTGCGCGCTTTGCGCGCGGATGTGCCCGGATGTTGCCATCACCGTGTACAGGAGCAGCAAGCGCGTGGACAGGTAGACGACACGTGGGGGACCCGCCCTTGGGTCCCGCTGTCGTTGCCTGTTCTCTCGTCTGCAGTGCCGATATGTCTGAACGGACTCTCATGAAAGGGAACGAGGCGATCGCTGAAGCGGCTGTACGGGCAGGTTGCGACGCCTATTTCAGCTACCCCATCACACCTCAAACCGAGCTGCTAGAGTACATGTCCAGGCGCATGGTAGATTTGGGGCGTGTGTTCTTGCAGGCCGAAAGTGAGGTTGCGGCGATCAACATGGTCTTTGGCGCCTCGGCGGCGGGCATGCGGGTTATGGCCTCCTCATCCAGCCCTGGCGTCAGCCTGATGCAGGAGGGCATTTCGTACATCACGGCCGCCGAGCTGCCGTTTGTGCTGGTCAACATCCAGCGCGGCGGCCCCGGCCTGGGCAATATCGCTCCAGCCCAGGGGGACTACTGGCAGGCCACTCGCAGCGGCGGCCACGGCGACTACCGACTGATCACGCTGGCGCCGGCCAGCGTTCAGGAGGCGGTGGACCTCACGATCCTCGCGTTTGAACTGGCGGACAAGTATCGCAACCCGGCTCTGATCCTGGGCGACGGCATCATCGGGCAGATCATGGAGCCTGTGTCGTTCCCCGAGACCGTGCCGCAGCCGCCAGCCAAGCCGTGGGCGCTCACCGGCAAAGGGAATGGTCCCAGGCGCATCGTCAAGACGCTCTTTCTCAACACCGACGAGCTGGAGCAACGCAATCGCTCCATGGAGAACAAGTACAGGCAGATCCGCGCGGCTGAGCAACGGAGCGCTGATTACATGATGGAGGGCGCTGAGTACGCCATAGTGGCCTATGGTACGTCCGCCCGAGTCAGCCAGACGGCAGTCAAACAGGCTCGCGCGCTGGGTATCCGCGTTGGCATGGTCCGCCCCATTTCGCTTTTCCCATTCCCGGTTCGTCGCATGGAGCGCCTGGCAGATCAGGTGAAGGCGATCCTGGTTGTGGAGATGAGCCACGGCCAGATGATGGAGGACGTGCAACTGACGACGTGCTGTCGCCGACCGATCACTCTGTACAATCGGCTGGGTGGGAACGTGCCATCTCCAGAGGCTGTGTTGGAGGAGATCAAGAAGATGGCCGGATTCGGGACTGCGACACGGGAAGGAGGATAGGTATGGACGAGCAGATCGTCTTCCAGAAGACTCCATCACTTACGACCGCCTACACTCACTACTGCCCCGGCTGCACGCACGGGATCATCCATCGCCTGGTGGCAGAGTGCATTGATGAGTTGGGTCTGGCTGAGCGCACCATTGGCGTTGCGCCCGTGGGTTGTTCCGTGTTGGCCTACAACTACTTTGACCTGGATTTTGCCGAGGCCGCTCACGGGCGGGCGCCCGCACTGGCCACCGGCATCAAGCGGGTGCGCCCGGACGCCATCGTCTTCACCTATCAGGGCGACGGCGATCTGGCTGCCATTGGCACTGCTGAGATCGTGCACGTAGCCGTGCGTGGTGAGCTCATCACAACCATCTTCGTCAACAACGCCATCTATGGCATGACCGGCGGGCAGATGGCGCCCACCACACTGCCGGGGCAGCGCACGACGTCCACCCCGTATGGACGCGATGTGGTGCGTGCCGGGTATCCCACGCGGATGTCGGAGATGCTGGCTACAACCGGAGGCGCGGCCTACATTGCCCGTGTAACCGTCACCTCCCCGGCGGCGGTGGCCAAGGCCAAGAACGCTATCAAGCGCGCTTTCCGAGTGCAGATGGCCGGCCTGGGCTTCGCTATGGTGGAGGTCTTGTCCTCATGTCCCACCAATTGGGGAATGACTCCACTGGAAGCGCTGAAATGGGTGGATGAGACCATGGTACCATACTACCCGCTGGGCGAATTTCGGGTGGCACCTGGAGTGGAAAGGTTGTAAGGGGGGTGGACATGCAGGAAGAGGTCATTATCGCCGGGTTTGGTGGGCAGGGACAGCTCTTTGCCGGGCAGCTTCTGGCCTATGCCGGCATGATGGAGGACCGCAAGGTGGCCTGGATCCCCTCCTACGGCCCTGAGATGCGCGGCGGGACCGCCAACTGCACAGTGGTTATCGGAGATGAGGACGTGGGTTCGCCGATCGTCCTTAGCCCATCGGCAGTGGTCGCCATGAACCCGCCCTCGCTGGATAAGTACGAGCCGGCCGTGAAGGCCGGAGGCGTACTGATTGTGAATACGTCCCTTGGGACTCGGCCGGTCCGACGCAAGGATATCACCATCGCTGCCATTGCGGCCAACGAAGAGGCCGCGAGCGTGGCGGGGAACGAGAAGCTCGCGAACATGGTGGCGTTGGGCGCCCTTCTTGCTCTCCTGCCGGTGGTGTCAATTGAGTCCGTCCTAGCCGCCCTGCGCAAAGTACTGGGAGAGCGCAAGGCCGCCCTGTTCGAAGCCAATGAAAAGGCCCTGCGACGCGGCATGGATTTGGGCAGGGCGGCCGTCAACCGTCAATCCTAGCGACACGCGAGGAGGATAGTGGTACAGATGCAGACCGTCATCAAGGGCAAGAACATTGACGTTTCCGAAAGCTTGCGCCAGCACGTGGACAACAAATGCTCCAAGCTCGCTCGGTACCTGGACAACATCCTCGTCGTTGAGGTAGAACTGTCGGCCGAAAAGACGAAGAGCGCCAAGACCCGGCAGGTCGCTCAGGTTACAGTAGATGTTAGTGGCACCCTGCTCCGCGCAGAGGTACGGGCCGACGACATGTTTGCTGCCGTGGACAAGGTGATGGACAAGATCAGGCGGCAGATCAAGTCATACAAGGATCGCGCCTACTTCAGGGCAAAGACGGCCGCCGGGCGGTCCCGTCCTCCCAAACAGACCGCCGTTCCCGAAGAGGCAGACACGTCCGAGGAAGGCGAGATCAGCCAGATCGGTGGGCGGATCGTCCGCGCGAAGCATTTCATCGTCAAGCCCATGTCGGCCGAGGAGGCCATCGACCAAATGGAGCTGCTCGGCCACGATTTCTTCCTGTTTGCGGAGGGCGCCACCGACAAGATCAGTGTCGTCTACCGGCGGCGTGACGGTACCTACGGTTTGTTGATACCCGATCTGGCATAGAACACGAGGGAAGTTGACCGCCGGAGCCGTCAGCGGTTCCGGCGGTCTCTGCTACGAGGGGATTGTGACGAACCGTGTCTCGTTGCTCATTTTTGTGGGCGGCTTCCACGGCAGTGAGGCTGAGGAGCTCGTGGGGCAGGCACACCACGCCGTTGCTCTGGATCTCATTGAGAAGGCTGTGGCCACCGGAGAGTTCGCCAGGATAGTCTTGGCAACGGATTCCCCGAAACTCGGCCGCCTCGCCGCCACCTATCCCGCGTGCGTGGAGCTGGATGCTGGGTCCTTCCACTTCGGCAACCGCCTCCGCGACCTGATTCACAAGTATGAGATCTCCGCCCCGTTCTACGTTGGAGGCGGCAGCGCACCGCTCCTCACCGTCGCGGAGCTGCGGTCCGTGGCGCAGGCCATCGCCTCGACCGAGAACGCCGTCATCGCCAACAACATCTTTTCCGCTGACTTCTTCGCCTTCTCGCCAGGTACGGCCATTGAACAAGTGGAGCCCTCCGAGATAGACAACAATATCCCCTGGATGCTAAAGCACCAGGCAGGGCTGACGGACATTCCCTTGGAGCGTTCGGCCGGCACCCAACTGGATATTGATACGCCCACCGACCTGATGGTTCTCCAGATTCACCCACTGGTGGGGTCACATACTCTACAATACATCCGTGGGCTCAACCTGGACCTGCTGCGCATCAGGCAGGTCATGCGGTTCTTCACGGACCCGACGGCCGAGGTGATCGTTGCGGGCCGCGTCGGCAGTCACGTATGGGCTCACCTGGAAACCGATGTTGCCTGCCGACTCCGAGTCTTTTCTGAGGAACGCGGCATGCGAGCCAGCGGTCGTGAGGAACGCGGCGAGGTGCGGTCAATACTCGGGTACTACCTGGCGGAGGTGGGCCCCAGGCGCTTCTTCCACACTCTCGCGCAGATGGGCCAGGCTGCGCTCATTGATTCGCGCGTGTTGTTTCACCACCTCCATTTGGATTTGTCTGCTCCCGACCGTTTCTACTCGGACCTGATGCAGCCTGAGCGGATCCAGAATCGTTATGCCAGGGAGTTCACAGAAGCGGCCATGGAGGCGCCGATCCCTGTTGTCCTAGGGGGGCACTCGCTGGTGGCGGGGGGGCTGTGGGCTCTCATTGACGCAGCCTGGCTGGAGAAGGATCGTGAGCCGCGAGCGTAGCGACTCGCACGTATCTGCCGGTACCTGGCCCGGTTGCTTACGCAGGAAGCGCGTTTGGACCTGTAGGTTCGCGCCCAGGTCACTGCACGGCTCGGACGATTTCGCGCAGTCTGGCTCGCTTTTCCTCACTAATCCCTTTCACCGGCCCGCGTGTAGGGCCCGCGGCGATGCCCATGAGTTCCAGGGCATCCTTGATGACCACCGGAAAGCTGCCCATCTCAAAGGCAATGCGCAGAGGCGCCAGCCGGTACTGGGCGTCCAGTGCGCGTTTTATGTCGCCCGCCACAAAAGCGTCGTAGATCTCCACGATAAGGCGCGGGGCGACATTGGCTGTAGCCGCGATGGCCCCTTTGCCGCCATAGACCAGCGTGGAGAGGATCATGGTGTCTCGCCCGGCCAGAACGGAGAACCCTGGCCGGCACCGACGGATGTACTCACCGGTCTGGGTCATGTCCCCACTGCTGTCTTTGATGCCCACGATGTTGTCCACCGCCGACAGACGAGTGACCAGATCAACGCCAAGATTAACGCCGGTGCGACTCGGGTTATTGTAGAGAAGAACCGGCAACTTGCTCGCCCTGGCTATGGCCACGTAGTGTTCATACAGCTCATCCGCGCTGGGGCTGATGAAGAACGGGGTGATCACGGATACGGCATCTGCGCCTGCCGTCGCCGCCATCTGAGTCGTCCGGATCGCCTCTCGCGTCGTTGTAGCACCCGTGCCAGCGTAGACGGGCACCTTGCCGTTGGCCTCGGCCACGACGATCTCAATCACGCGTCGCTTTTCCTCAAAGTCCAGCGCCCAGAACTCCCCCTGGCTTCCCACCGCAAACAGGCCATGGACCCCGCCAGCGACCAAGTACCTGGTTAATTGACGCAAAGCCTCTTCATTGAGGCTCTCATCTCTGTTGAATGGCGTGACCATAGCCGGAATGATGCCTTTGGGTGTGAACATGTCTGTCAACCTCCTTATCAACGTCCCCTGCGTCATTGCATGCGTTCCAACGCCGCTCGTCTGGCGGTCTCCAGGTGAGTGCAAAGCGCCTTCTTGGCTGCGTCAACGTCGTGAGCTTCGTATGCCCGCAAGATGGCCTCGTGTTCGGCGCAGACCTGGCCTGCCCGTTTATCCGTGGAGACGTAGTAGACGCGAGCAACCTGGATGTGGACGTTCAGCGCTTCGTAAACCTCCACGAGTTTGCGATTCCCCGCGGCCTCCACGATGGCTTTGTGGAAACCGTGATCGCCTGCGACGAAGGCCAGGTGATCGGTGCAGTTGTCTTCTGGTGTGACGGTTCTCTTCATGGCCTCTATGTGAGACCTCATGCGTTGCAGTTGCTGCCGCGAAATGCGGGGGACGCCGCATTCAACGGCATGAAGCTCCAGCACTCGACGGATGTCGCTGATCTCGGCCATGTCTTCAGCCCGCAGCTCGCTCACGAACGTCCCGTATCGCGGCGCGATCCTGACGAGGCCCTCCAGGGCCAGGCGATTCAACGCGTCCTTCAAGGGTGTACGGCTGACGCCAAGCTGCTGGCGGAGATCGTCTACGTGCAGCCGTTGGCCAGGCGCGAACTGTCGGCTCAGGATCGCCTCTCTAAGGGTTGAATAGACAGCATCAGTCATGTTCTGATGCTTGATGCGCGGCAGTCGTATGATTCCGTCGTCCACGGCATTCCTCCTGCAGCGTCGGTCAGGCCAAGAGCTCAGCGCGCGCGCGTCAGCCTGGCCAGGGCTTTCGCTATACGCCGGGTCGCTTCTTGGATCTGGTCATACGAGTTGGCGTAAGAGATGCGTACGTACCCTTCACCACCAGGACCGAAGCTCGTGCCGGGTACGATGGCAGCGCCTGCTTCACGCAGGATGTACAGAGCCATTTCCTCCGAGCTCATGCCAAACGCCCGAATGTTGGCGAATACGTAGAAGGCTCCTCTGGGCATGACGCACGAGACGCCAGGGATCATGTTCAGGGCTGTCACCAGCATGTCTCGCCGGCGCCTGAATTCGGCAACCATCTGGTCAACGCAGTGCTGAGGCCCCTCCAGGGCCGCCACGGCGCCCGCCTGGGCAAAGGAGACCGCACAGGTAGTGAGGTTTTGATGGACCTTTACCATTGCAGACATCAGTTTCTGAGGCGCCGCCAGGTATCCCAGGCGCCAGCCTGTCATGGAGTATGCCTTGGAGAAGCCGTTGATGAGAATGGTACGTTCGCGCATGCCAGGCAAACTGGCAATGCTGATGTGTCGGGCGCCATCGTACACCAGTTTCTCGTAGATCTCATCCGACATGACTAACAAGTCGCGGTCCACGGCAACTCTGGCAATCCCTTCCAACTCGCTTAGCTCTGCCACCGCTCCCGTGGGGTTACCTGGACTACACAGGATCAGCATTTTTGTTCGCGGCGTCACTGCCGCGGCGATCGCCCCGGGGTCCGGGTGGAATCCCTGATCCTCCCGAACCCGATACGTTGTCAGCCTCGCCGACACAAGCGCGGGGACGCTGTAGTAGTTCACCCACCCCACGTCCGGCACCAGGAGCTCCTCGTCCGGGTTCAGACACGCCGCTGCACTCAAAAAGACGCCTTCACTGGCGCCTACCGTCACCATGACCTCGGACTCCGGGTCGTAGTCCAGCCCATTGTCAGCCTTCAGCTTGCGCGCGATGGCACGCCGTAGCGCCAGCGTGCCGAGATTCGGCGTGTAGTGGACGTCCCCCTGATCCAGTGCGGCCTTGGCAGCCTCCTTGATGTGGGCAGGAGTGTCAAAGTCTGGGCGTCCGATTTCCAGATGGATAACAGAGGTGCCGGCACGTTCCAGTTTCTCCGCCTCGGCCATGATCCGGCGGATGCCAGAGAAGGGAACCCCCTGCATGCGCGCTGCTATACACTCTCGCATCTCCTAGTCCTCCTCGTCGCCCGTGGGCCGCCCCATCGCATCCATGCCGCCGGGCGGAAAGCTCAGGCTGCAGGCGAAGCTCTCCCTACCCGTGAAGAATACGTGGACCTGGCCGTCGGCCGTATTGAACTGCCGCAAATGCAGCAGAGGCGAAGCCTTCTGGAGGTCCATCAGCAGGCCACCGCCGAATACGTCCGGATCGTAGCTGGCGGCTACCACGTCGGCAATGAGCGTGGTATGGTCACCGGTCGGGATAGCCTGTTTCAGCCGGCATTCAATGTGCGCCCGGCACTCGGAGAGCACCGGCGCTCTCACCACCTGGGCGGGCGCCGTCTTGAAACCAAGGAAGGTGAGCTTGTTGACACCCCTGGGATACCAAAAGGATGCCTCAACCAGACGCTCGGCCAGATCGGGACCAGGCATGTTGACCACGAACTCGCCCTCGCGCAGAATGTTGATCAAGGAGCGCTGACGCCGGGGCGTAGTCAGAAGAGCCAGGGCCAACATGGGCGGATCTTTGGACACGGGCGTGCACCAGGCGAAGGGCGCGACGTTAATGCGTCCGTCCGGGAATCGTGTCGTCACCAGAATGGGCCGTGAGGGCTGCATGAGCGGAATGAAATCATACAGGTTCACGACTGGACGTTTGGAGCTAGTCATTTCGGTTCCTCGTGCTATCTCAGAATCGTACTTTACCCCGGAGTTGCGGATCCCACAAGTCCCGCAGACCATCTCCCAGAAACATGTAGCCCGCTACTGTCAGGGCAATGGCAAGACCTGGGAACGTGGGAATCCACCAGTAGTTGGTGATGTATGAGCGCCCCTGCGCCACCATGGAACCCCATTCGGCCATGGGAGGTACAGCGCCTAGGCCAACGAAACTCAAGCCGGCAGTGGTCAGTATCGCGGCACCGGCATCCATGGTTACCTGGATGATCAGCGGCGCCAGGCAATTTGGCAGCACGTGGACCGCCATGAGCCGCAGATTGCTGGCTCCCAACGAGCGGGCAGCCTCCACGAAGGGCCGGGCCCGGACGGAGAGAACTTGTGCGCGTAACAGCCGGGCGTATCGGGGCCACCAGGCAATACCGATGGCCAGTATGGCGTTCTCAATGCCCGGCCCCAGGGCGGCAACCACTGCCATCGCCAGAAGGAAGCTGGGGAAGGCGAAAAAGATGTCGGCCAGACGCATGATGGCCTCGTCTATCAACCCGCCCCAGTAGCCAGCAAGTGCGCCCAACACGATGCCGATACTGGCCGCGATGAGGAGCACCTCAGCGGCAACCTGGAACGAGATGCGGCTGCCAATGACCACACGACTGAAAACGTCCCTGCCCAGATCGTCTGTGCCCATGATGTTCACGGAGCTTGGGGGCAGGAACTTGTTCATGATGTCCAGCTTATACGGGTCATAGGGGGCAACGAACGGTGCGACCAGAGCGACGATCACAACTACGGCCAGCAGCGCAACGCCAAGCATTGCCCCCACATTGTGCCTGAGCCTGCCCCAGAAGGATGGCGATCTGCGGGCTACAATCGACACTGCACTCATGTCAGTACTTGATCCGCGGATCGAGAATCACGTACGATATGTCCACCGCTAGATTGATGGCCACGTAGATGAAGGATGTGATGAGCGTCACCCCCATGACGGCGTTGAAGTCAGCATCCATAATCGCGCGGACCGTGTAGGAGCCGATGCCGGGCCAGGAGAAGATCGTCTCCACCAAGAAGACCCAGGCAATCAACGCGCCCAGTTGAAGGCCGATAGTGGTGACCACGGGGACCATGGCGTTCTTCAGGGCGTGCCGGCTGATGATCAGCCATTCAGCGACGCCCTTGGCTCGCGCGGTTCGGATGTAGTCCTGACCCATGACCTCCATCAGGCTGGATCGCGTCATCCGTGTAATCACGGCGATGTTCGCTACCGCCAGCGTAAAGGCAGGCAGGACGATGTGCTGCACGGCGCTCTTGAAAGCCTCCCAGTTCTGCGACAGCAACGTGTCCACGAGATACAGATTCGTCACCGGTGGAGGCGGTGAAAAGAGCGGCCCCAGGCGGCCTGCGGCAGGAAACCACCGCAACTCGCGGTAGAAGATCAGTTGAAATAGCAGCGCCAGCCAGAAGACAGGCATGGATACGCCGAAGATGGCAAAAACGCGCGTGACTGCGTCCGTGAGACCCCCTGCCTTGAGGGCTGTCACGATCCCCAGCGCTACCCCCACCGGCACACAAATCAGGATGCTAACTACCGCCAGTTCAATGCTGGCGGGCAGGAACTGCTTGATGTCGTTCATCACCGGCTGCCGGTTCATGGAGGACATGCCCAAGTCACCACGCAGCACGCCCGTCACGTACCGAATGTACTGCTCGGGCAGGGGCCTATCCAGGCCCAGGTCGTGGCGCACGGCCTCAAGGGTAGCCAGGTCCGCATCCATGCCTGCGGCTGCTCTCGCCGGATCCGAGGGGATCAGTCGTGTGATGGTGAAGGTCAAGAGCGACATCCCAAAGAGAACGAGCAAGAGGGTAAAGAAGCGCC
>Ga0315268_10008143_pt1 | contig 10988 bp, 21 predicted proteins | sample C1_top_MG_FD_204535 | JGI IMG/M metagenome (GOLD analysis project Ga0315268, IMG submission 204535) | Sediment microbial communities from Yellowstone Lake, YNP, Wyoming, USA - C1_top | ecosystem: Environmental > Aquatic > Freshwater > Lake > Sediment | place: USA: Wyoming | collected 2017-08-01 | reverse complement strand
ATTTGCTGTCGAAGAAAAATGTCTGAGCCTGATCGGATATCAAGGTAGTTTTGAGATTTATAATCTTTTAGGTAATTTTAGAATTTAATGGCGAGCGGAGCGAAGCCGGAACTCTTTATTTCTTAAGCGATTTATGACGCTTTTTGCAGGAGAACCGCTTTTAGAAAGAATTGCACAAATTGCCGGGTAAATGCCACTTTTGACAACCGCTTTTAGACAACTTTTTCAATCACAGAGAGTTTTTAAAAGGCAAATAATAGTTCTTTTTACAGCCACTCTTATTACCGGAAATGTCGGGAGTCCCCGTGCACCTGAAAAAGCGCAAAACGTTGTAAAAATTTTTACGTCGCGCCCGGAAGTTCCTTATGGCAATATCTGCAAACTTTAGCTTCTTTCTTAATTAATTCAGCACAAAAGGGGCATTTTGTGAGAGTGGCTTCAGCAATTTTCTTTTGCCTTTTACTATTAAGAATAAACATATCAATTGCCATAGCGACATTCATTCCGATCCACACACTCGATGCTGTTATCAGAGGAGTACTAAGAACGAGAAGGATTATAAAGAGGAAGGCAATAATACCTAACAGAAATCTTCCCATATACATATATCCGGCACCTGGGAGAACGAAATTAAGTCCGATTGCTAAAGGAAGACTCTTCTCGGCCGTCACGGCGGGGGGTGTCACTTCCTTCTTGACAGTAAGAGGCGAATCTGCACGCGATGACGAAGTTCCCTTCTCCTTTTTCCACTTCAGATATTCCTCTTTGTTTTTCCATTGGGCCATGGCGACCTCCTTCCTTTACATCATTATATATCAGCCCTCTACCGTTCTATCTCCCTCCCGTACCAGATGACCTTACCATTGATCCTTATTTTATCCTGTTCGATTTCTGCCGGATCATATCTCGGATTGTCGCTGATCACCTTGATCCTGTTCGTCAGAAAATTCACCTGAAGCCTCTTTATCATTATTATATTGCCCGCCGCGATGGCGTAAATCCCGCCCTGGGGATCTATGAAGTTTCTGTTGTGATCAATAAGAACCAGATCTCCAGACAACAGGGAAGGTTCCATGCTGTCGCCGCTCACCCGGATAAGCGACATATTTTTAGGGTCGCCTTTTCTCTCTATCCAGTCGCGCCTGAAAGCAACCCTTATTTCAATTGTATTGTCTGCTATCATACCGCCACCCGCGCTAATCTCGCCGGATACCCGGGGAATTAAGACAAATTCCGTTTCCCCATATTTCGCCAAATCCTCGGCACCGACAACAGGCATCTCATTGCATCGCATTTGTCCCTTTCCGGCAAGAAGCCAGTCCAGACTTAAGCCGGTTCGTTCGCTAAGATCATGAATAACAGGGTATGGTATCTCATTCGCCATCTGCGTATATGAAGAAATAAAATTAGGTCTCACTCGCAGCACCTGCTCAACTTCCTCATCGGTCGTAAGTCCAAGCGCATTCTTAATTCGCTCAATGACAGGACGGACATCTCTTTTTAGTATATCCTTTGGTGTTTTAAAAATATCGCCGACTCCCGTCAGAAGCCAGCCGAGATTGACTAATAATTTATCAGCTATAGTACTCAGCGTTTCCGCTGATGGAACCTGCTCTCCTCTCTCATATTTGCTCCATGTCTGAACATGGAGACCTGTCATGGCAGCAATTTTTGCCTGTTTTAACTTTAATTCCTCTCTTAACTGCCTGAATCTATTTGATAATTCTTTAGTCATCGTATACGCTTATTTTGTTCTTGACAAACTCATCGCTTACGCTTATACTCATTTACATGGCAAAAATAACAGACACAAAAAAAAGAAACAGGTACATCAGGATCAGGACACTCATGCTCAAAAAAGGCATAACTGCGGGCGATATCGGACGCATGATCGGCGTCACGCGGGCGGCGGTCAATTACGTGATAATCGGTCACGTCGTATCTCCGCGCCTCCGCAAGGTCATTGCCGAAGCGCTTGAACAGCCGTATGAGAAACTTTGGGGAAAAGAAAAAAACAGAAAGGCAGCATAGATGCAATCATTATATATAAACACGTTCACCCCCAGGGCGCCGGTGGCCTCGCAAACTGCCGGTGCCCTTTCTTTTGTTGCATCAAGTATAAAAAATTTTGCCCTCTTAATCAATGACAAAAGCTAAAAAAGAAACGTCACAGTTGACGATTTACGAATGGATCAAAAAGCAGGCGGAAGCGGCGTGCTCGTCTATGCATCCAGCTCCGGGAAGCCTCGATATCAATAAGGAAATAAAGGCTGCCATGTCCCAGGACATACGTCATGCCATGGATGAACACGGGAAATATTTATCCTGCAACGAGGTAGCCGCGCGCATGTCAGATCTCCTCGGCGAGCAGATAACCGAGGACACTCTGTATAACTGGACGGCTCCCTCGCACTCTCATAAGATCAATGCCTATCAGATCCCCGCGTTCATCATCGCCACTGGCGGCCAGCGCCGAACGGTAGAGGCAATTTCAAAACACTCCGGACTTTTCCTGCTGCCCAGCCCCGAGGCCCTTCGTGCGGAGATCCAGCAATTCAGGGAAACCGAAAACAGGGCGAAGAACGAGCGCCGCAAGCGAGAAATTTATCTAAAGGAAATAGAAGGATGACAGGAATACCCAACCATAAGCAGCCAGGAGTAACAGGAAAGGGTGTGGCGGATGCGGTTGACGTCGGTGACGCGTCCAGCCCGGGCCAGTGGGGTCCAAAGTGCCGACGCGAGAAACTGGCTGCCGCATGCGATTCAAGCATGCGCAAAAGACAGAGCACCCCGGGCGATCTGGCCCGCCCGGGAAATTAAAAAACATGGGCGCTGATTATAAAGACCAGGATAAGGGCATCGAGGAGTTGAAGTCGCTCAGCGAAGAGGGCCGGAAGTTCCTCTCTCATCATCTCAGGAATTCATTGAATACAGTGATCGGCGGCATCAATACGGGGCAGTTCGAATTGGCGAAGGATGCCGCATGGCACATGGTCGAAGACTTAGAAAAAATCGGATGTTAGAAAATTCTATCGGAGGGGAAATCATAGATGAAGAAGAAATACACAAAAGAGGAAATCTTTTCACTTCATGCCCGCAATTCGGCGTGGCTCGGGGCTGCGATCCACATGCTGATGGAACATCCGCTGTGTAGAGAGGGATTTGAACCGTTCGCTCTGAAATTAGCGGTAAAATGTGCTGTCTGCGGGGGCTCCTTCTGCCTTGATATCCGGAAAACTCGCAGTCTTAAAATCATTCAACGTCTCGATGATTATAGGGCGCAGGTAAGGGGCGGGCGCTGTTGCTCCTGCGGCAAGGCGGCCCGCGCCGCAATGGGAGGCAGACATGCCCAAAAAAGATAACCAACCCCTATTGCCCGCAGCCCAAGCCGAACTCGACCAAAAAGTCCAGCAGTTGTACCGGAAGGCTTATCATGCCGAGGCTTTTGGTTGCGCCGAACTAATCATGTGCGGCATGAAGATGAAAGCAATCAGAGAAATAGCTGAAAACTCCGAACTGCTTAAATTAAAAGGATTTAATCGGCTTGAAGATTTTTTTGAATCCTTGGGGCTTAAAAGAAGTACCGGCTTTGTGCTGAAGAAAATCGCCGAGACCTTTTCCGAGGAAAAAGTCCAACTGCTGGACTCCATGGGCGTATCACAGCGGGGTATTTTAAGGCTTACCTGCCTGCCGCCTGAGCAGCTTTCGAAAATAAAAGAGACAGAAGACCCACAAGAGCTTAAGTCCATGTGTGAGGATCTTTTTGCCGACATTGAAAAGCGGAAGAAAGAACATAAAGCCCTTCTAAAAATGATCGACGACGACAAGGGCGACATCATCCGCATGAAAAAGCGGTTAGATGCGTTCGAACGCCTTTATCCCGAAGACGACGCCTACTGGGTCGCCGGCAACCGTCCCATTCACTCCCAGATGTGGGAGACATGCCTTAGGGAAATAAAGGCTTTCGCGCTGAACGACCGCGCGGTCAACAACAGCGAGGCCCTCGAATACCTGCGCGAGTTTTACGACCGCATCGTAGGGAACCTCTTCGATCTCAACGAAGAATTCAAGGCCAAAAACGCCGGCCTGTCATTCGTGAGGGCAAAGAAATGATACCACTTCCCGAAATTGAAACATCCTTTTTACCTTCAACACCCCCTATGGGGCCGGCAGCAGTTAACCGGACAGAAACACCGCTGCCGGCCCTTCCCGCCCCGCCCGGCGAAGACCTCTTTGCAGGGCTGAAAAAGTGGCAGAGGGAGATATATTCCGCGAGACTTGTCATCCTGCGGGAGATTGATGGATATCGCTCATCTACCGGCCGGTCGCTTAAACAATCGATTGAAGCCTTTTTAACCGACCTTTCAAACGGCGGGCCGGAGCATCTGAAGCGCGCGGTTACGGTCGCAAACAACAGAAAGGGCAACTCCCGTATGCTTTCCCGCCCCACGATCTATAACTGGTACAAAAAATACAGAGAGGAAGGCATAGCCGGGCTGATCCCCGAAGACGCCGAGACCACACAGGACGAAGGCATACCCTTATGGGCCCCCGCATTCCTGGAAACCTACCGGCAGCCATCAAAGCCCTCGATTAGCGCGGCCCTCAAGGACATGGGGGCTGACGCGCCGCCCTATCATAAAGTTATCCGGTTCCTCAAGAAATTCTCGAACCTCGACATCTGCCGGGGCAGGATGTCCGGAGCAGAGCTGCGGGCGATCAGGGCATACATCAAACGCGACTTTTCGGACCTGCTTCCGATGGATGTAGTGGTAGCCGACGGCCACAGCTTCAAGGCATATGTCGCGCATCCGGTCCACGGCAAGCGCTTTCTGCCGGAGGTAGAGGCCGTAATAGACGTCGCCTCGCGCTGCTGCGTGGGCTGGTCTGTCGGCCTTGCAGAATCCGGCCAAGTCGTAGCAGACGCCCTGCGCCATGCTGCAACAATTAGCGATGAAAAACCGTTCGGCGGCCTGTTCGCAATCCTGTACGCAGACAACGGCCCGGGCAACCGGGCAAAGATGAACTCTGATGAAGTCACAGGCATCGTCGCCCGACTCGGCGGCACAGTTAAATTCGGCAGGGCAGGCAACCCCCAGGCCAGGGGCGTAATCGAGCGGTTGAACGAGAGCCTCTGGATACCCTCCGCAAAAAAGCTCGTCACCTATAACGGCAGAGACATGGACGCCCTCGCCCAGCGCAGGCGGCTGAAGGTCATAGATAAAGACCTGAAAGAAACCGGCTCCTCGAAACAGCTTCCTTCATGGCGGCAGTTCATAGAATTCCTGAGTCATGAAGTAGCGGCATATAACAATCAGCCGCACGCTTCACTCCCGAAGATCACCCCCCCTTATCCCCCCCTTGCCAAGGGGGGGAACAATCCTCATCCTCCCCTCGGCAATGGGGGGGTGCGTCACATGTCGCCCATCGAGCGCTGGCAGAGCTTTGCAGGGGACGGTTGGCAGCCGGACACATTGAGCGCGGAAGAAATGCGTGACCTCTTCCGTCCGCAGGTGAAGTGCACCACGCGGCGCGGCCTGGTCACGGTTTTTACGAATGAGTACTTCAACGCCGAGCTTGAGCACCATCACGGCGATACCGTCTTTGTGAATTACGATATCCACGATCCGAACATCGTCTGGGTGCGCAATCAACAACAGCAGCTCATCTGCGAAGCCGCCTGGGGCGGAAACAAACGCGCATATTTCCCGATAGCGGTTGTTGAGCAGGCGCGCGAGCAGAGGAAAGAGCGCAGGCTGGCCTTAAAGCGCGAGCAGATCCGCGAGATAGAAGAAGAGGCCCGGGGCGTGGCGGATGTCGAAGAACAGATACCGGAGGAATGCGTACTGCCCCTGTCTGTCATTCCCGCGAATCCGTCTTACGTACTGACGGAGGGAATCCACTCTGACAATGGATGCCCGACTACTACCTCGGGCATGACGAAAAAAGAACCGGAGGGCGGTTGTGCGCGTCCCCTCTTCCCCGACGAAATCGCGCGTTACGAGTGGCACCTCAAGAACGGATTTCCCACTGACGATGACCTGAAATTCAAACTATCTTTTGAGCAGACAGACAGTTACCGGATGCTCAGGGATTTCTGGCAGTAAACAAGCCCCGCCTGGGCGGGGCTATCTCATACCAGGAGGAATAATAAAAAGTGCGAACTGTATTTGTGAAGACAGGCACGGTAAAAAAGTTCATCGCGGCCATGGGCAGGCTGCAAAACGTGCGGCCCGGCATCCCCAAGATGTGCCTCATACACGGCATCTACGGCGTCGGCAGGTCAGAGACCGCCATCTGGTGGGCAGCACAGCATGACGACTGCAAATTCATCCGCCTTGTCAGCATCATCGAAGCCCCGTGGCTTCTGAGCAAGATCATCGCCGAGATGGGCCAAGTCCCGGAGAGGATAAAAGAAAAGAGGTTTAATCAGGCGATCAACATCCTGCTCGACAGGCAGTATACGCTCATCTTCGACGAGATCGACTACGTTACAAGCGACAGAAAAGCTATCGAGATGCTCAGGGACATCCACGACATCACCGGCACCATTATTGTCTTTATCGGCATGGAGGACGCCGAGAGAAAACTGAACCGCTATCCGCATCTCAACGACCGCGTGATGGAGCGCATCAGGTTCGATAAATTAACTCTCGAGGATATCCGCACGGCGGCAACCGACCTTTGCGAAGTCAAGCTCACCGAAGACGCCATTTCCTACATCTATTCCGACGGCCCGCGCTTCAGACCTCTGATTAAACATATCTGTAAGGCCGAAGCGCTCGCGCGGACAAACTCGCTCAAAGAGGTCACAGCAGCCGACCTGCGGGAGGGTAAACGATGAGTCAGGCAAAGGGGCAGGTGCTACAGGATGAGTGCGCGTATAAATGCCCGTGCTGGCGATGCACGAAGCGCGCAGAGTGCGACATCATCGATAAATGCAGCGACTATTCCCCTGCGCTTCAGGGGGTGAGGCTATGACGGTTATCCTTAGAGAGGCTAAGAATGATGTCAGGGATAAAGTCTGGAAAGTTACCCGGGGCCTCGTCGGCGGATTCAGTTATGACGAGGTGACCATGCTGACGGAAGCCCCTTATCCTTCTGTATCGAAATATCTGATTCAGTTATATCACGCCGGTTACATCCGCCCGGCGGGTAAGCGCGAAGAGGCGGATGGAAGAAAGAAGGTCGTCTGGAGGCTTGTGAGAAACACCGGGCCAAAGGCTCCCGTGCCCTGCAGATGTTTATATGATCCGAATATAGATATCTTGGCACCCTCCCTTAATCCCTCCCCTCAAGGGAGGGAAATCAGAAAGAATTCAAGGACGTCTTCTAATTCCCCCTCCATCGAGGGGAGGGGCACGGGGAGGGTGAAGGATGTGGATTGAGATATTACGCAAAGAAGTTGAGGCGAAGGGGCCGAAACAGGTGGCAAAAGAACTCGGCGTCAGCAGATCCACAATCGACCTGGTCTGCCAGGACAAATACCAGGCGTCCACAGAGGCAATCATAAAGCGCGTTAAGGCCATATACGGCAGGAACGGACATGTCCAGTGCGCTGTCCTCGGCGAGATCTCGCCGAACCTGTGCGCTGAAAAGTGGAACCTCGCAAAGAAGATCGGCATGATGGCCGGGAATCCGGAGACGTTAAAGCTCTATAAAACATGTCTTAACTGTAGTGTGAGGAAAGGTTGAAGGATGAAAAAAAAGGATCAAATAGTAATAACCTCAATTGAAGATGCCCGTGACGTAAAAAAGAAGCTAAATGCTCTATCGCAAAAAAGCGTCAATCTAATGAAAGAAATGGATGCTCGAGTAAGTCAGATAAAAGAAGATTACTACGCGCGAGGTGCCACAGTGCAACGCGAAAGAAAACCTTTCAGCAAGGCTCTCGATATGTGGCTGTCATCGACAGATAAACGGGCATTTTTGAAGGCGGAGATCGATCAGTTGTCGGAAACTGAGATCAATGACCGCTTTTTCTGTTCAGTATTCATGAGCACGGAAGAACTGCTTGAATTGTTATCTATATGAATAGCCCAGCAATAGACAAAAAACAGATCAAAAAAATAAAAACACTACAGGGGAAACTTAAGATGCCGGATGACGAATACCGGCTGATGCTGAGCGATCTTTACTGGGTCAACACCTGCACGCAGTTATCAGCGGAAGAGGCCGGGGAGTTCATCAAAAGACTTGAGGCGCAGGCTATCGAGAAAGGCGTGTGGACGCCGTACGCTTCACGCTTTACGCCTAACGGTTCACGGTCTTTAAAATACGACGATCTCGGCAAGCGGCGCGGCATGGCATCTCCGAAGCAATTGCGGAAGGTCGAGGTCATGTGGAAAAACGTTTCGTTCACCCACGATCCCCACAAGCGGGAGATTGCCCTGCGCCGCTTCACCCTCAGGATCGCAGGGGTCGACGACCTCACATTTCTCACCAGCCAAGGGGCGTCAAAGGTGATCACGGCGATCCAGAACATGAAGGGAAGACACCCCGGTCGCCAACATGAACCCTTAAGAGACAGAGCATACGGAGGAATCTGATGGACAGAAATCTTCGGAGGGCAGCATTACTAATTGGCTTGATTAAAGCCGCAGAAGAACAGCGCACAAGATATTATGCATCCGGTTTTATCCGAAACGTCTATGCGCCTGTTCATTCGTCGCACCCTCATAGAAGGAAACATAAAAATCACCTATGGCGGGCGAAGCTAAGAGCAAAAAGAAAAGTTGCATATGGAGGAATCTGATGGGAAATAAAAAAGTTCATCCGTCAGACAAACGACGGACAACGTTCAAAGTTCAACGTTCGGGAACCAACAAACTGAAAACAGAAGTTCAAGCCGGCAAGCCGGCTACACTCGCGGCGGGCAATCACTATTTTTTCTGTCAGCAATATGGCAGCCGGCAGATCAGCGAGGATGTTTGCATAGTTCGGCAGACGAGATCTCCTGAAGGATGCAAAGGCTGTGAAAGAAAAGGAGGTGCGGCGTGAAAGAGCTTAGATTCATATGTGATCAGTGCAAAAAGGACACGAACGGCAGCGGCCTCACGGTACGCGTCGAGAATAAAGCCTTATACGTTGAGATTCTGATGACGCGCACAAAGGCCATGACGTTTGGCCCCGAAGATAAACACGTCTGCGGCAAACTCTGCCTGATGCGCGAGCTGGATACAATCGTGGATGAATATATGGATATCAAGCAAGACAGCGAGGAAGGACAGTCCCGATCGCCGGAAGGAGTTCCGCCATGCAAAGCATGATCGTAAAACAGGCTCGCAAGCTATCAAGCTGGCAAGCTGGCAAGCTTAAGTTCATTCTCCTCGGCATCGCGCTCGCTCTTTCCGGGTGGTTCTTTTATCTTTGCGCCTACGCTACGTATCAAATCTTTTTAGGAGGGAAATGAATACAGCTATGCAGCTAAAAGAGGAGGGAAATGATGGGTACTCAATTTATTCTGGGAATAATTCTCGGATTCAGCGGCGGGGTTGCTGTCAGCGTGGTCGCAGGGTTTATCGTGCTGATAATCATCGCCGCGAAACGGGATGAGGAGATTGAAAAAAGGAGGGAGGCATTATGACATTGGGTGAGATTGAAAAATTGTCAGCGGAATATGAGGACGCCAAGAGATCTCTCGACATGCTCGTCGAAGAGATAAAAGACAGGACGAGCGAACTGAAAAGGGAATTCACCCCGAGGCTCAAGGCGTTGATGGGCAAGATCGCAAAAAAGCACGAGACACTCTATCGGACCGTCGCCGAAAACCGCGATCTCTTTGAGAAACCGCGCACGCAGATATTCGGGACTATCACCGTCGGCTTGAGGAAGGGCAAGGGTAAGGTGCAGATCGAGGACGAGGAAATCACGATCTCCCTGATCAGAAAATATCTTCCTAAAAAGGCTGATATTTTAATCCGGACCCTCTACGAGCCAGTTAAGTCGACCATAAGCAAACTGCCGGACGACGAGCTTAATCTCATCCAGGTCGATATCGTAGGCCAGGTCGACCGCGTAGTCATTGAATCTGTGGATACAACAGTCGGCAAGATACTCAATTCGCTGATTAAGGTACAGATCGAGGATCTAACAGAGGAATATGAGGAGGCGGCGTGAGCAAATATCTTTTATCGGTAAAGGCTTTAAAGCTGGTCAGCGAGGAATTCGGCAGAGCAATAAATAAAAACAGCCCCTTTAACAGTGCGCACGAAGGTTATGCGGTCATAAAGGAAGAGTTGGACGAACTATGGGAAGAGGTGCGTAAAAAACGCGGGGATAGAGATAAGGAGAAACTGCTTAAAGAGGCGATTCAAGTCAGCGCAATGGGTTTACGATTTGCAGTTGATGTATGCAGGGAGATCCTTCTTATGGGAGCAGACGGGAAGGAGGCGGCGTGATGGACTTGAGTCATGATTTGAGTGTCAACAAAACTGAGAGTGCCCGCTTGCAACTTACAATCAGGGAATCCTATTGGATGCTTGATGATCTGGAATATTTGCGAGAGTTAATTGATGAGGCTGAACAAAAAATGAAGGAGGCAACGTGACAAAGACCGTGACGACGATAAAAGAACAAAGAAGATATAACCGGTGGGTTACCATAAAACTAAATATCGCGAGGTATTGTCATATAGCAATTTTGAAAGGGATGGAAATTTTATGGTGGGGCAAGCCAGACATGTGTGCGTGGTATGGCATGGTACTTTCAGGGACACCGCAACAAATGAAAAAAACACAAATAGCATGGGAGAAGGCTGGGGGACGATGGTACGGGCGCATGCCAAGGGGAGCATGGGATGTGCCGGACAAAGTTGAAGAAATAAAAATCTGCGGTAAGAGTGATTGCCCTTATAAGTGTCCCTATAAGGAGGAGGCGGCGTGATAAAGACCGTGAAGCGTGAAGTGTTAGGCGTAAAGAGCAACGGCAATGCTGACGCGAAATGGATTAGCTTCCATCTTATCTTCGATACAGGGAAAACAAAAATA
>Ga0315268_10008142_pt1 | contig 10988 bp, 6 predicted proteins | sample C1_top_MG_FD_204535 | JGI IMG/M metagenome (GOLD analysis project Ga0315268, IMG submission 204535) | Sediment microbial communities from Yellowstone Lake, YNP, Wyoming, USA - C1_top | ecosystem: Environmental > Aquatic > Freshwater > Lake > Sediment | place: USA: Wyoming | collected 2017-08-01 | reverse complement strand
CGCCGCCGCTTACTCCTATCTTGGTATTCTCTTGAAGAAACTTGAACGCTATGCCGAAGCCGAAGAAGCCTATCGTCTGGCGATTGCCAAAGACCCCAATGACGCCGCCGCTTACTCCAATCTTGGCATTCTCTTGAAGAAACTTGAACGCTATGCCGAAGCCGAAGAAGCCTATCGTCTGGCGATTGCCAAAGACCCCAATGACGCCGCCGCTTATAACAACCTGACAATTTTATTGAGAGTAACCAACAAGGAAAGGGAGGCTTTGCCTGTTTTGGAAAAACTGCTTGAGATTGACCCAGAAAATTTCAATTCATATCTTGGGATCGCTTCCATAAAAAGAACCCTTGGCGAATCCATCGAACCTGCTTTGATCGAAAAAGCCCGCCAGTACATTCCCGAAGATGATTTTTATAACAGGGCATGTTTGGAAAGCGTTGGCGATAGTTTCGATCTGGCTTTTGAATATCTGCAACGCGCCGCACAAGAGGAAGGATTTAATTCCACATGGGCATGGGAAGACCCTGACCTGCAATGGCTGCGAAACGATCCACGCTTTGTGGAAATTGTAGGCATAAAGCCTGAGAAATAAGAACTCGGAGATTTTGAAAATCTCCGAGTTCTACATTATTTAATCATCTGACTTCTTTTATCCGATAGTTATAAAAATTACCGATTGGATACAATCCCTTTTCGCCTCAATTCTGTTTTTTGTTCGACCGCGCTGAGCAGGGATAACAACAACCATGAGATACAGAAATACAGCGCCGCGGTCATGATCAACGGGAAAAATGCGTCAAAGGTGCGGCTGCGGATAATGTCGCTGGCTTTGGTCAAATCCTGGACGGCAATATATCCAACAATGGATGTCATCTTTACCAGCGAGATTAACTCGCCTTTGTAAACGGGCAGGACGCGCCTAATGGCTTGCGGCATCACAATGTAGATAAAAGTCTGCGCCTTTGTAAATCCGCCCGCGATACCAGCTTCGGTCTGACCCTTGTCAATGCTTTCAATGGAAGCGCGGAACATCTCCGACACATACGCGGCAAAGTTGATCCCAAATGCCAATACCGCCGCGAACAGCGGATTAACGTTAATCCTGGCAAAGACCACATAGAAAATGAGCATCAACAAAACCAATACAGGGATACCGCGCACGATGGAAATATATACCCGCGCAAAACCTTGAACGAGTTTCCGGCGCGACATACGCATATAGCAGATCAACGCACCTAACAAAGTGCCAAACAAGATAGCAAGAACAGAGATGATACCGGTAGTCTTTATTCCATCCACGATCAGCAGGTAACGGCTCTCGACAATAATGTTATTGTAAAAACTATCCGAAACGGATTTGAAAAATGATGGGGTTTGCGCGTTGGCGGATTCTGTCTTCGCCCCCATCACACAGGCGCTTAATTCAAAATATGGGTCGGAGAAATCAACTTGTTTTTTTCTCTCATCCGTGATCATGATCGTGCTGACGATCATCTCTACTTTATTGGTGGAGACGGCGGCAATCAAACTACTGAAGTCCATATCGGAAAATACAACTTCCTTCTGAAGATAAGCGCCGAACCGTTTAACTAATTCGATATCCGAACCAACCAGTTGATTGTCCTTGATGACCGTGAAAGGATATCCCTTGTCGCTGACAATGCCAACAACCAGGTTCCCGTTTGTCGCTTCATTTAAAATCACTGGCATCTCATAATTGCTGTCCTTGAACCAGCGCTTGTACCAATCATCGTAAACGCCATTGGATTTAATCTCCGCCAGGAATTGGTTAAATTCCTCGCGCAGAGTATCGTTCCCCTGATTAAAACCAACGCCGACAGGATTGCTGAAAACGTTATCCACAAGCAGGATTAAGAAAGGATTTTCTTTTTGCAGTTCCTTGAATGCCTGACAGTTTATGAATCCAGAATCCACCTTATCACTTTGCACCGCGAGAATCAAGTCGGGATAATTCTTGTACTGCAAAACTTCTGTGTCGGGATAATTCTTTACCAGATAAGTATCGTAGACAGTGCCAAGCAGAACGCCCACCTTGCCTTTTGCAATATCATCCATCGTCGTCGCTTGAACGGGTTCGGGCGTTGGCGCAGCCTGTCCACACGCGGCAAGCATGGATAGAATCATCACGCCTGCAACTGCAAGCGGAATTACCTTGTTCCAAATTCTTTTGCCGCTCATCACTTGCCTCGTTTTCTCATGACCGTAATATCTGCATACCCTGTGATCTGGAGAATCTCGTTAATGGATTCATTTGCTCCAACGATCTTCATTTTCCCGCCCATCTCGCTGACCTTTTTCCGCGCGGATAAGAACACGCGCAGTCCCGCGCTGCTGAGATATTCCAATGCAGAGAGATCAAACGTAAGGCTGGCGATCTTCGTCTCGAATACTTTTTTCAATTCCTGCGCCAGATCGGATTGCGTAACGCTATCCAACCTGCCGGAAAGTGCAAGGACCACATCGCTGTCGTTTTGCGTTTTTTGGATCATCATGGGAGACCTCTATATTGAAATTGAAAGTTGATTCATGCCGTTGGAATACGAGTGCTGGATATTCTTCGCCTTCTTTTTGACGATCATCAGCGCAAGGTTATCTTCGCTTTCATCCAACGCCGGGTTATACGACTCGCCTCGGTAATCGAACACGATCTGGAACTCATCGCGTTTTTCCGCGTACTCCAAAGCAAGCGTAATGACTTGTCCCTCCGCTTTGATCGGCAGGAGCATATTGACCAGCGTCTCTTCAACGATCAGCAGGATATTGCCAACGACGCTTTTATCAATTGTATGCTTGGTACAAAAAGCCTCGATGCTGGCGTTTAGTTTATACAGATCAAAGTCCCGGCTGATAATTTCCTGTTTCAAAATACGCAGTCGTTGAATAAATGTTCGGGTCTTTTCCTTTTGGGGGTTTTCAAAAATATCCTTTGGAGCGCCTTCTTCATAGATTATTCCATCGTCCATATAAAAAACTCTGGTGGAAACATCGCGGGCAAAATCCATTTCATGCGTGACGATTGCCATCGTCATCCCGCCTTTGGCTAAACGACGGATAACCGCCAGGACTTCGCTGATCATGGTCGGGTCGAGGGCGGATGTCGGCTCATCAAAGAGGATGATCTCCGGTTCCATCGCCAGACAACGGGCGATCGCGACCCGTTGCTTTTGTCCACCTGAAAGCTCATCGAGATAACTGTCAGCCTTTTCCGACAACCCAACCATCTTGAGCAATTCCGCGGCTTTTTCCTCTGCATCTTTTTTGTTCATGCCGCGCAGTTTGATCGGACCGAGAGTCACATTTCCCATCACGGTGAGATGCTCATAGAGATTGAAAGACTGGAAGACCATGCCCATTTTTTGACGAAGTTTCGGCGCATTGCCTCCCTTTTTTAGAATATCCTCCCCATCAATAACAATGTGACCGCCGCTCGGTTTCTCAAGCAGATTGAGACAGCGCAAGAAAGTGCTTTTACCGGCGCCGGACGGACCGATGATGGATATTACTTCGCCTTTATTAATTTCAGCGTTAATATCTTTTAGCACTGTAAGTCCCCCGAAACTTTTAGAAAGATGTTCTACCGTGATCATATTTTCCGCCTCCGATGCAAAAGCGTCATTCACTTTTGGCGCCGTGAAATCAGACAAATAGCCAAGTTGCGAGTTTACAGCGGCTATTTTTTACATTTTGAATTCCGAGTATCAGAATTATATCGTTAAATTTTAAGAGGTTATCAGCGCGTTTGAATTACGTTTTTGCATAAAGCAGAATCATGTTGCAAGTGTTTGCTTGTTGGAACTACATCTTTGCTTGCAGAATCAGGACGCGACCGTTATAATGCCTTCTGGTTTTCGGGGTGTGGCTCAGACCGGTAGAGCGCACGGTTCGGGACCGTGAGGTCCCGAGTTCAAATCTCGGCACCCCGACAATAGATTTCACGGATGCCAATGTCGGCATCCGTGAAATCTTAAAGTAAGTAAAAAATAATTTGTGGCTACACTTTAGACCATTGAATAAACTCCTCTTTGAGAATGAAAAACGAGAAATTCATTTTCAAGAGGAGTTCTCTATCCAAGAAAAATATTAAATTATTCCAAGCCTGTGAATGATACGTTATATGGTGTGTATTCCTAACATGCTCGGCTTTGTTATCACACCCCTTGCAACGAATCCCTGCTCTTCGACCGCCGCCATAATACTCGTCATTGCTTCGTTTGTCTTTTCCGGTTCCACGAAACAAATGATGGAGGGTCCCGAGCCAGATAGCGCCACTGCGCCAAATTCTTTTGCAACCTGATACGCTTTCACCCCCGCGGAAATAAGTTCCAGGCGATACGGTTGGTGGATTTTGTCATCCATTACTTTTCTGAGTAAATCCAAATCTCCGCTGCGTAACGCTTCAATCACAAGCGGAGTGCGCGAAATATTGAAGATGGCGTCTGCGCGCGAATAGGTTGCCGGCAAGATCGCCCGCCCCATCTGAGTCGTCCATTCCATTTCAGGTTTGACGATCACAATAGCAAGTTCGGGGACTTCGTATCTGCGCCAGATAACTTCATGTTCATACATTGCCGCGATCACCAAACCGCCCAACAATGCGGGCGCAACATTATCAGGATGACCTTCGATTTGACTGGCAATTCTCAATAATCCATAAGCGCCAAACGGACTGCCCAACATTTCATTTGCCGCGAATAAGCCTGATACAATTGCCGCCGCGCTGGAGCCAATTCCACTGCTGAGTAGAATATTGTTGTGCGATTTAATTTTGATACCCGTAAATTGCTTTCCGCAAAATTCGTAAACTTGAATGAAAGATTTGGTAACCAGGTTCTTGGGATAATTATTTAATTTTTGAGCGCCTTCACCCGTAACTTCATAAATGATTTCATCGGCGGATTCAAACGTAAGCTCGTTCCACAGATCAAGCGCAATGCCAAGACAATCGAAGCCGGGACCCAGGTTGGCAGAGGTGGCGGGGACGCGAATTTTTATCATGTGACGTATTATAATCGCAACATTCTTAATTTTGGAGTTGATATGACTTATCAGGGCATTTTGAATCGCTATGGGCATTTGCTTGACCTGCCCGCTCACACGAAAAACATTTCCCTGCTCGAAGGAAACACTCCGTTGATTCTAATGCCGCGCTTGGGAAAGGAACTGGGTTGCGAGCTATATGTCAAATTTGAGGGACTGAATCCAACAGGTTCATTTAAAGATCGCGGCATGACTGCCGCCATCAGCGAGGCTGTAGGACGCGGCGTAAAAACTGTAATTTGCGCCTCGACAGGAAATACCGCGGCGTCTGCCGCGGCGTATGCCGCGCGCGCGGGTCTACGCGCGATCGTTTTGATTCCAGAGGGAAAAGTTGCCGCGGGAAAATTGGCGGGCGCGCTCGCGTATGGCGCGGAAGTGATTCAAGTCAAAGGTTCGTTTGACGACGCCCTGGCGCTCGTGGTAGAGATTACACAAAAAACGCCGATTGCTTTGGTTAATTCAATCAATCCTTATCGCATAGAAGGACAAAAGACTGCCGCATTTGAAATCTGTGACATCTTAAACAGCGCGCCAGATTGGTTATGCCTGCCTGTTGGCAATGCAGGGAATATTACGGCATATTGGGCTGGCTTCAAGCAATATCAAAAAGGTCTGCCTCAAATTCTTGGGGTCCAAGCCGTGGGCGCGGCTCCGCTCGTATTGGGTCATCCCGTGGATAAACCTGAGACGGTCGCGACAGCCATCCGCATTGGTCGTCCGGCGCGCGGCGAACAGGCGCTTGAAGCCGCGCAACAATCAAACGGCAGAATTATCGCGGTCACAGATGAACAGATATTATCTGCCCAGAAAATACTTGCATCCGAAGGAGTATGGGCGGAGCCTGCGTCTGCCGCGGGATTGGCTGGCTTATTAATAGAATCGGCCCGCGGGACATTGGATGCGAAAGGTAAAAAAATCGTGGTGGTATGCACAGGTCATGGATTAAAAGATCCGTCCATTATCACCGAGTCATTTGAATCTCCAAAAATTATTCCGTCAACTTATGATGCATTGATAAACACGGTCGGCGCTTGAAGTAAACTGCCTCTTGAAATTTGGATAAATATCGTATAATATAAATCAGCAAGTAAAATTTATTCGATTCAAAAAGGAGAATATCTCATGGATAGTAGCAATAAAGTATTGATGGTCATTTTGGCAATTGTGATCCCACCCCTGGCTGTTTATCTGAAAGATGGCAGTAAGGTTACCAACAACCTGTGGATCAACCTTGTGTTGTGGATATTTACCGGCGGTATCGGCGGTATCATCCACGCGCTGTGGCTTATTTTGAAGTAGAACTGCTTGCAACAAAAAAATCCCGTAGAGATAAATCTACGGGATTTTTTTGTCTTACAATTACTGTATTGCAAGACCATAATCACATGAAAATATGATTGTAAAATGTGCGCGCAAGTCGTACAATACACATGGTACATTTAACCAATTTTTCACAAGAAGACCGTATGAAAATAAGCCTTTTGTTCACTAATAGGAATTGTTACATCTCCGTGGCGCTGGCGATTATTATCCCGTTGTTGGTTTCCACGAATGTGTTCGCCGCCGATTCTGCGCCCATAAATTCGATAGCCGAATATAACCCGTCTCTTTTTCTATCCGATAATCGCTTTTCCGCTTTTACTAAACTAGACCTGATCCCCAACATCGAGACGATTGGCGTTGTCGTGAGCGGCGCCAACTTACCGAAAAAAGCGGAGCTGATGTATCGTCAGAGTAACGAAACCATCTGGCATTCCGGTCACCCACTCATGCGTATTGACGATGGCCGCCTCATCGGCAGTTTGTTTGGACTTTCCCCAGCTACATCTTACGAGATCAAGGTATTTGACAGTTCCTCCGAAATCACCGGCTCGACTACCACACAACCGAACGAACTTCAATTCACCCCATCCGTTATTTTGCATGTCAACGACGACGCACCGTTCGGCGGCAACGGTTCTGCAAAAGCTCCGTTCCGAACTATACAGGAAGGCGTAAACCACGCCGCCCCGGGGACGCAGGTTTTAGTCGCCGATGGCGTTTATCATGAGACGGTAACATTTAATACTTCGGGTAATGCAGGCAATTGGATACAGATCAAGGCTGAGGGCGGCGGCGCGATTTTGGATGGCTCAAAGACACTTTCCGGGGATATCTGGAAGACTCACCCATCAAAGGCGCATGTATGGTTTACCAAAATTGGAAATCCAATTTCATATTTGGCGCGTGACCAAAAACGCTTCTACAATTACGACAATCTCACCGGACTATTGCAGAGTCGCGGACATAATCAGGTACCGATGAACGAAGGTTGGTACTTTGAAACAAGCACATCGAAACTTTATGTGCGTAGTCTGGATAATCCTTCCAGCCATATCTGGCAGGTACCTTATCTAAACGATACTATTGATGTATCTGGACGCGATTGGCTTTGGATCGAAGGATTTGAGATGCGATTCTACGGCGCGCAATATAACGGTCGCGGCATATATATGCAAAACGCATCTCACGTAGTCATCCGCAAGAATAATATCCACAACATACAATTGGGAATCTTCATCAACTGGACTGGAAGCGAAAGCCAGAGTAATGACACTCGCATCGAATTTAACCAGATATACGATCCGCCGGTGAACGAATGGCCCTGGTCGGCAGTCAAAGCCACTTCGATGGAAGGCACGGGAATCGTCGTCAGAGGTCATATCGGCGCGATCGTACGCGGCAATGAGATACATCATTTCTTCAATGGCATTTACACCGGTTCATCGGGCGCGCTGGAAAATCCCGCGCTTGCATTTGACGCCGACATCTACAACAACAACATCCATCACATTAGCGACGACGCGCTGGAACCGGAGGGCGCTTGCATCAATCAACGTTTTCGGAACAACACCGTTGATATGGCTTACGTCGGCATTTCCCTTGCCCCGATCACTCAAGGTCCCACCTGGGTATTGCGTTCCTCCTTCGCCAACTACACCGGCAGAGGTATCAAATGGGACGGGAATCCCGATGGCATCGTATTGATCTATCACAACACCTTTTGGACAAATGCAAAAGATGTAAATGGAATGGACCTAATCAATCCTATACACAACGTAGTAATGCGTAATAATATTTTTCAGATGAATGGATTTGGATTTCAGGAAGTTCGCACCGGTTCGACTGCAAACGACTGGAACAATGACAACTGGTATACTACGCGCGCGACTACCAACGGGCGCTTCAAGTGGGAAAATGTTCTCTATAATAATATTGCGAAATTATGTAAGGCAACCAGCCTCGAATGTAAAGGCTATGACGATTTTCCCGGATTGGCGAACCCAAGCGGCGGAAATTTCACGCTTCTTTCATCAAGTCCAAACATAGATCGGGGAATTATTATCCCCGGCATCAATGATAATTTCACAGGTAATGCGCCGGATATTGGCGCGTTCGAATCTACGTTTACGCTTGATGCAGTTCCCAAAGTTTTATCAAGCGTTCGGGTTGATTCGAATCCCACCCAAGCCGCCAGCGTAAATTTCACAGTGACCTTCTCGAAATCCGTGACAGGCGTGGATACTATCGCGCCATTCAATGATTTTGTACTTACTAACAGTCCAGGCATCATAGGCGCATCCATTATTAACATAACTCCTGTTTCGGAAACGACATACACGGTTAACGTTAATACCGGTTCCAGTAATGGCGACATCCGTTTGGATATTGTAGATGATGATTCGATTGTCGACGCGGCGGGCAATCCGCTGGGCGGAAAAGGCGCGGGCAACGGCAATTTCAACACAGGCGAAACGTACACGATTAACAAATCTCCTGTTGACGTAACAAGCGAAATGTTCACGTCTAACGGCGCATACGACGGCTGGATTCTCGAATCAAGCGCGAACAGCGATCGGGGCGGTTCGATGGATTCCACTGCCAAAACATTTAATCTCGGTGACGACGCTAAAGACAGGCAATATCGAAGTATTCTCTCATTCAATACAGCCTCCATTCCAGATAACGCCATCGTCACTTCCGCGCAGGTAAAAATCAAGAGACAGGGATTGACGGGGATTGATCCTTTTACCACGCACGGCGATCTGTTGTTGGATGTCCGCGCTGGCGCTTTCAGCGCCAACCTTAACTTGCAATTGGGTGATTTTGCGGCAGTCAGCGATACGAATACAAATCAGGATAAATTCTCAGCATTAACATTTAGTTGGTACGCGGTCAATCTGAGTAACGTCAACCTGGGATTTATTAACAAAGTCGGCGTCACCCAATTCCGCCTGCGCTTTAGCAAGGATGATAACGACGACTTGCACACAGATACCATAAGATTCTTTTCCGGAAACGCATCTGATCCAGACCAACCGCAATTGCTCGTCACATATACCCTTGACTCTGGCGCAGTAAATCCTCAAAAGCAATCCATCAGTATAATAAAAGTTGTCAATGAAAATCCGGTAATCACATCAAATGGAATTCTTTCAGTTGCCGAAAATACCAAGTCTGGCGCCACCGTCACCGCCACAGACGCCGACCTGCCGATTCAGACTCTCACCTATTCAATTATCGGCGGCGCGGACGCGGCTCTCTTTAGCATAAATTCATCCACCGGCGAACTGACATTCATCAACGCGCCTGATTATGAAATCCCAATTGACGCCGATAAAAATAATATCTACAATCTCACCGTTCAAGCATCTGACGGAGAACTTGTTGGTGCACAAGATATTGCCGTTACCGTCGCCGCCGTCAACGACAACAATCCGGTAATTACATCAAATGGGATTCTTTCCATCGCCGAGAATACATCCGCTGTCAGCGCCGTCACCGCCACGGACGCCGACTTGCCAATTCAAACTTTGACCTATTCAATTATCAACGGCGCGGACGCTACTCTCTTTAGCATAAATTCATCCACCGGCGAACTGACATTCGTCAACGCGCCTGATTATGAAATCCCGATTGACGCCGATAAAAATAATATCTACAATCTCACCGTTCAAGCATCTGACGGAGAACTTGTTGGTGCACAAGATATAAATATTTCCGTCACTCCGGTAAATGACAATAATCCAATAATCACATCAAATGGAAATATTTCCGTCGCCGAAAATACCGCGTCTGTTGCCACCGTCGCCGCCACAGACGCCGACTTGCCGATTCAAACTTTGACCTATTCAATCATCGGCGGCGCGGATTCAACTCTCTTTAGCATCAATTCTTCCACCGGCGAACTGACATTCATCAACAACGCGCCTGATTATGAAATCCCGATTGATACTGATATTAATAATATCTACAATCTCACCGTTCAAGCATCCGACAGAGAACTTGCTGGCGCACAAGAGATAAATATTTCCATCACTCCGGTCAATGACAACAACCCGGTAATTACATCGAATGGAATTCTTTCCATCACCGAAAATACCACGCCTGTCGCCACCGTCACCGCCATAGACGCCGACCTGCCGATTCAGACTCTCACCTATTCAATTATCGGCGGCACAGATGCGGCTCTCTTTAGCATAAATTCATCCACCGGCGAACTGACATTCGTCAACACGCCTGATTATGAAATCCCGATTGACGCCGGCATGGATAATATCTACAACCTCACCGTTCAAGCATCCGATGGAGAACTTACTGCCACGCAAGACATCACTGTTACCATCGCCGCCGTCAATGACAATAATCCGGTAATCACATCAAATGGAATTCTTTCAGTTGCCGAAAATACCGCGGCTGTTGCCACCGTCACCGCCACAGACGCCGATCTGCCGATTCAGACTCTCACCTATTCAATTATCGGCGGCGCGGACGCTACTCTCTTTAGCATAAATTCATCCACCGGCGAACTGACATTCGTCAACGCGCCTGATTATGAAATCCCGATTGACGCCGATAAAAATAATATCTACAATCTCACCGTTCAAGCA